>Ga0302324_100021344_pt1 | contig 12626 bp, 12 predicted proteins | sample Palsa_T0_1_FD_201949 | JGI IMG/M metagenome (GOLD analysis project Ga0302324, IMG submission 201949) | Peat permafrost microbial communities from Stordalen Mire near Abisko, Sweden - Palsa_T0_1 | ecosystem: Environmental > Terrestrial > Soil > Palsa > Peat permafrost | place: Sweden: Abisko...
CAGAAGTCCTCCTCGGTAACGGGTCCGACAGTACGACCGCCGGACGCCGCAGAACTCATCGCGGCTCGCGGGACAGGGCAAACGTTGCCAGTTACGGCACCAGTACTCTCGCCCTGCGACTCAGAAATCAGCGGCCGGCCGCCCGATTTCGGCGCTGGTCACGATCGGAGGCATGTCAGCGGCCTCCTTTCAGCAGCGCAGCGAAGCGGTCCAGGTACAGGGGCCAGCCCTCCGCCCCGTCTACGCCGTTGGTGACGGCTTCCCAACCGGGACCATGCCGGTTGAGGTGCCGGTGCTCCAGCTCCACCCGCGTCCGGGTCGGCGACTCGGGGGAGAACCGCACCTCGACCTCGCTGGTCTGAGCCCGGTCTGTTTCGATAGTCCACTGCGGGCTGATATCCCAGCTAAACACCACCCGGTCGGGCGGCTCGAAGACCAGGATCCGCGCCCACCGGCACTCACTGCCGTCCACCGCGCGGTCCACGATGCTGCCGCCGGGCCGCGGCTCGAACACCGTCTCGGCGATCGGCGCCCCCAGCAGGTTGTGCTCTGGCGGCTTGAAATCCCCGAACCGGCCGGTGAAGACAGTGAACGCACGCTCGATCGGCGCGTCCACCACGATTTGCTTACGGATCGTCGCCGCGTCGGCCTGGGCCATCAACCCTCCTCAGGCGGCGCTTCCGCCGCATCGGCGTACGCGCCCAGCGCCCGCTGCCAATAGGTGTCGAGCTGGTCCCGCAACGCGGCCAGCGCGACCGGATTGAGCCGGTAGATCCGGCGTGTTCCCGCCGCCACGTCCTCCACCAGGCCGGCATTCTTGAGGATCTTCAGATGCTGGGACACCGCCGACCGGCTTACCGGCAGCCCCGCCGCCAGCTGTCCAACCGCCTGAGGCCCATCAGCCAGGCAGGCCACGATGGTCCGGCGCGTGCCGTCGGCCAGCGCCTCCCACCGATCCCCATTTCGGTTAGCCATCACTAACCGTTAGTTTTCTCTAACCTATCCGGCGTGTCAAGGCTGCGTTCACAGCGAGTTCGATGCTGCGACAGCCATCGCTGGGTATGAGCAGTGGCTCAATTTTCAAACGGTGTTGACAGGCTCGAACTCGGTGACCAGTAATGGCTCCTTGAAACGGTCCCACGATAGGTAAGGGTCCTCAGCCAGGGTGCTCGTCAGAAGTGTCCGGAGCTCGGTCAGGTGGCCATGCAGCGTGCGGGTCACCGCCTCAGCCTCCGTATGCCCATCGGCGATCTCCTGCTCCCGCGCCTCCCGCTGTTCCTGCCTGGCCTTCTGACGCGCCCCCATCTCGCTGCGTCTCGTTGGCAGATCCGTTAGCAGGACCGGTTTCTGACGTGCGGTTTCAGCCGACCCCGAGGGTACTGGAGCCACGAGAGGAGCGGAGGCTCAGCTATGCCGCAGGGCTCGCTGCCCCTCGGCACGCTGTCCGGATGCCGGGCCGACGTTGAGGGGTTCCGGGCGACCTGTCACGCGTCCGCACGGGTTGTCAGTGGTTGCCCGGCTTGATTCGTAGCCGGAGCCGGGCCGGAGGGCCTGAACCGCTGGGCAGCACGACCCTTTACAAGCTTCGGGGCGTCGCTGCCTTGTTCCCGGCTCAAAGATGCGCTGTCGTTATTGCTGAGTTCAGTGAGAAGGTCACCCAGTTCTTCAATCGCTTGAAAAAATCCCTGTGCCGCCTCGTCGTTAATTGCCGCGGCCACTTTTCCTGCCATCCGGTCGAGGGCATCTGGATCGATTGCGCCCTCGGCCCGGAGTAGTATCACGTCGATAGCGAGGCATTTTAGCGCCTCCATCACTTCATTAAGACCATTTTCTATACGGCCTCTAGCTTTGCCTGCGGCTTGTTCCAGCTTCATGGTTGCCCCTATATTCGCAGCGCACTCTCGTCTACGTGAAGCCCTGCGCCAGTTCGCTGGTACAAGCTCGCGAGATCTGTCAGCGCCAGGACTTCCCAGCAATCCGGGTCGAGAGTAATGGCTAGTTTTCTCATACCTCGAGCGATCTGTTCTGCATGAGCAGGGTCTATTCGATCGGTCACCATAGCGACCGAGCGCAAGTAGTAAGGCTTACCGTGGGCAGCCTTCTCAGCCGTCATAAGCAATGATCTGGCGTTGGCCGGATCCGTACGAATCGCTATCACAGCCAAGACAAAGTCGTGCCAGTACTCATCGACAATTGCAGCAGCAATCCGCTCGGCGAGAATGGCATCCGTTAGCATGATAGCCAAGGCAATCTCAGCCACTTTATCTTGAAGGTGACGCAGGCTACGGGCGATCTGCTCGGCTAGCGCCGGGACGGTTCGAGCTGCCGCCAGAGCCACCTCTTCGAGGGCATCGAACCGGGCCGAGTCCCTGCTAATAGTGCGGGCGAACTGCTCAGCCTCTGTGAGCAGCGGCAAAGCCTGCGCAGGAGCGTTCCTGGCTGCCGCCGTTCTGACGGTGACCATCGCTTCGGCCCTCAGGTCAGCCCCCCGAATGCTGTCGGCCATCTTCTCAGCCTCAGCCAGCAACTGCTTAGCGTAGGCGGAATTGGTTCCGGCCGGGGCAGCTCGCGCGACCGTTCCGCCAGGCGATTCACCTACCGCAATGATGGTAGGAACAAACTGCCGCGGGTCAGCCAGCCAGCCAGCGTGGATAGATTCGGCACCAGTCACCTGAACGGCAATCTCGCACCGCGCCCGGACTGACCAATATCTTGCCGGGTCTTCATCAACCTCCGTACGCGGCTTTGGCACCATTCCCGGCAAACCCGGCGTGCGTCTGCGCCGGCGCCAGATACCAGCTTTCCCATCCTGGTCTACGGCGACGGAGTCCGCCTGCTCAGGCCGGGCGGTGATGGCGCGGGTCATCTGTTCTGCCCGGACCGGGTCGGTGCTGGCTACCACCATGGCGACCTTGGCCAGCGCTTCTAGCCGCTTCGGTTTGTCGGTGATGACACGGGTAATCGACTCAGCGCAAGCTGGGTTACCGCTTGCCAGACCCTCGGCTAGCCAAACAATTCTGTTGACCACGTTCTGATTCTGCGAAATGACCTGGCTGCCGTGCCTGATATCAGCAAGTATCTGAGCAGCAAGGATTTGGTCGGTACGGCTTATCACTGTGCCGAGCTCAGCCGGGCACAACACGACGAGCGACTCCAGGATCGTTCCACGGATCGGGAAGGCGGGCGCGTTATGAGTGGGATGGAGTGCGTCATCCAGCAGACGCGCGGCATGAGCACGGTCGAAACGGCTCACCACCTCTGCGACCTCAACTAGTGCCACAGCCCGGTTGTACTTATCTGCGATCGCGCGAGCAATCTGCTCGGCCTCCCCAAGCAGTTTTGAGTGATGCAGCGGGCCAGTATTGGCCACTTTGGTGGGCGCATGCGGTGGCACATAGGTCGTGACCATTTTATGGGCTGGCAAGGGAAGCCAAGGGCCTCCCGAGTCGTAATCGGCAAAGCGTTCAAGGATCTGCGCAGGTGTGGGCCTCCTGGCGGGTACCTTTTCCATGCACGCTGTCACCAGATCCCGGATCTGGGGGGGCAGATCTTTGAGATCAGGTTCTTCATGTACGACCCGGTAGGCAATCGCCTCCGGCGGCCCATCACCGAACGGGCGGACCCCGGCAGCAAAGGCCAGCACCACCCCGAGGGCGAACACGTCACAGGCCGTGGTGAGCACCCCCTCCGTCAACACCTCCGGTGCCATAAAGCCAGGTGTTCCAGGTCGCATCGTGATACCAGAAGCATCGATGGCGCGGGCGATGCCGAAGTCGATAACGCGAGGGCCATCATCAGCCAGCAATATGTTTGACGGTTTCAGGTCCCGGTGGATGATCCCAGCAGCGTGAATAGCTGCCAGCGCTTCGGCCAGGCCATTACCCAGTACCCTCACGCTCTGGACCGGAAGTGCATGATGCTGAGCCAGAACCTGCGACAGAGACGGCCCGGCGATATACGCGGTGACCATCCACGGCCGATCAGCGTCTAGATCGGCGTCAACCACCTGCGCGGCGTGGAAGCCGCCGACCTTGCGGCCGGCCTCGACCTCCAGACGAAAACGCCGCCGGAACTCGGTATTATGAGCAAATATGGGGTAAATAACTTTGACTGCGACCGCTCGGCCGCCTGGCGACCGGCCAAAGAACACCTCGCCCATCCCGCCGGCCCCAAGACGACCAGACAGGAGATAATCTCCGATCTTCGGCGGGTCATCTGCCCTAAGAGCATCCATGGGAAAGTTATCCATTACCGAGGAGAGCTAGCAATGGCATTACCGGCTGGTCTCGTCCGACATTAGCAATGAGAGATTGAACTAATAGAAAATTGCCTATTGGCTGCTTAGCCACAGGCAGACGATCTAGCCGGTAAACCACTCAGACGGTCTTCCGTTCCGCCGCAGTATGCGGCAACAGTGTATGGCCTCCAAGTCCGCGAAAGCCTTCGCATCCGGTCCCCGCCGCGCGTTCTGCATATCAAGGCCTCGCCAATAGGGAGCCGGGCACACCCTGAGGATGGTGAGCATCTAACTGAACACAACACGGCTGTACAGCGCACATGAACGGACTGTTCCAGCAGGACCGTTTTGGACGGTTACCGGAACCATGTAATAGCTCGAGTCCATGGGTGGATCCCCTCCCCGGTCGCTGCAGTCAGCAGGCTGCCGCACATCTTGCCGGCGTCTTTACCGGTCCTGCGCCCTCGTAGTATCTGTTTACACGAAGGTTCGGGCGCTACCTACCCGTTTACCCAAAATTTGTCCCGCGGGGACACGGGCTAAACGGACTAAACGCTCATATGGCATCATATCCGGCATTGCGGAACAGCGGCTTCGTGATTTGCGGAACGAAATGGCGGGTTTTCCGGCATCGCCCGACGAGGGGCATACGCCAGCGAGAACGACCCTGATACGCGGCTGCGCGTGCGCGCATCCGACCGCCAGCCGCCGCCATCACCATCGACTACCCTTTCCCTGGTTCACTGGCTACAGTTCGGCCGATGGCCCCTGATGCCTGCTCGCCTCGAGTGCGGCAACAGTGACGTCGGCTATGCGGCGGATGTAGGCGTCGTGCACCACGCCCTGCAAGACCAGAACCCGGAAGCCCAGTGGGCCCACCAGCAGGTCGAGGGCTTGCCGGTGTCAGCCTGGATGAACGCGTGTTCCCTGACGGCGCGGGCGACCAGGTCGATCAGCATCGCGTCCTTGGAGTCCCAGCGGCGGTACAGCGCCGCCTTGCCCACGCCGACCCTGCGGGCCACCGCCTCCATCGTGTTCACGTCGCTGTTCAACGTGACCGACCAACCGGCGATCTCAGTCCCGATCCACCATGACCACGCCACCGACCTGCCCGCGGGCGTCCAGGTCGTCGCTGCGTGCACAAATCCGTGCACATGACCGACCGGCCGACCAGGTGATCAGTCTCGTGATCCCGAGGTGAGGCTAGGTCCGAACGGGTCCGAACGGGTCCGACCTCGGGATTCTCGAGCGGGCGTACGTTATAGCACCAAATACATATAGCATGTGATGCATGAGCGGGCTATACGCCGTCGAAGTCGAGCCGGAGGTCCGATCTTGGCTGGCCGGGCTGAGCGACCGCGATTTCGGCCGGGTCGACTTCCTGGTCGACTTCCTGGTCGGTCTGCTCGCCGAACAGGCCGAGACGCTAGGCGAGCCCTACGCCCGGCATCTCGGCGGGAAGGTCCGCGAGTTGCGATTCCACTTACTCACTCAGCAGACCCGGGTCACCTACTGGCTGGCGCCAGGCCGTCGCGTCATCCTGCTGACCGTTTTCCGCAAGACACGGAGCGCCGAGACCGCCGAGGTCAGCCGCGCTCTGCAAGCCCAGAAGGTCTGCGAGGCCGAGCACAGGCCAGCACACGTCACGTTCGACCGGGAGGTGCCCTGACATGACCGCCGGCCACAGCTCCTACGACGACCTGGCCCGTGACCGCCGGGACAGCGCGGAGTATCGCGAGGGTTACGCCGAAGCGCAGCGGGCTTTCCTCATCGGCCAGGCTGTCCGTGAGCGCCGCCTGGCCCTCGGGCTATCCCAGACCGAACTCGCTGCTAGGGCTGGAATGACGCAACCCGCCCTGTCCCGGCTCGAGGCAGGTGGCGTCATTCCCACCATCCCGCTGCTCGATCGGATCTCCGGAGCCCTGGACGCCGATCTCATCGTCCAGATCTCACCCCACGCGGCCTGAAATTCGCCCCACGCTCCGCAATCGCCTCAGACCACGGGCCGGGCAGGTGGTGTGGGTATCTGGGGTCAGGTCCTCGCCGTCGTGGCTGAGTACCCCCAGGTGCTGCCCGTTGGCGGGCAGGATGTCGGTGATCGTGTACCCGGCCGCCTCCAGCTCCCCGCGAATCCGGTCCTGTTCGGCCTGCTCGGCGCGGGCCCGGCGGAGCAGTTCAGCTTCGTGCTCCAGGGTGCCGCAGGAAGCCGCGATGGCCAGCCGCGCGAGCGCGTTCTCATCGCCGTCGAACTCGGCCATGACGGCCAGCTCGTCCAGGGTCAGCTGCTCATCCAGCTCTGCGACCCGCGCCCGGGCTTCCTCCGACAGCTTCGCCGCGGACAGGGCGTTGCTGAGCCCGGCGCTGGTCAGCCCGGTGGCCTTGCGGATCCTGGTCTTGGGGGCACCGGCCTGCCTGGCCGCGAACAGCGCGTCGGCCTCTTCCAGCGCGGTGAGCGGGTTGTGGTACCGGTTCATGTTGATCATGTCCAGGTACTGGCCTGACTCATCCCCTTCCCGCTCACTGACCAGGTCGAAGGGGACCTCGTCCACTCCGGTCTTGACCGCGGCCGCCAGCCGCCGGGCGCCGTCGATGACGCGGTAGCCGTCCCCGTCCGGGATGATCCGCAGCGCCACCAGGACGCCGTTGGCCCGGATGGATTCGATGAACCCGGCGGACAGGTCCAGGTCGCGGCGGACATTGCCCGGGTGAGCGGCCAGTTTCGCGACCGGGATCATCGCCCGCGGCGTCCCCGGTCCCGGCTCACTGCCCGGTCCCCCCGGTTCCGCCTCGGGCTGCTCGCCGGCAGGCATGGTCTCGGGCTCCGGCACGGTCCAGGGCGGGGGCAGCTCCGGCTCGTCTGGACGGTCGTGCGTAACTTCTCCGTAGTTACTCATGGTGGGACCGATTCCTTCCGGTAGGTGGTGAGAGTGTGGTGACCCGGCACGGGCAGGGGAAGGGCCCGCGCCGGGCAGCTGGGGGTCAAGCAGGCGGCGGCACGACCGCGAGCCCACCTGGGTGCACGAGCTGGCCGTCCAGGGTGACCGCCAGGGCGGCACGCTCGGCGTCGGTCTTGGTGCAGATCTCGACCGTCAGCCCGGTCCCGGCCGGGGTCTGGCGGACGAACACCGAGGCGTCCCCGGCGTCCACGCAGGCGACCGGCCAGCCCAGCGCGGTTTCAGTGGTGCTGGCCCCGATGTCCCGGGCGGCGACCAGGGGACGGCCGGTGCGGCCCAGGATTTCGGCAATCTCGGCCAGGGTGCTGTCCCCAGGGTCGGTGACCGTCAGCAGGACGTGGATGTCGTTGAGAGCGGCGGTGTCGGTGTAGGGCGGATCACGCCGGATCGGCGTGATGCTGCCATCGGCCATGGCAGAACCTCCCTTAGGCCGGGAATGACGAAGGCCCCCGCCGCGCACACGCGGCGAGGGCCAAGAATGAACAGGTCAGGCGGCGGCCAGGTCCAGGACGCGCAGGGCCTGGGCTTCCATCTCGTGAGCGGCGTCGGCGTCGTCCAGGGTCTGGGCGACGCTGGTGACCGCCTGCATCACGCCACCGGCAGTGAGCTGCCCGCCGCGGATGAAGTGGCCGAGGATCTGATCGGCCATCTCGTCGCTGAACTTTGCCGCCTTGGCGACCTGCCGCACGGTGTCGTCGGGGTGGCTGACCGGCACTCCGGCCTTGCGCTCCATTTCGGTGACCTTTCCGATCAAGTGCCCGGTGGACAAGAACGTGGCCACCGCGTCCCGGGCCCGGGCGGTGATCAGCGCCAGCTCCTTGTCCATCGTGTCGGCGCTGTAGCGGACGATGCCCTGCTCCTGACGGGAGCCCAGGTGGATGGCGCGGGTCACGTCTGCGGTGATCTGCAGGCCGTTCCCGCAGACTTCGGCAACGATCCGGGGGGTGATCGACCATGCGCCGTCCCCGACCTCGCTGTTGCTGATCACGAACCCGGCGAACAGGACCGGCTCAGTGCCCGGCTCATACCCGCGGCCCTCCCGGGCAGCAGCCGCTCGGGCCTGCCCCGGCGTCCACCTCCCGCCGGGCACGTAAGCCCGGCCGCCGAACGGAGACCGGTACCCGGACAGCAGCGCCGGGGCCAGCGCCCGGACGCTGGGCGTGACCACCCGGGCGTACAGGCGTCGCTCGGTCAGGTCCAGGCCATCGAACTCGACATCGGTACCCGCCTGCCGGATGCCCTCCAGCGTGGCCATCAAAGCGTCCAAATTGTCGATCACCTTGTAGCTGTCCGACAAGAACGCCCGGGCCACCCCGAGCCCGTCACGCTCGGCCTGGAACATGCGGACCAGAAACCGGCGCTCATCGGCCGGGTAGCCCGCTAGCTGGTCGCCATGCAGCCACCCGTTGACGTTCGCGTCCCACAGGTCGGAGCGACTGGCCCGCAGGCGCCGCAGGTAGGCCAGGTTGATGCCGAGCTTGTCGGCGATCCCCTCATCGGCCACCACGGTCGGCCGGTACGTCCCGGCCGCCGATGTCACCCCGTCCGCTCCGAGCCGGGAGACGGTGCTGTCGATGACCAGGTTCCCGTCGTGGGCGTGGACCGCAGTGGCCGGAGCAACCACGTCCAGGCGCCGGGCCCGCTGACTCCGCAAGATTGTGACCATGTCCGCCAAGGTGGCGTTCCGCGTGCCCGGCATCGCCGCGGCCGCATCAACACTCATCGGGGCCTTCCTTTCGCTGAGTGATCCGTCCGGGCGGAAGGGCCGCCCGGCGGTCAGCGCCCCAGCGGACCCGACGCCAGGACCCGCACACCGGGCGGTCCCGCGTGGCCAAGATGTTTCCCCACAGGTTCGGCAACCGGACCGGCCTGAGTGGGCCACCACCGTGCTCAGCTCGGGAAAGATCTCTGGCCGCGCGGGACGAGCGAAGCGAGAGCCCGGTTGCGGGCCCCAGGAGGGGCCGCAAGCTGACCACAGCCGGGCGGCCACGCCCGGACGGCCGACTAAGGCCGCGGCCGAATTGGCCAGATGGAACCGCAGCGGTAATGATGGGGACGAAGGGCGGATCGACGGCAGATCAGGGGACGCCGCTAACTGGCTCGGCGCGCTGCGCCGGGTCGGCCCGGCAGGGCCGCACGCCCGGCGCAAAGCGCAGCCGGGCACGGCGCCGCGCAGCGGCGCCGCTTGATCCAGTACGGGATAATTCGGCAACGCAGCATCTGACTGCGTTGTCCTGTCACGGAAGATGCTTGACGTCACAGTCCCAGCACATGGCTTGCAGATGGCCGTGAGCTGGCTTTTCTCGCTCGCGGCAGCGAGGTCGTGTCGGGAGGAGGCAGCGGTGTTCGAAATCGAGCGATCCCGTGCTGCCTGTCCGTGTCCAAGCCATGCACTGGCTGGTGATCGATCGTCAACGCGGCACAAGAAGATGTCTTCGAATCGCACCAAATCCGATCTGTGAGGGTGCGCCATCCCTAGCCGACTGCCAGTCGGGCCGTGCAGAACAGGCAATATTTCCAGGGCGGCGGGCTGGTCTTCCGTTCATGGCGGCTTCGGTGTCGGCCTAGGCCTGAAGGCTGGCGATGATGTAGACCCTTATACCCGGACGTCAGCGTTTTGGGTGCGTCTGCGATCTGCTCGCGGCGCCGAATCATGCCTAGTAGCGAGCCAGTTCTGTAGTTCGATATGCCGGAACTGGTAGACCACTCCTGATTGCTGGAGAATGCCACGCTCGTGCGCGTCGGCAAGGAAGCCCATTAGCTGCCATGGCAGCCTACGGCGGAATGCCAGCACTGTTTTGGCTAGTGCGTACTGGGGCCACGCTGCCCGGCGCGAGTACAGAATTAGTCCGGCGATTCCGGCGACGACACCGGCAACGAGGCCATCCAGCACCCCGGCAACGACACCGGCCACGACACCGGCCACAGTCGCCATCCCCGATGCGACCATCAATATGAAAAGTGCCAGTCGCCGATTGTGGTCCAGCGACGCCTGGGGGCTTGCCGATGCTTCAAGGCCCCGTGGCATGGGTGTTGCTTCGCCCATGGCAGATACGAGCAGAAACTCGGCAAGCACTATCGCCGCCAGCCCGGCTAGGGCCACGACCCCGACCCCGATCACAATCCCGGTGGTGGCCCCGTCGGCCATCCCGGTCGTGACACCGTCTGCCATCCCGGCCACCACGCTGGCTGCGACTCCTCCGGCCGCAACTGTGCTCACGGGCACGAAGTGACGGCGTATTACTGAATGCCGCAGCTGCCACCAGGCGATGTCAGTGCTGGCGAAGTAACGAGCGAGGTGAACCAGCCACTTTTCGGCTTCCTGCGCATTCCATCGACTATTGGTATCCGCTCGGTAGGCGGCAGGCAGGAACGCCTCGAAGAGGAGGCATTCGACCGCCGTCCGGTCAGTCAGATCCTCGTTACACAGTTCGTCCGGATTACGCAGTGCTCCGACCAGCTCATCCGGGCGGGGGTTGTAGATGGCACGGGCCAGGCCGACCATCAGCGGCGTGCTGAGTGCTTGCCCAGCCGGAGTCTCAGTACCGAGCGCAGCGAGTACAGGCTTCCAGCGAGCCTTGGCGGCCGGCCCGGCTGCGTCAGCATCGAGGTATGCGCGGACCTCATCGGCGTTCAGCGTGCACAGCTGGATAGCTGCCGCACGGAGGGTGACCTCTACTCCTTCAGGCGTTCTGAGTGCGTCCTTATACTGCTGGGTGCGGCAGGTCACCACCAGCCCCATGCCGGGCCGCAGCGCGTCGTTGATCCGGCTGATTGCCCGGCCTCGGGCCTCCTCCGGAATCTCATCGAGGCCATCCAGGATCGGCATAATCAGGCCAGAATCGAGCAGCGCCGCCGCCCGGGTAGTGCCCTCTACGCCGGGGAGCAGTTCGCCGGCCAGGATGGGATAGTCGCTGACGAGCTGGGCGTATAGGAACTCCCCAAGCTTCTGATCCGCTGGTTTCCATGACGCTATCGAGGCCAGGATCGGGACAGGCTCGCCGGGTTTCCGCCTCTTGAGCATGTCCAGTACCAGCCGGACCATCAGGATCGTCTTGCCGGATCCCCGCTCGCCGAGTACCACTAGTCGGCCGGTCGGCACCCGGGTCAGCACTTCCGCCAAGTCATTATCGGCCCCGGCCAAATCCCTTGGGCTGACCGCCCAGGTTCCTGGTGGGGAAGGTGGAGAGAACCCCGGACCTCTGGTCGCTAGCCTCACCAGCGACTTCCAGTCGTCACACACTGACGGGTCTGCGGGCTCCCATGCCACCGGCAGTGCGTAGGGGTGATAGATGCGGCGCGCCTCGGCCTCGGCTTTCCACTGCTCGTCCACTGCTCTGGCGAGCTCGTCAGCAATCTGTTCGAGGCTAGGCGCGCTAGCAGATGTAACAGGTTTCCTGCTCTCCCGATAGGTCGCCCAGGCGAGCCACGCAACCGGCAGGCCAAGCGCGACTGAGACCAAAACGGCCACCGTATCGATATGCAGGTAATGATCGCGGCGCTGCAATTCCAGCCCGATCACCACAGGCAGGAAGAAGCCCGCCAAGGCGATGGCGCCATCCCGGCGTGTCGGATGTCGTCGACCAGTCGGCCGACACCCTTTATTTCTGCGTTTCCCCCCACTCACAGTCGCAGACTGTCACAACCGGCCTTGCATTTCTATAGTGAGCTCATGAGCGGCACGAGCTGACCAGGTCAGTGGCAGGCGGAACCTCGGCCGAGCAGCCCGCCCTGGATGCGCCGGTAGCCCTAATTTGAGATATCCCGCGTCATCGGCTCAATCGACTTTGCCAGCCGAGCACGGACGTTGCCGCCGTTCAGCGCGGCGAGCAGCGCCTGACGGCGCTACCCCTTGTTGCCGCGCAGATCTGGGAGATCTGTGGAGGGGGACCAGACTGCCACGGCTTGGCCGTCGGGTGCTCGTAATCGATCTGCAGGGTCGCATGTCCGCCTCGTCGCCGCCTGGATAGCCCCTTCGCCGCAAGAGCAAGCTGCGGGTCTTGTCTTGCCATCGACCGCAGACGCCGCTCATGGGACGCGTTAGCGTCTGAGGTGTGACTGATGAACAAGTCGGCGGGGCGAGCCAGTGGAGGACGTTCGGGGAGCGGACGATCTACGACAACCCGTGGGTGTGGCTCGGGCAAATAGATGTTGAGCTCCCAGGTGGGGAGCGGTTCTGGCATCACGTGGTGCGGCTGCAACGGGCGGCGGTGATAGTGCTGCTGGACGACCAGCAGCGGGTGCTGCTGATGTGGCGACATCGGTTCGTACAGGACCGCTGGGGCTGGGAGCTGCCGGGCGGCCTGATCGATGAGGGCGAGGAGCCTTCAGAGACCGCGGCGCGAGAGCTAGTAGAGGAGGAGACGGGATACCGCGCGGGCCGAGTCGAGCAGCTGGTGACGTTTCAGCCGATGGTCGGCATGGTCGACTCCGAA
>Ga0302324_100021347_pt1 | contig 12625 bp, 11 predicted proteins | sample Palsa_T0_1_FD_201949 | JGI IMG/M metagenome (GOLD analysis project Ga0302324, IMG submission 201949) | Peat permafrost microbial communities from Stordalen Mire near Abisko, Sweden - Palsa_T0_1 | ecosystem: Environmental > Terrestrial > Soil > Palsa > Peat permafrost | place: Sweden: Abisko...
GGTCGCGGTCTGCCGGGCTCGCACGGAAAGTAACGATCCCGCCGGTGCGGCTTGTTCTTGCGCCGGGAGCGCGAGCTGCGCGTTTTGCAGATCCACGTACCAGCGGTTGTCGGAGAGACGGTGCCACTCGTAGGCGAGATTGCCGTCGATCGCGATGCGCACGTTCGAGCCTTGACCGAACGGAACGATTTCGATCGCGGTGATTTGAGCCGCCGGTGGCGCCGACGCGGGCGGCGTCGCGACGTCGCCTTGCGACACGGGTATCGGACCTAAGAAATCTTCGGCGCCGGGGACGTTGGGATCGGTGCGGCTCAGCGCGCGGCCGGACGGCAGCGGCGTCGGCGGGGGGATGCGCGGATCGCGCACGCTGAGGGGAATTACTGCCGTCGTCGCATCGCCGGCCGCGGGAACGGGCGTGCCGCCGAATTTTGCGCCGGGCGGTCCGAAGGCAAGCGCCACTTCGTTCGGAGATGCCGACGGCACGAGCGCGATCGTCGCGCCGGGCACCGCTCCGAAGGTCACGACGGTGGTCGGATTGCGCGGCGTGCCGCTGACGCTGATGCCGATCGTGCGCAGTCCGGCGCCGCTGACTTGACGGGTGCGTTCGAGGGGCGATGCGACGCCGAGAAAAGCGAGCGAGAGCGAACCGTCGCCCGCGTCGGCGAGACGCTTGAAGCGCAGCGGCGTCGCGCCGCGCAAGGTGACGACGGTGAGGTGGCCGTCGGAATGCGCTTCCATCCACGCCAGTTGGGGTTGCAAAATCGTCTCGCCGGCTTCGGGCGTCGGATCGACGTAGAGCGCGCGCGCAACCGCGTCGAGCGGGAGATAGACGAGCTTGCCGCTGGCGTACGGCGCGAAGGCCGCGGTTTGCGGAATCTGGTCGACCATGTAATGCGGATCGTCGAGCGTGAAGACGATCGTGCGCCGGTCGGCGCTGACGATCGTCACGCTCTTGGTCTTGGGATCGTAGGCCAGCGTCGCGCCGGCCTTTGCTAAAATGCGCGTGAGTCCGGCATCGTCGCTCGAGACGGCGATTTCGCCGGCCTTGAGCTGCGGACGTTCGAGAATCAGGCGCGTTCCGGCGAACCAGAGATCGCCCGTTGGGTCGAGCGCGCGCGCCGGCGCCAGCGCCGCACTCGCCAGCGCGAGCGCGAAGGCGAACGCGCTACCAGCTTTGGCGAGTGAGCGGTTCGTCGAGCTCAAGATGCCCTCCGGGAAGCGTAGGAACGCGCGCGCCGTCGATCTCGATTTGGACCGCGTCGATGCCGGGCAACGCGGTGAGCGTCCAAACCAGCGCCTTGAACTCGCCGCTCTCCGCGAAGCTGCCGCCGCCGCTCGCGGCAAAGTCGCCGTGCAGATCGACGGTGGCCGTCTTCCCTGAAACGCTCACGCTGCGCGCGATCGTTCCGGCCGGAAAGCGAATGGCATCGGTTCCGGGCGGCGGTCCGACGAGCGTCTGCGCGGTCGCGTAGTGCGCGAGCGCGTTGACTTCGCGCGGCGTGCCGATGGAGATGTTCCAAGGAACCAACGTTTGACCGTCGGTCTTGCAATAGTAAACGGCGATCGTGTTCCCGGTCGCTTGACCGGCCGGTTTGGCGAAGAAACGGTATCCGACGTACGCGGCCAGGCAAACTAGCGCGACGAGAACGAGGGCGCGCAGCAGCCTCATTACCTACGAAGTTCGCTGCGGCGGGCGCCGCTCCCCGTCCCTTACTGCAAGTAGCGTTCGACCGTATCTTCGTCGCGCAGTCCGGTTGCGCGCTCGTCTTGTCCGAATTCGCGCCGCGCGCGTCGCTGGCGCAGAAGATCGTAATAGCGGTCGAGTTGCACGTTGACGGCGGCGAGCCGCGCTTTGTCGCTTTCGCCGAGCGGTTGCCCTTCGGCGCGTTCGAGCAAGCGGTGTTCTTCCGCGACGAGCTCTTCAATGTGCTGGTGGATCGACGAATCGTTCATAAAGCGTCCTTCGCGGCAAGAATCCTGGGAACTCGTTCCCGCGCCGCAGGCCGCCTCAACGCGAATTTTCGAATGCGGCGATGAGGCGCGCGGCATTGCCGCGCAGGATCGAGTCGAGAGCGGAAGGTTCGAGCCCGAGCGCCGTGAGACCGTTCCGTTCGCTCTCGTACGGGTACGGCACGTTGGGAAAGTCCGTACCGTAGAGAATTCGCTCCGGATAGCGGCGCGGGGCCGCGGCGGCCGCCGGCGCTTCGAGCGGTGAGTTGCCCGCGAAGATCATCGTCGTATCGAGATACAAACCGGGATAGCGTTCGAAAAGCTCGCAGAAGGCTTGCGTGTCCGGGACGCCCATGTGCGCCACCACCATCGTCAGTCCCGGGTGTCGCGCCAAGACTCGCTCGACGCGCGCCACCCCGTCTCCGGGAAGATAGCGCCACGGAATCGGACCAACGTGAGCGACCACGAAGCCCTTGCGCGCGACGATGCGCTCGTAGGCCGGATCGAAACGGGGATCGTCGAGCGCGAGCCTTTGCACGTCTTCGTGAACTTTGATGCCGGCGCAGCCCGCTTCGAGGGCGCGCTCGAGATCCTCGAGATAGTCCGCGTCGTCGAGATGGATCGTGCCCAGGGGAAGGCCGGCGCCGCCCAGCTCGCGCGCCGTTTGCACGAGCCAGGCGTTGATGTCGCGCGCCATTCCGGGACGGTGCGCGTAGCTGAAAAACACGAAGCGCTCGACGCCGGCGGCGGCGAGCGCTTGCGCGACTTCACGCGGTTCGGTAGGATGGTGCTCGATCTTCCAATCGCTGCGTTCGGCAAACCAGCGCCGGATCGCCGCGAAGAGCCGCGGCGGATGCAGGTGCGTGTGGAAGTCGATCATTCGCTAGGCGGTTTCCGGTTCACCCGCGACCGCCCGGTAGAGATATCCGGCGATCAACGCACCGACGATCGGAGCGAGCCAGAACAGCCAGAGTTGTCCGATCGCCCAACCGCCCGTGAACAGCGCCGGTCCCGTCGAGCGAGCCGGATTCACCGACGTGTTCGTGACCGGGATGCTGATCAAATGGATGAGCGTCAGCGACAGACCGATTGCGATCGGCGCGAATCCCTTGGGAGCGCGCGCATCGGTCGATCCGAGAATGACGAACAGGAAACCGCACGTCAGAATCATCTCGGTCAAGAGCGCCGGAAACAAGCCGAAGCCGCCCGGCGAATGCTCGCCGTACCCGTTGGGCGCGAGCCCCATCGGCTGAATGTGACCGGCGACGACCGCACCTTGCGTGATCGCGAGAAGCACGCCCGAAGCAACGATCGCTCCGGCGACTTGCGCGACGATGTACGGCAGAATCTCGTTCGCCGGAAAACGTTTGCCGGCCCATAGGCCGATCGTTACCGCGGGATTGATGTGACAACCCGAGATGTGACCGATCGCGAAGGCCATCGTTAGCAGCGTCAACCCGAAAGCGAGCGCGACGCCCGCAAAACCGATGCCCAGCGGCACCTTGTCGGGCGTCAAATAAACGGCCGCGAGAACCGCGCTGCCCGTTCCGCCGAAAACGAGCCAAAATGTGCCGATAGCTTCGGCTGCGCAACGACGACTGAGCGGCATGACAGTACGACCTCCTTCAAAAGGCTTCGTAGTCCTTCGAAGTGGTGTTCTCGCTTCCCCTCGAAACCAGGCGAGCAGTTCGGGCTGGTCAAACGGTGGCGCGTGGAGCCGATCCAACTTCGCGTCACCGTCATCGCGGTGCTCCTCGCAGCCGCGCTGATCATCGGGATCGTCGCCGAACGGATCCGCATTCCGTACAGCGTCGCGCTCTTGCTCGCGGCGACGCCCCTCGAAGTCAAAGGGCTGCAGCAGCACTTCGTCTCCTCGCTGCTCTTCATTTTTCTTCCGGCGCTGATCTTCGAAGCCGCCTGGAACGTCGACATACGGCTGCTTTGGAAGAACTGGCGCGCCGTTTTGTTCATGGCCGTGCCCGGCGTCGGTTTAACGGCAGTCCTGGTGGGTCTCGGACTATCGCTCGTCAATCAACTCCCGTTCTTGCAAGCGCTTCTGCTCGGTGCGATTCTTGCGGCGACCGACCCGGTCGCGGTCATTCCGATTCTCAAGCGGCTCAACGTGCCCCACGAACTTGCGACGATCCTCGAGGGCGAGTCACTGCTCAACGACGGTTTCGCGATCGTCCTGTACACGTCGCTCATCGCCATCCTTAGCTTTGGTCAGCGGCTCACCGGTCTCGAGTTTGCCGGAAAAGCGCTGCTGGTCAGCGGCGGCGGCCTCCTGATCGGATTCGTGACCGCGGGTGTCGTCGCGTTCGTGTTGCGCGCGACCAAAGACATGCGGCTCTATTTCGTCGCCAGCGCCGTGACGGTGTACATCAGTTACCTCGGCGCCGAAAAAGTTCACCTGTCGGGAATCTTCGCGGTCGTCTCGGCCGGCATCGTGCTGCGTCTCGCAACGCGCTTTCCCGCGGAATCGGATGCGAACGAGATCGGCACGCTCTGGGCCGCGCTCGCGTTCTTTGCGAACACGTTCGTGTTCGTCTTGATGGGCATCCGCATCGATTTCATGCGCATTTGGCACGAGCCCGAGCTGTTGTTGGCAACGATCGGGTTCGTGACGCTCGCACGCCTCTTTCTATCCTACGTCGCCTTTCCGTTGACCAAACGCGATGCGCCCGCGGCCTGGCGGCACGTTATCTTCCTAGCCGGAATGCGCGGCGCCATCTCGATCGCTCTCGCGCTGAACATCCCCGAGAACGTGAAGTTCCGCCCGCAAATCATCGACGCGACCTACGGCGTCGTGCTCATCACCCTCGTTGCTCAGGGCATTGCACTCGGACCGGTGCTCACCAAACTTCGTCCGAGCCTCGCCCCGGCGCACGCCTAACCGGCGCAGGCCTAACTAAGGAGAAATCGATGCGTGAAGCGCCCGTCGTGATCGTGGGAGCCGGATCGGCCGGCCTCAGCAGTGCCGGAGCGCTCAAGAGCCGTGGCATTTCCGCCGTCGTGCTCGATGCCGGCCCCGCCGTCGGCGCTACCTGGAAGCGCCGCTACGAACGCCTCCATCTGCACACGATTCGAAAATTCTCGGGCTTGGCCGATTTTCCGATTCCCGCGCGCTATCCGAAGTATCTCTCGAAAGAAGAGTACGCCGAATACTTGCAGACGTACGCCGAACACTTCGCGCTGAACGTCGAGCTCGGCTCCACGGTGCAACGCGTGCGCCTCGATCCCGAAAGCACTCGGGAAAACCCCGCATTTCTAGTCGAAACCGAACGGGATACGTGGCGCACGCCGAAGGTCGTGATCGCGACCGGAATGTACCGCCAGGCGCTGATCCCACCGTTCTCCGGACTCGAGGAGTATCGGGGCAACGTGGTTCACGCGGCGAGTTACGCGAGTGGTCGCGAGTACGCCGGCAAACGCGTTCTCGTCGTCGGCATCGGAAACACCGGTGCCGAAATCGCCGTGGACCTGGCCGAACGAGGCGCCGCGTTCGTCGCAATCAGCATACGTTCCGCGCCGCCGATCGTTCCGCGCGATTTACTCGGAAGGCCGGTCCAAGTCTCCGGGATGTTGCTCTCGCGTTTGCCGCCGCGCGTGGCCGACCGGATCGGCCGGACCCTCGCGCGCCTGACCTTCGGCGACTTGCGCCGCTACGGAATCGGCCCACCCGATTGGTTGCCGTTCAGCTCAAAACGCGTTCCCGTCATCGACGTCGGCTTCGTCGCCAGCCTCAAACGCGGGGCCGTCGCAGCGCGTCCGAACGTCGCGCGCTTCACTCCGGATGGCGCCGTCTTCGCCGACGGGCGCGAAGAAGCGTACGACGCCGTCCTGTTCGCGACGGGCTACACAACCGGTCTCGACAAGCTCGTCGAGATCCCGGGCGTCCTCAACGAAAGCGCTTATCCGCGCTCGCTTTCGGGCGAACCCAGCGCGCAGCCGGGCCTCTACTTTATCGGGTTTCTGCACTCGAACCGGGGCCATATCTTCGAGACCAATCTCGACTCGCAGAAACTTGCCGCAAACATCGCCGGGACCTGAAAGCGCGACCGCGAGCGACTTACAGTGTATACGGGAGCACCTGGATAGCGTAAGCTGTCGTGGTGTCATTTGACGACTTTAGTCTGAGCCCGGCAATACGCCGCAATCTGGAGCGGCTGAACTTCAGCACGCCCACGCCGATCCAGTGCGACGCCATTCCGCCTGCGCTCGAGGGCAAAGACGTTCTCGCCTGCGCGATGACCGGAAGCGGAAAAACCGCCGCTTTCGGGTTGCCGTTGATCGAGCGTCTTTCCGTGGAACCGAAAAAGCGCGGACCCCGCGCCTTGATCCTGACGCCGACGCGCGAGCTTGCGGCTCAGGTCTCCGAACATCTTGCGCAGTTGGCCCGCGGCACCGGGCTCCGGGTGGCGGCGCTCTACGGCGGCGTTTCGGCGAGCGGACAGGAACGCGATCTGCGCGCGGGCGTCGAAATCATCGTCGCGACCCCGGGCCGTTTGCTCGATCACTTGCGCCAACCGTATGCGAAGCTCGAGGGCGTCGAAGTTTTGGTGCTCGACGAAGCGGACCGCATGCTGGACATGGGATTCTTGCCGGACGTGCGGCGCGTCATCGCGCGGGTTCCGAAGAACCGGCAGACCTTGCTGTTCTCGGCGACCTTACCGAAACCGATCGTGGCGCTCTCGAACGAGATGATGCGCCACCCCGTCGCGATCGACGTCGCGCGGCCGTCGAAACCCGCGACCGGCCTCACCCAGTACGTCTATCCGGTGGCGCAAGAGCTCAAGTCGGCGCTGCTGGTCGAGCTCTTGGCGCGCGGCACGGTGAAGAGCGCGATCGCTTTCACGCGCACCAAACATCGCGCCAATCGCCTGGCGCAGTTCCTCATTGCAAACGGCGTCAGCGCCGAGCGCATTCACGGCAACCGCTCGCAGGCGCAGCGCACGCAGGCGCTCGCGAATTTCAAAAGCGGCCGGCATCAGGTGCTGGTCGCAACCGACATTGCCGCGCGCGGCATCGACATTACGGCCCTCGGACACGTCGTCAACTTCGACGTTCCCGTGGCGCCGGACGAATACGTCCACCGCGTCGGCCGGACGGCGCGCGCGGAACGAACCGGCGAAGCGATTACTTTCGTGGCTCAAGACGAGGAGCCGCTGATTCGCGCGATCGAGCGCAACATCTCTAGTCCGCTGCCGCGCGTCAAACTCGAGGGCTTCGACTACACGCGCAAGCCGGCGGGTAAACTCGAAGTTCCGCTTGCCGAACGCCTGGCGGCAATCCGCGCGACGCGGCGTCCGCGCCGCATGCCCTCGCGCAAGCCGGGCGCTAAGCCCTCTCGCGCCTAGAAGCCCCTTCGGCGGCTAGGAAGCCGAGCGGCGAGCTTCGCCGGCCCGGTAGCGATAGACGATGCGCCCCTTCGTCAAATCGTAGGGAGAAAGCTCGAGATCGACCCGGTCGCCTGGAAGAATCTTGATGCGATGCCGGCGGAGCCGGCCCGCGATGTGGGCGAGGATCGTGTGCCCGTTCTCGAGCTCGACCGCGAAGGTCGTGCTCGGAAAAACTTGCTTTATCGTGCCGAAAACTTCAAGGGGCGCCTCTTTCGAGGGCTCGGCTGCGGGACGGCGGTCCCGGGCCGTGAACGTGCCGCGGGCTATGACAAACTCTTCTTATAGTGCATGCCCTCATTATATGCCATGCCGTCTAGGCCGAAAAGGACTAGGGGGGACTTCGCCCCGGCGCGAGTGTGTTCGCGCTAACAATCAGCCTGGCGGCACGGACGCCGAGCGGTGAGCGGCAGCCGCCCATCCCAAAAGAAGAACTCTTGATCAATTCAGCACTTGGGACCGTCAGCGCCGGCGGCTTCGTCCTCACCTTCGAAGAGGACGGGATCCGCCTCGACCGGTCGGAGACGACCCCATCGCCCGGCGCGGCGGCGCGCGGACAGAGCCCGCCGCCAGGCCCCATCCTGGGCCGCGCCGCGGCGCTCGCTGCCGCGCGTGCCCTCCGTCCGGGCGCAAACCCGGGCATCGCTTTCGTGGGCCCGGCCGGGTCGGGAAAGTCGACGCTGCTCGCGCTCCTGGCGAGCGATCCCGTCCTGCGCGAACGCTTCGACGTCTTCGTGCGCGTGCGCGCTGCCGGCCAGCCCTGGGAAGACGTCCTCGCTCAAATCTTCCGCGCGCTGCACGCCGGTAGCGAACCGCCGCTGCTCCCCGTCTCGAACGAATGGACGAGCGAGTTGCAAAACCGGCGCGTGGCCCTGGCGCTCGACGACGCGGACGCGCCCTTCGATCTCGAGGCCTTGCTTCGGCGCATTCCGCAAGCGCTCGTCTTCGCGACGGCGACCAAGCCGCTCGCCGCGCTGAGCACCTTTCCCCTGGGACCCCTCAGCGACAAAGATGCGGGCTGGCTGCTGGATGCGGCGCGCCCGATGTCCTGGAGCGAGCGGGATACCGCGCGCGCGCTGACGGCCGCCGCGGCCGGCAATCCGCTGCGCGTCAAACAACTCGCCGCGCTTGCAGCGAGCAAGCCGGCTCCCGAACTCGGGCGAACGGTGACCTCGCCGGCTGCGCTCGAAAATTTCTTGCGCAGTTCCTCACAGCGTCTCGACGCGCGCCAGCGCGGGCTGCTCGACGCGATCGGCATCTTCGGACCGGCGGCAGTCGAAAGCGACGATCCCGGCGCGCGCAAACTTGCCACCGAAGGACTCGTCGTTTCCGGCACCGATGGCTGGCGCATCGCGCCGGAACTCGCCTCACGCTACGAAGCGCCCGACGAGTTCGTCTTCCGCGGCGCTTTGAATTCATGTGCGCCGACGCTGACCGGAACGATCGCAACCACGAACGATCCGAGCGTTCTTCAGCCGGTCGTCGCCGCGACGAAGCGCGCGGGCGAACTCGATCGGTTCGGCGAGGTGATCGATCTCGGAAAATCGACCGGCAACGCGTTCGCGCGCTGCGGCGCGTGGAACCAGTGGCGCACGATGCTGGATCTCGTTTCGGCGGCTGCGGGACGCACCGGAGTCGACAGCGTCCAATCCTGGGTCTTGCATCAGTCGGGAACGCGCCTCGCATGCCTCGCTCAAACGCCGGATGCGCAATCGATGCTACGCGCCGCACTGGCGCGGCGCAAAGCCGCGAAAGACGCTCCCGCCGCGAAACTTTCGGAACATAATCTCGGCGTCGTCTCGGGCGGAGCCCGCGGCCGCTCGGGACTCATGGCAGGCGCGGTCGGTTTGGCTGCCGCGGCGGCCGTCATCCTCGGCGTCACCTTCGCGCTGCGACCGCACGCGGCAGCGACGGTCGCGGAACGCCCGGCGGCAATCGCCACCGCACGCGTCGCAAGCGCACGGCCGGCTCACGCGAGAGCGCCGGCTCCGAAGCGGCAAGTCGTCGCCGCAGCGCCGCTCCCGACGCCCGCTGCGACATCCCGGCCGCTGCCGACTGAGCGGCCCTCGGCTCGTCCCGCCTCGAGTGCGCGTCCCTCGGGTGCGCGGCGAGCGGCGGCGCGTCCGCGAACGGTCGCGCTCGCCTCGGGCGAACAGCATTACGCGAAGCCCGAAATTCTCGCGTTCGACGCCGCGCGAACGCTCTTGACCGCGGGCGGAACGACGCATCTCTGCATGAGCGTGCGCGCCGCAACGCGCGTGCGTTTGACGGCAACCTCGCAAGCTCAAACGCGGGAAGTCGCGGTTCCGGCCGCCGTGCGGGAAGGGAAACCCGCCTGCATCCGGATCGCACCAAAAGCCGCGACGCGCTACGCGCTCCACGCCAGCTCGGGCCCGAATCAGGCCTTCCGGATTCTTGCCATCGACGTGTTCCAAGCGCCCGAACCCGCCGCCGAAGCAACCAACACGCCGTAAGAAGCCGCGCACTTCCGGCGAAGGAGCACGGTATAGCTGCGCGCTTCGGACGGAGTAGCCATTGCCGGTTGAACTCGGATACCTAACGCTTTCGGTCAAGGATCTCGAACGCGCGAAAGCTTTTTACGGCGAGCTCTTCGGTTGGGAATTCGAACCGGGAGCGTCCGGCCCGAGCTACGCGCACGTCAAGAACACCGCCTTACCTATCGGCTTCACGAGCGATGGCCCGCAGCAGGCGGCGAATCTGTACTTTCGAGTTCCCGATCTCGCCGCTGCCGAATCGCGCGTGCGCGAACTGGGCGGCGCGATCGTCAGCGAGTACAGCTCGCCGACCGGAGACGGTGCGCGTTGCCGCGACGATCAAGGGACGGAATTCTCGCTCTGGCAGCCCGCTCCGGGATTTTAAGGCGCGCTTCCGGCCGATGGCGTTAGCGCAGCGCCGCGGCGGCGTCGTCGACGACGTGCGTTGAAAGGAGCAGCGTTCGGCGCAGACGGCCGTTGCGGTCGAAGACGTAGACGAAGCTGCTGTGTGCGTCGGGAACGCCGGCCTTGTCATCGTGCACGCTGATGCCGAAGGCGCGCATGAGCGAAGCGATGTCGCGCGGCGTGCCGCTGGCGACGCGCCAACGGTTCGGGTCGGCGTCCATCGCGCGCGCGACGCGCGACATGACGAAGGGTGAATCGTAGCCGGGGTCGAGGGTGATCGTCACCAGTGCGGCCGTCGAGCCCGAGTTCGCGAGCCGCTTCGCTAGCGTTTGAAAGGCGGCGTTCGAAATCGGGCAGACGTCGCTGCAGCGCGACGCGACGAAGGTCACGGCGACGGCCCGGCCCCTCAACGCGGCGAGCGTGAAGGGCGCGCCGCGCTGATCGACGAGCGGGATTTCGCGAGGATCCTGTGCAGCGCGTGCGAGCGCGCTGCACAGGAGGACGAGAACGAAGGCGAACGAGGCGCGCTTCACCTTAGGTCGAGACCAGCACGTCGCGCATGGACTCCGAACTGTAGTGGAAGAAGCAGCCGAAGTAGTAGTCGCCCGGCGCCCCGACGGTGAAGACCTGCGATGAGGCGCCTTCCGAAAGCGTTCCGGTCGACCAGGTCAGCGAGTTGTCGATCGTCGATCCGGTTTGCGTCGTGCCGCTCGTGTTGGTGAAGGATGCGGGGAAGCCGCCCGTCCCTAGACCCGAACCTGTATGAGGCGCTCCGCTGCCGTCGTTGGTGAAAACGATTTGCGAGCCGTGCATCACCGTGACGATTGCGGCGGCGCCCGTTGCCGGCGAATAGAACGCGATCGCGCCGAACGTCGGATCGGTCGTGGCAGTGTGATTGAATCCGACGTGGATCACCTGCGGCTGCGCGGTCGGCGTTGCAGTGGCGGTAGCGGTCGCCGTTGCAGTCGGGGCGGCGGTCGGCGTTGCGGTCGCAGTGGGAGCGGCGCTCGCAGTAGGAGTCGCGGTCGCGCCTCCGGACGCGGTCGGAGTCGGCGTCACGCCGGCGCTCGCCGTGGGCGTCGCTGCGGCGGCGCTGGGAGTCGCACTCGGCCGAGCGGTCGGCATATGCAACGGAGCGGCCGGCGAGCTGTTTCCGCTGCACGCGGCGAGCGTTGCCAGTGCGGAATACGACATCAACGATGCAAGGGCGAGCGAACGGGACGAACGGAAGCGCATAGTCTCTCCACGGAAGAGTGAACGTGCGCAGCGTACGCCCGAGAAGTTAACGAACTCTGAAGACTCTTCGCGTTCTAGCGCACTCGCAGGCCGGCCGAGTACGCTCGCTTGCCGTTCGGACGCGACGTTCCCGCGACGAAGTTCGCGTGCGACGTCAGCGGTACGACGACGTCCCCATCGAGGCTCGACTCGCTGCCGTTCGTGACGTTTCGCTGAAGGATCGCATCGAAGCGAATGCCCGCAGGCGCCTGATAGGTCATCCATAGGACTTGACGCCCAAGCGGCAGCAGCGGCGGCAGATCGTAGGCCGGCTCATTGAAAAGCTGCTGCGAATCGTTGAGCGTCCAGAAGCGCACGCTGAGTCGCGGGCAGATTTGCCAAACCAGCGAGCCGCCAAGGCCGACGGTGCGCTGCGTGCTCGAACCCTGCAGGTACTCCTGAAACGCGGTCGCTTCGACCCGCAGGCGCGCCCGGTCGTCAAACGAGAGGGTCGCGTCGAGCAGGTTGCCGCGTTCCAGCGCGTCGGTGCTCGCAGCCTCCGCTTCGAGCAGCGTCGGTGCGCGCAGGGAGTTCGAAATACCGGCGCTGAGTCCAAATAAGCCCGAGGTCGCGTGCACTTCGAGCGACGGCAACAACACGAGCTCGGATCCGCTCTGCGTTAGGACGTCGAGGGAATCGTGTTGCGCGACGTTCGTGAATCCCAAACCCGCGAAAAACCCGACCGCGCGCGCGTCGCCGTGAGCTTCGAGATATGCCGTTCCGGTCGTCACTCGACCGGATAGGAGCGGCGCGTCGGCGCTCGTCTGGTCGTAACCGGTCTGCTGGGTGAAGTTCGCGCCCGCGGCGAGCGCGATCCCATTCGGCCGCTCGAGCCGCGCGCTGAAACTGGTCTCGCTGCCGCCCGTTTGGGAGGCGTCCGCGAGACCGTCCGTCTCGTTCCAACCGGCGGTCGTTGCAGCGAGCGAGGTGATATAGTTGCGCGACTCCGTGGCATACGAGACGCGCGCGATTTGAATGTTGCGGTAGGCGTCGAACGGCCCGGGGGTCGCCGCGCTATCCGCTTCCGTCATGCCGGCGCGAAGTTGCCCGCCCGCAAAAGGTGCGACGACATCCACATCGGCACGGCGTTGGACGAAGCCGTCT
>Ga0302324_100021348_pt1 | contig 12624 bp, 12 predicted proteins | sample Palsa_T0_1_FD_201949 | JGI IMG/M metagenome (GOLD analysis project Ga0302324, IMG submission 201949) | Peat permafrost microbial communities from Stordalen Mire near Abisko, Sweden - Palsa_T0_1 | ecosystem: Environmental > Terrestrial > Soil > Palsa > Peat permafrost | place: Sweden: Abisko...
TGTTCGTGGGCTTCGAGTCCGGGAAAGGCCGGGAGCAGCGAGGGATGGATGTTGAGAATCCTGCGGGGAAACTGCTGGACGAACCAGGGCGAGAGCAGGCGCATGTATCCCGCCAGGCAGACCAGATTTACCTTGTGTTGATGGAGTGCGGCGACGATTTCGCGGTCATGTTCCTCGCGCGGTTTGCCCTTCAAGGCAATTACTGAAGTATTCAGGCCACGCTGGCGTGCAATGGCGATGCCGGGGGCTTCGGGCTTGTTGGAAATGACCACGGCGATGCGAGCCCCGGGAATCCGGCCGGCGTCGATGTTGTCGGCGATGGCGACGAAGTTTGAGCCGCGTCCGGAGAGCAGGATGCCGAGGTTGTGCATGCAGGAGGTGTCGGCTCGAATTGGCTGCCGGTCAGTTGTATATCACTTTGCGCTCGCCTTTGACGATGCGGCCGATGGTGAAAGCCTTTTCGCCAGCCCTCTCCAGCACTGTCTGAGCCTTCTTGAATTTTGCAGAGGGGACGACCAGCAGCATTCCCAGGCCCATGTTGAAAGTACGCAGCATTTCGTCTTGTGGAACATTGCCCAACTGCTGCAAGTGCTCGAACAGCGGCAAGACAGGCCAGGAGCCGAGTTCGATGATCGCGGCGGTGCCGCGGGGTAGAACCCGCGGCAGATTCTCAGTAATTCCGCCCCCGGTGACGTGCGCCAGCGCCGAGACGCATTGGGCATCCACCAGTTTTTTCAGCGCCGGCCAGTAACTCTTGTGGGTACGCATCAACTCATTGCCGACTTTATTCTTGATCTCGTTAACGTAGGTATCGGGCGAGTAGCGGGCCACTTCGAAGAGCAGTTTTCGCGCCAGCGAATATCCGTTGGTGTGCAGGCCATTGGAAGGCATGCCGAGGACAACGTCTCCGATCTGCACGTCCTTGCCGGTAACGATGCGGTCCCGTTCGACCACGCCCACAATAAAACCCGCCAGATCGTACTCGCCGTCGGGGTAAAAGCCGGGCATCTCCGCCGTCTCGCCACCGATCAGGGCGCAGCCATTGTGTTTGCAGGCGTCGGCGATGCCTTCGACCACTTTCTCGGCGATCTGGGGTTCGAGCTTCCCGGTGGCGAGATAATCCATAAAAAACAGCGGCGCTGCGCCCTGCACCGCAATGTCATTGACGCAATGGTTGACCAGGTCTGCGCCAATGGTGGAGTGCAACCCCATCTCGAAGGCAATCTTCAGCTTCGTTCCTACGCCATCGACGCTGGAGACGAGGACCGGGTCCAGGTACTTGGCTTTGTCGATGACGAAGAGGCCGCCAAAGCCGCCTATTTCGCTGAGCACCCCGCGCGTGAACGTCTTGTGCGCCAGATACTTGATGCGCTGTTTGGTGCGGTTGGCGCGGTCGATATCAACGCCGGCGTCGGCGTAGGTGACGGGGGCAGCGACGGACGTGGGATGCTTGGCCACGGATTATTGCGGCGCCTCTTTCTGGGCAGTGCGCTCGATACTGCGCTTCATACAGCGGTGTGGGGAAATGGCGCCTCGGGAAACGGAAGCTTCTAAAGTCGACAATTGTAACACGTTGAAAGGGGCGCTGGTCGAGCGGGATGGCGGTCTTCAGAAAGGGTAAAGGCTTCAGATACACCATCACCGCGCTCCGCAGACGCGCACGCCTGCTCGACACTGCGGGCACAGACTAGTGCGCGATAAAGTCCGAGAAGAAGTAAGCGAGGACGCCAAAAAGCGCCAGCCCAGAGATGCCGTAGGCGGTCAGAACCCAAGCTCCGCGGCCTTCGCGATTTTTGCCGGGTAAAGACTGAGACGGCTGAGGAACTGAAGGAGAGACGACAGGGGCCCGATCTTCCATGCAAAAACCTCCGAACGGAAGGATCGTGGCGCAACTACATTATGCGTCACGCCTGTCCAGCAACGTGGCCGGGCAGGAATATCTGGGGGAGAGTTTACTACGATTTTGGAGCCGGGGAGAGGAGAAATGTGATTCTAATCGCAATTTTGACAGAGTAATTATTCCGCGTCTCCGCGTTTGGGCTTGACAAACCCATAACCGTATAGTTATGGTTTGGATGTGCAAGCCGCAGCGGACAATCTCTTCCAGGCCTCTCCGACCGGACCCGTCGAGCAGCGCCTAGCCCGCCGGCAGCGCAATGAGTCACGAACCTTAGCAAAACCTCACAACGCAGGGCAGGGAGGATAAACCATGCAAATCAAACTCACGGGCGTCTTCGTCGGCGATCAGGACAAGGCCCTGAAGTTCTACACAGAAGTTCTGGGCTTCGTAAAGAAACTGGAATTCCCGGCGGGGAAGTTTAAATGGCTCACCGTGGTCTCCCCCGAAGAACCAGAAGGCACGCAATTGGTTTTAGAGCCCAACAACGCCTACAACCCGGCCGCGAAGGCGTATCAACAAGAGATTTTTCGGCAAGGGATACCCGCGGCTAATTTCTTCGTCGCGGACGTCCAAAAGGAGTACGAAAGACTAAAGCATCACGGCGTGACGTTCACCAAGGAGCCAACCAAGACTACGGGATCGACCATCGCGGTGCTTGACGATACGTGCGGAAATCTCATTCAGATAACACACCTGGATTGGTAACACGCCACATGATTGAGGAGGGCCCTGCGTGCAACCCGTAGCGGACGATGTTTTCAGGGCCCTCGCCGATCCGACCCGCAGGGCGATCTTCGAGCACATGGCCCGCGATGGGGAGCAGACCGTGCACGCCCTGACCGATCGCGCTGGGGTTTCGCAACCGGCAGTATCCAAGCACTTGGGCGTTTTAAAGCGTGCGCGACTGATACACCACCGGCGCGAGGGACGCGAGACCCACTACTCTGCCCAGCCGCAAGCGCTGGCACCCCTGGTCGACTGGATGAGCGTCTATGGTGCTTTCTGGCGCGAACGGTTTGACCGCCTCGAATCCCTATTGAAAAGGATGGATCAATGACCAACCCCACCACACGTTCCCTCGTCGTGGAACGGGAAATGCCGCATCCCCCGGAAAAAATCTGGCGCGCGCTCACGCAAGGCGCCCTGATCGAGGAGTGGCTGATGAAGAATGATTTCCAGCCGGTTGTGGGCCACCGGTTCAACTTCCGCGCCACCCCTGTGCCCAATTGGAACGGAGTCATCGACGGTGAAGTGCTGGTGGTCGAACCGAATTCACGGCTCTGTTATAGCTGGGGTTCGATGGGTTTCAAGAGCGTCGTCGCCTGGACGTTGACGCCGATCAAGGGCGGCACGCGTGTCCGCATGGAGCAATCCGGTTTCCGGTCGGAAGAAGATGCCAACTACAAGGGCGCGAGCTACGGATGGCGGAAGTTCATCGGCAGCCTGGAGCGGGTCGTTGGGGGGTTGGACTGACCACGAAAGCAAAGGACAACTTCATGGAGCGTTTGACTTTTCGCTGGATTCACCTCGTCTTTAGCGGCCTGCTTTGGAATTTCTTCCAACGGACTATAAATATAAGCGAGCCGGACTAAATCGGTGATGCGTGGAAATATGCCCACTCAATCCAAAAGCGGGCTTGAGTGAGCCACCCGCCGCGTCTTCACTGGGTGTGAAGGCAGGCGCGCCCAGGTACCGAACCGCGCCACTTAGAAAGGCGAAAGGTCGTGCCGGATGTCACTTTGCCGAGATTTTGTCGCGCCAGGCCATGACTTCGAGCTCGGCCCGGACGGCGTCCATGACGGGAACCACCGGGCGTGCCTCCATGGCAAACGCGGGGAGCATCGAGCAGAACTTGTGAACCGTCAGCGGATCGTCGCAGTCCACCAGCAGATGCCCGCCCCAATCTCCTACCCGCACCACGAAGAACTCGATCTTGAAATTTTCTGGCGCCTTCCACTGACCAAACACCTCCAGGATTCGTTCTGCGCAGTCTCATACTCCGCCGGCGACCCTTGCGGGCGTTCGTTCCAGCTGATCACGTATTTCATCGCATCTCCTGAAGTCATCTCAACCGACAACCGCCGTGTGAGTCTACTCCTCGGTGATGAACATTGGGCGATGGCAGCTGGCCTAGTTCCGGCTGGAGCACTCTCTCGCTACCTGCAATCCACCTTGTTGTCTTGCGCGGCAGCGATCTGCCACTTACCATCGCGCTTCAACCAGGTGTCGGTCCAGACCTGGCACTGCTTCGCCTCTGGATTCGTTTTGTCTTTGCCGATGGCGTGCTCGCTGCCGTAAATGATTGCCACGTCTTCGCCGAAGAAGCGCACCCTAGCATCGTCGAGTGCACAGCCGTGCGCCGAGTGCGGGCTTTTTTCATCGCGTAGCTCATCCGACTTGTCGTAGCGCTCGCCGCGCGTGCTGGTGCCCTGGAAATCGTCGGCCAACAACTCAGCGACAACTCCATTATTCGTGCAAACGCCTTCGGCCCACTTGCGCTCCATGTCGATCATGAACTTTGCGGCTTTGTCGTCGGGTGCGGCCCAATGGCTTTGCTTCGCATAGGCGGCGATCATAAGGACTACGACGCACGTTACGAGGCACATCGGGTGCAGGATTCGGTGACGCATCGTCTCCTCCAGTATTGAAGCCACTATACAGGCAGGATGGCTCAGGCTTTGATCTTGCTGGCATCGGCGACAGGTTGGTGCAGGCAAGCATCACATTAAAGGTGGGACACTCGCCCCACCCGCATAATACGTTCAGAGTTCAGCTGCAGGTTTCACCGCCTCGCGGCGGGAGTTGGCCGACATTTCGAAGCAGCCATATTCCGCGCGGATGGAATGGCGAGGTTGCAGGTTAGGCTGAGCGCAGCTAAATTAGGTGCGAGAGTTGGACTGTACATGAAAGGAGCCGTTCCGATGGAATCTGCTTCTGCCTTCATCGACCACAAGATCAAGGAACTTGGGGACTGGCGCGGGAAGACGCTCGCGAGAGTGCGGGAAATCATACACGAGGCAGACCCGGAGATCGTCGAAGAGCGGAAGTGGGTCAAGGCGACGTCGCCGGGGACTCCCGTCTTTTCCCACGGCGGCATCGTCTGCACGGGAGAGACGCACAAGAACGTCGTCAAAATGACATTTGCCAAGGGAGCTGCGTTGAAGGACCCTGCAGGTCTATTCAACTCCAGCCTTGAGGGGAATGTCAGGCGCGCCATCGACATCCACGAAGGCGACAAGATCGATGAGGCGGCCTTGAAGGATCTCATCCGCGCCGCCGTGGCGCTCAATCTCAAGGGCCAGAGTCGGACAAAGCCCAAGCCGAAGACCAACCCGAAGACCCGGCGAGCGAGCCGCAAGCGGGTACACTAGCTTCATCGCAGGTCCCGGCCATATCTCCTGTCTTAGCTGTGGCATCGTTAGCCCTTCGACCGCAGAAGCGCACCCTCGGAGTCCTCTTTCCCGCCAAGATAGCCGGCCATTCGCAACCGATACTCCATCCTGGGTCACCCGATTGGGATACGGGCATCGCGGCCGCGATCACGAGCCTTACAATGAAGGACATGCGCGCTTCTTTTCATTCACTGCTGCTTGCCTGCGCCTTAGGCACACCCTTCATTAGCCTCGCACAATCCGGAGAGTCCTCAACGGCAGGCTCCAAGCCAGCAGCGCCCGCGATCAATTATTCCCAGGAGGCGTTCGTCATCGAGCGATACGTTTCTCGCGATCGTTTCGAGAGCGATGGCACTGGGCGCAGGGAGACCGTGGCCCGGATTCGCGTGCAAAGCGAAGCTGGAGTTCAGCAGTGGGGACAGATTCTCGTGGGATACAACTCCGCCAACGAACGGGTAGATATTCCTTATGTCCGCGTAATCAAGGCCGACGGGACTGTGGTAAAGGCGGGAGACGATGCGGTGCAGGATTTAAGCGCGCCGATACAAAGCGAAGCGCCGGTCTACACCGACTACCGCCAGAAACACATTACCGTGCCTGGGCTGCGACCGGGCGAAGTGCTGGAATACGACGTGGTTACCGTGATCCACACGGCACTGGCGGCGGGACAGTTCTGGGCGGACTACGATTTCGACAAGACCAACATCACTCTCGACGAAGAACTCGATCTCGATGTTCCCTCGGGTCGTCCGTTGAAGTTGAAGAACAAGCCGGGAATGGATCCGACGATCTCCCAAGAAAACGGACGGACGCTTTACCATTGGGCGAGTTCTCATCTCGCGCGCGAAGACGCTAATAAGGACAAAGACAAGATCAAAGACAAAAAGAAGAGTGACGATCGGCCCGACGTGCAGTTGACCACGTTCGTGAGCTGGGAGCAGATCGGGCAGTGGTATGCGGGACTGGAAAAAGATCGGCGCGTGCCCACGCCGGAAGTCCGCGCTAAAGCCGCGGAGTTGACTCAAGGGCTGAACAACGATTTGGACAAGGTGCAGGCGCTCTACGATTTTGTGGCGAAGAATTTTCGCTACGTCAGCTTGTCGCTCGGCGCGGGCCGTTATCAGCCCCACGCCGCCGGCGATGTTCTGCACAACCAGTATGGCGACTGCAAGGATAAGCACACGCTGCTGGCCTCGCTGCTGGAAGCCGAGGGCATGCATGCCTCATCGGTGCTGATCAATTCGAGCCGCAAGCTGGACCTTGATGTGCCATCGCCGGCGCAGTTTGACCACGTCATCACCATGCTGCCTATGACGAATCCCCGCGAAGAAGTCTGGATGGATACGACCAGCGAAGTGGCTCCGTTCCGCTTGCTGGCCTACACGCTGCGCAAAAAGCAAGCGCTCGTGGTTCCCGCCTCGGGCACGCCGCATCTGGAGGAGACGCCCGCCGATACGCCTGTGCCGGACAGCGAAGTCTCAGACGTCGAGGGGAAGATCAACGAGATCGGGAAACTGGAAGCGCATGTCCGTTACACATTTCGCGGCGATGAAGAGCTGATGCTGCGGTCGATCTTCCGCCGCTTTCCCGAATCGCAATGGCAACGCGTGGTGGAGAACGTCAACGCCGGGGCGGGCGAGGTGACGAATGTGAAGATCAGCGATCCGGCCGCGACCCGCGAGGCCTTCACTTTGTCCTATGACGTCGCGCGGCCGAACTTTTTGGATTGGTCGAAGAAGAAGTCCGACTTGCTGCTGCCGCTGTGCCAGTTCAATCTGCCTTTCCTGGGTGAGGGCGATGACGATCCCGACGCCGACCCTCTGAAGCTTGGGCCGAAGGCACAGTATGTCTACAAGATCAAGCTTGAACTGCCCGCAAAGTACACAGCCCATGCCCCGCTGCCGTTTTCCCTGAAGCGCGACTATGCGGACTACCAGGCTACTTACAAACTGGAAGGCAACACGCTCGAAGCTGGGCGCACACTGGTGGTGGTCCAGGACGAGATTCCCGCACGGCGGGCTGCCGACTACGAAGCCTTTCGGCGCGCGGTCGTCTCGGACCTGGGACAGTTTCTGTCGGTCGAGAACACGGTGGCGGGCGCACCCACGGCGCCCCAAGACATGAAGGCCGACGACCTGGTGGAGAGCGGTCGGGCGGCCTTTGCCAGCGGCAATCTTCCGCTGGCAATTCAGGTTCTCAAGCGCGCCACCGAGGTGGATGCGAAAAACAAGTATGTCTGGTATCTGCTGGCGGAGGCTTACCTCGGCACTCGGCAGAATGACCTCGCGATTGGCGCGCTCAACAAGCAGATCGAGATCAATCCTTACGACGAGTTTGCCTATAACGCGCTGGGGCGAGCCTACTGGCAGGAGCGCAAGTACGAGGATGCGGTAAACGCCTTCCACAAGCAGATTGAGATCAGTCCGCTCGACAAATTCGCGCACGCGAACCTGGGAGCAATGTATTCCGAATGGCACAAGTACGCCGAGGCCGCGCCTGAACTGGAGAAGGCCGCATCGTTGACCCCGGGCAATCCCGAGTTGCAGGTGAGTCTCGGAGATGCTTACCTGAACCTCGGGCAGGATGACAAGGCGCTGGCTGCGTTTGATCAGGCGGTGGAACTTTCGGCCACCCCGCTGGTTTGGAACAACATCGCGTATCAGCTTTCGCTGAAGAAAGCGCATCTGGATCGCGCGCAGCAGTATGCGGAGTCGGCGGTCTCGGCGACGGCGACGGCGTTGCGCAATTTGTCACTGGACCGGCTGACGCCGCAGGATCTGCCGCTGGTGCCTTCTCTGGTCGCCTACTGGGACACGCTGGGCTGGGTTTATTTCAGCCGAGGAAATCTCGACCAGGCCGAAAAATATGTTTCCGCGGCCTGGGGCTTGGGCCAGCACGGTGAGGTCGGCGACCATCTCGGACAGATTTACGAGAAGCAGGGAAAGAAGGATTTAGCTTCGCGTACCTACGCGCTTGCCCTCAGCGGGTTGCGGCCCATTCCCGAGACGCATGAGAGACTGGCTTCACTCGCTGGCGGGAATGCCAAGGCAGACGCCGCGGTGGCGAAGGATGAAGATAAACTGAAACAAACACGCACCATCGAGCTGGGCAAGGTCGCGAAGGAGCCCGGCAGCGCGGAGTTTTTCGTTCTGCTCAGTCGCGGGGTGGGGTCCGCGACTACGGTCGAAGGTGTGAAGTTCATCAGCGGCGAAGAGAAACTCAGAATCTTCAGCGAAGCTCTGCGCACCGCCGATTACCACCTCACCTTCCCGGACGACACGCCGGTCAAGATTCTGCGCCGCGGAGTTCTTTCCTGCTCGACAGCCACGGGCAACTGCTCGTTCGTGCTGATGCTGCCGGAAGATGTCAGGACAGTCGATTGAAGGCGTGGATTGGATTGAAGGAAAAAACCACCGGCCTCCGAACGTGCTCGTGTGGGGACAGCCGCCCTCGGCTGCCCGTTCGAGCGAAGCTCGGCGGGTTTCTTCCCAACGTCTATGGCTCCTGGACGATTTCGATCTCATTCCCTTCAGGGTCGCGGATCTGAAAATAACGAGTGGCCTGCCGATCCCGTTCAATTGCTCCAACAGGAGCGCCGCGCGCCGGCATCACATCCCCTGACCTTGCGGATAACGTCAAACTCATCCCCTTTTAAGGGTTCGTAGAAGGCCGCCTGTGCCACTCCGTCGCCTGTTCGTAAGCGTGAGCGAGTCTCAGCACCAGATCTTCCCGCCAGTGCGGGCCGGCGATCTGCAAGCCGACCGGCAGGCCCGTTTTCGTAAAGCCGCAAGGAACCGAGATTGCCGGCAGTCCCCAGACATTGAAGGGCCGCGTATTGCGCAGAAGCGTGAGTTCGGCGGGACGCAGCATCTCAGGATCCTTCTTCACGTCGGCGATGGCGGGCGCTGGAACAGGCGTCGTGGGCGTGACCAGGAGATCCACATCGGCAAAGATGCCCTGAATGCTGCGGCGGGCCTGATCGAGGTCGCGCCTCCGCTGAATATATTCCGCTGCTGAAATGTCCTCACCGTTGCGGATGCGCCGCCGCGTCTCCGCCTGATACAGGTCCGGCGTCCGTGCGATATTTTCGGCGTGAACGGCATAGGATTCGGCATTTTGCACAACCCGGTCGGTAGGGATCTCGATCTGCAATTCGCGAGTCTCTGCGACCAAACCATTGATCACGGCAAGTGCCTTCTCCACCGCTGCACCAACCTCATCGTCGAGGTCAACATAGAAATGTGCTCGCGGAATGCCGACGCGAAGGGAGTGCGCACCGTCTTGCAGCCCAGATAGATAATCCGATACAGGAACCTCCGCGCTGTTTGCGTCCAGCGGATCGTAGCCAGCGATGGCTTGCAACACGACAGCCGCGTCAGCGACGGTTGCAGCCATCGGCCCAAGGTGGTCGAGCGACCAGGCAAGCGGAATCACGCCGCGCGTGGAAATCCTTCCGTAAGTGGGCTTGAGCCCGACGCAACCGCACAACGCGGCCGGTTCGCGGATGGAGCCAGCGGTGTCGGTGCCGATGGCGGCGTAGCAAAGGCCAGCCGCGACGGCGGCGGCTGAACCTCCGGAGGAGCCTCCGGCGATGTGCGCGGGATTCCACGGATTGTGGACATCGCCAAAAACGCTGACCAGCGAACTGCCGCCGTAGGCGAACTCATGCAGATTATTCTTGCCCAGAATGATCGCGCCTGCCCGCCGCAGCCGGCAAACGATTTCAGCGTCTTCGGCCGGGACGCGGTTCTGATAAAGAGCGCTGGCCGCGGTGGTGCGCGTGCCCGCAGTGTCGATCAGGTCTTTCAGCGCAACCGGAATGCCGTGCAAGGGGCCGCGCCACTCTCCACGTCCAATTTCGATTTCGGCAGCGCGTGCCGCGTCGAGCGCTGACTCGGCAGCCACCGTGATGAAGGTGTTCAGGCTGGAGTCGAGATTCTCGATGCGCTTCAGACAAGCGCGAGTCAAGTCGGCGGGAGAAATTTCCTTGCGCCGCAGTCGCGGGGCGAGGTCAACGATGGTTTCCAAGGCGGGCATCTGCGGCTTCATTGTATGGGAGCGAAGGTTAGGAAAATGATCGTCCACCAGGGACTGGAAGCCAGGCAAGGAGGGAGGCTAGCCAGAATGGGCCGGGGCGTGCTCCCGGGACGATTCGTCTCCTGGAAAAAAGCAACCAACAGAGTGCGCCTATAATCAAAAGCGCTGTCGCACCAAGGAGGGGGAAAAATGGCGGGAATGACGATCGCTCCAGTCGCAACCTACGGTTTTTTTGTCGACGGCCGCTGGATCGAAGATGGAGACATCGTCGAAGTGCGGGCGCCATTTGACGGCAGCGTTGTGGCTCGAGTGGTGCAGGCGAGGCGCGAGCATGCGGAGGCGGCCATCGCCGCCGCGGTCAAGGCGTTCGGAACTACGCGGCGGCTGCCGGCCTTCGAGCGGCAGCGGGTCTTGCGGCGTGTGGCGCAGGCGATTGCCGAGCGCCGCGACGAGTTTTCACGAACCCTGGCCCAGGAAGCCGGCAAACCGATCAAGCTGGCGCGCATTGAAGTGGACCGCGCGGTCTTTATCTTTAACGTCGCCGCAGAAGAGACAACTCGCATCTACGGCGAGTACCTTCCCCTCGACTGGCAGGAATTTACAGCGGGACGCTGGGGCATTGTTAAGCGCTTTCCGCTGGGTCCAATCGCGGGGATCACGCCGTTTAATTTTCCGCTGAACCTGGTCGCACACAAAGTTGCGCCGGCGATTGCGGCCGGATGCTCGATGGTGCTGAAACCCGCGCCGCAAACTCCGCTGTGCGCGCTACTGCTGGCGGAGTGCATTCAGCAGGCAGGTTGGCCCGATGGCGGGCTCAATGTTCTGCCGCTCTCGAATGAAGACGCCGGGCTTTTGGTCACCGACGAGCGCATCAAGCTGATCAGTTTTACCGGGAGCGTGCCCGTAGGTTGGGATATTAAGCGTCGTGCCGGCAAGAAAAAAGTTGCTCTGGAACTGGGTGGCAACGCGGGTGCCATCGTGCACAGCGACGCCGACCTGGAATATGCCGCCGAGCGCTGCACGGCTGGCGCCTTCGGCTACGCCGGTCAGACCTGCATTTCAGTGCAGCGCATTCTGGTGGAAGCGTCGGTCTACGGAAGATTCACCGATCTGCTGGTTGAAGGCGTCAAGAAACTTAGATCCGGCGATCCCATGGATGAGACAACCGATCTTGGTCCGCTGATCCGCGAGAGCGACGCCATCCGCGTCACCAACTGGGTGGAGGAGGCGGTTCATTCCGGCGCTCGACTGCTGTGCGGTGGCAGCCGGCGGGGTTCAATTGTCGATCCCACGATCTTGACCGGCACTAAACCGGAAATGAAAGTGAATTGCCAGGAAATTTTCGGCCCGGTCGTGACCGTCGAGCCCTATGCGAGCTTTGAGGAAGCACTGCGGCGGATCAATAAGTCAAACTACGGCTTGCAGGCAGGATTGTTTACCCGGGATGTGAAGCTGCTGTTTCTGGCTTATGACGAACTCGAGGTGGGCGCCTTGATTGCGGGCGATATCCCTTCGTTCCGTATCGACCAGATGCCTTACGGCGGGGTGAAAGATTCCGGAGTTGGCCGCGAAGGCGTGCGTTACGCTATTGAAGAAATGACCGAGCCTAAGCTGTTGGTGATGAACCTCAGATAGCGACGCCAAACATGGAGTCTCAGGGAACTCGGGCTTTAAGCGTAGTGGGGGTTCAAAAGACGGCGTGGTTTTTCGTTGTGGGAATCTTTTCTCACTCTAGCGGCAAAAGACGCGACAACTGCACACGAAATAATTATAATCTCGAGTTCTCCCATAGTGACGCAAGAAAATCTGTGGGTGTTTCTTTGCGTCTTAACAATTGAGCTACCTGATTTCGGGAGCTGCTCAATCGATTCGCGGTTTCTAAAGCTCGTACGTAAGCATGCCGCAAATTTTTCATCGCAGCACCAACACCCTGTCCCGAGCCACAATTTTTGGCGCGGTATTCGTAGTTGCCGCTCTCGGCTGGATGGCAATGGAAGTGCAGCGCTCGCCCTACATCACCTACGCCGGCGTGCGCAAGCCGCAGCCCGTACCTTTCAGCCACCAGCATCACGTAGCCGGGTTGGGAATCGATTGCCGTTATTGCCATACGTCGGTGGAAAACTCGAGCTTCGCCGGCATTCCTCCGACCAAGACTTGCATGAACTGTCATTCGCAGATCTGGACCAACGCAGAGCTGCTCGAGCCGGTGCGGGCTAGCTACCGCTCGGGGCAGTCGTTGCAATGGACGCGCGTAAATCAACTGCCGGACTTCGTTTATTTCAATCACAGCATTCA
>Ga0302324_100021350_pt1 | contig 12624 bp, 10 predicted proteins | sample Palsa_T0_1_FD_201949 | JGI IMG/M metagenome (GOLD analysis project Ga0302324, IMG submission 201949) | Peat permafrost microbial communities from Stordalen Mire near Abisko, Sweden - Palsa_T0_1 | ecosystem: Environmental > Terrestrial > Soil > Palsa > Peat permafrost | place: Sweden: Abisko...
ACCAAGCTCCTTTGCCACATCGGCCTCTTTCCTGCCTTGAGTTCGCAGCAAGACGATGCGGGCTCGAAGAGCGTCGCGCTGTGTTGTGGTCGGCGATGCGGCACGCCGCCGGAGTTCGGACTTTTCTTCTGGAGTGAGTTCAAGAACAGCAACGGGACGCGCCATGATTTAGTATGGCACGAATCCTGAATTAATACTAGCTATTTCAGATACACCACACTAGGAAGCTATAGTCACATGCGATCGAGAAGTCGGGCTCCCGTCAAATCTGGTCTCAGGGCCTTTTCAGACGAAAAATGAAAGGGCGACGGTCAGGATGAGCGCGGTGACCGAAATGATGGTTTCGCAGACCGACCAGGTCTTGATGGTTTGCGCAACGCTCATGCCGAAATACTCCTTTACCAGCCAGAACCCGCCGTCATTCACATGGGAGAAGATCAGCGAGCCCGCTCCGGTGGAGATCGCCAGCAGTTCAGGCCGTACCCCGGTGGAGTGAAGCGCGAGGGGCGCGACGATACCAGCGGCGGTGGTCATCGCCACCGTCGACGAACCGGTTGCGAGGCGCATCATCGCAGCCAGCAGCCAGGCCAGCAACAACATGGGAACGTGGAAGTGCATGGCAACTACGATGATTGCGTCGGAAACCCCACTGTCCTCGAGGATTCTTCCAAAGCCCGCGCCCGCTCCCACCAGCAGAGTGATGGTCGCCGTCGGCGCGATGCACTCGGTGCTGAATCGCAGGATCGTCTCCCGGGTGAAACCCCTCATCGTGCCCAGGGTAAAGAAGCTCAAAAGCGCGCCAATCAACAGCGCCATATCATCGTTGCCGATGAACCGCAATCCCTCATTCAGAGCGCTCTTGGGCGAAGAGACAAAGTCTGCCCAACTGCCGATCAGCATGAGAAGCACCGGCAGCAAAATGGTGAACAACGTCAGTCCGAAGCTCGGCAGGCTTCGATCGTCGCCATGATCGACGAACTGGGCAGCCATCGGATTCTCTAGCGGGAGTTCGATATTGGGCGCGATCAGCTTCGCGTATACGGGGCCTGCGATCACCGCCGTCGGCAGACCGACGATCAATGCATAGAAGATGGTCCGACCCACGTCCGCCTTGAAGATGGTTACCGCCATCAGCGCGGCTGGATGTGGAGGCACCAGTCCGTGAACCACCGAGAGTCCCGCCGCCATCGGTAGACCGACCAGAATGAGCGAGGTCCGTGTTCGCCGGGCCACAGTAAAGACAATCGGGATCAGCAGCACGAAGCCGACTTCGAAGAACGCCGGCAAGCCGACCACCAGACCGATGACGACCATCGCCCAGTGAATATGCTTCTCCCCGAACAATCGAATCAGCGTATACGCGATCTGGTCCGCGCCACCGGACTCGGCCATCATTTTGCCCAGCATGGTGCCGAGCGCCACAACGATCGCGATATGCCCGAGAGTTCCGCCCACTCCGGCTTCGAAAGAGTGCACCACCGTGGAGAGCGGCATGCCGGTGACTACCGCCAGGGACAAGGCAGCCAGAATTAAGGTGATGAACGGATTCAATTTCACCACCGCGATCAGCACGATCAAGGCAATGACGGCGACGGCGGCAGCGACCAGGAGGAAGATGCTGTGATGATCGATCATAGGCTTGCGGGAACTGCTGTTCGAAGTAGCACCATGGAAGCTTGTAGCGAAGTCGGGAGCGTGGGCATCACCCGGCCGGCGCTTTGTAAGCGACACAGTCGATCTCTACCTTGCAATCAACCACCATACTTGACACCACGCAGGCACGAGCCGGTGGATCTTCACCGAAATGCTCTTTGAAAACCGCATTGAACGCAGCGAAATCGCGGGGATCTTCCAGCCAGACTCCACATCGCACGACATGCTCGGCCGCATAGCCCGCTTCGCCGAGGATCGATAGAAGATTGCCAATTGCCTGCCGGGATTGAACAACAATGTTGCCAGCAATTACCTCTCCATCAACCATCGGCACCTGGCCTGACACGTAAAGCCAGCCGTCAGCCTCGACTGCGCGAGCAAACGGAAGATGTTGACCTCCTGTACCGATGCCTCCGCCGACGCCGTACCTCTTGATGCTCATCTCACGCTCCTTATATCTCCTGAGTTTATTGAATCCACGTGGTCTTGCCGCGCGGCAAGAAACGCCCACCGCGATTTCCAGTCGCTCCCCGGGAGGTGTAAGAGAGTACCCCGTTTACCCAGACGCGCTCGATCCCAGCTGCCGGGTGAATAGGATCGGAGTAAGTAGCTGTGTCAACGATGTTTTCGGGGTCGAATAGTACGAGATCGGCATGGTACCCTCGCCGGATCATCCCGCGCTCCTGCAGGCCGAATCGCTGCGCCGGCAACGCGGTCATTTTGTATACAGCCTCTGCGAGCGAGAACAGTTTCTCGTCGCGGCAATAACGACCTAGTACCCGGGGAAATGTTCCCCACAAGCGCGGATGCGGCAACGGATCGTTAGGCAGTCCATCTGAACCTATCATGGTTGCCGGGTGACGCAGAATTCTGCGCATATCGTCCTCAGAGATGCTGTGGTAGATGGCGCCGGCCGGTTGCAGCCGGCGCGCCGCGTCGACCTGAATCATCCCCCAGGCCTCGGCAATGCGGTCGAGCGATTGCCCCGCCATCTCCGGATGCGGTGTGCTCCAGGTAATCGTGATTTTGACGCGATTGTCTACCTGCCGCAGATCGAGCGTACTCGAACCCGCCGCGTACGGATAGCAGTCACAACCGGCATCCTGGCTGGATTGCGCACAGTCGAAGGCGTGCAAGACCTCGCCGCTGCGTCCCCAATTATCGATTCCCGCACACTTCAGGTGGGAAATGATCACCGGCACATGGCTGAGACGGCCGATCTCGAAGGCCTCACTCATTGCCGCGAGGATCGCCTCCGTCTCGGAACGCAAGTGGGTCGTGTACACCCCTCCAGCCGCCGCCAGCGGATGCGCCAGCGCCAGCACCTCCTCAGTCGAGGCTGCATTGGCCGACAGATAGGCCAGGCCGGAACTCAATCCTAACGCCCCGCCGTGCAGGGCTTCCTGCAATTGCTCGCGCATGGCTGCAATCTCTTCCTCAGTTGCTGAGCGGTCGAGCCGGTCCATATGGTTGTTGCGGAGGGATGTGTGGCCAACCAGCGCGCCTACGTTCACCGAAGGCCCGGATTGACGTATCGCGGCGATATACGAGGCGAACGTCGGATAGCAGAAGGAAGCCGCGTCTCCAAGCAGGTTCATCGGATCGGGAAGCCCGCTGCGCAAGTGCACCGGAGCGGCGCTGATGCCGCAATTCCCGACAATGACCGTAGTCACCCCCTGCGAAAGTTTGGGCAGCATGGCTGGATCTCGGATTACGACGCTGTCGTCATGGGTATGAACGTCGATGAATCCAGGCGCCAGTACCAGGCCTTGCGCGTCCAGGCAGACCGATGCCTCAAACTCCAGGGATTCGCCGATTTCGAGAATGCGGTCGCCTCGAATTGCCACGTCTAAGAGCTCAGAGGGGGAGCCGCTCCCATCGAGAACGCTTGCGTTTCGAAGAAGGGTGTCGCAAGTCAGCATCGAAGCTCTTTCAGGATGTAGGCTGTATCCAACAGCGGTTTCGACGTACTCGATTGTCTCAGATGCCAGGTGGAGATCCTTGATTGAAAAACACTATATTGAGCCAAACCACCAATCTCGCGGCGCTTTCCTCGCTCGATAAAGGGCTCGGCTTCGTCGATAGACCGCTGGATCAATCCGGCGTGGCCGGACTGCATTGGAACCTGCTGCGCGAGGACCTCAGCCTGCCTTCAGCTGTTCTATACCAAGACCGGCTGCTGCACAACCTGGACTGGATGAGCCGATTCATCGCAACATATGGATTGAAGCTCGCGCCGCACGGCAAGACTACGATGGCGCCGAAATTGTTCCAGATGCAATTGCAGCACGGGGCCTGGGGTATTACTCTGGCAACCGCCCATCAGACTCAGATCGGCTATCACCACGGAGTGCGGCGAGTGCTAATGGCGAACCAATTGGTCGGCAAAGAGAATATGGCAATTGTTTCCCGTCTCCTGCAAGACTCTGCCTTTGAATACTACTGCCTGGTCGATTCGGCTGCGCAGGTTGACCAGCTCGGAGAGTTCTACTCGAAGCGTGCCCAATCTCTCAATGTATTAGTCGAGTTGGGAGTGATGGGTGGACGGGCGGGCGTCCGCGATGACGAACAACTGAAGTCGGTGCTGGCGGCCTTGTCTCGCTGGAGGGGCACCGTCGCCCTGTGCGGAGTCGAAATATATGAAGGCGTACTGGAGGACGAAGCGTCCATCCGCGACTTTCTGCACCGGGCCGTCATTGCGACTCGCCGCCTGGCCGAGCAAGAGCGCTTCCAGCGCACGCCTATATTGCTTTCAGGCGCGGGGTCCGCCTGGTATGACGTCGTCGCCGAGGCCTTCTCTGCGGCCAGGTTCGGAGACGCTGTCGAAATCGTCCTGCGTCCGGGCTGTTATCTGACCCATGACGTGGGCGCCTATCGCGAAGCGCAATCAAAGATTCAACAGCGCAACTCTATCGCGCGCCAGATGCGCTCGGAACTCTTGCCAGCCCTGCACGTCTGGGCCTATGTGCAATCCGTGCCGGAAAAACAGAGGGCAGTTGTTGCCATGGGCAAGCGCGACGCGGCGTTCGATGCCGGCCTCCCGATGCCCGCGCTGCATTTCAGGCGAGGAGATCCAACTCCGACAGCAGCTCCCCGCCACTGGAAGCTCACCAAAATGATGGACCAGCACGCCTACCTGCAGATCGCCGCGGAGGATGATCTGCACGTCGGAGACATGATCGGCTTCGATATCTCCCATCCGTGCCTGACCTTCGACAAATGGCGCTCGTTACCGGTGCTCAATGCGCAGTATGACGTCGTGGATGTGATCCAGACGTTCTTCTAGAGGGTCGCGACGCACAATCGGCGCAACCAAACTCAAATTGAAGCTGGACGCCTGACGTAGAATCCGGGCACAGTTATTCCCCCAACCTTGGAAGAGGTATAGCCGATGGGTGGATACACTTTACCTCATGAGCTCATGGGCGAGCGGCAACGGTTGGCGCTTATGTCCGCGTTGCTCGATCCCGTCGATCGCGCTTGTCTGGCAAGGCTGGGCGTGGGTCCAGGCTGGCGCTGCCTGGAACTCGGCTCTGGCAACGGATCGATCGCGCAGGCCTTGGCGGCGTGCGTCGCGCCCACCGGTCAGGTGGTCGCCAGCGACATCGATATCGCTTACATCGCGAACTTGCAAACCCCATGTCTTGAGGTTCGCCGCATCGATGTCCTTCATGATGCTATCGAAGAGGCTTCTTATGATTTGGTCGTCGCTCGCGCCCTGCTCCACCACCTCATGCCCGCCCGTAAGGCTCTGGAGCGCATGGTCGCCGCGCTGAAGCCCGGAGGCGTGCTTCTTTCCATCGAACCCCGACATGCTCCCCCGCAAGGTCACCGAGCCGGAATCGATGCGAGCCTTTTTGGCAAGGATGGCTGAAATGGTCGGCTGAAGTGAGCATCGATTACTCCATCGGCCGCAAGATTCCTGCGTGGATCGATTCGCTTGGCGCGGAGGAGGTCGTCGGCGAAGGCCACACCGCCCGCTTCAACGGCGGGTCGGGTCGGGCAACATGCTGGACCGAGACCATCCCGGAGTTGGCACCCTCCCTTCTTAGATCGGGCCATATTAGCGAGAAAATCCTCGCGGAGTTCTACGCCTGTTATCAGGACCCGCATTATTGGACGAGCGTCATCACCTTCATCGCAAATTCCGGACGCAAGCTAGAGCGTTTCCGGTAATTACCATTAGCTTTCTAGCTTGGCCTTTTCTTAGGGAAAGGCCAGCCAAGCGTATCTCATTCATCTACACCTATTGGTGAAATGCTCTACTCCACGCGTAATGCCCTGACGGGATTGATGGAAGCGGCCCGGTACGCCGGGATGATGCTGGCGAAAAGCGCGCACCCCGCCAGTGCAATGACAGATCCAGTCAGGACCAGCGGATCCCAGCTCTTGACCTGATAGAGCTGCGCGGCAATCAGCCGCCCGCAAACGATGGAAGCAGAGACGCCGATAGCCAGACCGAGCGCAATCTGTAGAAAAGCTCCGCGCAGGACAAGGCGGATTACATTGCTACGGTCGGCGCCGAGGGCCATACGCACCCCGATCTCCATGGTGCGGCGCTCGACGCCATAGGCCGTAACCCCATAGAGCCCTATAGCGGCAAGGAGCAGTGCGAGGATGCCGAACAGGCCGGTCATCTGCGCGACCGCTCGTTGCTGGTCGAGATTGGAGTCCACCGGCTCCTGCATGGTCTGGATGTTGAGCAGAGTTATGTCGGGGTCGGTCTCGCTGAGCGCGCGGCGAATTTGAGATTCCAGGCCATCCATGCTTCCGTGGAGCTTGAGGACTGCGCCCTCGATAAAGTGGGTATCGTCGTCGATGGCCTGCATCATTGGATTGTCATACTTGACCCGTTGCCCGAGCGGCACGAAGAAAATCGGTCGCGGCGGTTCAAGGTTGGCAAAATCCCAGTTGTATTTCGCATTGCGCACAATGCCCACAATCTCAAAAGTGGCGCCATAGTTGGGCAGATCGAGGCCGAAATGCGCACCCAGCGGTTCTTCGCCAGGCTTGAAGAACCGGTGGACGAAGGTCTCATCAACAACCGCGACATTTTGCGTCGAGGCGTTGTCCTCTACCCTGATGGAACGCCCTCGCACGATTTCTTGGCCCAGGATCTCCAGATAACCGGGGCTGACATGGTCCCAGGATGAACCAACGTTATCATTCATGTTCGGCATTCCGTGGCCCTGTCGAATCACGAGCTCGCCCCAGTTATCCTCGAGCGGCGTGTACAGAGCAAGGGCGGCGCGTTCAACCCCGGGGATATGCGAGAGGCGATCCTGCAGTTCAAGATACATAGCGTCGAGCCGGGGCTGCGGATAAGAGCCGAATGGCGCGGTCAGGCTGATGGTGACCCGGTGATCGGTCTCGTAACCAAAGTTCTGATGCTGCATGTTGATCAGACTGCGGGTTAACAGGCCTGCGCCGGACAGCAGGACGACCGATAAAGTTGCCTGGACGATTACCAGAATCTTTTGCGAAAGTGAGGAGCGGTCGTGGCTGCTGCGGTTGGCGCCGCGCAGCGCCTCTGCGGGATCGGCACGGGAAGCGAACCACGCCGGGGCGGTCCCGAAGAGCATGCCCGTGATCAGGGACAGGGCAAATGCGAACCCCAGCACCGGCAGAGACGGGGCAGCCTGAATGGGGACATACTTCGCGCTGTGGAATGTGAGTGCCAGAAGTACTTTTACGCCGAGGTAGGCCACTGCCAGACCTGCCGTGCCGCCGAAGATGGACAGCACCAGGCTTTCGGTGAGCGATTGGCGGATAAGCCTTGCCCGCGATGCGCCCAGAGCGAGGCGCACCGAGGTCTGGGTACGCCGGGCCGCGCCGCGGGCGAGCAGCAGGTTGGCGATATTGGCGCAGGCGATCAGCAGCACCAGGCAGCAAACAGCGAGCAAGATGCGGAGATTGTCGCCGTAATCGGCTCTCATGATCCCCACTCCGGTTCCCGCCGGAACGACTTTGATGACTTGCTTGGGCAGACCGGCCTTGATACCAGACATCCACTCGGGTGGCATGCCGCTTTCCTCGACCAGCCATCGCCGCAGGAAAGCTGTGAGGCGCCCCGGAACAGCATCAGGCGTGGCCCCAGGCCTCAGACGCCCGATCACCCGCAGCCAAGCCTGAAAGTGGTGCAGAAATGAATTCGCTCCGCTGAAGGTGGGCTCCTGAAGAATGGGAATCCACAGATCGGGAGGATCGCTGCGCAAGGTTTCTCCGAAGAAGCCGGGAGGAGTGACGCCAATAATTGTGAAGGGATGGCCATTGAGAATAAACGACGACCCCAGGACCTTCGGGTCAGAACCGTATTGCTGCTGCCAGGTGCGATAGCTGAGCATCGCGACTGGAGCTGCGGCAGCCTGATCGTCGGCCGGTTGAATTGTGCGTCCGGCGAACGCACCCACGCCAAAGGTCGAGAAGTAATTGCCACTGACAAACTCTTCACGCAAGGGCTTGGCAACGCGCTCGCTCTCGCTGCGGCGAGTACTGATCTGCCAACCTCCGGCCTGGAATGCTGCCAGCTCGGCGAATTCAGGACTGTTCTGTTTCATGCGCTCATAGAAGGGGTAGGAAAACATTCCCCAGTTTCCTTGAGGAGCACCTTCCACACAGCAGTCTTGGCCATCGCCGATACGGTAAAGGCTCGACGGGTCAACCACCGGCAGCGATTTCAGCATGACGGTGTGGATGAGAGAGAAGATGGCCGTCGTCGCCCCTATACCGAGCGCCAGGGTAAGCAAAGCGGCCAAAGTGAAGACCGGAGAGTGGCGCATTTGGCGGAGAGTATAGGCGAAATCCTGGCCAAGAGTTGGCATGAAAAGGCTCCTTCGGGCACATACGAGCACTCAAGGGATGAAGTTCCATCAACCCAAGAATGGATGCACGATGCATAACCGGGGTTTGCGCGAGGCGAACCCGCCACTTAGGCCGCACCCCTTGACAGCTTAGGAGAGCATGCGTTAGATTCCTAATCATCTTAGGAGGGCGCATGGCCGATCAGGCCCAACTGCTTCCTGGCACGCTCGATCTTCTTATTCTCAGGGCGGCCTCTCTCGGACCGCTGCACGGTTACGGTATTCTGCTGCACATCGAGCAGATTTCCGGCAACACCCTGCTCATCGAACAGGGCGCCCTTTATCCCGGCTTGTTTCGCCTGGTGCGTCAAGGATTGCTCAAGGCCAACTGGGGCACTTCGGAGAACAATCGCCGCGCCAAGTTCTACGAGCTCACCACCACGGGCCGCAAACGTTTGCGCGAGGAAACCGACAACTGGAATCGGCTGGTCGCCGCGATCGCGTCCGCGCTGGCCATGCGTCCGGAGGAAATATGAGACTTTTTGCCTCGCTTCGCTCCCTGGCGACTGCGCTCTTTCATCGCTCGCAGGTCAATGCCGAGATGGAAGAAGAGCTTCGCTCGCATATTCAACACCGGGCCGACGATTTGCAACGGTCCGGCATCTCCCGCGCGGAGGCAGAGCGCCACGCCCGCATTGAGTTCGGCGGCTATGTGAAGTACAAAGAGCAGAGCCACGAGGCGCTCGGTGGCAACCTGCTTGAGACCATATTGCAGGACCTACGCATCGCCTTCCGTAAGTTGCGCAAGTCTCCGAATTTCACCGTGGTAGCGGTGTCGACACTGGCCCTGGGAATCGGCGCAAATGCGGTGGTCTTTGGGGTGATGAATGCGCTCATTCTGCGCCCGCTCGATCTCCCGGATGCAAAGAATCTCTACATGATCGAGCGCGGACAGGGCAGCCAGGAAAGCTCCCCGATGCAGTCCTTTCCCGACTATCGCGATCTGCGAGACCGGAACCGGAGTTTCAATGGACTGATCGCCTACGACATCGAGACGGCAGGGCTGGACACCGGTGGCAATCCTTCCGCCGTCTGGCTCTACGAGGCGAGTGGTAATTACTTCGATGTATTGGGAATTCAGCCGCATCTTGGCCGGTTCTTTCATAGTTCCGATGAGCGCGGCCCGAACAGCGCTCCCTACATCGTTCTGAGCTATGCCAATTGGCAGAGCCACTTCAACAGCGATCGCGGCGCCGTGGGGCGCACAGTTCAGCTGAACAAGCATCCGTACACGATACTTGGCGTGGCGCCGCCAGGATTTCGCGGCACGGAGCTATATTTCAACCCCGATTTCTGGGTGCCTATGGTGGATCAGGAACAGGTAGCGGGGGCGAGCGGCCTGGAGGACCGCGCGGCGCGCAGCACCTGGCTGGTAGGACGGTTGAAGCCGGGAGTGACTGCAGCGCAAGCTGAGTCCGACCTAGATTCCATCGCTGCTTACATGGGTAAGGCCTATCCCAAGGAAGACGGGCAGGCGCGCTTTTCCCTTGTTCGGCCCGGTTTGCTTGGCAATATGCTGGGTCGTCCCGTCCGGGCCTTCGTTAGCGGGCTGATGGTATTGGCCGCGCTGATCCTGCTGGCCGCGTGCGCGAATCTGGGCAGCCTCTTTGCCGCCCGTGCTGCGGACCGCACAAAGGAGACCGCTCTCCGGCTGGCGCTTGGTTCCACTCGCCAACGCATTCTTCGGCAGATGTTGACCGAGGCGGTGTTGATTTCGATCGCCGGTGGAGCAGTCGGAGTGTTGGCCAGTTTGACGTTGCTGCGCTGGCTGAGTGCATGGCAGCCACTGAGCAACATGCCAATCAATGTACCGGTGAATCCCGACTTGACGGTCTATGCAGTCGCTCTACTTCTGGCATTGGCGAGTGGACTCCTGTTCGGCATCGTCCCGGTGCGGCAGGTCCTTCGGGCCAATCCGTATCAGATCGTCAAATCCGGCTCGACCGGCCCGGCCGGACGGCGGTTTTCGGCCCGTGACCTTCTTCTGGTTCTGCAAATTTCGGTTTGCGCTGTGCTAGTGACGTCCTCACTGGTTGCAGTGCGGGGAATGGCGCGCTCTCTCGGTAGCAACTTCGGTTTCCAGCCTCAGGGCGCAGTGCTCGCGAGCACTGACCTGGACATGGCCGGATACAGCGGCGATCGCCTAACCGTAATGCAGCGGCGCGCGATTGATACTCTCGAGACTCTGCCGGGAGTGACGGCAGTTGGTCTGATCGACCGGCTACCGTTATCGATGGAATGGGACGAGGAGGCTGTCTTCAAGGACAACGCATCCGACCTCAGAGTATCGAATGAGGCCGCTGAGCCGGAGATGCAAGCAGTGTCTCCCGGATATCTTCGCGCAGCGGGCACAGCTTTGCTGGCGGGAAGAAACTTCACCTGGCACGACGACAGCAAATCGCCTCGAGTGGCAATCGTGAACCAGGAGTTTGCCCGCGAGCTGTTCGGTTCCGAAGGCGCCGCAATAGGCGGATATTTCAAAAAGCAGGATGGGAGGCGCTTCCAGGTGGTGGGCATTGTCGAAGACGGTAAATACAAGACGATCACCGAGGCTCCGGAACCGGCGGCATTCCTGCCGATTCTGCAATCGCCGTCGAGTTCGACCTGGCTGGTAGTGCGATCCAACCGCGATCCACAGCAAGTGGCCGCGGCTACGCGGAGCGCGCTGCGAGGTCTGGATGAGGCCATTCCTTTCACCATCCAGACATGGGACAGGCATCTGGATAGCGCCCTATTTGCCTCCCGCGTAGCGACGGCATCGCTCGGGGTACTGGGCGGATTAGGTGCGATGCTGGCAGTAACCGGAATCTTTGGCATGGCTTCCTACTCGGTCAGCAAACGGCTGCGGGAGCTGGGAATTCGCATTGCTCTTGGCGCCCAGCGCAAAGAAGTGCTCAGCGCGGCGCTGGGACGGGCATTTCGATTGCTTGCCTTCGGTTCTGCCGCAGGCCTGATTCTCGGCATCGCGGCGACTAGGGTGCTGGCCTATATCGTGTATCAGGCGACTCCTCGCGATCCTCTGGTCCTGGCTGGAGTGGTCATGACCATGCTGCTGCTGGGGCTGCTTGCGACGTCAATTCCGGCATACCGCGCGCTGAAGGCAGACCCTTTGATGTTGCTGCGCGAGGAATGAATTGTCTCCTTTCGGCAAGGCTGCGCAAGGATAATAATTCGGCGCCCCGGGGGCTACGGCTCAGTTCTACCTCGGGGAGGATGATGTCGCCATCTTGCGCGGGCGAGACTTCTTGCCGAGACCTTGGTTTACTCGGAAGGGCTCGAACGCTTCTGGATCGAACGGACCTCGCCATTGCAGCATGTTGCCATGGTCTTCGTCTTCAGGATCGGCCAGGACCGCCAGGTATTCTTCATACCCGGCCGCTCCCCCGACATCTTCCGGGGGAGTGCGGCGTTTGCCGTCGATGCACGTCGGATATTGCGCATTCGTCTCCGGCAGTAGGATGGCTTCCAGAATCAGGTCATGCTTCCAGCTATCACCGAAATCATATAAATATGTGAACTCGGTCCCCACACGGGGTACTACCTGGACGAGCGTAACGCGGCTTTCATCCACTACCTTGCGCTCGTACATGGTGTCGTCGGGGTCGGGCACGCTGTACAGACGGCGGCCGATTACGAACTGGTGGAGATGGTAATCCTCCCATCCCATGACGATCTGCAAGATTGTGTGCAGTTGGGCTAGCCTCGTGTCTTCCCACCCATGGATTCGCCGCCAGATGGGCGGGTGAATGTCCCGCAACGTTACCTTTAACTGATATAGCGCTCGAGTTTTCGTCCCATCGCCGGCATCCGGCGAACATAGATTGTTCTCGGCGCTCTGTGGTCACCGGCCAAAAACCCTCTCAGATTTCTTGATTACGGACCGCTGTTTAAGGGGAATTCCACGATGCTTCCCGCGCGTGGCCGCAGGGTATCCTTTTCGGCCGGACGGGATTCACCATAACTCTAAGCTGGATCGGGATGACCCACAGTCCGTGCCAGACTCTCGCGATAAGGGTCGTAAAATAATTACTTGAACTTTTTGGACCTGTCGGGTAGCCTTGAACGATGGATATGGATGCGTTCCTCGCTGCCCGCCATCAAGCACTGGAAG
>Ga0302324_100021352_pt1 | contig 12624 bp, 10 predicted proteins | sample Palsa_T0_1_FD_201949 | JGI IMG/M metagenome (GOLD analysis project Ga0302324, IMG submission 201949) | Peat permafrost microbial communities from Stordalen Mire near Abisko, Sweden - Palsa_T0_1 | ecosystem: Environmental > Terrestrial > Soil > Palsa > Peat permafrost | place: Sweden: Abisko...
GATCGACCGGCACCCCCGGGGGCGGCTGCTCCGCCACCGCCGGCCGCGCCGCCGGCCCCCGTCCCAGTCGGCTTGGCGAGCGGTCCGCGCGGGCACCGACGGACGCCTGGAGCGCTGATCGCGCTGGCGATCGCGCTCTTGGCCGGGGTTGGGGTCGCTGCGTATCTCGTGGGCCACGGCCGCTCAAAGACGGTCACGCTCAGCTCCGCACTGAACACCGGGCCGCTACCTTCCGGCGCCCAGGGGGTCGTGTACATCGAGTCCAACATCGCGACGCCCGATGGAAACAGTGTGCTGGCGTTTCAGTACGGCACCGAGGGGGATCTACGGCCGCTGCATATCACCGAGTACCTCACCGGGGGCTCGGGATCGGCTGACCTGACCGACTCCGGGGTACTGGACGCCGACCAGCATCTGTGGCTGGACACCCCCCGGCATCTGCTGTTCGCCGTCAACCAGGGGTCAGACACCATTGCGGTCTTTCACGTCTCCACCAGCGGCGCGTTGGTGCCCGTCGAAGGATCTCCGTTTCCCTCGGGCGGTAAGGCGCCGGTCAGCGTCGGTGTCTCGGGCGACACGGCGATCGTCACCAACAAAGCCCAGGATGGCATCCGTAATCTGACCAATGTCAACCCCACCTACGCGACCTTTCACATCGGCCCCGACGGAGAGCTCACCCCGTTCGGTCCGGTGATCAAAGCCCCGCCGGGCTATTCGCCGACCGATGCGATGGTCGCACCTGACGGCAAGTTCGTGATGAGCACCGAAGAAGGCGGTCCGCTCCGCGCCTTCGAATTGGGCCCAAACGGTCTCATCCAGGGGCCGAACTCACCGCTTCAGCCCGACCCGTCGATCTTCCCTCGGAACTTCGACCCCGCGAAGAAGTGGGGACTTGGACTCAGCGCCTCCCCCAGAGCGAAGCTTGTCTACATCGGGATGGCCACTGTCAACAAGATCGCCGTCTACCGCTATGACAACCGCGCGAACCTGACCTTTGTCCGCGTCGTCGACGCCCCGGGCGCCGAGCTGCCCTGTTGGACGTTGCTCAACAAAGCCGGAACCCGTCTCTATACCGCCAACGCGGGCAACAACACCATGAGCGTGTTTGACCTCACCGATCCGAGCGACCCCAAGTGGCTGCAGACCCTGCATCTGCACGGCGACGGGAACCCATGGGACATGCGCATGGATCCCAGCGGCAAGATGATCTTTCTGATCGACCCGCGCGCCCGCATGAACGTCCCTCCCGGCTACGGCCAGGGTCTGCACACCCTGCTTATCAACGCCGACGGCACACTCACCGAGCCTTCCTACAGCCCGATCACCGTCCCCGTCGGTCTGAACGTCAACCCGTTCGGGATGGCCGTGCTCGGCGGCAACTAAAGCCACACACCTAGCGGCCTCGGCCGCCTGTCGCTCGCGTTGCCTAGGGCAGTAGAGGGAGGTCCCGAATCCGGAGCCGATCGGGCTCGATCACGACGACGCAGCCGGAGGCCAGCGCGCCGGCGATTTCGGGCAAGTTCGCGGTCAGCAGTGCCACCTGGTCGTTGGAGGCGCGTTGCGTGCCGCGGCGGAACAGGACCACGGACGGCTGCGCTGCGCGCCTCGGGCGAGGAGCGTGCCGAAATCGGTGTCGGCGGAGATGACGATTCGGCTCTCCGCGGCGGCGCGCTCGAAGATGTGAGCGTCCGGGGCAGCCTGGAGGGCTTACTGCCTGACGTGTACCGCGTCGTGACCGTCTTCCTGAGAGACTTGACTTTGCAGCACAAACTCTGCTAGGTTTGCGATACAAAGCGGGTGACCGGAGGGAGCAGCACCATGCAGGCAACGCACGACGGACGGCTCGACGTCGACGATGGCGACGATGGCGCCGACGCGTTGGACCCCCGCCAAGCAGCGGCACTGCTGGCTCAGAGCACGCGAGACGCGCAGCGCCAGTTCGACCCGCGCCCGCCTGTTCTGATGGCTTTGATGGGCGCCGTGGTCCTCGCCGCCTACGGCGTGCTGTGGCTCTCGACGCGCGGACAGCACCCCTACAGCGGTCCGAGCGGCGGCGCGATCGTGTTCACCTACACCGTCGTCGTGGTCACCTCCATCGCGATGGTGAAGCTCCACCGGCGCGCGACCATCGGCGTCAGCGGCGCCTCGATGACACAGCAGCGAGTCGAGGGGGCCGCGCTCGGGCTGTCGATTCTGTGCAGCCCCATGATCCAGGGCGCGATGTACCACTATCACGCAAGCCACACGATCGTCTACGGCGTGATCCCGGCCGCTGGGCCGCTGATCATCATCGGCACGACAATGCTGGGGATCGCGGGCATCAAGGCCGACTGGCCGACGTTCTCGGCAGCGCTCATCGCGGTGATCACCGGGATGATCGCCCTGTTCGTCGGACCCTCCGGCGCATGGTTGGCGGCCGGGATCGGGCTGTTCATCGCCATCCTCAGTTTTGCCATCGCCCGCGCGAAATTGCTTGCACGGCAAGCGATCACATGGGCACCGACACCCTCGACCCGGTAATCCATGCTCCGGCGCGGCTGCGAATCGCGGCGACACTAGCGGCGCTGCCCGCCGGGGACACGCTCTCCTTCACCCGCCTACAGGACATGCTCGATCTCACGGCCGGCAACCTGATCACCCGCGTACGAAAGCTCGAGGACGCCGGCTACCTGACCAGCGAGAAGACCGGCAACGGCACCGCGTCCCGAACGTCTCTCACGCCCACATCCGAGGGCCGCGCAGCGCTCGAGAGCTACACCGAAGCGCTGCGCGACCTGCTAAGCGGGCTCTAGGGCTCATGAAGTGGATTGCAGCCCGTCCGGCGCTCGAACCGCTCCCGGTCAGAGCGCGAGATCTGTGAACACCTCACCGCACGCCACAGCCGCCTACGCAGATCGCGACGCGACGGCACCACCCGCGTTGCGCTGGGCGCTCTATGAGGCCGCGCAACGCGTCCGCTTCCCGGCCAGCCCCGACCGTCAGTACTACCTCCAACTCAAAGGACCGGATCGGCGCGAACCGCGCGTGCATCGCCCTGGCCCGCAAGCTGCTCAAACGTAGCTACCACATCCTCTCAGAGCTCGGCGACCAGGCACTGCAGCCAGTCGCCGCCTGAGCACCGTGTCACGCGGCAAGCCCGAGATCACACGATGACCCGCGGCCAGCTCCCGACAGATCGCTGCCGACCCCTCACAGGCGACGGCCCAGAAAGACTGAGCGGCCGCATCACCATCTGCCCGAACCCCCCATCACACATCATGTCCCCGGCCCGCAGCCAACCCGGGCCGAGCACCGAAGTAAGCCTGGGCGTCCGCGGACACATCCCCACCCATCACCGCGCCACGGACCCCCATCAGCGACGCCCCCCAACCAACGAGACCAAACCCAAACGTTGACAGCAGCCCACCGGACAAGTAAGCGATCGTTCGGCGACGAATGACCCGGCGCGGCGCTCCGTCCCGAGACCGTCGCGCAAACTCTTGCCGTCCCAGCGCGCCGGTGTGAACTACAACCCTTCGTAGATCAGCGTGCCGTGATTGGCTAGTGAGGCCCGCATCCACGCATAGCGCCCGCCGGTCCAACCGGGCCGCGGCTCCGCTGGGCTCCTCGGCCAGGTCGGCAGCCGACACCCCGGCGTGGTCGTACTCGATGGCGTCAGGCACGGTTCCCCTCCGTTCGGCGGTCGGGTCGAGCCTATGCGCCGGGGCTCGCCGCCACAAGCCACGTCACGCCGATTGACATTGGGCTAGAGCGCCGAGCGGAGCGGCTGGGTGGCCCCGACCCTGACCGGCGGCACATGCGGCGGCGCGTGTGGCGGTCCGTGCTGGGTCTGGCACTGATCGTAGGCCTGCTGGGTACTCTTCACCGCCGCCTCGCCCCGGAGCACCTGCTTGGTCAACTGCGCGACTTCCTGCTCCTGCTCAAGCGTGAGATTCTCCGTCGCCTGGAGTTGGCGTAGCGCTCCCTGAGCATTGGTGAGCGCCTGCTTGGCGGAATCGAAGGCGATCAGTTCCTGCTCGCACGGATCGACTGTTGCGTTCCACTGGCCGGCGATCTCGTAGTGGTTGCCCTTGCCGTCGTTGAAGATGAGCGTCAACGGGGTCGCGGTGGTGCCCGCAGCAGCGCCGTCCGCGGGTGAGTAGCTTGCAAAGTCACCCCCGATCGAGGTGTCGGTATGGTCGACCCCGAGCCAGATCCCGAGCTTCTCCAGCAGGCTCAACTGGGCGGTGATCGCCGTGCTGACCGCCTGGTTGACCGCCGTCTGGATCTCCGTCGAGGTGTCCTTCGGATCCTCCGCGAGTCCGGCGAGGTGCGTGCTCACCTGGTCATACAGGGTCTGCAGGAAGGCGTCGTAGCCGGCCTGCACCGCCTGCGCGGGAGTTCCCTTCTGGTCCCACAGCACCGCGACGAGGAGCAGCTGGTGCCCGGCGAGGCCGGCGGGGATCTGCGTGCCGAGGCTGCCGATCGCGGTGGGAATCAGCGCGGCGTCACCCACCTTCATCCCGTGGGCGATGATCGCCTCCGCGCCGACGGGCGTGGCCGCCCGATCGGCCTCCTGCACGCCGAGCTGATTGGCTCCTTCGTAGATGAAGAGCAGGTCGGTCCACAGGTAGGGCTGCGACCCGCTGCCGTCGGCCTCGCTGACGCAGGTCAGCCGAGGCAATTGCACGTTGACGAGCATGGTCCCTCCGGTTCTTGCGGTGGCAATATGGCTGATCGGTGAGCCGACGTGGGAACGTCGACTCGTGCCCGATCAGAGCGGCGAGCCCGGTCGGTGATACAGCTTCGTCTCGACCGCCGGGGCACACTGCTCCGGTGGGCGTGCATCTGCTGGTGTTCATCGCCGTCGCCGCCATCGTGATCGTGCTGCCCGGACCCGCTACCCGCGGTCGTGACCAAAAACCTGCTGCTCCACGGTCGCCGGGCCGCGATTGGGACATCGTTCGGCGTCGGCGGCAAGCTGTCGGTGTGGACAGGTCGCCGCGGCCCTCGCGATCCTCTCGGTGCTCCGCGCCTCCAAGACCGCGTTCACCGTCCTGAACCTCCTCGGCGCGGCCTGCCTCATCTTGCTTGGGATCCAGACCCGGCCGAGCGCCCGTCACCTGGACCCAGCACGGCCGGCCATGACACCGCGGAGGCTCGGCGGATGAGCGCCCGACGCGGCTTTCGCCAAGGCTGAGCGATCTCGCCAATCCGAAGATCGGCGCCGTTCACGAGGTGTATCAGCCTCGTCGCTCGCGCCTCTACAAAGCATCGTTTGAAACAGCTGCCGGGGGAATCGATGCGATGCTACGACCGCGCCTTGCCACACTCATCCTTGCCGCCCCGACCGCAGTCGCCTGCGGTCTGACGATCGCGCCAGCCGGTCAAGCCTCCACCCCGCTCGAGCTCGTCAGCCACGCCAGCGGCAAGTGTGTCCAGCCGCTGGATGGGTCTCTCGGCGCCCCGATCGTGCAAGAGACGTGCAGCACCGCCAGCGTCGCCCAGAAGTGGACCGAAACCTCGGGCTCATCGTCGGGCACCGAGCATTTCGTCAACAGGTCGACTCAGCTGTGCGTCGATGCACGCGGTGGGGCCAGCTACAGCACCCCAGTCGAGCAGTGGACCTGCGACCAGATCAGCAATGAGAACTGGTGGTACGGGGATGATTCCGACAGCTTCAACGAGGAACTGCTGTCGCGAGTCTCGGGCACGTACCACGATTGCTTATGGGTGCCCGGAACGCAGACCGGCGCGGCGATGATCCTGTCCTCATGCGACGCTACGATTTCCGAGTTCTTTACGCTTTCGGTTCGTGTGAGCCATGGAGCGTCGTTGGTCAATGCCGGACATCGGATCGAGCAGGGATGAGGCGCTTGCATCGCTTGCTGGCGGACAGACGTCGCCGAGGCCAGCTGACCCGCAGTCCACGGATGCTGATGCTCATCCTGCTCGTCGCGCTCCCGCTCACGCAGGCCTCCGCGACCGCCCGCTCCACGCCCGCGAACCCCGCGTCCGCGTTGGTGTCCCAACCCGTCACCGCCACGTCGACGTATTCGTACGTCCCCATGCTGGACGATCGGAAGGTCTTCGGGTCGCCCACTGCCGTCGCAGTCGACTACGCGGTGTTCAGGATGGCGCCGGGCGAGATCCGGCGAGTAACGGACCAACTTGAAATCCGCTCGAGCAATACGGGAAACGATCCGGAGGTCGACAATGAGCTCATCTGCTACGACCAGACCGGCAATGAGATCCCGCCGCTGCCGAACCCCGACCCGCCTGCAGGCGCCACTTACTTGCCCGCTGGTGGCGATGGCACTAACTACATCTCACACCACAATGTCCCGTATCAGTGGAACGCGGCGATGTTGATTCAAGCTCCGCCCGATAACCCGCCGGAGAACTATCTCTGCTTCCTCGACGCGCGCATTGACCCAGGCCATCAGATGACTGTCATTGCGCCGGCGGCGGGCGAGAGGCTCTATGGCACCTGGCTCGAGGTGAGCACCGCCGACGAGGTCGGCGCGCAGGAAGTGCAGAGCCAATACTGTGGCTCAACGGGCACCGAGACGTACAGCGAGTGCGTGTACGTCGGGGGTCCGGCGCGCCTGGGCAACCCCGCCGCGGCGAGCGTCCTCTGGAACATTCCCGGAACCGCGACGCCCGCCGACGTGTGGGACTGGACTGCTGCGAACGGCGCTACCAACATCGATGGCGTCGCGACAATCCAGATCACCGAGTGCGACTGGGAGACCCCGTCGTGCCCCAAGAGCGAGCGCGGCGACTCCGGCGTGACCAATGCCGACGGCGAGTCGTATCTGGACGTCGACCAGCTCAATCCGAACGGGAGCGTGTGCCAGACACACCGAGCCTACTCCGAGGAGACCACGCCTGACGGCCAAACTCCGCTGAACCAGGACGACCTCAGCGAGCAGTTCGCGATCCCGATGGTACAACACCACCTTCCGCTGTACTACCGCGTATCGGCGCCGGTGTCCCAGAACTGCCTAGGGTCACGCCGGTTCGCGCTGCAGCTGCACATCCAGTGGACCGGCGCCAACGACGTCAAGATCGACGGAGGTTACGTCAACGTACTCAACAGCGTCCGCGCCACGACCATCACGGTCCCGAACGTCACAGGTCTGACCGTGGCGCACGCCGTCAGCGCGCTTCAAGCGGCCGATCTGACTGCGGTTCCGACCTACGTTCACGCGTCGGGTCTGCCGGGCACCGTCCTTGAGCAAAACTCGCCCGGCGGGACCATCGAGCCGGCCGGCTCGGCGGTGGACATCACAGTCACACTTGGGGACCTCCGCCGAATCCGATCTTCGTAACCGCCTCGATGCCACGTCGATGCCTCGACGGGGGATCGGCGCTGCCCTCATAGCTCGTTGCTTCACCCGTGCACCGACCAACGGCCGGCACGCAGCGGGACGAGCGCCCGGACTGCTAGTGCGCGAGGTACAACATGCCGACGGTTCGGATGCGAGGCCCCTCGGGCCGTCCGACGCGTCCGGTCGCTCTTTGTCCGGGACAGTGTCGGTCTCACGTTCGAGAGAGTGCTGCTTCGTCGCCCTTCGAACAGCCCGGGCCGGCTCCTGCTTCCGTCTTCGGCTGGTCAAGCGGAAGCTGAGGAGCCGCCGCCGCGCGGCCTCGAGACGTTTCGAGTTTCGTGAGGATCCGACGGTGCGGGGACTTCGCGTGTGGCTTCCGCATCGACCCGATCGTTAGCAGCGAGCGTGGCGAGCACTGAGGCGCGGTTTTCGCGATGGTGCTGGTCTTTGCTTGGGCGGTTGCCGAGACGGCGTCGCGCGGCTACGGTGCGGGGCGGTGACCGGATCAAATTCACTCGAGCCCGGGATTGCGGCGCTTGACGCAGGGCGTTATCAGGAGGCTCGGGCGGCATTTAAGAAGGCGCTGGCCGTTGAGGCATCTGCAGCCGGCTACGACGGTCTTGCGCAGGCTTTGCGATGGATGGGAGATGGTGGGGCGAGTCTGGCTGCGCGCGAGGAGGCGTATCGCTTGTATCGGGAGGGCGGTGACGCGGCGCGGGCTGGTCTCACTGCTGCCTGGCTGGCCTGGGACACGCTGCTGTTGCGGGGCGATTGGGCGGTGGCCCAGGGATGGATCGCGCGGGCCGAGCGGCTGCTTGACGATGCTCCGAAGAGTGTTGAGCGTGCGTGGTTGGTCTACGTTCGGGCGCTGCTCGCCCTGTACACGCTTGCCGATGCTCATGCCGCTGAGCAGCAGGCGCATGAGGCCGCCGAGCTGGGGTCGGAGCACGGCGAGGCGGACCTTGAATTCGGCGCCCGGTCGGTTCGTGGATTGGCGCGAGTGGCGTTAGGTGATGTGCCTGGCGGGATGCGCGATCTGGACGAGGCGTCGGCGGCTGCGGTCGCGGGCGAGGTGCGGAATCCGATGATGGCTGGGTTGGTGTGGTGCAACGTCATTTACGCGTGCGAGCGGGTTCATGACGTGGAGCGGGCAGCGCAGTGGTGCGCGATCGTTCGCGCACAGGCCGAGCGGATCCAGAGCCGTCAGCTGTTTGGCTTTGCCGTAGTCATTACGCGCGGGTGCTCATCACGAGGGGCCAGTGGCGGGAGGCAGAGGCCGAGCTCGAGAGCCAAGGTCGCTGGGGCGACGCCCGCGCCGAGCTCGCAGACCTCTTCCGGTCGCAGAACCGCTCGACGGACGACGCAGGCGTGCGTATCGAGGCCGAGTACATGTTGATCGTCGCGAGACCTTAGGTGAACGGCGCCGGGCGCGCACGCGTAGGAGCGAGGTCGTGAACGTCGCCGATTACGCGGGCTGTGACGCCACCGAGCTGACGGCAGCGCGACTGGCGTTCGCTTCGCCGCCCCGATGCCAAAGGGTCCCGCTTCACTGGTACGGCGCTACTTCGGGCCGCTCAGCTTGCAGTGCTGCTAGCGCGGACAGCGAGGGATCGGGTTTGTTAGCCGCAGGCTTCGTTCGCGCCCAGCTGGCGCCCCGCTGATGCCCCCGACTCAACGTTTCAGGCGACGAGGGGCGATGTCCACCAGTCTCGCTCGGCGACGTATTTCTTGAGATCGTCCACGCCGTAATACGACCCGGTGCCTTCGTAGCGCATCCCTGCCTTTTCCATGACCCGCCACGAGCCGACGTTGTCGGGCATTGCCACCGCCATCACCCAGTCCAGGCCGAGGAGTCCGAAAGCATGAGTGAGCACAGCGGTAACCGCCTCGGTGGCATATCCCTTCCCCCACGAGCCCGCGACGAAGTGATAAGCGAGATCGATCTCTGACCCGGCGTTCGGATCCATGGTCGCCGCCGGTCGAAGCCCGCACTGCCCCAGAAACTCACCCGTGGTCCTAGCTTCGACGGCCCACATCGCGTAGCCGAGCTCGCGCTCCATCGCGTGGCGCGACTCGATCGCGCCCTGGAAGACCTCAGGCGTTGGAGCCAGCGTCGCCGGGAGGAAACGCCGTACCTCCGGGTCGCTGAACAGCGCGATCCAGGCATCGGCGTCGCCCGGCTCGAACGTGCGAATGACCAGGCGTGTCGTGTCGAGCCGGGTACTCACGCGCGAAGTGTGACAGCCGACGTCGCTGCAGGCCATCAAACCCGGTCAGCGGAGGATCGCTCCGCGCATCATCTCGCTCTGACTCGGCGAGCCGAAGACAGCAGAATCCCATGCGATGTGAAGGCGGGCTTCCCCGGCGGCGTCGGTCCTGGAGCGCGCCACGGCGCTCCCGGTTTTGTGTCGGCACAGGCATCCGGCGATCAGCCACCAGGGACTCGCAACGCGCGCAAAGCACGCCCGCGACATCGGCCGACAGTGCTGCATCGTCGCCTCTCCAGCCACGGCAGTGCTGCCGCCGCTTCAGATCATCGCCGGGTGGAACGAGAAGTCCCTGGTCCGCGTCGTCGGCGCTGAAGCGGTCGCCGATTCGTGAGCCACGAGCGACAGTCGTTGGATCTGGTGTTTGCCTGCGACCTCATCGAGCGGCGGACCTCCCGCGACGCCTGCGTGCTGTCGATCGGCTCCGACCCGAGCGAGTGGGCCGAGGGTTTCGACGAGATCATGCGGCTGTTTCGCGACTCGACTCCCGAGGGCGAGATGGGCGTCCAGGCTGGCGTGGACGACGTCAAGGCGTGCCGCGAGGGCAGCGTTGGCCGGGTTGCCGCCCGCGGGTGGTTTGAGATCGATGGCAGCCGAGTCCCGGTGCGGCTGACGGGAGTCGTGGATCAGGAAGATGGAGAGTGGAAAGCAGTGCAGAACCACGCATCGATCGGGGTGCCTAACGACCACATGCTGGATCCGATGTTTCAAGCCACCGGGTAGCGCACCGGCAAGCTCCCAGCGAGGAGTGTCGTCAGCGGTGTCGGCGATAGCGACGCCACCAGGCGCCGCGGGTCCCGGCGCGGTTCCGCTTGGTCCACCGTTCGAGCAGCCCGCGCCAGCTGCGGCTTCCGTGCTCCGCTTGGTCGAAGCGGAAGTTGAGGAGCCGGCCGCGCGGAGCCTCGAGACGTCCCGAGCTTCGTGGGAGCACAAGTGTGAGCGGCGTGCGCCGAGCTTGTCTCCGATCCTGCTCAGCCCAGACCCGGTGAGCACGCTACCCGCAGCTCGTCTCCTCGCGCTCGGCGTCGCGTTGGCACCGCGGGTTCTGCCTGAACAGCACAAATGTCGAACCGCTGAAGCGGGTAATGGCGTCGGCGATCGTCTCGCTGGGGGCGATCTCCTCTCGAAGCGGGCCTGGCGGTACATCGATGAGGCCCTGCGAACACTCAATGGGCATGCTCAACCCTGCCCGATGTTTTCTGCCAGCGCCGGGGTGATGGCGTTGCCGCCCGGGGCGATGAGCGATAGCTCGTCCGTCACGCGGAGCTCCTCTCGCTGATAGGCGGCAGCTGCCGCCCATCAGCGAAAAGGAGCTCGACCGTCACCGAGTGCTCGACTGAGCTTCGGCTACTGCACCCTGAGTTGATCAGCCCCCACACTGCATCAGGGGGGCGCCTTTCAGCCGACCGCGACTGGTTTCCGGGCTCCGTTGGTCGAATGGACCGGAGCGGATTCGGCGTCGACCAAGCCCAGGCGGAATATTCTGTTGCTTGTCGCCGAGAGCACCAGTTGTTGGTCAACGGGGTTTGGGAGCACGTCCCCGACCATCTGCACATGCTCTTTGATCCCGTATGGCAACGGACCGTAATCGGAGCCGTACACCACTCGGTCCACGCCGCACATCTCAACCGCGGCGCGCATGCCGAGGGTGTTGAACCCCATGTTGTCAACCAGGATGTTTGTCTTGAAGTACTCAGATGGCGACCGTTGGTTCTTGTAGGTCTTGTCGGCCGGCGGGTTGGCGATCCCGTTGTAGTTGAGATGCCAGTTGAACTCAAGACGCCCCAGGATCGACGTCAGTCCGCCACCCAGCTGGACGATCAACACCTGTAGCTTCGGGTGGCGGTCGAACAGGCCACAGGCGATCATCCGAGCACCGTTGACGGTCGAGTCGAAGGGACGGGCGACGGCCTCGTTGAGGCGGTACTGCATGAGCACCTCGTGCCCGATCGACATCATCGGCGGATGGATGTGCACCACGACGTCGTTCGCTTCCGCGTACTCCCACAACCACTCAGCCTTGGGGCTGTCCAGGAATACGCGATCTGCGCCGTCGCCGTAGCTGGAGCACACAGCGATCGCCTTCGCGTCATTCTGGCTGATGATCTCCTCGACGATCGGCAGACAGCTCTCATCAAGCGCATGTGCGTTGGCCATCAGCTCGAACTCGCCGGGATAGGAGTCCTGGATCTCCAAGTACCCCTCGTTCAAGAACTTGATGGCATCGCCCGCGCTGGTACCGAGCATCCCCGCATAAAAGGGCACCTCGCCGCCATGGCTCATGATGCTGAGGGTGACACCCTCCTCACGCTGCTTGATCATGGCGTAGTCCAGATCGTAAAAGCTGCGATAGCCGATCAAGTCCTGAGCATTGGTCTGCGGGAACGGCTGCGTCGGGTCGAAAAAGCCCGCCTCCGCCATCTTGGCGCGGAGCTTGGGTCCGACCGGGTGTCGGTGGGTATCGACAATTGCCCGCCGATCAGTTCCGTGAGCTGTCATTACGATCTCCTCTGTAACACTGCTGGATTGAATACTGCTGGTTATGATGCCCGCGCCGGCGAGGCGTGGTTGTCTGACGAGCTCGTAGATACGGTGATGCAAACGCGGGCATGAGGCCGACCCTTCCGAGACAGACGACCGCAGGTCTGGGTCGGCTGAGGCGACGTATCGTCCGAAGCGCGGGAACTGCCGACGAGACACGTCGGGAAGGACGCGACCGTGCTTGTCGTCTCGAGACGGGACCTCGCGGCGACCGAGCGCCTCACGAGCGGCCCGCGTTACCCGTCCGAGACGGCGCAACGTCGGCTGTGCTGCAGCGTCAGTCGCTGTGATCGACGACGTCGCCAGGCTCGGACAGCATCCGCGTCAAGCCGATCACGACGGTCACCAGCATGACCACCTCGATCATCATCAGCGCGACGACCGTCACCGTGCTGGGGGCAAGAGCGATGCCGAGCGTGACCAGCAGCGCGGTCACGACAATGGGAACGCCAAACCCGTAGAGCAGGCGCAGGTCGATTCCGGTGCGCCGCTGCATCGCGGCG
>Ga0302324_100021358_pt1 | contig 12622 bp, 6 predicted proteins | sample Palsa_T0_1_FD_201949 | JGI IMG/M metagenome (GOLD analysis project Ga0302324, IMG submission 201949) | Peat permafrost microbial communities from Stordalen Mire near Abisko, Sweden - Palsa_T0_1 | ecosystem: Environmental > Terrestrial > Soil > Palsa > Peat permafrost | place: Sweden: Abisko...
TCGGACCGACGACGCACTACATGACGATGGATAGCTGGGAGGCCGGTATGCAGAACTGGACCGACGACATGATCGCCGAGTTGCAGCGGCGGCGCGGCTACGATCCGGTTGCGTATCTGCCTGTGCTGGCGGGTCGCGTGGTTGAGAGTTCCGATGTAAGCGACCGCTTCCTGTGGGATTTCCGGCGCACGCTGGCGGACATGTTCGCCGAGAACTTTTACGGCACGATGGATGCGGAACTGCACAAGAAGGGGATGGAGGCGTACTCGGAGGCGTCCGGGGTCGCGCTGGAGATTCCCGAAGACACGCTGCTGAACAAGAGCAAGGTGGATATTCCGATGGCGGAGTTCTGGGTGCATGCGCTGCATCCTGAATCGATGTACTACGTGGACGTGCGCGGCGCCGCCTCGGCGGCTCACGTCTACGGCAAGCCGATCGTGGCGACGGAATCGTATACCGGCGGGGGTTACGAAGCTCCGTATACGCTGAAGAAGATTGCGGATTACTGGTTTGCGCAAGGGGTCAACCGGCTGGTGTTTCATACGTCCGCGCAACAGCCGCTCGATACCAAACCGGGCAACACCATGGTGGGCACGCATATCAACCGGAACATCACGTGGGCGGAGCAGGCGAAGCCGTTTATGACCTACGTCGCGCGGGTCTCTTGGATGCTGCAGCAGGGAAGCCCCGTGGCGGACCTGGCGTACCTGCTGCCGGAGGGTGCGCCTTCGACGATGCCGTTCTGGGGCGACGGCCTGCAACCCGCGCCGCCAGCGGGTTACGACTACGATTACATCAACACGGATGTCCTGCTGCATCGCACCAGCGTCGGGGCGGATGGCCGCATCCGTGTGGAAGGCTCGAGCGCGATGCCGGAAGGGATGAGCTATCGGGTTCTGGTGCTGCCGCCGACGACGCAGATGACGCCTGAAGTGCTGGGCAAGCTGCACGATCTGGTCGCGGCGGGCGCGACCATCACGGGGGGCCGGCCGACGGCATCGCCGAGCCTGCTGCACTACCCGGATGCGGATCGCGAGGTCCAGGCGCTGGCGACGGATCTGTGGGGCGATATGGATGGGGTCACGCTGAACCAGCACGCTTTTGGCAAGGGCATCACGTACGACGGGCTCGCGCTGAATGAGATTCTGAGCCGCCTGAAAGATCCGCAGGACTTCGGCTCCAGCGGCTCGCTCGACAACCCACCGGTGTGGGTGCATCGCAACAGTGCGGACGCGGACATCTACTTCGTGGCGAACCAGACTGACAGCGCGCAGCATATCGAGGCGCGCTTCCGGGTTGCGGGAAAGAACGTCCAGATCTGGCGGCCGATGGACGGAACGATGAGTGCGGTCATGGCCTCGTCGAGCGCGAGGATGGACGAAAGGACCGGCAATCGGCAGCCGGGGCTACAGCCGGCTCTTTATGCCACGCGGGCGGGCTTCACGGTCGTTCCGCTCGACCTGGCGGAGCGCGAATCTGTCTTTGTCGTCTTCATGAACGCGGAGGCGAAGCTCCCGGAGATCACGCCGTCGCCGATCCGGACGACGCTCACGGAGTTGACCGGACCCTGGAGTGTCGCATTTCCGGACCACTCGGGCGCGCCGCCCAGCGTTACGCTGCCTGCGCTTGCATCGTGGACGGTGAACTCCGATGCCGGCGTGAAGTATTTTTCGGGCACTGCGACCTACGGCAAGACGGTGCAGGCACCGGCGGCCTGGTTCCGGGCGGGGCAGCGCGTTTATCTTGAGCTGGAGAAGGTGCGCGATATCGCCGATGTCTCCGTCAATGGGAAGGCGGTGGGACTGGTGTGGGCACCTCCGTACCGTGTCGACGTGACTGCGGCGCTGCGACCGGGGGCCAACCGGATCGAGATCAAAGTGACCAATGAGTGGACGAACCGGCAGATCGGCGATCGTGTGCTGCCGGTGGAAGAACGCGTGCTGTCCCAGACCGGGGTGACGCCGCCGCGGCCCGGAAACGCTGCGGGAGGGTTCGGGCCACAGCCGCAACTCGCGGAATCGGGACTGCTGGGGAGCGCAAGGTTGGTCGCGGAGCGAAGCCGCTGACGCTGCGGCCTTTGCACTTGACGCTGCTGCGACTAGCAGACGGCCGTGCCGTTCACTGCTTCGGGAGCGTCCCAGCTGCATTTTGCGCTACCGGGACCGGAGACCTGCTGCCGACCGGCAGCGCACGGCATGTCACGATGGAGGTATTGCGCGGCAAGCCAACGCCTTTTTCGATCTTTAGCAGCGCCTCAAACGGCGGGAACTCCCCAGCGCCTTTGTCGCCCACCCTGGCCGCAAGCTGAGTCATCCCACGCTCGTCCGAAAGGAAATCCAATGCCGCGGCAACGGCCGTGCCCCCGGTTCCCGAGATAATCAGGACATTCCCCGTCCCGGTAAGGTTGGGAAGAAACGAAACCGTGCTGTATCCCTCGTGGGTCTTCCCCGCTTCCGCATTGGTGCGAATCTGTTCCCGTTCCGCCGCCGTTGCGGTCTCATCCTCTGGATAGGCAACTTTGAGCGCCGGATCGAACTTCCAGCGCAGCGCCAGGTTGCTCTCAAACAGTTGAATCCACGGATTGGACTGGCGATTGCCGAGCAAAATGACGTTGCCCGTCTTCAACTGGCTGAACTCCAGATCGCGGGCGAAGCGGATGTCGGCGTTGCTCTTGAGCATCCCGGCCATCTGCCCAAGCTTCCACAGCAGCGCGGTGTCGGCGTAGTTGGACTGTCGCCTGAGAATCATCTCCTCGATGAGATCGGGGTTGAGCTTGGCCGCGCTGGAATTCTCCTTGACTGTGCGCAGGTAGCTGCGATCGAAGTATTCGGAGAGCGGGATCGTATGCGAGGTGGCCGCCTGGTAGAAATCGACGGAACCGTCGTCGAGGACGATCTCCGCCGGCGCTCCGCCAGTCCGGAATATCTGCGACCAGAACTGCCGCACTACAATTTTTTCGGGCTTTGCCAACGCGGAGATTTCGCGCTCGCGGGCGGCCGAGCGAATCAGCAGGAATCCACTCAAAGTGGCAAACAGTACGGCCAGGCTGGTCGAAACCCACAGCAGCCAGGGGCGACTCGGCGGAGGTTCAGCGACCAATCCGGCAGGCAGAGATGGGGGCTCGGCCATCGTTGCCTCGACGGCGGGTGGCGCGTCAGCGCGGCTGCGAAACACTGGAGCATAGTTGCCGCGAGGAATATCGACGATGACGGGTTCGTTGCTGCCCTCGGCTAAAAAGTATTCTCGCAGCCGTTTGCGCAGCATGGAGGCATGGACCCGCACGATGTTGTCGGCGCCGGTATCGTAATGCGGCGGGCGGCCGAAGACCTTCAAACCGACTTCCAGTTCATGAATGTCCGTGGCGGAATCGTTCAACACGCGGCCGGACAGGTAGAGCAACATCTCGGTCAACCTCGACGACTTGTTGAGGTGGTTGCTGACGACAATCCTCTGCACCAGGCTACGGCAGCTTTCCGGATCGCGAGCATCATGTTTCTGAGTCACGCCGAGACCTTAAATCAAATGGAGTTCGGTGTCAATGTGTCAGGATGAGGCGCGGGATGTCCGCTCTTAACGTAAAGAGTAAATCGTTATCTCAAACAAAAATAAGGGTTGATTGGGGCCGGCCGGAGATGCCGCGGGTTGACCGTGAATTAACTTGTCCTGAGTTCGCGGGCAAGGCTCTAGTACGAATCGGGCGCAGGCTCGCCCCAGGTGCGTACAGGAGATGGCAATGAAGCACGAAAATCGCACGGTACGACGGCAGGCGGTCGCCGCCGGCAGCGGTCTAAGCCGGCGTCAGTTCCTCGGCAATGCGAGCCTGCTGCCCATGGCCGCGCTCTCCGGACTCTGGGTCGCGGAGGCCGAAGCTGGGGCCCAAATCAAGCCAGTCAAACGGTCCGGCAGCACCATGTTGAAGGTGTCGCTCAATGCCTTTTCCTTTAGCAAGCTGCTGAACCTGAAGATGAAGCATGGCAAAGAAGGCATCGATCTGTTCGACCTGGTCGAGTTCTGCGCGAAACAGAATATTGACGGTATGGATGCCACAGGCTACTTCTTCCCCGACTTTCCCAAGGTTCCGGCCGACTCCTACATCTTCGATCTGAAACGAAAGGCCTTCGAAGCCGGTGTCGGGATTAGCGGGACCGGCACCCGCAACAACTTTACCGTCTCCGACAAGGCCAGGCGGGCGGAGGATGTAAAGAGCATCAAGGAGTGGGTGGTGGTCGCGTCGAAGCTGGGTGCTCCTGTGCTGCGCGTCTTCGCCGACACGCAGATGCGCTCCATGACCTGGCAGGACGTCGCCAAGGGTTTTACGCAGGACCAGGTGCGGGAGTGGATCGCCGAAGACCTGCGTGAGTGTACCGAGTGCGGGAAGGCGAACGGAGTCATCATCGGCGTGCAGAATCACGGCGACTTTATTCGCACGGCAGACGATCTGCTGAAGCTGGTGGGCCTGGTGGATTCGCCCTGGTGCGGCGCCATCGTCGACACCGGCTACTTCAAGACTCCGGACCCCTACAAGGACATGGAGCAAGCCGCGCCCTACGCCGTGAACTGGCAGGTGAAGGAGAGCGCATCAGGCGCCGCCAGCGACATTCCCATCGATCTTCCGCGGCTGCTGCACATCGTTCGCTCCTCCGGGTACAGCGGCTACCTTCCCATCGAGACGCTCTCGGTTGCCGGCAAAGACTACGACCCGTACAAGGTCGTTCCACCCTTCGTCAAGAAGCTCCGGGACGCCATCGGCGCAAGCGCGTAAGCGACTCATCGCGAAAGATTCCAGCATGATCGATGTTGCAAAATCCTCTTCCGAATTCGCGATCGCCGATAGGTCAATCACGGCCCCGCACGCCGTCGGACGATATCGCTGGCGGATTTGCGCGCTGCTATTCTTCGCTACAACACTAAACTATATCGACCGGTCTACGCTGGCGTTGCTCAAGCCGACACTGCAGGATCCCATCCGCGGAATCGGGCTCACGGAGATTCAATTTGCGGGAATCGTGGCCGTCTTCTCGGCGGCCTACGCGCTCGGCCTGTTGATCGCCGGGCCGTTCATCGACCGCGTCGGAACGAAGATGGGATACGCGGTTGCGGTATGCGTCTGGACGCTGGCCGCGATCAGTCACAGTTTCGTCGTCTATCGCCCGGTCATGGGCCCGCTTCGAGTCATCGCGGGTGCGCTTTCGCATCTGCTCGCTCACCTTCCCGGCGTGCATTCGAGCGCCTGGGTCGCCAGCCTCGGCCAGCTCTCCGGTGCCGTCATCGGCTTCGGCGTCGTGCGCTTCGTGCTCGGCCTGGGTGAGGCCGGCAACTTCCCCGCAGCGATCAAAGCAACCGCAGAATGGTTCCCCAAGAAGGAACGCGCCTTCGCCACGGGAATCTTCAACGCCGGCACTAACATCGGCGCGACCATTGCGCCGTTTGTCATTGGACTCATGCTCTACCTTCTGCCCTGGCACTGGGCGTTCATGGCGACCAGCGGATTCGCAGTACTGTGGCTGGTTCTGTGGCTCAACACCTACGTGTCTCCACATCGCGCTGCCAGGATTTCGGCCGCCGAGCTTGCGTACATCGACAGCGACCCACCGGAGCCGGCCAGCAAAATCGCCTGGTCGCGGCTACTGCCACTCCGCCAGACCTGGGCTTTCCTGCTCGGCAAGGCCCTCACCGATCCCATCTGGTGGTTTTATCTCTACTGGCTGCCCGGGTTTCTCCATGCGAAGTACGGACTTACGATCACAAAGATGGGACTGCCGCTGCTGGTCATTTACAACGGATGCACGATCGGCAGCATCGCCGGCGGCTGGCTGCCGGCTCGATTCATCGCCATGGGCTGGAGCCTGAATCGCGCGCGCAAGACCGCAATGCTGCTATACGCTCTAGCGGTGGTCCCCATCGTTCTGGTCGGAACGGTCCATACTCTGTGGGGCGCGGTTGCGCTCATCAGCCTCGCTACCGCAGCCCATCAGGCCTGGTCCGCGAACCTGTTCACGCTCGTGTCCGATATGTTTCCGCGGCGCGCGGTCGCATCCGTCGTCGGCATCGGAGCCTGCGGCGGATCGCTGGCTATGATGTTCTTCGGGGTCTTCGTCGGCGTCATCCTCGATCTCACTCACGGCAACTATGTTCCCGTCTTTCTGCTTGCCGGATCGGCCTACCTCGTCGCCATCGGCGTCATTCAACTGCTTGTTCCCAGGCTGTCGACGGCGAGCCTCGCGTGAGGCGCACTTTGAAATGGACACATCGACATGACACAATAATTCGCTTTCACGAAAGGTGATCCAACATGCCCGGCAAGACTTCGTTCTCGACAACCTTTACCGCAACTGTGTTTGCACTGACGATAACTCTGTGCGGTGCCCGGCTTACCGCACAGGAGCCGGTCAAGAGACCGCATATCACTGGCATCTCTCATGTCGGCTACTTCGTCTCCGACCTGCCCAAAGCCATCGCCTTCTGGCACGACTTCCTCGGCTACGACGAGACCTACACGCTCCCCAAGAAGGACTCGACCGATGTCCGCATCGCCTTCATCAAGCTCAACGATCATCAGCACATCGAACTCTTCAACGAGGCATCCACCACGCCGAACAACATGATGAGCCACCTGTGCTTCATCGTGGATGACATCGAGCAGATGCGCAGCTACCTGCGTTCGAAGGGCTACGACGTCAAACCCGGGAACGGCGGCAAAACCAAGACCGGAGACTATGCCTTCGAGATCAAGGACCCGAACGGCATGTTGATCGAGTTCGTGCAAAGCTTGCCGGATGGATGGGAGGCCAAAGCGGCCGGCAAGTTCCTCCCCGACACACGCATCTCGCCGCGGATCTATCACGCCGGGTATCTTGTCGCCGATGCCGAAAAGACCGAGGAGTTCTACAAGATGCTGGGCTTTACCGAAACCTGGCGCGGCGGCGGCAATCCTAAAGAACTGAGCTGGATCAACATGAAGGTGCCCGACGGTGAAGACTACGTGGAGCTAATGCTTTACCGGTCATTGCCGGCAAATTCGTGGGGGACGAAGAATCATCTGTCGCTGGTCGTCCCGGACATCGACAAGGCGGTGGCCATCCTGGAAGCTCGCCCCTACTTCAAGACCTACGGCAAAGAACTCAAGATCGCGACCGGCGTCAATCAAAAGCGTCAGGTCAACATGTACGATCCCGACGGAACCCGGGTCGAGATCATGGAGGCAAATACGGTCACGGGCAAGCCGACTCCGTCGTCGACTGCTCCTACGCCTCCGCCGTCCCCGCCGCCATTCAAATGATTTGCGGCTACGGAACTTCAGGTGCGATTCGGACCTTGCGGCCTTCGCGACACGAGTCGTAGATGCCTTGTACCAGTTGAAGAGCACGAAATCCATCCACGCCGGAGCACGCCGGCGGACGCCCGGTCGAGCAGGCCTTTGCGAAGTCGAGAAACTGGCGTTCGAAGGGCAAAACGGAGATCGCCATGGGATCGGACGAGCCAGAGGCTCCTGGCTGCGCGATGGGTGCGGGCTCGCCCGAGTCGCCCATCCCATCCCACGTTGTCAGCTTGTCTCCGGTTACGATCGCCGTTCCCCTGGTCCCGCTGATCTCCAGCCGTTCGGGATACCCCGGCCAAAGCGACGTCGAGGCTTGAACGACTCCAGTCGCGCCCGACGCGTATCGCAGCAGTGCGCTGACCGAATCCTCCGATTCGATGCGATGCAGGCCGCCCAGTTGCCAGTACGCGAAGACCTCTTCGACAGCTCCAATCAGATACAGCAACAGATCGAGCTGGTGAATGCCCTGATTGATGAGCGCGCCGCCGCCCTCACCCGCCCAACTACCCTTGATGGGGCGGCTGTAATATTCGGCTGAGCGATACCACTTCCCATACGCGTCCGCCTCAAGGATCCTGCCGAGCCTGCCGTCCGCGATCGCCTTCTTCAGAAACAGGATCGAGTCGTCGAACCTATGCTGACTCACGACGCCGAGCTGAATGCCGGCTTCGCGACAGGTCTGTATCATCCTCCGGGCAACGTCGAGATCGATCGCCATAGGCTTCTGCATCAGCACATGCTTCCGGTTTTCCGCGCAGAGTTCGACGATCGGCAGGCGGAAGTTGGGCATGGTGCAGACATCGACGCAATCAACACGCGGATGGCGGCACAGATCTCCTACACTCTCGACGAATTCAGCACCCGTCGCCGCCGCGAATTTCTGTCCGCTCTCGCGGGTCCGGTTGGTGCACACCGCAATCTCAAACCCGATGTTCTTATAGGCCAGCGCATGTTTCTGAGAAATAGCGCCCGTGCCAATCACTCCAACTCGCACGTTTGCCTCCGTGAAAGAAATGCTCACAACACACCTGCGATTAGAACCTGCCCGAGCTTGATCGACCCAGTCTATTCACCGTTAAATGCACCGAATTCGCTGCCGCTGGTCCCCGCTGCCCTTTATTCGCGAACGCGAGAGTGCAACTGGACCGTGGAACAAGTCTGAGTCGTTTGACAAATGATCGGGAGAGCCACACAACGTCACTCCGCACCCGCTCTTAACGTTAAGAGATGACGCTGTAACTAAAAGGAAATAAAAGGCTTATTCCAGTTCACATGCGCTGCACGGGGAAGCTCCCGGTTCACTGTGAATTAACTTGTCCCTGCCTCGGTGCGAATCCGAGAGTGATCCACGCAATCGAAACCATCCCGAGGTTGTCGTGAACCGAAACCGCCTGATCTTGTCTACTTCCACCATTCTCTTTGTGGCCGCTGCTGTGTCTTTACGTGCCCAGGGGACGCCAGCGCCGGCACGCATCACCGGCATGGCACATATGGCCTATCACGTGACCGATTTGAAAAAAGCCCGCGACTACTACGAGGGCTTCCTCGGTTTTCAGGAGGCCTTCACGATCAAGAACCCGGACCGTTCCGACCATATCGTCTTCATCAAAATCAACGACCGGCAATACATCGAGCTATACGCCGAACCCTTCCACAACTACGGCTTCATTCACGACGCGGGCTTCGAGACCAACGACGCCCAAGGCATGCGCGATCATCTCGCCTCGATCGGCATCGCCGTGCCCGATACGGTCGTCAAAGACGAGACCGGCAATCTGAGCTTCTACATCACCGATCCGTCCGGCTTCACGCTTCAGATCGTTCAGTACCTGCCCGCCAGCATGACCGGCAAGACCAAGGGCAAGTTCATGCCGGCATCGCGAATCTCCGACCACATCGACCACATCGGCCTGCTGGTGAAAGACCGCGAAACCTCGTGGAAGTTCTACGGCGACGCTTTCGGCTTCACCAAGGAGGGCGATGGCTCGAAGATGGCCGTCCCCAACAGCCCCGACCGCTTTGAACTCGGAGTCGAGAAGAAGCCCCCCGTCGAGGCTCGCTTCCACATCAAGGATCACATCTGCCTTGGCAACCCGGAGGTTCCGAAGATGACCGCCGAGCTTCGTGCCAAGGCGCAGATCGAAGAGTTCCCCAAAGCGATCGCCGACACGCACCAACTGGAGAGCGGCAAGAACGTGGTCGAGATTTACGACCTGGATGGGAACCGCGTTGAGGTGATGGAACCGCTGAAGAACCAATAGCAAATGCAAAAGATTGGACCGATGCAAGACCAAGAATCTTGCCGGCTACTTCGTATCGCAGATCAGGATGGCCAAACAATGAAAATCGCGTCAACCGTATCTCGAGTTCTTGTCCATGTTCTTGCGGTTACCAGCTTCTGCCTCGGCAGCGCCGCCGCACAGGTTCCCACCGCAACTCTCGTTGGCCAGGTTGTCGACCCGTCGAAGGCCGTCATCGTGGGTGCAACCGTAGAGATTCGCGATACCTCAACCAATCTCACCCGAACCGTCCGCACCGGGCCCCAGGGCGAATACACCATCTCAAACCTTGGCGCGGGCATCTTCGACGTAACCATCGCGAAGCGGGGATTCGACTCTCTTACAAAGACTGGACTCGAGTTGACCGCCGATCAAACTGCGCGCCTCGACGCCACTTTGCCCGTAGGTACGACAACCGAATCCGTTGCAGTAACCTCGGATGTTGGACTGCTGAATACTGAGACATCCACTCGCGGCGACGTCATCAGTCCGGTGGAGATCATGGAAATCCCTCTGAACGGCCGCGACTTCAACAACCTCGCCTTTACCGTGGCGGGCGTGCAGCCGGCGGAGCAGAGCGCCAAGGGCGCACCCTATGTGGCCAATGGCACCCGTGCGGACTCAGCCGGCGTCTACATCGACGGCATCAACGACGAGAGCCCGCGCGATGCCGGATCGCAGGTGAGCCCGCCGCTCGACGCCGTGCAGGAGTTCCGCATGGAGACCAGCAGCTTCACCGCGCAATATGGCCGGCTCGCAGGAACCGTCGTCAACATGGTGACCAAGAGCGGAGGCAACCGCCTCCACGGTTCGCTCTTCGACTTCCTCCGCAACGACTACCTCGACGCCCCGCCCTTCGACTTCAGCACCGCCCCGCTCGCCAAGACCAAGCTTAGGCAGAATCAGTTCGGCGGCGACTTCTCCGGCCCCGTCTGGCTGCCGCACCTCTACAACGGCCGCGACCGCACCTTCTTCCAGCTGAGCCTTGAATCCCTTCGCAACGTGCAAGGCACCAACTCCTATGGCATCGTTCCGACTCTGCTTGAGCGAGCCGGAAACTTCAGCCAGTCCATTCCTCCGGCGGCCGGAAGCGCTGCGGGCACACCAGGCACGCCCTACTACTTCCACAATCCCGCGGTCTCGACGAAGGTCCTGTGTGCACCTCCCGCAACTGGCACGCCGACCCCGGCCCAGGTCGCGGGCTGCCTCTACCCCGCGCCCTACGACATCATCCCCACGCTCGACCCCGTGGCTGCGAAGCTGCTCGCCTACTATCCTGTGCCCAACATCACGGGCGTGAATCAGGGACAGAACAACTATGTGCTCGATACCGACAGCTCCAGCAACTGGAACAACGGTCTCCTCCGCATGGATCAGAAGCTCGGCAACAAAGATCAATTGTCCGGGCGATTCCTCAGGCGCTGGGCAAGCTCTACCAATCCCACGTCCGGCTCCAGCCTCGGAACCTTCGGCTCCAACACCAAGTCGCATCAGAGTCTCATCGGCATCTCCGAGACCCGAGTCTTCACCCCCAACATCGTCAACAACTTCTCCTATGGACGCACACGCACCGTCTCGAACGAACAGGCCGACGACGCCGGCAAAGATTATGCGCTGCAACTCGGCATCTCCGGAACCGCGACCCTTCCAGCGGTCCTCGCCTTCCCCAGCTTCAAACCGTCCGGATACGAATCGATCGGCGATAACGCATCCGATCCCATCACCTACATCGTCAACGACTACGACGGCAGCGACCTGATTACGTGGAACAAGGGCAGGCATACCGTCAAGTTCGGCGGCGACATCCTGCATGTGCAGCTGTTCCAGCCAACCAATACGGACAAAAACGGAGCGTTCACCTACAACGGCAAGTTCACCGATGTCGCCACCACCGATGCGCTGGCGGACATGTTCGCGGGCTATCCCGCAACCAGCATCCTGATGACCGGCGGCAACACCAACCATCTCCTCCAGACCAACTACGCCTGGTTCGCACAGGACGACTTCAAAGTCACTGACCGCCTGACCCTGAATCTGGGTCTGCGTTACGAATTGCAAACGCTGCCGTCCGAACAGAATGGACAATTGTCGAACTTCGTCCCGCAGCTTGGCCAGATCGTCTACACCAATGCCTCCACCGTTCCAAATATCGCGACGCTGCTGGCGACATCGGGACTTACGAGTTATTACGCATCCGCCAGCGCGATCGGCTATCCCGCCGCTCTGATCTTCCCCAATAAGGCCCGCTTCAGTCCGCGCCTCGGCTTCGCCATGCGTCCCTTCGGCAACGACCGCACGGTCATCCGCGGCGGCTATGGAATCTTCTACACCGGGATTCGGTTGAGTGTCATCCGCACCAACCTCGCCGGTCAGTATCCGTTCTCGGCCACCACAACCTATACCGCGGTCGCTCCCGGTTCGAGCGCAGCGGGCTCTGCCCTCATCTCAACCACCAATCCGTTCCCCGCCTCGGGCGGCTCCCTCTCCGGCATCCTCACTCCAAACGGATACGACCCCCACGCGCCGTCTGCAAATATCCAGAGCTACAACCTGACCGTCGAACGCGCACTCCCCTGGGGACTCGGACTTGAACTCGCCTACGCGGGCTCCAAGGGAACCCATCTCGGACAGGAGGAAGACTACAACCAGGAGCGCATTCCCAACACGGCCTCCTCGCGCCCGTTCCCCCTGTTTTCCGCAATCACAATGCTCTACTTCAATGGAATCTCCCACTACGACTCCGGTCAGGTTACGGTAAAAAGAAGGTTCCAGCGTGGGGTATTCTTCCGCGCCAACTACACCTACGCCAAGTCGCTCGACTCGCAATCCGGCGCCAACTATGCCGGAGCCGGCGGGTACTCCATGTACCAGAATGTGCTCAACCCATCGGCCGAGTACGCACTCTCAGACTTCGACATCCGGCACAACCTCACCGTGTCCGGCGTCTATCGCGCCACGTCGAGGTTCTACGTCCTGCGCGACTGGCAGGCGAGCGGCAACCTGCTTGCCTACAGCGGACAGCCCT
>Ga0302324_100021363_pt1 | contig 12620 bp, 8 predicted proteins | sample Palsa_T0_1_FD_201949 | JGI IMG/M metagenome (GOLD analysis project Ga0302324, IMG submission 201949) | Peat permafrost microbial communities from Stordalen Mire near Abisko, Sweden - Palsa_T0_1 | ecosystem: Environmental > Terrestrial > Soil > Palsa > Peat permafrost | place: Sweden: Abisko...
ATAGACGCTTCGACAACCGGCAGATACGATTTTAGTAGCCATGACTTTTAGAATTTATCCTGGGGTATGAGTGTGCTTGCCGTTCGCAAGTTGGTGTCGTGGACGATGTGCGTGCTCTTCCCGCTTTCGCTGTTCGCCGCCGAACCAGGCTCTGCGATGCTGCGCAGCAAGGGTGGAGTGTGGGTCAATGGCAAGGAAAACCCCGATTCCACCGCCATCCTTTCCGGAGATTTAGTCGAGACCAATCCCGGCGCCGTGGCCAACCTTGACACCAATGGGTCTTCAGTTCTCATCCAGTCCGAATCTGTCGTGGAATGGGGAGATGGAGTTTTGACTCTCGATCACGGGAGTGTATCGGTTGGCACTTCCACTCAATTGCGGGTAAAAGTCAATTGTTTGACGGTGGTGCCGGTGGAAAATCAGTGGACGCAATACGACGTCACCGACGTCGATGGCACCGTTCACGTCGTAGCACATAAACTGGACGTCAAGATCTTACAACGCGCGGCTGGACACAAGCCTTCCGACGAGGCAAACTCCGGTTCCTCGGTTGTACACGAAGGTAAAGATGCCTCGCGAGACGTGTCGGTGGTTTGCGGTGCGGCAAGACCCCCAGATAATGCCGCCGGAAACCCCATCAGCACCACGCGATGGATTGAGATCGGCAGCGGCGCCGGAGGAGCCACGCTGTTGTGCCTTCTTCTCTGCCGAGGCTCAAGCCCCAAGAGTGTAAGTACGACCAATCCTTAAGACGTCTTCAGATTTTCACGCCGAACCAGGTTCACAAAATCCGTTCGTGAGCATAGCCTGCGCCCAACAAAGCCGCAAGCAATTCTGCAATGTGAGCCGGCCCCCTGGTTTCCATTGTTATATCGATTGCGGTATCGCCAAGATTGACCCCGTGATAGGCGCGGTCATAGGCAGTTTCCACGATGTTGGCGCGAAGGTCTGCGAGAATTCCCGTGAGCCCGTGAAGAGCTCCCGGATAATCGGGAAGGTGAACGCGCAAGCGCACCAACCTTCCATCTTTGACCAAGCCGCGCTCGATGATGCGGGAGAGCAACGTGACGTCGATATTTCCTCCGCACACCAACACCACAACCCGCTTGCCCTCCAGTGGTAGCTTGCGATTCAACACCGCGGCGATCGATGCTGCTCCTGCACCCTCGGCCAGCGTCTTTTCCCGCTCCAGGAGCAGAAGGATCGCATTGGCGATCTCTTCTTCCTCCACCGTGACAATATCGTCCACATACTTCTGCACCAGAGGAAACGTACGCTCCCCCGCACGCCGCACCGCGATGCCATCGGCGATGGTCGCAGCCGCATTCAGCGTCACCGGTTTTCCTTGTGCGACAGCGGCCTTCATCGACGGCAATTTCGCCGGCTGCACTCCGAATACCCGAATGGCAGGATTCGTCTCCTTGACCGAACAGGCAATGCCTCCAATTAAGCCGCCTCCTCCGATAGGTGCGACGATCGCATCGATATCCGGATGCTGCTCCAGAATCTCCAGCCCGAGTGTTCCCTGCCCCGCAATGACGGCATCGTCGTCGAAGGCGTGGACTAGAGTCAGATGGCGTTGCCGCCCCTGCTCGACTGCCTCGGCGTAAGTTTCGTCGTAATTGCTGCCGTAGAGAATGACCTCGGCACCGTAGGCACGCGTGGCCGACACTTTTGTGAGCGGCGTCGGCAGAGGCATGTAGATGGTCGCGCGAATTCCACGTCGCTCCGCGTGATAAGCCACTCCCTGCGCATGATTTCCGGCTGAAGCGGCAATTACTCCTTGCGCGCGCTCATCTTCGGTGAGCGTGAGAAGCTTGTTCAGCGCGCCGCGCTCTTTGAAGGCACCGGTTCGTTGCTGATTATCCAGCTTGAGAAAGATCGCATTGCCGGTAAGCGCGGAAAAAGTCTCGGAGTGCGTGCAAGGGGAAACGCGAATGGCTTCGCGTATTCTACCCATCGCGGTTTGAATATCCTGGATCCCGATCATTAGGGTTGCACAGTCATCGTACACTCGGGATCCGTTGGGCCATCACAAGGCAATTTGTTGAATCGCGGAAACCGCTGGAGCCGTGTGCATTGCCGTGGTTCTAAGATAGGTGTCAACCGCTGCCGCAGCCTTGCGGCCTTCGGAGATAGCCCACACTACCAGCGACTGCCCACGCCGCATGTCCCCAGCTGCAAACACCCCGGGCACAGAAGACATATAGTTCGCATCCGTTGCGACGTTGCCGCGCTGATCGAGCGCCACGCCCAGTTGTTCTATCATTCCATTGCGAACCGGCCCAAGGAAGCCCATGGCGATAAGCACCAAGTCCGCTTCGATGGTGAACTCCGTTCCCGGCAAAGCCTCAAACTTTGGCGGAGGACCTACGCGAACTGCATGCAGTCGCTTGACGGCTTCATCTTCCCCGGTGAATTTTGTGGTTGCAATACTCCAGTCACGAATGCCTCCTTCTTCATGAGCTGCTTCGGTGCGCAACTGCATCGGCCACAGGGGCCATGGCGTCTGCGGCGAACGCTCATCTGGAGGCTTTGGCATGATTTCAAATTGATGTACCGACAGCGGTTTTTGCCGGTGGGCCGTTCCCAGGCAATCAGCGCCAGTGTCGCCGCCGCCGATGATCACCACATGCTTGTCCGTGGCATGAATTTCAACCTCACTCGGGATCGTATCGCCGAGGCAGCGCTTGTTCTGCTGCGGCAGGTATTCCATCGCAAAGTGGATCCCCTTCAACTCACGTCCCGGAACGTTCAGATCGCGCGGATGCTCGGATCCTCCCGCCAGAACAATCGCATCGAATTCGCTGCGCAGGTCTTCGACGGGAATATTCTTGCCGACTTCCGCGCTGGTAACAAACTTCACGCCCTCGGCGGACATTTGTTCCAGACGGCGATCGATGATGTGCTTCTCCAGCTTGAACTGCGGAATACCGTAGCGCAGCAATCCGCCGATGCGGTCGGACTTTTCGTAGACCACCACGCTGTGCCCGGCCCGGCAAAGTTGCTGGGCCGCGGCCAGACCCGCCGGTCCAGAGCCGACAACCGCGACTTTCTTACCCGTGAGCACCTTCGGTGGCTCCGGCCGAATCCATCCTTCGCGGAATCCGCGCTCGACAATGCTTTTCTCGTTTTGCTTGATGGTTACGGCTGGTTGATTGATGCCCAGCACGCACGACGCTTCGCAAGGCGCAGGACAAATGCGACCGGTAAACTCGGGAAAGTTGTTTGTGGCGTGCAATTGCCGCACCGCCTCTTTCCAACGCCCGCGATACACCAAATCGTTCCAGTCGGGAATCAGATTGTTGACTGGACATCCAGTCTGACAAAACGGCACGCCGCAATCCATGCAACGCGCGCCCTGACTGCGCAGCTTTTCTTCAGGCAAATCCAAATAGATTTCAAACCAATCGTTGACCCGCTGGGTGACAGGACGGCGCGGCGCCAATTCCCTTTGGTGCTCCAGAAAACCCGTAGCCTTACCCATGCTGCACCTGTTCGACCTGCAGCACCGCAGGCTGGCTTGGGATGTAAGGCTGATGAATGCGGCTGACGCCGAGGGTTCTCTTGAACTCGTGCGGGAAGACTTTGATGAACCTGGAAACCGATTCCGGCCAGGTTGCCAGAATCAAATGAGCCCGCGGACTGCCGGTCAACTTCAAATGACGCTTCACCAAATCTTTGACGATGCGCGCATCCTGCTCTTCCGTCACCGGCTCCAGATCCACCGAATCGAGATTGCAGCGTTTCTCCGTAAAATCCGATCTTTGATCGAAAACGTAAGCCACTCCTCCACTCATCCCGGCGGCGAAATTTCTCCCGCACGAGCCAAGAACAATCACCAGACCCTTAGTCATGTATTCGCAACCGTGGTCTCCGACTCCCTCCACCACGGCCGTCGCCCCGGAATTGCGCACGGCAAAGCGCTCTCCCGCGACGCCGTTGAAAAATGCTTCGCCGCCAGTCGCACCGTACAGCGCCACGTTGCCGATAAGAATGTTTTCCTCAGGAGCAAAGACGGATTTTCGTGGCGGATAGACGATCAACCTTCCGCCAGAAAGCCCCTTGCCCACGTAATCATTGGCTTCGCCTTCGAGCGTGAGCGTGACTCCTTTGGCCAGAAACGCGCCAAAACTTTGTCCCGCCGAGCCGGTGAGCTGAAGACGGATCGTATCGTCGGGCAAACCCGCCGATCCACGCCTCCGCGCAATCTCGCCGCTCAGCATCGTACCCACCGAGCGGTTCACATTGCGCACCGGAAGCTTAATTTCAACCGGGACCAATGTCTCCAGCGAGGCCCGCGTCTGTTTCAAAATTTCGCAATCGAGCGCTTGTTCCAGTCCGTGATCTTGAGCCTGCGTGCACCGGCGCGAAACCCGCGACGGCATGGGCGGGTTATACAAGATCGCCGAGAGATCCACTCCCTTGGCTTTCCAGTGATCCACCGCAGGCGCAGAATCGAGACAGTCGACACGCCCCACCATTTCGTCCACGTGCCGGAAGCCCAGCTCCGCCATATATTGCCGAACCTGCTCGGCCACAAAAAAGAAAAAATTGATAACGTGTTCCGGCTGACCCTGAAAACGCTGACGCAAGACTGGATCTTGTGTGGCGATGCCCACCGAGCAGGTATTCAGATGACACTTCCGCATCATCACGCACCCCATGGCAACCAGCGGCGCGGTCGCGAAACCGAATTCCTCCGCGCCCAACAACGCCGCAATCACAACATCGCGTCCCGTCTGCAATTTTCCATCGGTCTGCACGCGGATACGGCTCCGCAAATCGTTAAGCAACAAAACCTGCTGCGTCTCGGCCAAACCTAGTTCCCACGGAATCCCCGCATGTTTAATCGAACTCAGCGGCGAAGCGCCCGTGCCGCCGTTGTCTCCGCTGATCAGCACCACATCGGCATGAGCCTTCGCCACCCCGGCTGCAACCGTCCCCACGCCCGCTTCGGCCACCAACTTCACTGCGATGCGCGCTTGCGGGTTCACATTCTTCAAGTCATAAATAAGCTGCGCCAGATCCTCAATCGAGTAAATGTCGTGATGCGGCGGCGGCGAAATCAGCCCCACTCCCGGGATCGAGTGGCGTATACGCGCAATGACTTCGTCTACTTTGTGGCCGGGTAGTTGCCCGCCTTCCCCCGGCTTCGCGCCTTGCGCCATTTTTATCTGCAACTCGTCCGCATTCACCAGATAGTTTGCCGTAACACCAAACCGCGCCGATGCCACCTGCTTCACTGCACTACGCCGCAAATCTCCGTTGGCGTCGGGTCTGAAGCGCGCTTCGTCTTCACCACCTTCGCCCGTATTCGATTTTCCCCCGATGCGGTTCATAGCAATGGCGAGCGTCTCATGTGCTTCCTTGCTGATCGAGCCAAACGACATGGCTCCCGTTGTGAAACGCTTGACGATTTCCTTTGCCGGCTCAACCTCTTCGATGGGGACGGGACTATCGCTCTTCACCAACTTCATGAGTCCGCGCAGGGTGCACAGTCTCGCGCTCTGATCATCCAGATGCTTGGCATATTCTTCAAAGCTCTTGAAGTTGTTCTGCCTGACCGCATTTTGCAGATTGCCGATGGTCACCGGATTCCACAAATGATATTCACCATCCGTACGCTGGTGATATTGGCCTTCGACCGGAAGTTCCGTTTCAAATTCCGTCAACGTTCGAAACGCCCGCTCATGCTTCATCTGCGCTTCACGCGCCAGCACGCCCAGCCCAACACCTTCCAGTCGAGACGTGGTCCCGGAAAAATACGTTTCCACTAACTCCTTGTTCAGGCCGACCACTTCGAACACCTGGGCTCCCTGATAGCTCTGCAAGGTCGAAATTCCCATCTTGCTGAAGGTCTTCAACAAGCCTTTGTTGATCGCCTTAATGAATTTCCTGGTTGCTAATTCCGGAGTGATTCCCGCCGGCAGGTCACAGCGCCACACCAGATCTTCCACCGTCTCCAGCGCTAGATAGGGATTGATCGCGCTGGCTCCGTATCCGCTGAGCAGAGCAAAGTGCATCACCTCGCGCGGTTCTCCCGATTCCGTAATCAGCGCGACCTGAGTCCGAGTTTCCTCCTTCACCAAAAGATTGTGAACCGCAGCCAGAGCCAACAGACAAGGGATGGGAGCATAGTCCTTGTCGACGCCGCGGTCGGAAAGAATGAGCAGCGTATATCCCGCTTTTACCGACAACGACGCGCGCTGCGACAATTCATCCAAGGCGCGCTTGAGTCCCGCTTCCCCTTCGCTGGCGCGAAACAACGCGGGCAGCGTAGCAGCCAACAAGTCACCCTTCGAAACGCGTCTCAGCCTTTCCAGATCGCGATTGGTCAGGATGGGATGCGTCAGCTTCAGCATGTGGCAGTTTTCCGGCGCTTCTTCCAGGATGTTGCGCTCCGCGCCGATGTAACTGGTCAACGACATCACCATCTCTTCGCGTATCGGATCGATCGGGGGATTGGTGACCTGGGCGAAAAGCTGTTTGAAATAATTGAACAACGGCTGTGGCCGATCCGACAGGCAGGCAAGCGGGGTATCCGTTCCCATCGACCCCACTGCTTCTTCGCCCGCTGAAGCCATGGGCGCCAGGATCATTCTCAAGTCTTCGTCGGTATATCCGAAGGCCCGCTGCCGCCGCAAAAGTCTCTCGGGATCGGGAGGATGCTTGCGCGAAGGCTCGGGCAACTGATCCATCGTGATCTGGTTGTCTTCCAGCCATTGCGCGTAAGGCTGACGCGAAGCCAGCCGCTCCTTAATCTCACGGTCGGAAACGATACGGCCCTCCACCGTATCCACCAAAAACATTTTTCCCGGTTGCAGTCGCCCTTTTCTCTTGATCTGCTCCGGCGCAACGTCGAGGACACCAGCCTCCGACGCCATGATCACCATGTCGTCGTGTGTCACCACATATCGGCCGGGGCGCAGTCCGTTGCGGTCCAGAGTCGCTCCGATCACGCGGCCGTCGGTGAATGTCACCGCCGCGGGCCCATCCCAAGGCTCCATAAGACAGGCGTGATATTCATAAAACGCTCGCTTCTCCGGCTTCATGTGCGGATTTCCCGCCCACGCTTCCGGTATCAACATGGCCATCGCGTGCGGAATGCTGCGTCCCGCTTGTACCAAGAGTTCCACCGCGTTGTCGAAGTTGGCCGAGTCGCTCCCCTCCGGCTCGATGATGGGAAACAACTTTTGCATGTCATCGCCCAGCAAAGGCGACGCCAACAATGACTGCCGCGCATGCATCCAGTTGACGTTCCCGCGCACCGTATTGATTTCGCCATTGTGCGCAACGTAGCGATAAGGATGGGCTCTCTCCCAACTGGGAAACGTGTTGGTCGAAAAGCGCTGGTGCACCAGGCACAGTGCGCTCGTCATATCGGGATCGGAGAGCTCTTTATAGAAGTTCGCCAGTTGCCCGGCATGAAGCAGGCCCTTGTAGACCACGGTGCGGCAAGATAGAGAAGGAATGTAAAACGTTGCGGCATCTTCGATGCCCGAATTCCGCGCCTCGCTCTCCGCGCGTTTGCGCACGACGTAAAGCTTGCGCTCGAACGCATCCTCGTCAAGCTCTGGCGCACTCCCAATAAATAGTTGCTGGATGTAAGGCTGCGATGCTCGTGCCACACGTCCGATCGCAGAGGCGAAGGTTGGCAGGTCCCGCCAGCCCAGCACCGTCAAACCTTCCTCCCGCACGATGCGTTCGAAAATCCCTTCGCACTGCCACCGTGGGTGCTTTTCCACTGGAAGAAATGTCATCCCCACGCCGTAGGATCCCGGCAGCGGCAACTCGAATCCCAATTTTGCACACTCGCGCGCATAAAACTTGTGTGGTATCTGAATCAGCACCCCGGCGCCATCGCCGGTTTCAGGATCGCAGCCGCATGCACCTCGATGCTCGAGATTCAGCAGAACTTGAATTCCCTTCGCAATGACGTCGTGACTCTTCTCGCCGCGCACGCTGGCCACAAACCCGATCCCGCAAGCATCGTGTTCCTGCGCAGGATCGTATAAACCCTGCGCCGGCGGTAGTCCGTTCTTGCGAATTGCGCGGGACATTGTCGGCGTCTCTACGAGGCGCATTTGCCTCTTCAACACTCTTCTTTTCTGGGTTTGAATCAAGGCCTTCCAGCGACGGCCCACTTCATCCGCGCCTAGATAGACCATTCTTTGATAAGCCCTAGAACTCCGCAAGTACAACTCAGAATTTCGATGGAAACTATGCAAATTTCAGGGCAATGAACGCTCAAACCCTTGCCTGACAGTAATTTCGCCAACGACTCATCGAACTCCGTTATAATGCCGCCACCAACACCATGGACTTCGATCAGCTCATTACGTTTCTGGAAGTTGCCCGCCAAGGCAGCTTTTCGCGTGCCGGAGAAAAGGTTTTCCGTTCGCAATCGGCAGTTAGCGCTCAGATCCGCCAACTGGAACAGGAATACGGCGATCGCCTACTCGATCGCTCGGGAAAAAGCGTAAAACTTACTCCCGCAGGCCAGGTCTTCTACGAATACGCCGAGCGCCTGAAGAATCTACGCGACGAATCGCTCACGGCCGTCGCCGACCACAGCCGCACGCCACGTGGCACCTTGCGCGTCGGCGCCAATGAAGCCACATGCTTATACGTCCTGCCCGAGGTTTTCGCCGAGTACTGCCGGCGTTATCCGCCGGTGCAAATCAGCATCTACCGCAATTTCAGCTACAAGATCGTCGAGAAACTGGAGAATGGTTCAGTCGAGGTCGGCATTCTTACTTTGCCCATCCAATCTCCGAGCCTCAAGATCCATCCCATATTTCGCGACAAGCTGATGGTGATGGTCAGCCCGAAAAATGTTTTGGCGAAGCAGAAACAAGTTTCTGTCGCGGAATTGGTGAAACATCCTCTTTTGTTTCCAAAAACCGGGCACACCCGCCGCCTTCTCGACAAACTATTCCGCCCTCACGGGCACGACGTGCAGGTGCGAATGGAACTTCCCAGCATCGGAATGATCAAAAGCTTCGTAGCCGCGGACCTCGGCGTCTCTTTGATCAGCGCAGCGTTCGCGCGCGACGAAGTCGAAGCGGGGCGGGTCAAGCTCATCGAATTGGAGGATGTCGAACTGTTCCGCGAATTGGGATTGGCCTACCGCCGCGATCGAACGCTTTCCTGCGCCACCACCGCTTTCATCACCCTGCTGAGACAATCCACGGCGGCCAGAAAAGAAGTAGCGTCCCGCGCTTGAAACTCTGCTACCTCTTACGCGTCGGCCGCCTGCGCGCTTAAGCGTTCTCCTTGAGCCGGCTGTTCAATAATGTGCAGCCCGCATTCCGTCTTGGCCAAACCAGGCCAGCGTCCGGTTCGCGCATCTTCGCCCGCTGAAACGGCGCGGGTGCAATGCGTGCAGCCGATGCTCGGGTAGCCCTGGTCGTGCAAAGAATTGTAAGGCACTGCGTGGTCGTGAATGTAGCGCCAGACCCGCTTCTCCGTCCAATCGGCAATGGGATTCAACTTTACCAGTCCGAATTTGTCATCCCACTCGATCTTCCCAGCCCCGGCGCGGGCTTCCGTTTGATCTCGGCGAATGCCAGTAATCCACGCACTCAGTTCCGCCAACTTCCGCCGCAGCGGTTCCACCTTACGCAGATTGCAGCACAAATCCGGATCGCGCTTCCACAATTCTGCCCCGTGAACCCTGCCTTGCTCTTCCACCGAAAGCAGCGACTGCACGCGCTCGATGCTTACTGAATATCTTCCTTCTATGACCTGCATCAGATCGTAAGTCTCCGGGAAGAAGAATCCGGTGTCCATGGTAAAGATCCGGAAGTCTTTCTGAACCCGGGAAGCCATGTCGATCAGCACCATGCCTTCCGCGCCGAACGCAGAAGAGATAGCCACTCTACCGCCAAAGCTTTCGAAGGCCCACGCCAATATCTGCTCCGCGTCCCAGGACTCGGCCGATAACTTAATTTGATCAACCCGCGCTCTCGGTGGCATTCCTTTCGTCATCCTCTCTCCGTTTTAGGAACTTCCTCAGAAATACCCGGCACCGTGAGAAGTAAACTCCGTGCCCACTCGCTCACCGCAGAATCAGAATCCAGCGCCTCGCAATCCGACAGTCCAACCACACCACCCACGATCACCAGCGATGGCGATTCCACAGACGGAGTTGTTGCGAGATCAAGGACCGAGGTGCGATAAATCTGCTGCCGCACAGTGCTGACTTGCGAGACGATTACACACGGCGTTTCCTCGGCCAGACCGGCAGATCGCAGTTTCCGCGACAAACCCTCACAGTCTCGTCCCGGCATATAAATCACCAGAGTCGATCCACTTCCTGCAAAACGATTCCACTCCGCCGCCTCGCTGTCCGAAGCCTGATGAGCCGTAAGAAAAATCACCACCGAAGAAAGCCGCCTGTGAGTCAAAGGAATCGCCGCCGCAGCCGCTGCCGCCAGCGCCGACGTTACGCCGGGTACGATCTTATACGGCACTTCCGCGTCGCGCAGCGCTTGAATCTCTTCGCCTGCTCGCCCAAACATCAGCGGATCGCCGCTCTTCAGTCGCACAACGCGAAGACCCGCCGAAGCCAACGCCACCATTAAGAAATTGATCTCTTCCTGCCTGATCTTTTTTTTCCCGCACCGCTTGCCCACGTTGTGCAGTCGCGCGGTCGCAGGCACAAGCTGCAAAATCTCCGGCGCAACCAGGTCGTCGTAGAGCACGGCCTCAGCGCTCTGCAGTAGCCGTGTCGCCTTCACCGTCAGCAACTCAGGATCGCCCGGCCCTGCTCCAACGAGATAGACCATCCCCTTCATGCGCTTTTTTCCTCACACTCTTCCAACATGAGCGGAATGGTTGTCAGAATCTCCGCCGAAGCACTACCTTCCTCGATTGCCGCTTCCGCCGCTTCCCTGCCGGCCAGCGAATGCAGCAACTCGCTTTTCTTTTCCTTGCTGAGACCGCTCGCTCGAATAAGCTTTCTGGTTTCTCCTAACTCCTCCAGCCACTCCGCATATCCCGGCCCGAACTGCCGTTCAAGTTGTTGCCGCAGTTTTTGCGCAAGCGACGGACTTTGCCCCGCCGTCGAAATCGCAATCTGCAAATCTCCTCGCTGCACCACCGCCGGATAATAGAAATCGCAAACCTCCGGCACATCCACCACGTTGCAGAGAACCCCACGCTTCTGTGCCTCGCCGTATACAAACTTGTTCAACGCGGGCGAGGCTGTTGCCACCACTGCCAGAAAAACTCCATCCAGGTCAGCCGGACAAAACTGTCTTAACTCCAATTCAATCTTTCCCTCTGCCGCCCACCGCCGCACCACCTCACTGGCCTCTAAAGCCACAACGCAAATGTGCGCACCCGTTTCCATCAATCCAGCGATCTTCGGCTCGCCAACTGTGCCCGCCCCCACCACCAGGCAGCGCCTTCCCTGCAATTTCACAAACATCGGAAATAATTTAGTCACCGATCCCTCCTACGGTCTGGGCCAAGCCTCCCGCGCTACGGGGCAAATCGCGGGGCACAGCATCGAAGACCCCACCACTCAAAAATTCACGCAACTCAACGTCCGAGTGCCGGGCAAAAAACTGACGCAGGTTCTCTCCTGCAAAACGATCCAGCAAATATCGGCTGAGCAATCGCTCAATCGCATCCGGAACTTCCGTAGCCGTGCACCGATACCCAATTGGCCGCGCCGTCGCCTGATGCAAACCCACCGCCCCACCCACGCAAAAGTAATAAGCATCCACGAACACATCGCCAACCTTGAGCTTCTTGCCCTCGATGCCAATATCCGCAATCCAGTGTTGGCCGCAACTGTTCGGGCATCCCGTAACGTGCAACTTCAAATCCTGATCGAAACCGGGCAGCCGCTCTTCCAGCTCTTCCACCAGCCATCGCGAAAAACTCTTCGTCTCGGTAATCGCTAGCTTGCAAAACTCCATCCCGGAGCACGCTACCGTTCCCCGCCAGAACGCCGACGCGCTCACGCGCAGCCCGATCGCGTCAAACTCCTTCGCCAAAGCGGCGGCGTTCGCCTGCGGCACATTCACCACGATCAAGTTCTGCATGTTCGTCGCTCGCAGCTCGCCGCTCGCAAAACGTTCCGCCAGTTGAGCCGAAGTGCGCATCTGCTCCCCTGTAATCCGCCCGCGCAACACCGTCGCTCCCACGTAGCAATATCCATTTTGTTTCTGCGGATAAATCCCCACATGATCGCGATACACATCATCCGGCGGCCGCTCATCGACAGCGGGATCTAGTCGAAACCCAATTCGCTGATGCAACTCTTCCAGGAACCGCTCCGCCGTCCATCCATGTTTCAAAAACAAAAATTTCAGTCGCGCCCGCTCGCGATGCTCCCGCAACACTTCGGAATCGCGAAACAACTCCGCAATCCCCTTAATCACGGGCAGAACCTGATTCCATTGCACGAACGCATCAAGCCGCGCCCCAAGATAAGGTTCGGCAGAAAGTCCTCCCGCAACCCGCAAAGAAAATCCAACCTCCGGATTCCCACGCACAGTCCGAGTGATCGCCGTCAATCCAATGTCGTTGATCTCGGGATACGGGCACCAAACACGGCATCCCGTAATCGAAATCTTGAATTTTCGCGGCAGATTGTAGAACTC
>Ga0302324_100021364_pt1 | contig 12620 bp, 13 predicted proteins | sample Palsa_T0_1_FD_201949 | JGI IMG/M metagenome (GOLD analysis project Ga0302324, IMG submission 201949) | Peat permafrost microbial communities from Stordalen Mire near Abisko, Sweden - Palsa_T0_1 | ecosystem: Environmental > Terrestrial > Soil > Palsa > Peat permafrost | place: Sweden: Abisko...
CCTTAACGCCCATTCAATTCTCGCCGCGCGGGAGCCTCCTCTATACGCCCACCTCCGAGCAGACGATCCGGGCCTCCGCCGGTACGTCCTTCCGTAATCCGACGCTGGTTGAAAATTACCTGGATACCTTTTTCCGGGAACCGAACCCAGGAGCTCCGCCGTTTACAAATCCGCCTTTCAGCGCCGCTCAGATCAACGCGCTGGGAAATCGCACGCTGGAGCCGGAACGGAATCAGGAGGTGGAATTGGATGACGAAGGCAGATTTGGCCGCTTTAAGACCGATGTGACGGCCTATCACTACATCATCAGCCATCCGATTACGCCGACGACGCCCACTCCGAACCCGCCGTTTGTGCCGCCGACGCTCGACCTCACGGAGGCGTTCACAAATGTGGTTAATCAGTTCTATGCGACGGGTGGTGAAGCGGCGGTCGAATACTTCGCTTCCTCCTGGTTGAAATTGTTCGGAAATTACTCCTATGTCTATATGTACGGTTCGGGAGATGCGGCCACCGCGATCAAAAAAACACCGCGCAACAAAGCGAACACAGGGTTCCGTACGCAAAACGGCCATTGGACCACGCAATGGTCCTTGGATTGGGTCGATTCAACGGAATGGCCGACCGCCACCTCGCCGAATCCGGTGAGCGCTTATTTTTTGGTGAACGCGCATATTGGCTACGCCTTTAGCGGAGCTCTTAAAGGTCTCGAAGCCGGTGTAAACGCCTTCAATCTCCTCAATCACGACCATTATGAAGTTTCTCCGACCCAGGGAGCGGAAATCGTCAAAGGCACCTATACCGGCACGCTGTCCTATAAGTTTTAGCGCGTCGTCTGAGGTTGGCATCGCGACTACCATCGGAAGGCAGACCGGTATGAACCCGGGAACGCTCCGAAGTTGGTATGCTCCTATTCATGATGGCGAACAGGCTGTGGATTTTTGCAGCGCTCATGAGTCTGGGGTGTTCCAGGGCCGCCGCGGAAGGTCTCTCGGCAGGGACCGCTGCTTCCAGTGGAGGCCAGGTTGTGCGGTCTCCCGCCGTCAGTGTTTCTTTATCGGTTTCGTCCGGACCGCTGGTCTCCTCCACCGACAGCTGGCGCAGCGTTCCGAACAGCGCTTTTAAGCCGGGGGAAGTGTATGTTTTCGCTGTGCGTTTGGGTTTGTTCCGGGCCGGTGACGCGCATATTTCCGTTTTAGGCGTGGAGTCGATCAACGGGCGGCCCGCCTACCATCTTTTGTCCGAGGCCCATTCGACGGGGATCTTCAGTCTCATTTATCCTGTTCTCGACCAGGACGATACGTGGCTCGATACGCAATCCTTGACGACGGTGCGCTACGAAAAGAAAATCCATGAACGCCACTACAGAATCGAAGAAGCCGTCACGCTGGATCAGGCCAACCACCGCTACAAAGACACGTCCTACCGAATGGACAAGGATCGCTATGAATTTCAAGACGGGTCCTTGCCGCCGAATATCCTTGATGTCCTCGGGAGCTTCTTTTACGTGAGAACCATTCCGCTCGCCGTAGGGCAATTCTTCTCCCTGGACGTCTACAGCGGCGGGAAGGTCTGGCCGTTGGAGGTTCATGTTAAAAAGCGGCAGACCGTCAAGGTGGCCGCCGGCACATTCGATTGTTTTGTCGTCGAGCCTCTCCTGCGCGAGCAGGGTCTCTTCATTTCCAAAGGCAAAAAATTGGAGGTCTGGATGACGGCGGACGACCGCCGGCTGCCCGTTCGCATGCGCGCGGAAATATTCGTCGGCCATGTGTCTGTAGAACTCCAGAGCTACCGCCATTGATCCGGACCCCGGATAATCGCACAAACTGGAAACGTATGGGGGAGCTGGCCGGATGGTTGTTCCTGTTCCCGCCGGTAGGGTTATGGAAGCTCTGGAAAGACCCGAACCTCAGTAAGGACGCCAAATGGCGGGTGCTTCTGTATCTGTTTATTATTCCCTTGCTGGCCTATCTGGCGGTCGGCTTATGGTCGGTCAACCGAACATTGCAGCGGCTTCTCCCCTGATAGCCAAGCGAAGCCGCTATTTTCTAGAATGAGTCTTATGAATTGGAAATTTCATTCAACAGCCTGGCGCCAGAATATCGCGATGGTCCTGACTTTGGGACTAGTGTCGGGATGCGTTTCTTTGACGGCGGGCCTCCCGGCCGATGCCGACCAGACGCCCGAACAACTGGAAGCCCTCGTCGCGCCCATTGCGCTTTATCCGGACCCGCTGCTCAGTCAGATTTTAGTCGCCAGCACCTATCCCTTGGAACTCGTTCAAGCCGGTCAGTGGCTGCAGCAGAATTCTCAATTGCAGGGACAGGCCCTCACGGATGCCGCGGCCCAGCAGAGCTGGGACCCGAGCGTTCAGGCTCTGGTTCTTTTCCCCGACGTTCTCCAGCGGCTGAATTCGGACGTGAGCTGGACAACCAACCTGGGCAACGCCTTTCTGGCGAACCAGGCGAGCGTGATGGACGCCATTCAGAGCATGCGGGCTAAAGCGGAACAGGTCGGGAAGCTGCAGTCAACGCCTCAGGAGACGGTCAGCTCGGATCAAGGCGACATCGACATTGAACCGACTGATCCGAATGTGATCTACGTGCCGGAGTACAACCCGGTATGGATCTGGGGATCCCCGGTGGGCTATTACTATCCGGCCTGGTCTTATCCGCCGGAGCCGTTCGGCGCCTGGTGTATCTGGGGGACGGGTTTTAACATGGGCCTTTATTATTCGGGATGGGTAGGTTGGGGCGGCTGGGGATGGAAACCGGGCTGGCACGACCATGCCGTCGTTGTGAACCCTACGTTTATGGACCATTATCATTACAAAGTCGGTCAGGTCGGGAGAAATTCTTCCTGGGTGCATGATCCGGCTCACCGCGGGGGAGTCCCCTATGCGAATCACGCGGTGGTTCAGCGCTTTAATGCTCCCGAAGCGGCACGGCCCGAGGTCGCGCGTCCCACGGTCAGCCAGGTGCAGCAGCAATTTCGTGAGCGGGCCGCTTCTCCGGAAGTTGCCAGCGAGCGCGTCGGGAATCGAACGGTTACGGCGTATTCGGCCACCAACAGCCGGAGCGTTTTCGCCGGAACGGAACATGGTTCTACCGTTCGGTCTTTCAGCGCGCAGGGCCGATCGAGCATGGGCGGCATGAGCCGGGCTTCGGCACCAGCGGCCGCTCCCAGGGGTGGAGGCGGCGCAAGCCGAGGCGGCGGAGGACGGCGATGAACATGAATGAGTCGACTGTTAAATTCTTAAAGCCTTTCATCGTCGCCGCCGGGATGACGCTCCTGTTTTGGCCCGCGCTTTCCTATTCGGATCCCTCCTCCGCGGATCAGGCCGAAACGTTTTCAACCTCGAAAGCCGCCGCGGACGCTTTACTCAAGGCCTCGGAAACTAACGACACGGCGGCGCTTCTCAAGCTTTTCGCGCCCAACGGCAAAGAATTGATTGAAACGGGAGATACTGCGGGCGACGCGCAGGCGCGCGCGCGATTTACCGAAGCGGCGCATAAGAAAATGGATCTCATTCCGGACCCTGCGGATCCCGCCAAAGTGTTCGTCTCGGTCGGCGATCATGACTGGCCTTTTCCGGTTCCTCTCATTCAGAAGAACGGCCTGTGGATGTTTGACTCTTCCGAGGGAAAAACAGAAGTTCTGGCCCGCTATATCGGCGCGCATGAGCTTAGCGCGATCGAAATCTGCCGCGGTTACGTCGAAGCCCAGAATCAATTTGCGCAGATGCATCTTTATAAGGGGATGCCCGAATATGCTCAGAAACTGGGCAGTTCTTCCCGAAAAAAGGATGGCCTTTATTGGAGAGCCAAAAAAGGCGAAATACCGCCTCCCATCCCCGCTAATTTTGCCAGAGCCGCGCATGACATGAAGCCGGGCGAGCGGAAACCGTATCACGGCTATTACTTCAAAATCTTGAAGGCCCAGGGGCCGGATGCGCATGGCGGCGCGAAGAATTATATTGTGGACGGCGCCATGACCGGCGGTTTTGCCTTAGTGGCGTGGCCGGCCCAATACGGAGAGAGCGGCATTCAAACCTTTATCGTCAATCAGGACGGTGTCGTGTACCAATCGAATCTGGGCGTCAATTCGGATACGATGGCGCCGGCCCTGACCCAATTCAACCCTGACCGCTCCTGGACCGAAGTCAAAACCGAGTAACTCCACCCGAGGCCCGGCGCTCCTCCTGGCCATCGGTTTTTTTGCGTGGCTCTGCCGCGTCTGGTCGGACCGGCTGTATGTCGGCGCTTACAACGACGATGCGGTCTACATCCTTACGGCGCAGTCGCTGCTTCATGGCCGCTACGCGGATCCTTCTTCTCCGGTCCATAGTATCTTCAACCGGTACGGACCCGGTTTTCCCCTCTTTTTGATTCCCTGGGTAAAGGCCTTTGCGCCCCATTGGAATCGTCTGATCATCACCTCCGAGCTGCTGATATTCGTCTGCTGCGCCGCTCTTTGGCAGTTGGGGGGCCTTTACTTTGGAGATCTTTCGAACTGTCTATGGATCGCGGCATTCGCGATTCATCCCCTGACGATGCAGGCTTCGGCCGCGGTGATGTCGGAACCCTTGTTCATTGCGCTTACGGCGCTTTTTTTTCTTGTTCTTGATCGGCACCTTCGCGAAGGTTCGACATCCCTTGCGTGGCTGGAGGGTGTTCTTCTGGGGTGGATTCTGCTTGTTCGGCCGGTCGGCATTGTGATGATTCCTGCGGCGCTCGTCGCTCATGGCCTGGCGCGTCGGTGGAAGGGGGCCGCGATTGCCGTAGGGGTCGGGCTGGCGATATATCTTCCTTTCCCGCTTGCGCTCTACCATAGTGCTGGCACAGCGACGAATTATGCCGGTTTCTGGCGCGATTCCATCCCCTTGTTTCGCACGCATCTTCTGGATCACTTTCAGCGCATCAGCTATCTGTTGTTTTGCGACAACCTGCTGTGCCTTCCTTTACCGCATCGGGGAGTTTTTATCCTCTTGAGCTGGCTGCCGACGATCGGAGCCGCGTCCATCTGTATTCTTGGATTTTGCAGGCTTTTTCAGACGCGACCCGAATTGAGGCCGCTCACGGCGGCCCTGGGGACGTACCTGCTGCTGTTGTGGCTGCTTCACAGCGCATGGCTCTCCATCGATTCGCGCTATTTCCTGCCGCTATTGCCCTGGGCGATGTTTTTCTTTATGGCGGGCGTCAGCGGGCTGTGGCGGAGAACGAAAAAGCCCGTCGCATTCTTTTTTCAAGCGGCGGGCGGCATCCTCTGGTTGATCTTGATCGCGCGCGCCAACGCGACCGCCTGGCATTCCGCGGAGGCCCATTCGGCGCCGCATCTTCCGGCACGAAGTTTCCAATGGATCCGCGATCATACGGCGCCTTCATCTCTTTTTCTCGGCCCTGAACCGTTTCTCTACTTATACACCCAGCGCCGAGGGTACACCCGGTTAGAGGCCGCCGACCGGGAAGAATTCCGATACCAGATTCTTTGCGACAGCATTCAATACGTCGTCTCGGTTCCTTTCGCAATTAACATGCCGCTGACCGAAACGGCCAGCCGCCGTGGTCGTATGTTTGAAAAGAACCAACGCTGGGCAGCCGAGTGGCCCGAGGCCTTTCACCCTATTTACGAAAACAAAGAAGAAGACGTGCGCATCTACGAGGCGCCGGCGGACCCCGCTTATCAGAGCGCTTATAAAAACTATATCGCCGCCGTGGACGACTTGGCCCGGTCGGATATCGTCTCGGCGCGGAAGCGTCTAAGCGCCAGCCTTGCGCAAGAGCCTCGTCTGGCCGCTGCCTGGACCACCGCGGGGATCGCCAGCTACATGCAGCGCGATTTTAAGCGCGCGGAGCGTGAACTGGGGACGGCGCTTCTCATCGACCCCCAGGCTTCCCTGGCGTTGCTGCACCTGGCGAGAATTTATGCGGCTCAGCAGCGTTTGCCGCTTGCGCGGCAGCTGTATTCCCGGACGATCGCCGCTATCGAGGCCACGGGCGAGTCGCCGGAAGTGCGGTTTCTTGCGGCCGCAGAATTATCGCACCTGTCCAACGAACAGAAAGAAAGCGAGTGAACAGTTTCGAGTTTGAGAGGGCCGGGATTCTGGAGTCGGAGCCTGCGGTTCGGGACGCTCTGCGACGGTTTTCCGAAATAGGGTAAAATAGCGTCACCATGTGGGTTATCACCGGCGGAGCCGGATTTATCGGAAGCGCGCTTCTCGCGAAGCTAAACGAGGAAGGACTGGACGATCTTCTCGTCGTCGATCGACTGGAGTCTTCGGAGAAATGGAAAAACCTCCGCGCCCGGAAGTTTGCCGATTATATGGAAGCCGACGAATTCCTGATGCATCTGGCCGCGGGCAAATTCCCCAAGCTTCAGGGTATCGTTCACCTCGGGGCCTGCTCGTCTACTACCGAGGCCAACGCCACTTTCCTTATTCATAACAATTACGAATACACCAAGACCCTGGCGACCTGGGCTTTACAGAAAAACCGCCCCTTTATTTATGCTTCCAGCGCGGCCACGTATGGCGATGGCGCTTTTGGCTATCGTACCGACGACAAGACCACGCTCCAACTGAAGCCACTTAATATGTACGGGTATTCCAAGCATCTCTTTGATCTCTGGGCGCTTCGTAAAGGCGTCCAGAAGAAAATGGTCGGGATCAAATTTTTCAATATCTACGGGCCCAACGAGTATCACAAGGGAGAGATGCGCTCCGTCGTGGCCAAAGCCTTTGAGCAGATCAAATTTCAGGGGAAGATCAAGCTTTTCAAAAGCTACAAGTCCGAGTACCGCGACGGCGAACAGCGGCGTGATTTCCTCTATGTGAAGGACGCTGTGGACGTGGTGTGGGATTTCATGCAGAGCCGCTCCGGAGGCGGACTGTACAATCTGGGCGCCGGCCGGGCGCGAAGCTGGAACGATCTGGCCAAAGCGGTTTTCGCCGCGCTCGAGAAGCCGTCCCGTGTGGAATATATCGACATGCCGGAAGCGCTCCGGGCCAACTACCAATATCACACCCAGGCCGACATGAAGTGGCGGGAATCCAACAAAAAAGCCAAGCCCTTCCGGAGCCTTGAAGAAGGCGTGAAAGACTACGTGCAGAATTATTTAAGTAAGGAGGATCCCTATCTCTAGTCGTCATTCCCGCGGTAGTAGGCGGGAATCCATGGATCCCTGCTTTCGCGAGGATGACAACATAAAATGAAAACTCGAACAGCCACTATCATTCGTAAAACAAAAGAAACTCAGATCTCTCTGTCGCTGAACTTGGACGGCCAAGGGAAGTACAAGGTAAAGACGACCCTCCCGTTTCTCGATCACATGCTTGAGCTCTTTGCCAAGCATGGCCGTTTTGACCTGACCGTGGCGGCCCGCGGCGATACGCATATTGATGACCACCACCTCGTTGAGGATTTGGGGATTGCTCTGGGTGAAGCTATCGCGCAAGCGGTGGGGGACAAAAAAGGAATCGTTCGCTACGGCAATTTCCTGCTGCCGATGGATGAGACGCTCAGCTACGTCGCGCTCGATTTATCGAACCGGCCCTATTTTGTCTGGAAGGTGAAATGGGTGAAGTCGGAGATCGGAAAATTCGACGGGCTTCTGCTCGAGCACTTCTTCGAATCCCTCGCCGCCAGCGCCCGCATGAACCTGCACATGGCGCTCAAATACGGAAAACAGCCCCATCACATCGGCGAAAGCCTCTTCAAAGGGTTCGCCCGCGCCCTCGCGCAAGCCGTCTCCCGCGACCCCCGCGTTAAAGGCGTTCCCTCCACCAAAGGCAAGCTGTAGGTTAATCGACCCAGATCCGGTCCTGATGGATGGGATGATCCTGCGGCGAGGAGATAAACAGAACATTCGTCGGTTCGGTGAATTCGCCGGAGTGGGGAATGTTGGCGGGAATAATCCAGAGGTCGCCGACGTTCACGTTGTAGGTCACGCCGCCGACGGTCACTTTTCCGGAGCCGGAGAGCACGATGCCAATTTCATCGTGGCTCACGTGGATGTGCGTCTTGAAAGGGCCTTTGTGTCCCTGGAAAACGAAGGCGCTCGACATGCGGGCGTGGCCTAAATAAGTTCGCTTGAAGACGTCCTTATCCGTCAGCTTATCGTCTTCGATCATTTTTTTAATGTTCACGATCCGGATCTGAGGCTTGGGATCAAGTTCCGGGTCGGAGGCGATAAAGCCTTTATGATAATGGTCGTCAAGATGGGCGGTCATGGTTTCTCCTGGTTTTTTGATATCCTCATCTCATCTTAAAAATAAGGGAGGAGTTCACAATGGATCAAGTCAGAGCCAGCCATATTCTAGTTAAAGATGAACCGACCGCCAAGCAATTGAAAACGCAGATCGAACAGGGCGCATCCTTTGAAGACATGGCGCGCCAGCACAGCAGCTGCCCGTCCAAAGCCAAAGGCGGCGACCTAGGCTGGTTCGGCCGCGGCCAGATGGTGAAGCCGTTTGAAGAAGCCGCATTCTCGACGGCCCAGAATCAAATCAGCGCCCCGGTAAAAACCCAGTTCGGCTATCATCTGATTAAGGTGACAGGACAGAAATAGATAACGACTCTGGCGGGATTGCCGGAAGGCTACCGTAGACGGTGGCCGACCCAGGCCGTATCTCGATCTTGTCCACGATAGAGCGTAGAAAATCCTGTTGCTTTGGCGGGTCCTTCTCCAGGAGTCCAATCCCTTCGAGACTTTCCGACAATACAATTCGATGGAGGGAAGGCTGATTGGTGCCGAAGGCGTTTCAACTCTTAACTGGCCTAGCCTCGATTTCCACGGCGCGCGATCGACCTAAAGTAATTCACTTTCCACCCTCTTTTCTTTCACCTGCCAATGCCCGCGTTATCGTCGGGCCATCGCGCTAGTCACCCCAAAAGACGATGTCCGTTTACTTATCTATAACAGTGCGCTCGCAGGCGCATGAAACGCCTCCGCCCATCGTCTCCCAATCACTTTGTTTTTGTCATCCCCTTATTCACTGACGATAAAATGTCTTTCTTGACATACTCATCCTGAAATCATATCGTACAGAGGTGCCTATAGGAGCACCGTTAAGCCTAAGCCAATGCAAGAGCTTTTTCCTGCAACCGCTGTCGCCCCGACAGCGCATTTACGAGGCCCTGCGGGCCTACTTCGTCCAAGGCCTCTCCGGCGCCGAGGCTGCGCACGCTTTCGGCTATACCCTGAATTCGTTCTGGGTCCTTTGCCATCACTTCCGCCGCGATCCTGATCCTGCTTTCTTCCTCACCCTCAAAGGCGGCCAAAAGATTCAGCCCAAAAAATCCGCCGCCCGGGATCTCATCGTCTCTTTACGCAAACGCAACCATTCGGTCTACGAAATCAGCGACATCCTCAAAGAGCATGGCCGGCCCTTAAGCCCCACCGGTGTGCGCGAAGTGCTCAAAGTGGAGGGCTTTGCCCCGTTGCCCCGTCGCCTGGAAGAAGAAATACCGGAGCGCCCGCGACCGACCATTGAGCCGGTCGCCGATGTCCAGAATTTCTCTCTGGCTCCCCGCTCGTTTCAAACACGCTGCGGCGGACTCTTCTTGTTCCTGGCGGACCTGGCTCGCCTAGACGTCAATGGTCTGGCCAGGGCGGCGCGTCTGCCGGGCTCCAAGATGATCCCGGCCACGCACGCCCTGCGGGCGTCGCTGGCCTTGAAGCTCTGGTCGCTGGAACACAAAAGCCATGTCATGGCTCTGGCCGCTGATGAGGGACTTGCCCTCTTCTCAGGACTCAACTGCACCCCCAAGAAAAGCTTCCTCTCGGAATATTCCTCCCGCACCACGCGCGCCATGACTTTGCGCCTCTTGACCGCCTGGCATGATCACCTGGCCGGCGATAAGCTCTTTTCCGGGAAATCCTTCAACCTCGATTTCCATTCCGTCCCCTATTACGGCGGCCATCCTCTCATCGAGAATCATTACGTCTCGATGCGCAGCCGCAGTCAACCCAGCGTCCTGGTCTTTCTGGCTCAGGACGCGGAAAGCCGCGCCTTCTGCTACTCCAACGCCGACCTGCGCAAAGGCGAAGAAGCCGACGAAATCTTCCGCTTTATTCGCTTCTGGAAAAAGACTCACGGGGAGCTTCCCCGCCACCTCGTCTTTGATTCCAAGCTCACCACCTACGAAAACCTCGTTCGTCTGGATAAAATGAAAATCACCTTCATCACCCTGCGCCGGCGCTCCCCCAAGCTGCTTCAGGAAGTTCTGGATATTCCGATGTCGGCCTGGCGCGTGGTCAACCTGGATGTCCCTGGGCGCAAATTCAACACCCCGCGCGTCTACGAACAAAAGACCAAACTCGCAGGCGGGACCTTTCGCCAGCTTTTTATCCAGGATCTCGGCCATGATGAGCCCACCATCCTTCTTACCAATGACACGTCTTCCCTGAAACATCTCATCACCCGCTACGCCCAGCGCATGCTCATCGAAAACGCCCTCTCGGATGCGGTGCGGTTCTTCCACATGGATGCCCTGTCTTCGTCCGTCGGCATGAAAGTCGATTTCGATATGGCGCTCCTCGTCGTCGCCTCCGGACTCTACCGTCTTCTCGCCCGCCGCATGCGCGGCTACGCCGATGCCCAGGCCCGCCAAATCTTCCGCGACCTCCTCGACATGCCGGCCACCGTCACCATCACAGAAAACGAAATCAACGTGGAATTCCACCGCCGAGCACACCTGCCCATCTTGTTGGCCTCGGACCTCTTCCAGAAAAGTGTTCCCATCCCCTGGTGGAATAATCGCCCCTTGCGCCTGTCCACCTACATGCGTCCACCCCAAAAAACTTAGGTCGATGGCGCGCCGTGGAAATCGAGGCTAGATGACTTCTCGGAAATCTTGTCTCACAGAATGCTGCAGTAATCGTTTCTTCAGAAAAGTGTTCGTTATGAAACTGCTCGCTAGACATTCGCGGACTCACGCAACCGCCATCTCCTGGTAACGAGATTGGCGGTCAGCAGCTGAGGGGACGGGGGATCGATTGCATTCTGGGAATTCGCTGTAGGTTTGACCATCCAAGTGGCGTCCAGCTTCACTTTTGCGGACGCCACCCCACTGTTTAAAGAAGAACGGGACATCAGCCTTCATACATTGATCACGCAAATCACGAATCCACGAGGCTTCGATGGGGCGTGCGCCTGGACCGCTTTCTCCGCCCACAATAGTCCAACTCATGCCACGCAGATTAATTTTGCCCAAATCTTCCAGAAGTGGTTCGATGGACAAAAATCGAACCCGCGCCGGAGTATCTCTTAATATGTCAATTCGCGGAAGTCCGTACCGACGGTTTTCCACGCTCACGCCCCACCAGATGTGCGGTTGCATCCCCATATCTTTTAATTTCGTTTTCAGCAGCGAAGCCATACGCTCCGGTCGTTTTGTGAGGATCTGATAAACGTGCCAATTAGCCAACGACATCACCTTGGCAACTTTTAAGATGTACTCATCGGGAACGTCTTTGTGAAAAAGATCACTCATCGAGTTAACGAAGATCATTTTTGGCTGAGCCCAACGCAAAGGTTCCGCCAACTTTTCAGGAACGAGCCGAAGATCAAAGCCCCGTTCGAAAGGATGCCCAGGAACACCGCGAAATCGCTCAGCCAATGTTTCGGCGTAGCAATGAGTGCACCCAGGGCTGACTTTCGTGCAGCCGCGGACAGGGTTCCAAGTGGCGTCTGTCCATTCGATTCGGGAGTGATCACTCATAGACTGTTTTATTCTTAACTAAGATATACGAGTTTGGCGTCCCAGGTTTTACCATCTAGCATTCGCCCAGCCGCTTTTCTCCCTACGCGAAATCAGTGTATATCATACGCATGTATCATTCAACTCGGGCGCCTTTTGTTTATCGGTTTCGCCATTTCTTCGGCCGAACAGTCTTCACAATAATAAGCGCCGCCCCGCTGCGAATATCCGTCCGTTCCTAAAGAAATGATCGCCTTGCAGCGGGCGCATTTCGTCGGCGCATAGGCCGGCGGGTTCTCAAGTTTTTCAAAGTTGTATTCATTCGTTCCGTAATAAACATACATTTCCATCTCGAAACTCGTCCGGCATTCCGAGCAGGCTTTCCAGGAACCCGCATGCTCCTCGGCGCTGTGATAACCGCAAAGCGTATAACGCCGATGATTTCGCGAACAGCTGTCTCGGGCATATGAAAAGAGAACGTACGAGTCCTCATCGTCGCAGATCCACTGACCGCAGCATTCCGTTTGAACTAATTTCACCGACTTGCCGCACAAATCGCATCGACGCTTCATTGTTTTTGTCACGACAATTCACTCCTTCCGGCGGAGAAGCTGAGACCGCCCTCTCAAAAGCGAATACAACTCACCGCCGGGGACTGTCCGCAAGCTGCACCAAGCCGCATTTTTGCTGCGGCACCAAAATCTCAATGAAATTCACTCTTGGTGACCGTCACTGTCATCCCGTCTAAGCCTTCCGCAATGTCAGCTATGAGTTCTTCTCGCGCTACCTCGTCAAATACCCACTGTAAAATGGCCACAAAAATGGTTCTTCTGGAAATAGTGGGGTACATGGATCTTTTTAGCATGTCATAGGAAATAAGAGAGCATCCCCGGCTCTTGGTACAAGGTGCTTGGAGACAAG
>Ga0302324_100021365_pt1 | contig 12620 bp, 13 predicted proteins | sample Palsa_T0_1_FD_201949 | JGI IMG/M metagenome (GOLD analysis project Ga0302324, IMG submission 201949) | Peat permafrost microbial communities from Stordalen Mire near Abisko, Sweden - Palsa_T0_1 | ecosystem: Environmental > Terrestrial > Soil > Palsa > Peat permafrost | place: Sweden: Abisko...
TTGTTTTGCGTGGCCCGAAAATAGGAGGTGCGCCCACCAAACGGGGACGCCCTCCAACAGACGGCCGTCCCGTGCCGAGCGGCTCTGTGGCGTTAATCTCCCATCGCGTTGCCGTCCCGCCGCGGATCGGCGCCGCCGATATAGCCTGTCTTCGTCCGCTCGATGATGTGCGACCCGCTCTCGAGCGGATGGAGCACAACCCGGTGACCCATTGCGGTGAGCGCGGAAGCGAATTCGTCGATGGGAGTGCCCTGCTCCAGGATCGTCGGTCCGTTGAGATTGGCGACATGCGGCAGCGCTGCAGCCGCCTGTGGGGCCAGACCGCCGTCGAGCATGCCGACAATCGACTGCGCGACATAATCGATGATCACAGGGCCGCCAGGCGAGCCGAGCGCGATTTTGAATTTTCCATCCGGACCGAACACGATCGCTGGCGCCATCGCGCTCATCGGCCGCTTTCCGGCCGCGGGCGCGTTGGCGACGGGCTTGCCGTCATGCGACGGCTCGAAGGAAAAATCCGTGAGCTCGTTGTTGAGGAAGAAGCCCTTCGCCATGACCTCCGAACCGAGCACGAATTCGATGGTTGTCGTCATCGACACAACCTCTCCGCGATTGTCGACCACCGAGAGGTGGCTGGTGCCGGGCAGCTGCGGCGTACGTTGCGGCGCGAATTCCCGCTGCGCATGCTGGATCGGCGGCGTCCCGGCCTGTGCGGTTCCCATGTCTCGCGCCGGATCGATCAGCGCGGTGCGCTGTGCAAGGTAACCCTTGTCGAGAAGCGACGAGACCGGCACGTGCACAATATCGGGATCGGCTACATAAAGTGCGCGGTCGGCAAACGCGAGGCGGCTCGCCTGCGTGAACAGGTGTATTCCGCTCAATGTTCCTGGCTGCAATTGCGCGGAAGGGAAGCGCTCGAGCATGCCGAGCATCTGAAGAACAGACACTCCCCCTGAGCTGGGTGGCGCCATCGAGCAGAGCTTGTAGCTGCGATAGGTGCCGCAGACAGGTGCCCGTTCCTTGGCGACGTAGCCCGCGAGATCGGCCAGCGTCATGCCACCGGGATTGACCGGCGCGTGCTGCACGGCGTCGACGATCGCCTGTGCAACGGGGCCCGAATAGAAGGCGCGTGATCCGCTTTGCGCGATCAAGCGCAATGTCTGGGCGAGTTCGGGGTTCTTGAGCATGTCGCCCTGCGCGACCGGGGTTCCGTCGGGCTTGTAGAGATAGCGCCGGACGTCGGGCATGTGGCCCATCTCGGGCATCTCGCGCAGCTCGGCGGCAAGTTTGCGGCTGACGGGAAATCCCGTCTCCGCGAGGCGGATCGCTGGCTCGAACAGCGCCCGCCACGGCAGGCGCCCATATTTTTTGTGTGCGAGTTCGAGCACCGCGATATCGCCGGGGACGCCGACCGACAGACCGCCGGGTATGGCGTCCATGTGCGCGCGCGGCTTTCCTGTCGCGTCGAGAAACATGCCTGGAGTAGCCGAAGCCGGCGCGGTCTCGCGGCCATCGAAGCTTGTGACGTGTTTTTTGGAGGGATCCCAGACGAGCAGGAAGGCGCCGCCGCCAATGCCTGACGATTCGGGCTCCACCAGCGTCAGCACCATCTGCGCCGCAATGGCCGCGTCGACTGCCGAGCCGCCCTTGCGCAGCATCTCGAGGCCGGCCTTCGTCGCGTAAGGATTGGCTGACGCGATCATATGGTGCGTGGCCGCCTTCTCCGCCGCCAAGGCGGGCACGCCCGCGAGCAGCAGCGTCGCCAAAGCAAGACCGAGGCATCGAGACAATGTCATTTCCCCTCTCTTTCGGCTTTTGACACGAACGGCTAGCGTCCCCGCATGACGCGGCCCGGCAAGCGTAACCTCATTACCGATGTGGCGGGCTTAAAGGTAGGCCAGGCGGAGGATTTCCTGGTCCGCACGGGCGTAACGGTTCTTCTGGCCGAAGAGGCCGCCGCAGCGGCGGTCGATGTGCGCGGCGGCGCGCCGGGAACGCGCGAAACCGAGTCGCTCGACCCCGTGAGCCTGGGCGGTTCCATCGACGCGATCACGCTCGCCGGAGGCTCCGTCTATGGGCTCGACGCGGCCAGCGGCGTCATGGCGTGGCTTGGCGCGCGAGGACGCGGGTTCAGGCTTGTCGAAGGCGCGCCGCCCGCGCCGATCGTTCCCGGGGCCATCATTTTCGATCTCGCCAATGGCGGCAGCAAGGACTGGGGAGAGATACCCCCTTATCGCGCATTGGGGCTCGAGGCGGTCGGGCGCGCGAGCGAGGACTTCGCGCTCGGCAACGCGGGCGCCGGCGTGGGGGCACGGGCGGGAATCTACAAGGGCGGGACGGGAAGCGCTTCGGCGGTGACGGAAGACGGCCTGACCGTCGGCGCGCTCGCGATCGTCAACGCTGTCGGCTCGCCAATCATTCCGGGTACGGATGTTTTCTGGGCTTTTGCCTTCGAACAAAATGTCGAGTTCGGCGGCAGGCGTCCGCGCGGCGATCTTCCGCAACTCGATCTCGATCTTCCGTCCGACATGAAGGGGCAGGCCCGCGCCGGCGCCAATACCACGATCGCCATCGTCGCGACCGACGCGACGCTGACGCGCGTGGAACTCAAGCGCATGGCGATCATGGCGGCGGACGGATTTGCGCGCGCATTGCGTCCCGTCCACGCGCCGTTCGACGGCGATACGGTTTTTGCGCTGGCGACAGCCAGGAAACCGCTGCGGGAGCCGCGCGGGCTGGACGTCATGCGCCTGGGGTCGCTTGCGGCCGATTGTCTTGCCCGCGCCATCGCGCGCGGCGTCTACGAAGCGCAGAGTCTCGGCGCCGTGCCGAGCTATCGCGAAATTTTCGCAGCAGGGGAGAAGCAGGTATGACAATGGACAACCAGACGCGTTTTGCGCCGGTCTCGCGGCGCGCGTTCGCAGCGACCAGCCTTGTCGCAGGCTTCACCTTGGCCGCGGGTCCGGTGCGGGCCGATGCGATCATCACCGACAGCAGCGGCCTCGATGCGGGCGAAGTGGCTGTCCCGGTTTCGGACGGAACGGTGCCGGCGTATCGAGCAAAGCCGCAGGCGGGAACGCATCATCCCGTCATGCTCGTCGTTCAGGAAGTGTTCGGCGTTCATGAGCATATCAAGGACATCTGCCGGCGCTTCGCCAGGCTGGGTTACTATGCCATCGCGCCTTCGCTCTATGCGCGCTACGGCGATCCCGGCAAATACGACATGGGCACGGTGCAGAAGCTCATGACCGATATCGTGGTGAAAGTGCCGGACGCGGGCGTGATGTCGGATCTGGACGCCTCGGTTGCTTTCGCGCGCGGTGAGGGCGCCAACGCAACCAGGCTCGGTGTCACCGGATTCTGCTGGGGCGGCCGCATCGTCTGGCTCTATGCCGCCCACAATCCGGCGCTGAAGGCCGCGCTCGCATTTTACGGCCAGCTGCGGGGCCCTGCGCAGCGAAGCTCGCTACGTCCGCTTTATCCCCTCGACATCGTGAAAGACCTGCACGCGCCGGTGCTTGGGTTCTATGGCGGGCTCGACAAGGGGATTCCGGTTTCCGACGTCGAGGCAATGCGTGCGGCGCTCGCCTCCGCGGGCAAGCTTGATTGCGAGCTTGAGGTGTTCATGGACGCCGGGCACGGCTTCTTTGCCGACTATCGCGCATCCTACAATGCAAAGGACGCGCAAATCGCCTGGACGCGCGCGCTGGCATGGCTGAAGAAAGCCGGCGTGGGATGAATGGCGCAAGCGGAGTTCTGCTCAGCACGCCGTCCAGCGCCTAATGCATTCCACCTGCGCCCGGAGCAAAGCGAACGCTTATTTTGCGTAGACCCGCACTTCAGTCGACGACGCGCCGGGTTCCGTTGAAGAGGACATGCTGACGCGCGCTGCCGGCACGCCCATGTCCGTCATCGATTTCAATACGTCCTGGGCGTGACGCTGCGCTTCGCGCTGTGCTTTAGCGAGCGCCTGCGCCGAGCCTCCGGTGGGCGAAACCGCAACGACGCTGAACGATGTGCCCGGCTTTGCCTGCAGCGCTTTGTTCAGTGCGGTGTAAAGATCCTGCTCGAAATCGACCTTGGGACGGTTGAAACGGATCGTCGCGATCGCACTTGTCGTCTCGACGGAGCCGCCTTCCGGATTGACCGAAGCCGTTGCCGCGCTTGGCATCTCGGCGGTGGTGTAAAGCTCGCCGTTCTTGATGTCGGTGGCGAGCCTCGCAAGGCTGCCCCGTTCATTGGCGACGAAGGCGGTTTCCCGCTGCACGTTGCGCGTCACGTCCGACTGGAGCCGGTCGAGCAGGGCGACGATCTGGGCTGCCTCCTGTTGCAGCACGGTGAGCTGGCGATGATCTTCATCGACACCGCCGGCCATGCTGAATGTGTCGGCAATGGTGGCGTGCTCGGTATGTGCGCGGCCCGCATCCGCCGTAATGTCGGTTGCGAGAGCGGCGAAGGAATTGATGTTGCCCGTCAGCGAATCGAGCGCGGTCTGGCCCGTGTTCCACTCGCCGACCAGCTCCGGATTGCCCTTCGTCGTGCCGATCTGCAGGCGGATGGTGATGTGCGATTTTGCCTCGTAATAGGTCGTCACGCCCTGGGCAGCGGCGCTTTTCAGCGTTGCGTATTGCTGCAGGTCGGTCGCCACCTTGTCATGCAGCGTTGAAAGCTCTGTACGCAGCCTCTGCACCGTCTGGCCGACCGATGTGCCGGTGTCGCTGCCGGGTTCGATGGTCCCGAGCGTGAGGCCTAGCTCGGCGGTTTCCGGTGCCGCGGCAGGAGCATTTTCGCTGGCGGCCGTCCCGGTCTGGGCCGGAGGCGTCGCGGTCGCGGACGCTTGGGGCGCCTGTTCGGTCGGTGTCGCAGGGGCAGGCGGCGTCGATCCCGCGCCGAAGAGCGCGTCGTCGACGGTGCCGCATCCGGCAAGCCCGAGTCCGGCGGCCCCCAGACCAAGGCTGAGGGCGACAAGGCGCGTCCGCGCCGTATGAGAAAACTGCATGTGTTCCGTCTCCGCTTCGGCGGGTGATGCCGCCCCCGGCGCTTCAACCCCGAGCGCCGCTGCCCTGACCGGGCGCGAAGTCATAATCGCGCCCGGGCGGCCCGACAAGGGACGCGTGGGCGCGGGCCGGGCGAATATCGTCTTTAGCGACTGGGGTTGAAGGGCCAAAGCAGGACAGTCAGCCCAACATCTTGCCATTGTCGCGCGGGGTCACTAGGTTCTCGCGCCTTCGGCGGCACCCGTAGCTCAGCTGGATAGAGCACCAGACTACGAATCTGGGGGTCGGGAGTTCGAATCTCTCCGGGTGCGCCAGTAAAATCAGTGCGTTAGACTGATGGCCTTCGCGCGTTACAGCGGACAGTCTGGGGTTCTTCTCGTTCTGCGTCCGCAGTGAGAGACCCTTTGCCAGATGATGTGATCGCTTGTGTGCTTGGTGTCCCGCGCAACTCCTCCCGAGTTACGACGGTTCCGACATTTCACCCTTCGCAACATACCATTCGTATTCGACCAGCGGATTGGTGAGGCCGGCACATTCGTTGAAGAACATCCGTGCGCCATGTTCATCGCCCGCCATGCGCCGTTCAGTTCCGGCAGTAAAAAAAAGCGCGGTGAGATAGCGCCGCTTCCACCCTTCCTGGTCCGCTTCCGGCTTGGACAGAGCCGTGTCGGCGGCATTTTTCATGGCCTCCCCGAATGTGAGCCCGCCGAGCAGAAACAACGCAGCCGGTCCCGGCCAATTCTTGATGCGAGGTCGTGAAGCAAGCGTTTTGAGGTAGTTCATCGCAAGATCGACATCTGCATCAGACCGCAGCGTAATGCCCATGTAGCAAAGGACGAGGCCTTGCGAAACGCCGCCTGCAAAGTCTGTAAATGTGACCGTGCCATCGCGAACGTCCAGGACCAGGTCTCGAACAGTGTCGAGCGCCCCCTGACGATCTCCGACCATCCAGTGACAGACGGCAATCTGCTCTATACGGCCCGCCGATGCGGCAAGACGATCACGCTGATATGCGCTTACCTCTTCGAACAGCAGGATCGCTTCCGCATACTGACACGCGCCCATCAGCGACTCCGCGAGTCCGGCCAGATTGCTCCATTTCTTTAGCGGTTCTTCTCGCAGTTGCTTTGTATAAGCGCAGACCGCTTCATCGAAGCGCCGTGCCTTAAGCAAACCCCATGCAGCGTTCGTGTTGGTCATAGTCCAGGAAATCCGTAATAGATGTTGCCGTTCTTGTCGTAAGTGATCGCCTGCACCCGTCCCTCCAAATCCCAGATGTTCAGCACTTGATTGTTGAATCGCGATCGTCCGGTGCGCGAGAGGGGTTTGATTTCAGCGTATTCGAACCCGGTGACGTGGACGCCATTTTCGGGCACCTCGACGTCGACTCCGGGCGTGTTCGGAGCCGTGTTCAACGTTAGCACGACGTTCGGGCCAACAGACTCTTGCAGCAAATTACCTATCCGATCATGAGCGTAGTCGCCATAACCGAAACGGAGGAATCTGTTTCATGGCAGTTGTGCGGGCTCAAGCAACCTGAGGACTGCGTTGAAATAGTTTCGATATTCTGCGCCGGGCTCATCGTCCGGAAGGTGGCGCGAATAGTTTGCTGCATACGTCTTAGCGTCACCCATGCGTCCGAGCTTGATTAAGATTAGCGGAGCAAACCAAGGAAACGCATAACCGACCAAGCGCTCTTTTGAAGCGTCCAACAAAGATTGAAGCGACGAATATTTCGCAAAAAACGGATAGGCGAATTTGCGCAGGCAATCAACAAGATCGACTGCGACGCTGTCCGCGAGGATTTCTCCACGATACGCCCAGGGGGCTTTTGTCGAGCATGCTGCACAATCGGCGGCTAGTCGTTCTAGGTCGACCATAAGTATAGGTGGGGTATCGATGCGTCGTTCTAGTTTTTTTCCGGCCAATGCTTGAGCGCGATAGTAGATTTCACTCAGTTCGTCATTCATTATCCCCGCCATCGGATCGAGTGTGAACGTGTCGCCCGCAACGCTTATCCAGGCGCGCCATGGGCCGCTTAACGGCTTCACGAGCAAACCCGCATGGCTTGGACTAGTAAATCCATCTTCTCTTAGCTGAGCACCGACCACGCTCACCAACTGCTGGTATACGCTCATAACGCCTCCGTTTGGTTCTGCGACATGTTCAGTGCCGGGTTGTGCTTAGCGAGTCTCCGTAAACGATTGGAAAGTACACCCAAGTTTTAGGCATGAAGCCCGCGAGCTCTGCATTAATTCCCACTGGATAAACCCATGTCCCTGATCCAATTTTTGGATATACCTGCTGCTGACTCTCTCTTAGCCCGCCCTTCCCGGTTTTTACATCTGCGCCGAAATCCGGCACGAGCCAAAATCCAATTAGTCCGTCTGGTAGCCATCTCGACACGACGTAATCGACAGTGACGCGAACGCCGTTCCGGCCGATGAAACTCACATTCTTGGTCACCTTGATCGCGCCATATCCACGATCCTCCAGCCATTGAACTTGGCGATTCACTTCGTCCTCATGCTGTTGCCAATTCTGCCTGAGTTGTTCAGGGCTGCTGGCGGTCGGGACAAGGTCAACAGAATCGGTATCTGGGCGGTGAACACCGTCATCCAGCAATCCGTCCGGCAGGTAAGTCTGATGGGCCGTGGGCGACGCCTCGGCGCCATTCTCGCCATTTGTCCATCGGCCACGTTCGTCGCGTGGTTCGTCGGGATTGAAACCGGCCTTGGCGATGGTGTCTCTGAACTGCACCTCTTCTGCGATGTTCGACGCGTCATTCAAGTCGCGAGGCCCAGATCCTGCTTCGCTATTCCAATTAATCATCCCGCTCAAATGGAGATCACGGATGAATTGAATCATCTCGCCTTGCGAGCGGGTGCATTTTGTAAGCGGCGGTGGATCGGGAATGCCTAAGAGCACCGTCGCGATTTGCGCGCGAGCGACATCGCCCGCGTTGAGCGCGTTTGAGATAGCCTTGATCCCTCGCGCCTTTGAGGCGATATCAATGGGTAGTCCGAACTGGCTGCCGATTTGCTTCGATAGTTCGCCGCAATCACGCGGCTCCCATTGGTCCTTGCCGTGCACATTCGATCGTTTCAACAGCGGGATGGTGCCGAAGAACGCACCGTTCGCATCGCATGACACGCCACGCCCGCTACCGGGTGGCGACAGTCGAAATTCGCGGATCAACGTCAAGCGTTCCTCTAGGACCAGGAAAAGAACATAGCAGGAACATTCGAGATGTCAACCGATTTGGTACTTGTGGCCCCATTTGGTCGTTCTATCCCGATCACCATGAAAGAAAGCAAAACTTGCAAGTTCATCTTGCAAGTGTTCCTGTTATATCGTACTCTGCCGCCACGATGCCGCGAAAGAGCTTTGATACCGCAGTGACCGAGCTTGCCCATGCCGTCGCCCAGCTGGTGCGCCGCGTGCGCTCGGCCGGCGCCCGGCAGGAGCTTTCCTGGACCGAAACGGCCGTCATGGCGCGGCTGGACAAGGAGGGGCCAGCAACCACCGCCGATCTGGCGCGCGCGGAGGGCGTGAGACCGCAATCGATGGGCGCCACCGTCGCGGCGCTCGAAGAAATGGGTATTGTCGAGCGCAAGGCGCATCCGACCGACGGCCGCCAGGTGAATATCGTACTGAGCGCCAAGGGCGCCGCGATGCGTAAGAGCGCCAAGGACGCGAAATTGACTTGGCTTTCGAAAGCCATCGCCGGGCTCGATGAAGAGGAAAAGGAAACTCTCTTTGCAGCGGGCGAGATTATCAGGCGCCTGGCTCAATCGTGACAGCAGCCCAGGGTGCGAACGCGAACCACGGCTCCGCCCGTCCAAGACGCCAAAATTCATCGTGATCCATGCGACGGCCGCGCCGTCGCCAGCAAAAGTGAAAACCATGCCTGTCACAAAACTCGATGCTGCCGTCGCCCTGATCGTGATCGATCTGCAAAAAGGGATTGTCGCGATGCCGACCGCTCAGCCCGTGAGGGAAATCCTGGAGCACGCGCGCGCGCTTGCCGAGGCGTTCCGGCGCCACCGTCTGCCGGTTGTGCTCGTCAATGTCGACGGCGGCGCGCCGGGGCGAACGGAGCAGGCCCGCAGCGTCGCAAATTTTCCCGGCGGATGGACGGAGATCGTGCCCGAGCTCAACCAGCAGCCGGACGATCACACTGTCACGAAGCGGACCTGGGGTGCATTCACGAACACCGACCTTGAAGCATATCTGAGGTCGCTGGCCGTCACGCACGTCGTGGTCGCCGGCGTTGCCACGAGCGTCGGTGTGGAGTCGACCGCCCGCCACGCATACGAGCTTGGATTCAACGTCACTCTCGCCGTCGACGCGATGACCGACCGGAGCCCCGATGCTCACGTCAACAGCGTCACGCGGATATTCCCCAAGCTCGGAGAGACCGGAACGACCCGGGAGATCATCGAGCTCATCGGCAGCGCCCGCGCGTAGTCGGGGGGGCGGCGTCCGAGCATTCAACAGCAGCAGGAGCGCCCCGTGACGGGATGGATTGATGAAGTTTCCTATTTCTTTGGCGGCGCTTTTCTCGCAAATGCCATTCCGCATCTTGTCAGCGGCGTGACGGGGCGCCCCTTTCAGAGTCCGTTTGCCAGCCCGCCGGGCAAAGGTCTGTCGTCATCGACCGTGAATGTAGTGTGGGGTTTTCTCAATCTGGCTGTCGGCTATGTTCTCATCTGCCGCGTCGGAAATTTCGACCTGCACGCGACCGACCAGGTGGTCGTTTCAGCAGCCGGCGCTCTTCTCACAAGCGTGCTGGCGGCGCGCGCATTCGGACGATTTTACGGCGGCAATACACCGCGCAATTCGTGAGTGCCCGATGACGGGGACTTTCCGCTCTCTGAGGATATTTAACTATCGTGTCTGGGCCGGCGGCGCCATCGTGTCCAATGAGGGAACCTGGATGCAGCGCATCGCGCAGGACTGGCTCGTCCTCACCCAGCTGACCCACCACAACGCGACCGCCGTCGGCGTGGTCATGGCGTTCCAGTTCGGCCCACATCTTTTGCTGCTGCCTTTGACCGGCTTCGCGGCCGATCATCTTGACCGGCGAAAGCTTCTGATCGCCACGCAGGCCGGACTGGGATTGCTGGCCCTGGGATTGGGCTTCCTCACCGTTACCGGCCTCGTTCGATTGTGGCACGTCTATGTGTTTGCACTCCTGCAGGGCTGCGTGACGGCATTCGATGCCCCGGCACGACAGACATTCGTCTCCGAACTGGTAGCCGAAGAAGATCTTCCAAACGCCGTGGCGTTGAATTCCACGTCGTTCAACGCGGCGCGAATGATCGGTCCGGCCATCGCCGGCGTGCTGCTGGCGGCTGCAGGCACTGGGTGGGTTTTCCTCATCAATGCTGCCTCGTTTGTGGCAGTGCTCGTTTCGCTGAATTTCCTCCGCGCCGGCGAGTTGCATGTGACAGGCAGAGCCCTTCGAACCCGCGGCGGCCTCGTGGGAGGTTTTCGCTATGTCTGGAAACGCCCCGACCTGAAGGCAGTCCTGTTGGCGCTGTTCCTGATCGGGACGTTCGGCCTCAATTTTCCGATATTCATCTCGACCATGTCGGTCACCGTGTTTCACGCGGGAGCGGGTCAATACGGGCTGCTGACGTCGATCATGGCGATCGGAACGATCGCGGGAGCGCTACTCGGCGCGCGGCGGGCCAAGCCCCGGATCGACCTTCTGTTCGGAAGCGCCGCCGTCTTCGGGTTGGGCTGCGCGCTCGCTGCCGTCATGCCCAATTACTGGTTCTTCGGGCTGGCGCTCGTCATTATCGGGGTGTCTGCGCTCACATTCGCAAACTCCACAAACAGCTGGATGCAACTGTCGACCGAACCTGTCATGCGCGGGCGCGTGATGGCCCTTCGCCTTGCGGTTGCGCTGGGCGGCACGCCGATCGGTGCGCCCATAGTCGGATGGGTCGCCGACAGATTTGGGCCGCGCTGGGCGCTTGGCGTGGGCGCGGCTTCGGGTTTTGCTGCCGCGATCGTCGGATTTTTCTACCTCATGAAATACCGTCATCTGCGCCTGGACATGGAAGCCGGGCGCTTACGCCTCAATTTCGACGACCGAGATCCACAAACATATGCCGGCTCGCATGTGCGAGTCGCGACGGCAAGCCCCAACACGCATAGCGCACTCGAGCAGCGCGTCCCTCCTGTTCTTTCTTCGCGCCGATGAAAAAGCCGACGGTCATTTCTTGCGGGCCCACGCAAACGAAAACCCCGGCCTGCAGGCCGGGGTTGCGCGCATCACCCATTCGAAGTGAGCGACAGGCGTCAGTTATTGAACAGGCCGTAGTCCGACTGCACCACTTCGCCCGTATTGCGGTCCACAAGCAGGGCATCATCGCCCACGCGGATCCACTCAAGGCCGGATGGCGGCGTTTCGAGCGCATAATTGCCATAGCTGGTCAGTGTGTAGTTCTTGCCGAGCAATTCGCCGTTGACGCGCTGGCCGAGCTCGTAGCGCGTGTAGGTGTAGCCAGATGGAGCCACGAAAGCGCCCGCATCGTAATGCTTGGTTGTCGTGATCGTGCGGCGGTACTGCTTGTAGCCATCATTTGATTGCACGGTCGTCGTCTGGACAGTGCCTTCCGGCGTAGCTTCTGTCGTCGTGGTCTTCACCGCATCATCCTGAGCAAACGCGGCGGACGAGCACAGGCAGGCTGCCAGCGCTGCCGCCGGCAACATGAGCTTCTTTATGGGGATATCCTTGTTGGCGCCCTTCGCGCTGATCAGGGAACGTTCGAGGAACCGAAAAGCCTCATCCGGGGAGACGATGATTCACATGGGATGGAAGGCGGGCTTTCCCGGTGCCGCGCCGGAGCTCCGCATAAAAGGGGCTCACGGCCGGAACAAGCGCCAGCCAGGGGCCGAGCCCCTGGCTGGGTGGTGCTGTTGCTACTTAAGGGCTTGTAAAATTGGCGGTACCGCACCCGCCGATGTTGTTGAGATAGAGTTCCTGGACATAGTAGACGGTCTTGCCCGCTGTCAGCTTCCCCTGCGTGCCTTCGCAGAGATCGCCGATCTCGTATCCGTCGGATGTGTTCCACGCCTGCGGATATTTCGGGTTCGAGCCCGGCGTCGGAATGTTGTCTGTCGTCGCTTCCGCATATTCATGCGAGGAAATGATCGTGTGGTCGTTGAAGCTGTATCCGCAATCCGGCATCACGCCGTAGAAAATGTTGGACGACGTGACTTTTTTGGAAGTTGCGAAGTGATACGCTCCGAAAGCCTGGCATGAGAGCGACCCGTCCAGGTTGATCGAGACGTTGCTCGGAAAGTAGATCATGTAGAGCGTGTTCAGGTCGTTCATGGGCAGATTGCCCTGTTTGATCTGGTACTCTAGCTCCTTCTGAACCATCTTGTCGGTCAGCTGAGTGCCCTTATTCTTTGGCGTGATCTGCACCTGACTCACGAATGTGCCGCGCCCGATGGTCTGGTTCGTACCTTTGTGGTGCACGCCCTTGAGATCGGTATCGTAGATCGACAGCTGGTCCACATAGGTGCTGTTGACGATAGCGGCCAGGAAGCCGGGCATACCGGCAACCGTCTGCGAGTTGACGTCAGAACCCCAGATGACCGAGA
>Ga0302324_100021369_pt1 | contig 12617 bp, 10 predicted proteins | sample Palsa_T0_1_FD_201949 | JGI IMG/M metagenome (GOLD analysis project Ga0302324, IMG submission 201949) | Peat permafrost microbial communities from Stordalen Mire near Abisko, Sweden - Palsa_T0_1 | ecosystem: Environmental > Terrestrial > Soil > Palsa > Peat permafrost | place: Sweden: Abisko...
CAGCGAACCGCGACACAGTTTATGTCGGAAGAATACGTGAAGATATTTCCACCGATCGGGGATTGAACTTATGGCTCGTTGCCGACAACGTGCGCAAGGGCGCTGCCACCAACAGCATCCAAATCGCGGAGATTTTGGTCCGCGAGCATATTTAAGTTATATTGCGGCCCAAATCCGTATGGGCTTCCGGAATGCGGGCCATACGCCTGTTTTTAAAAGACTTTTAGGCGGGCTGGTGGTCCGCGGGGTATCCTGATGGTCGCGAAATCCTTCGGCCGGGCCCTGGCCTTATTGCTTTTGTGCCCTCCGGCCGCGTTCGCGCTTGGCCTCGGGGACATTCATCTTCTGTCTTCACTTAATGCGCCGCTCAATGCGGAGATCGAGCTCGTAGGCGCCACTCCCGAGGATCTTGCCTCCCTGCACGCCGCGGTGGCCAGCCACGACACCTTTACACGCTACGGCCTCGATTGGCCGGCGTTTTTAGGTGGAATCACGATGCATCCGGAGCACACCACCGATGGCCGCGATGTCATCAAGGTTTCCTCCCGCGAGTCCATCACCGAGCCCTTCGTCACGCTGCTGGTTGAAGTGACCTGGGGCCGCGGGCAGCTCGTGCGCGAGTACACGGTGCTGCTGGATCCACCGGTCTACACGCCCGGACAGAGCGAGTCGAGCGCGGCCCCAGTGGCCGCCCCCGCAGTCGGCACGGCGACACGGGAAGGCTCGATCAGCCGCGCGGCGCCGTCTCCCGCACCGGCGGCTGCTGCAACGAGCGGTGAATCCGCGCCATCGGCAGCGCCTGCGCCGCGCTCTCGCGCCAGTGCGGGAGCTCCCAGCGGGCAGCCCGGCACGCGTGTCGTGCAACGTGGCGATACCCTCTCGCAAATTGCCGGATCGCTGTCGGCCAGCGGCGGCCCGAGCACGCGCAGCTGGATGGTGGCCGTCTATCAGGCCAATCCGAGCGCCTTCGAAGGCAACATGAATCTGCTGCACGCCGGAGCGGTGCTGCGCATCCCAGATCCCGCCACGGCGCAGGCCATCGCGCCGAGTGAGGCGCTCACAGAGATCCGCCGCCAATACTCATCCTGGCACGGCGCGCCGGCGCATCCCGCCGCGGCCGCCGCCACCACGGCACCCGAGTCCGGCCGCCTGCACCTGGTCACCCCCGACCAGACGGCGCAGCCCGGAACCCAAGCGGGCGCCACTGCGGCGACCGCCGGCATGGAAGCCCGGATGCATGAGCTTGAGGCGCAGCTGCAGGAATCGCGGCGTCTTCTAGAGATGAGGAACGCCGAGCTTGCCAAGCTCCAGGCGCAGATTGGCGCCCGCGGAGCGACCGCAGCGGCGCCCGCGGTAGCCCCTCCTGCCCCCGCGCCGAGCGCCCCAGCGCCCCCGGCGGCTGCGCCAACTCCCGCACCTGAAGTTGCGCAGACGGCGCCGCCGCCCGAAGCCGCGCCGCGGCCGGTGCATCGCCCGGCGCATGCTCAGCCCGCACCGGTTGCCCCCACGACCTCCACAGGTTCGAGCCTGCTGCGCTACTGGTGGATCGCGGCGCTGATCATCGCGGTGATTTTGGCGCGCGTGGGCTTCAACGCCTATCGCTCCCGGCAGGACACCAACTTTGACGATTCGCTCGGCCGCCTAGCCACCGCCGGCGCCGATACCATGAATCGCGAATCGCTCGGCGACACGGCGAAAATGCGTGCGGCCCGCGATACCACCTTCGTCGTCGAGGAAGGCGCACCGCATGAACGCCCGCGCGCACCCGCCCCGACGGCTGCGACGCGCCCCCCACCCTCGATCGAAGATACCAGGAGCAACGAGACCGCCATCAACCTCGATCAGGGCGACCCTCTGGCCGAGGCCGATTTTCACATGGCCTACGGCCTGTACGACCAGGCGGCCGATCTGGTGCGCATCGCCATCGCGCGCGAGCCCGAGCGGCGCGATCTGAAACTGAAGCTCCTCGAAGTCTTCTTCGTGTGGGGGAACAAGGAGCAGTTCCTGCAGAGTGCACACGAGCTGGCCGCGACGCGCGAGCAGGCCGTTCCCGGCGAATGGGAAAAGATCGTGATCATGGGCAAGCAGCTTGCCCCGGAGGATCCGCTCTTCGGCAGCGGCACCCTGGTGAGCGGTGCGGTGGCCGGCGGCATCGACCTTGACCTCGAAGGCGGCGAGAGCCGCATTGACTTTGATCTTCTCGGCGAGCCGGTTCCCGACGAAGCGGCCACCGGCCTCGATCTGGATATCGGCTCTGCGCTCGGCACGCCGGACACGAGCACCGAGCAGACGACCCGCGCCACGGATGCCAACCTCGCCCTTCACGGACTCGAGTTCGGGCAGGATGCAAGCGCCGCGACCACGCGGCAGATGACCCAGCACATGGAGCCCGGCGAGGGTGTGGAGCCCACCGTCGAGCAGCCGACCCTGCACCACGACGACAATCCGACCATTCGCCAGAAAGTGGATCGGGCATTGAAACAGAGCGGCGGCGCTGAGCAGACCGCAGAGCTCGCCATTGACGATCTGGGACTGGACCTCGGGGCGCTCGACACCGTCGATCATCCGACCCTCGTTTCCTCGCCCGATTCGCCGACCATGGTCGCGGGGCTCGATGACACTTCCCGTCACCTGACGGATGACGCGACGCAGCGCACGCCGGCGGCTTCCGGCAGCGGGGCAAGCGGTGTCTGGCGGGTCAAACCCGAAGACATGGATGCGACGCTGCCGCCGGTCGCGTTGAGCGAGTTCGATGAGAAGACCGGCACCAATGACACCTCGGGCACCTCCCGCCTGTCGGCATTGAAGGGCCAGGACCTCGACTTTGATCTCGGCGACATGGATGGCACCGTATCCGCTGCCAATGGCGGCACGGGTGAGGTTGATCTTGACGTGGGTGCGCGCGGCGCCCCGGATGCAGCCTTCACCGTCACGCAGAAGCTCTCCTCGGAGGAGATGGCGCTGCCGGACCTTGAGCCTGCGACCATGAGCGAAGTGGGCACCAAGCTTGATCTTGCACGTGCCTACATGGACATGGGCGATCCGGAAGGTGCCCGCAACATCCTCGAGGAAGTGCTGAACGAAGGTTCGGTCGCGCAGAAACAGGAAGCCCAGCGCCTGCTGCAATCCCTGCCGGGGTGAGGGAAACGGTAAGAGTCGCACTCGGCCTCGAGTACGACGGCACCGCATTCGCGGGCTGGCAGGCACAGCGCTCCGCCCCCGCGGTGCAGACCCTGGTCGAGGCGGCATTGAGTCCCGTCGCCGCCGAGCCGGTCAGTCTCATCTGCGCAGGCCGCACGGACGCAGGCGTACACGCCCGCGCCCAGGTTGCCCACTTTGACACGCACGCGCGCAGGAGCGCCCGCGGCTGGGTGCTGGGCGCCAACACGAATCTACCCGCCGATATCAGCGTCACCTGGGCGCGCCCCGTGCCGCAGCACTTCCACGCGCGCTACTCCGCCGAAGCGCGCACCTACCGCTACTACGTGTTCAACCGCCCGGTGCGCTCGGCGCTTGCGGCGCGCGGTGCGGCCTGGATCCGGCACCCGCTTGACCATGAGCGCATGCAAAGCGCCTGCGCCGCGCTCCTGGGCTCGCATGATTTCAGCGCCTTTCGCTCGGCCGAGTCGCAGAGCCACACGCCCATCCGGCGCGTGGCGGCGCTCGAAGTGCGGCGCGACGGCGACTTCGTCATCATGGAAATCACCGCCAATGCCTTCCTGCATCACATGGTGCGCAATATCGCGGGGCTTTTGATCGCGATCGGGCGGGGTGATGAGGATCCGGTGTGGGCGCGGCAGGTTCTTGAGTCCAGGGACCGCACGCGGGCAGGGCCCACGGCGCCCGCGCACGGCTTGTATCTGTGGGCGGTGCGCTACCCCCGGGCGTTCGCCTTGCCGGCACCGCGTTCCGCTATGATCGCGGGACTTCTGTAGGGGGTTTGCGAGTTTTCCGAGGATGTCCTGGTTCGAGAAGATCATGCCTTCGCGGATCAAGACCGAGCGGCGCACGCGCTCGGTCCCGGAGGGCCTTTGGATCAAGTGCCCGGCCTGCGATGCGGTGCTGTATCGCGCCGAACTCGAACGCAATCTCTACGTCTGTCCGAAGTGCAGCCACCACATGCGCATCGCTGCGCGCGAGCGGCTCGAGGCGTTTCTGGATCCGGGAGAGCTCATCGAGATCGGCGCCAACATCTCCCCCGAGGATCCACTCAAATTCCGCGACAGCAAGCGCTATAGGGACCGGCTCGCGCAGGCACAGAAGGCGACCGGCGAGAAGGATGCGCTCATCGTCCTGTCGGGGCGGCTCTTCGAGCTCACGGTGGTCGCCTGCGCCTTCGAGTTCCAGTTTCTGGGCGGCTCCATGGGATCGGTGGTCGGGGAGCGCTTCAAGCGTGCGGTCGATTTCAGCATCGAGTTTCGCCAGCCGCTGGTGTGCTTCTCCTCGAGCGGCGGCGCGCGCATGCAGGAGGCGCTGTACTCGCTCCTGCAAATGGCCAAGACGAGCGCGGCGCTTGCGCGCCTGGCGCAGGCGCACCTGCCTTTCATCTCGGTCATGACCGATCCAACCACGGGCGGCGTATCGGCAAGTCTCGCAATGCTCGGGGATCTGAATCTCGCCGAACCGCGGGCCCTCATCGGCTTCGCAGGTCCGCGGGTCATCCAGCAGACCGTGCGCGAGACGCTGCCCGAGGGCTTCCAGAGAAGCGAGTTTCTCCTCGAGCACGGCATTCTCGACATGATCGTGGATCGGCGCGACATGCGCGAGCGCATCGCGGCGCTGTTGCGCATGCTCTTGCAAGTGCCGCCGGCAGCTGCTGCCTGACGCGCTCGCGCGAGGCGCGGTCAGCGGTGCGCACGCTTGCCGAATGGCTCGAGCTGCACGACGCGGTGCACCCGAAGAGCATCGATCTGGATCTCGCGCGCGTCGGCAAAGTCGCCGATGCGCTCGCTCTGCGGCCGGTGCCGTATCCGGTGATCACGGTGGGCGGCACCAACGGCAAGGGCTCAACCGTTGCACATCTCGTCGCGCTCTTTGACGCGCTCGGCGTGCGCACCGGCGCGTTCACCTCGCCGCACCTCGTGCGCTACAACGAGCGCATCCGCATCGGCGGCGAGGAGGCGGGCGATGCGGAGCTCATCGCGGCCTTCGAGCGCATCGAGGCCGCGCGCGGCGCGACCACGCTCACCTTCTTTGAGTTCAACACCCTGGCGGCGCTTCTCATCTTCGCCGCGCGCGACGTCCAAGCTGCGGTGCTGGAGGTGGGCCTGGGCGGGAGGCTCGATGCGACCAACCTCATCGATGCCGATGTCGCGGTGCTGGCATCCGTCGGCATGGATCACCGCGAATACCTGGGCGATGACCTCGAGAGCATCGGCCGCGAGAAGGCCGGCATATTCCGCGCCGGCCGGCCGGCGGTGCTCGGAACATCCGAGATGCCCGGCTCGGTATTCACCGCCATAGGAGCAAGCGGCGCGCGCGCCATCATCGCCGGCCGGGATTTCAACTGGGACGTGGATAGAGATTTCTGGAGTTATCACGGCTTGGGGCAGTACGCGCGTCTGCCGCCGTCGGCGCTGCCGGGCGCCATTCAATACCGGAACGCCGCGACCGCCATCGCCGCGCTCGAGGCGCTCGCTCTGCCCCGGCGGCTCAATCGCAAGCTCATCGCAGACGCGCTTGCGCGCGTGCGCCTCACCGGGCGCTTTCAAATTCTCCCGGGCCCCGTGGAGTGGATCCTCGATGTGGCGCACAACGAGCCCGCGGCGCGCGTGCTCGCGCGGCATTTGGCCGCGCGTCCCATCCCCGGGCGCACGTTCGCGGTCGGAAGCATCCTGCGCGACAAAGATGTGGCGGGCATCGGCCGCGCAGTGGCTGCGCAGATTGACTGCTGGATCCTGTGCTCGCTTGGCGGTCCGCGCGGCTCGACGGCCGCGGAACTCGCGGAACGTTTGGCGCCACTCATCCCCGCGCGCGCCCAACTTGCGATGAGCGTACAAGAGGGCTGCATGCTCGCCCGCGCGCAGGCGCGGCCGGGCGATCGGGTGCTGGTGTTCGGTTCTTTTCCCGCGGTTGGATCGGCGCTCGAGTGGCTTGGGCTATACTAATTTTTTTGCAGGTGAGCAGCGCCGAAGGCGATCGTATTGGGTCCCCTGGCAGTTGATTCTTCTCGGATTGATCCCCATCGTGGACGTTCAGGCTAAAGACAGACTCACAGGCGCAGTCATTCTGGTGGTGCTCCTGGTGCTCGTCGTTCCGGAGCTCTTGTCCGGACCCGAACATAAAGTCGCCGCAGTGGCGACGCCGCGTTCCGATGATCCGCCGATGCGCTCCTACACGGTGGACTTAGCGGACGAGGCCCGCAACCGACACGCACCCTCGAGCGCTGCCGCCCCTGCAACGCCGCCGCCTGCAACGGCTCCGGTCGTTGTCGCAACGGCCCCGCCCGTGGCAACGCCGCCGCCGGTGGTAGCGCCGCAGGCCGTCGCACCGACGCCGCCCGCCGCGGTGCCGCCCGTGCAGCAGACCGCAAGGGCAGGCGCCGCCGTTGCACACCCTGTCGCGCCGGAACCGGCGCCAGCGGGCGCCGGGTGGACGGTGCAACTGGGAACCTTCGCAAGCCGCGCCAATGCGGAGCGTCTTGTGCGCGACTTGAAGTCCCAGGGATTCGCGGCATTTTTGACGGAGAGCGGCAGCGGTGGTCGAGAACTTTATCGCGTGCGGGTGGGCCCGGCGGGCGCTCGCGCCGCAGCGGAGGCCCTGGGCGCCAAACTTCGTGCGGCGGGCCACACGGGCACGCTCACACAGCGTCCGTGACTTGCATCACAGGCGCGGTCATTTGATGCCGGACCTCCTGCGAGGTTCTGAGCGGCGAAGCGGTCGCTCTTGTACAATGCGCGCCGCGCAGGCCCCGAGCGCGATCCGAGCCAAGCCATGATGAAGTCTGCCGACTATTGGGTGGTCGCAATCGTCCTTATCATGGCGATCATTGGCCTCATGCGCGGCTTCCTGCGGGAGCTCGTGGCGATCGTCAGCTGGCTCCTGGCACTCTTCGTCGCCTGGCATTTCGCATCCTGGCTCGCGCCGCACCTGGGCGGCCTTTTGACCGATGAGCATGTGCGACCCTGGGCAGCGCGCGCCATCCTGCTGATCCTCGTTCTATTCATCGGCCATGTTGCCGGGACGCTCATCGGGCACTTTGTGCGGCTCTCGCTCTTCAGCGTGACGGACCGCTTTCTCGGCTTCGCCTGCGGTCTCGTGCACGCCGCCATCGTGCTCGGCGTGTTCGCCATCATCGGCCAGCTGCTGCATCTGGACACCGAGGGCTGGTGGCAGCAATCGCTGCTCGTTCCTTATGCGGAGCGTGTTGCCAATGGTCTGCGCACGCTCGTCGGCGACGAGCACCATCGCGTCACGCAAGTCTGACGCGCTTGAGCAAAACTCAAGACAGCTAAGGGGCGAGCGAGTATGTGCGGAATCGTTGGCATGGTAGGCAACAGCGCGGTCAATCAGCGCCTCTACGACGCGCTGACCGTGCTGCAGCACCGTGGCCAGGACGCAGCCGGCATCGTGACCTCGAGCGAAGGCGAGCTGTATGTGAGAAAGGGCACGGGTTTGGTGCGCGATGTCTTTCAGCAGCACCACATGATGGAGCTCAAGGGCAACATCGGCATCGGCCACGTGCGCTATCCGACCGCCGGCTGCGACCGCGTCTCCGAAGCCCAGCCCTTCTATGTCAACGCACCGTACGGCATCTGTCTTGCGCATAACGGCAATCTGACGAACGCCTCGGAACTTGCCGCCATTCTCATCCACGAGGACCGGCGGCACCTCAATACCTCGTCGGACTCGGAAGTGCTGCTCAATGTGTTTGCCTCGGAGCTGCAGCGCGTGGGTACGCCGCGCGTCACGCCGGCCGATATTTTTTCGGCGCTGAACGCGGTGTATCGGCGCTGCCGCGGCGGCTACGCGGTGGTGGCCATGGTGATCGGCCACGGCATCCTGGGTTTCCGCGACCCGCACGGCATCCGCCCGTTGGTGCTCGGCCGCCGCGATACGCCGCGCGGTACGGAGTGGATGCTCGCCTCGGAAAGCGTGGCGCTCGCGGCGCTCGCGTTCAAATTCGAGCGCGACATAGGCCCGGGCGAGGGGGTGTTCATCGATGAGCAGGGCCGGCTGCACGCCCAGCAGTTCGGCAGCCACCAGCGGCACACGCCGTGCATCTTCGAGTACGTGTATTTCGCGCGCCCCGACTCCATCATTGACAAGATTTCCGTATACCGCGCGCGCATGCGCATGGGCGACAAGCTCGCCGAGAAGATCCTGCGCGTCTATCCGCACCACGACATCGACGTCGTCATTCCGATCCCCGATACGAGCCGCACGAGCGCGATGCAGGTCGCCTTGAAGCTTGGATTGAAGTACCGCGAGGGGTTCATCAAGAACCGCTACATCGGCCGCACCTTCATCATGCCCGGCCAGCAGCAGCGCGAAACCTCCGTGCGCCGCAAGCTGAACGCCATCGATCTGGAGTTCCGCGGCAAAAACGTGCTGCTGGTCGACGATTCGATCGTGCGCGGTACGACGTCGGCGCAGATCATCGATCTGGCGCGCGAGGCGGGCGCGAAGAAAGTGTACTTCGCCTCCGCCGCACCCCCGGTGCGCTTTCCCAACGTCTATGGCATCGACATGCCGGCGGCGAGCGAGCTCGTGGCGGCCGAGCGCACGGTGGAGGAGGTCGCAAGCCTCATCGGCGCGGATTGGCTCATCTACCAGGACCTGGAAGATCTTGTCGCGGCGTGTCGGCACGATGATGCGCGCATCGAAGAATTCGATACCTCGTGCTTCTCCGGAGAGTACGTCACAGGGGACGTGACGCCTGAATATCTCGAGAGGCTCAAACTCGAGCGCTCGGACGAGGCGATGTCGCAACGACGTGACGAGCGCGGGCCGTTCAAGATCGTCAGTCGCTGAAGACCCGCTCCTTGGGCGCGCAGGCCGCCGTGACCTTGACCGATCCTCGCCGCCGACTCTTGCTGGAGCTCTTCCAGGCAGGACTTGCGCGCGTCGAAGGCCGCCACTGCACCGCAGCCGCGTTGCGCGCGGCTAGCGCGTGGCGCCCGCTTAAGGTATGGACCGCCGCCGTCGGCAAGGCGGCATCCGCCATGGCCCTCGGAGCCCATGATGCGCTCGGCAGCGCCCAGGAGCGCTTGCTCCTCATTACCAAGGATGGCCATGTGCCGCCCGAGGCGCGCGCGCTGCCGGGCGCTGAGATTCACGAAAGCGCCCACCCGCAGCCCGATGCGCGCTCCATCGCCGCCGGCGAGCGGCTGCTCGCCTGGACGCAGCAGCTGCCGCCGGATGTCGCGCCCTTGTTTCTGATCTCCGGCGGCGCCTCAAGTCTCGTCGAAGTGCTGGCGCCCGGTGTGACGCTCGCGGCGCTGCAGCGCGAGAACGATGCCGGCATTGCCTCCGGAATTGCGATCGCGGAATTGAATGCCAATCGCAGGCGCCTGTCGCGCATCAAGGGCGGCCGCCTCACGGCGCAGTTGGCCGGACGGCCTGCGCTGGCATTCTTTATATCCGATGTGCCCGGCGATGATCCCGCCGTCATCGGCTCAGGATTGCTCGGGCCGGCGGCCGAGGGCGCCGACCACGTTGAGCGCCGCGTGATTGCATCCATCGACCACGCGGTTGCCGCCGCGGGCGAACTTGCGCAAGGCCGAGGGCTCGCCGTGCGCATGGCAGCTGAGCGCTTTGATGGCGATGCACGCCGTCTTGCCGTGCGCTTCACGCACGAGCTCGATCTGTACCCGGAAGGAATTCATATTTGGGGCGGCGAGTCGGTGGTGCGCCTGCCCGAGCATCCCGGTCACGGCGGCCGTAACCAGCACCTCGCGCTCGCGGCGGCGCGCGGCATCGCCGGACGGCGCGACCTTCTGCTGCTCGCGGCCGGGACCGACGGAACGGACGGGGTGAGCCTCGATGCCGGTGCCCTCGTTGACGGGGAGACCTGCGCGCGCATCGCGCTCGCGGAAATTGACGTTGAAGACTGCCTCAAGCGCGCCGATTCGGGCAGTGCGCTCGCGCGCGCCGGCGATCTCATTCACACCGGTCCCACGGGCACGAATGTCGGGGACCTCGTGATCGGGCTCAAATGCGCCTCCTGATGATCGATGACGATGCGCGCTTCGCTGCGCTCATCCTGCACCACGCCTCCTGCCGCTGGGCCGATGCGCGCCTCGACGTCCACAATCCGCGCGTGCAGGGTGCGGTGTCGCCTGAGTTTCTCGCACAGGGATTTGATGCGGTACTCGTCTCGGGCAGCGGGGAGGATGGCTCGGGACTTGACTGGCTCGGCGATGTGGCGGGCCGACCTGGATTTGCGCCGCTCATTTTCCTAGGCCGCGACGCGAGCAAAGCTGCGGCGCGCAAGGCGCGGCACTTGGGCGCCGAGTGGGTGCTCAATCGCGCCGACATCGAGCACCGCAAGCTGATCGCGGTATTGGGCGCGGCTGCGGAGAAACAGGGCATCGCCCGCGCCAACTGGCGCACCGCCGCCGATGCGCAGGACGCGCAGCGCTTCAGCGGCGCATTCGTGCCCGGCTATCGCCGCATCAGAAAGCTCGCCGGCGGCCGCGTCTCCGATCTGTATCTGGCGGAGAGCGAGCAGGCGGGCGCACTCGTGGTGCTGAAAGTGGCGCGCGATCAGCAAAAGGACAACGAGCTTGATCAGTCGTTCCGGCGCTTCCTGCAGGAGTATGAAATCGTGCGCCGCATCACTCATCCGAGCATCGTGCGCCTGTACGACCTCGGCGTGAGCGATGAGCATGCGTATCTCGTGATGGAATATTTCCGCGCCGGCGACCTGCGCACCCGCATGAAGGCGGGTGTTGCGCCGCGCGAGGCGCTGCGCGTGGCCGCGGCCATCGCCGAGGCGCTGCACGCCATTCACGCCGCCGGCATCCTGCACCGCGATCTGAAGCCCGGAAACGTCATGCTGCGTGACGACGGCACTTTGGTGCTCATTGATTTCGGGCTTGCCAAGGATGGCGCCGTCGACGTCGAAATCACCGATCGCGGATTCATCTTTGGAACTCCCCACTACATGAGTCCCGAGCAGGGCCACGGCGAGCCCATCGATGCTAGGAGCGACCTCTACAGTCTCGGCGTCATCCTCTTTGAGATGCTCGCGCGCGCCAAGCCGTTCTTCGACGAGAATCCCATGGCCATCATCTACAAGCACCGCCATTCGCCCATTCCGCGCGTGCCGGAGGCGTTTGCGCCGCTGCAGCCGCTCATCGACAGTCTGCTCGCCAAGCGCCCGCAGGATCGCCTGAGCGATGCGGCGACGGCGGCCGCTGCGCTTACGAGCATGGTGGAGCAGCTACCGGGGTAATTCCCGCAGCTCGTAGCGCCCGCGCTCGTACCACAGATAGCTGCCCTCTTCGTACCAGGCGCCGAGCACGATGCGGTGGGCGTGCTCGCCGTCGATTACGAGCTCGTGAACGGCCGGCCGATGGGTGTGCCCGTGGATCATGCGGCGCACGGCAAGCGCCTGAAAGCTCTTCGCAACCGCGGGCGCGTTGACATCCATGATCTCCTTGACGACGCGCGCCGTGTGCTCCTGACTGCCGGCGCGCGCCTGATGCGCCAGCCGCTCGCGGGCAGGGAGCGGGAGCTTAAGGAAGCGGCGCTGCCACGCGCGCGTGCGCACGCTACTGCGCAACGCCTGATAGGCATGATCGTCGGTGCAGAGCGCATCGCCATGCGTCAACAGCACGCTTTCCCCGTCGAGCTCGACGATGGTGGGATCGGTGAGCAGTTCGCACCCCGTGCGCCGGCAGAAGTCGCGCCCCAGGAGAAAATCGCGGTTACCGTGAATGATGAACACGGCGACACCGGACGAGGTGAGCTCGCGCAGGCTTGCGCAAACCCGCGCCTTGGCCGGGTCCGCATCGTCATCACCCACCCAGGTCTCGAACAGATCCCCGAGGATGTAAAGGGCTTCGGCGTGCGCGGCATGGACTTTGAGGAAATCCACAAACTGCTCGATCGCCTCGGGGGCGCTGCCGTCCAAGTGCACGTCCGAGACGAAGAGTCGCGCCATGGCGCTAATGCGCTGGGGAACTTGGCGCTGCGGGCAGTGGCGGGAGCGCGGGGCCGGCGCCGGAGGAGGCGGGGGCTGGCGCAGAGGGCGCAGGCGCCGCGGCGGCAGCCGCGTCGATTTCTTCAATTTTCTGGATGACGATGGGCTTGATCGGCGCATCGGACTTGAAGGGCCCCACGGTGCCCGTCGCCACCGCGCCGATGCGATCGACCACGTCCATGCCCTCGACCACGCGCCCGAAGACGGCGTAGCCCCAGCGGGTCGCCACCGGATCAAGGTCCGGGTTGTCGGCAATATTGACGTAGAACTGTGCATTGCCCGAGTGCGGGGCGTCGCTGCGGGCGAGGCCCACCGCGCCGCGCTTATTCTGCAGACCATTGCCGGATTCGTTGAAGATGGCATCGTGAGCGGGCTTTAAGCGCATGTCGCTCGCGGCGTGCCCGCCGCCCTGGATGACGAAATTGCCGACCACGCGGTGAAAGAGCGTGTCGGTGTAGTGGCCCTCGCG
>Ga0302324_100021373_pt1 | contig 12617 bp, 7 predicted proteins | sample Palsa_T0_1_FD_201949 | JGI IMG/M metagenome (GOLD analysis project Ga0302324, IMG submission 201949) | Peat permafrost microbial communities from Stordalen Mire near Abisko, Sweden - Palsa_T0_1 | ecosystem: Environmental > Terrestrial > Soil > Palsa > Peat permafrost | place: Sweden: Abisko...
CGTCTCTTCGGAGAGGGTCGTCGGAACCGCATAAAATCCCTCGGCGAGGCGCGGGCGCGCTTTTCCGCGGCGGCCCATCGTTTCGTGGAGCCGCAAGATCCAGCCTTTGCCGTCGGCGGCGGGCTTCGCCCAGCACGGGATCAGGCTTGCCATGCCGTCGATGCCAACAAAGCCGGCGTTCACGGCGGGGCCGTCGTAAAAAACAGGCGGGGTAAAGAGCGTGTCGGCAAGCGCCGGCGCCAGGCTTTCACGCGGTGTTTGCGGGGAATGAAAACAGAGCGCGAGGCGGATGACGTGGCGGCCTTGATCCGAGCACCCAGCGCGGACGCCGCCGCGCCGGAGCGCGCTGGGAAACATTCGCGAATGTTGATTTTCCTGGCCGGTCACGCGCGGAGATCGCAGCAGCGAAACGCCCAGCACGCCATCGCGGCAGGAGAAGCCGTACTTGGCTTGGGTGATGACTCCCAGCCCTTCGGTTTCGCCGTCATCCGAGACAATCGCCCACCGGCTGCCTGCCGCTTCGAACATCGCCTCGTCGCGCGGCGGGCCGGCCTGCTGCCCCCGGAGGACGCTGCCAAATGGCGCGCCGAAACGCGCCATGCGTCCGGTGTAGGCGGTCGGGAAAAGGGCCTTGAGAAGCGTCTGCTCTTCGCGCCAGTCGATGTCATATTCGATGTGCAGCACGGGGTGGAAGGCATCCAGCCGATAACGAACCGTGAGGGCGCTCCGCGCACCCACCTTGCAGCGAAATTCCACCGCGCCCAGGAGACCGCCTTCAACTGGCACGGAAGCTTCGGCGGGGGATTCGACCGGGCGCCCCAAGCTAAGCGTCTGGCGTTCGATGTCCCACGCTTCGAAGAGGTTCGGAAAATCGGGAAACGTCATCAGTCCGCCCAGAGGGGAACGCAGGGCGATTTCGTTTGTTCCAAAAGCCAGGGCGGTGATGCGGCCTTGGGAATCGAACGCCGCCGAAACCAGGGCGCTCGCGATTTTTTTCCGCGACGCCTTAACGAGTTTCGCCGGTTCGACGGCCTGCAAGCCGCCGACAGGCGCTCCGCTCAAAGGCGCGAGCCGGACGGCTTTCGAGCCGTCATCAAGCACATGGACGCGCTCGAGCGGGAGCGGATTGAAGAGCGCGGGCGATTTGCCTTTGCCGAGTTCGGCGGCCGCGGAGGCGAGCGCCTTTTTCGAGATGGCCGCAAGCTCGGGAAGTCCTTCTTCATAGACTTCCCAGATGGAGCTGCCGGGGATGTAATCGTGGAATTGCGCAAAGACGAGCCGCCGCCACGGCTGCTCGTCGAGTTCGCCGCCGCCCGTGGCGCACCGGGCCGCCTCCCATGTTTGCAGCGCGCGCTCGCACTCGCGGAAGCGCGCCTTGAGATCGCCGTGGGTGGTGAGAACACCCCGGTGGTATTCGAGGTAAAGCTCGCCCTGCCAGCTCGGCAGCTTCGAGCGGACCTTGTTTAGTTTGTCGAAAAATTCGTCCACTCTCCCCCACCCCGTCTCCGGCATTCCAGCGATCGAGCGGACGCGGCGGGCGCGTTCGCACATTTCCTCCGTCACGCCGCCACCGCCGTCGCCGTAACCGGTGGGCGAGAGAAATTCATCGTGGACGTCGGCCTGGCGGTAGGCGCGGGCGCCGCGCCGGAGTTCCGCGGGCTGAACCATCTGGTTGTAGCTGTTTTCCTGGGTTACGTGGACGAGCACTTCGGAGCCGTCGATGCCGCGCCAGATGAAGCTGCTATAAGGAAAAAGGTTGATGTTCGACCATGTCAGTTTGGTCGTGAAAAAGAAGTCCACGCCAGTCTGCAGCATGATCTGCGGCAGGCAGCCGCAATAACCGAACACATCGGGAATCCACAGCACGCGCGACGGCTTTCCCAGAAGACGCCGGAAGCCCTTTTGCCCAAGCAGGAAACTGCGCGCGAGGGCTTCGCCACAGGCGATGAGCGTGTCGGACTCGACTTCGGTCGCGCCGAGCGCCTCCCATCGGCCATCGCGGATGCGCCCTTTGACCTGTTTCATGAGCGCGGGACTGAGCCGCTCCACGGCATCGTAGCTGGCGGGCTGGCTGTACCCAAAGACGAACTCGGGATAGAGGTCCATGAGGCGGTTCATCGTGGAAAAGGTGTGAACCGCCTTGTACTCTCCCGATTTTTCCGGCCAGAGCCATACGAGATCGATGTGCGCATGGCCGGTAAGAACGGCGCGAATCCGTTCATGCTGGCCGGCGAACCTCCGGTAAGCCTCCTTGAGGCATTTGCTCATGGCGGGAAGGCCGCCGCTATCGAGCGCGTTGACAGCGTCGTCCATCGCGCGAAGCAGGCGCCGGCACAGAGGCGAGACGATGTCCACCGGTTGCTGGTAGCCTATGCCGGACGGTGTTACGAGCGCCGCGGGGTTGCCGGCTTTCATCTCTTCGAGAGCAATCTCGTAGAGGATCCGCAGATCGTGCCAGGTCTCCCACGCGAGATCATTCCGGGCAAAGAGCGCCGCCTTGCCGAGCTTGCTGCCTTCGGAATCGTGTCCGGTCGCTCCAGGATGCCAGACGCCGCTTTGGAGGCAGAGGCTCTCGATGAAGATTTCCGTCACACCCTTGGCAAGCGCGCAGTAGCGATGGGCGACATCGAAGCCGTAGAACGGCACGCCGCCGATATACGCCGTCCCTTCGCCCTGGTCGTTCCAATGCAAATAGAGCGGGCCTTTCGAATCGACCCGCGGAACATCCAGCCGGAACCAGCCCTGGTCGAACAGCTTGCCCCAATGGAACGGCAACCGGATCGGCTTGAAGTCCAGTTTTTGCGCGGATGCGAAGGAGATCGGCTCGGCGCGCGCGCCCGCAAAGGAGCACGGCACCGGCGCGACCTCCGACCAGATGGCGGACTCGATGCGAGTAAACGCTTTACCGGCGCGAGGGAGTGTCAGTTGCAGGAACGGATTTTCAGGAAGCATCGGTAGGCGGAGAGAGCTTAGGGCGATACGATCGACGTAGCCGTTTCATCATCGCATTCTCTTCATCTCAAACTGCTGGCCGGCCAGGGCTTCTTTAACAAAGACGCCCCAATAGGGAGTCGGAGTATAGTTCCAGTCCAGGATGGCCATCGGCATGCACTTGGGATGAAAGCTGAAGCCTGTCCAGTTGAGCTTGTACTTCTGGATGAGGCCGATCACGTCCGGCGCCCATTCCTTTTTGCTCAAATCCTCATACTGCTCGTTCACTGGGATGAACTTGGCGGAACTCCAATCCGGCGGGGTGCCCACTTCACCGAGGAAAATCGGATACTTTGCGGCCGCATCCAGAGTATGGATCTGCCAGTCCTTCTTCCAGGGGTAGATGTGGGAGGAATACATGATGCCGTCGCCATCCGCGCTGTCGTGGAGGGCGTAGTCCTTTAGCCCGGACAGGTCGTAGCCCCAATCCAATCCCCCGGCGATAAGGAGGTTGCGGGCGCCCGTGGCGCGGATGGCATTCACCAAGGCCTGCATGCCTGTGGAGACCTCGCCTTCCTGCTGCTCCTTGTTTTCGGCCGCGTTCGCGTCCGTGCTTCTGTTGGCCGGGTCGCTCAAGCTCCCGCCATCACGCCATGCTTTCCAGGAGATGCTGTGGGGTTCATTGAACAGTTCGAAGAGCACGGCTGGGTTGTTCTTGTAACGAATGGCGGCGTCTTTCCAGAAGTCGATGTCTTGAGCCATCGGTGCGCCGAACCGGTGCAGATCCAACACCAGATACGCCCCGTGCGACGCCGCGAGGTTGACCGCGTCGTCCACCAATTTCCGGTAGGGCAGGCCGCCGCTTCCCTTTTTCTGCCACGGGCCGCGGCCGAACCAAAAATTGTTCTTGACCGGCAGGCGGATGACGTTGGCTTTCCACTGCTCTGTCGCGACGGGTATCGATTGCAGGATGTGCTCGCCGCCCGCCGACCATTCCATGCTGTCCAGGCAAAGCCCCTGGAGCCACACCACCTTGCCCTCCTTCGTCTGGAGTTGGTTGCCCGCCACGTGCAATTCCGGCGGCAGCGACGCGGGATTTGCGGGAACCATCGTTTGGGAGGGAATCATCGGTGGCGGCTTCGGCAACTGGTCCGCGGTGGCGGGAAGCACTTCGATCTTCGCCAGGTCCCACGTGCCGGAGTCCGGTCGGAACATAGTCGGCATGAGTTCCAGCAGAGTGGCGCCGGCCGGGACCTTCACGAAAACACTCCTCTCGACCCATCCTTTGGAAGATCCACGAAAATTGATCACGGCTGGATCCGGCCTGAGTTGCTTCCCAGCCGCATCCTTGAAATGGCCCATGATGCGCGCGTCGAACCAAGATTTGCTCCCCGGCTTAATGTCGGAATAGCGCGCGCTGACGCGAATCTCGAACGCCGGGGGAGCCGGGGACGGGATGGCCATCTGTCCATAGACGAGAATCATCTGGCCGGTTCCGGACGTTTGAAGGCGCAGGAAATGGGTGTCGCCCTCCTTCTGCCAGGAACTCCCCGCCGGATGAGACCAACCGTCGGGCCATCCGGCGCCTTTGCTGTCGAGCGCGAAGTTGCCATTCGGGAGCAACGAAACGCCGGGCTCGGCCGCGGCAGCCAAAGCGGAAGCGAGAAGAAAAGCTAAAAGGTGGATGAAATTTCTCACGGGGCTGAAAGCGGCTTGGTGGCGGCATCCACGCGGGCTTTTGCCTCTTTCGCTGCCGCGGCGAATTCGTCCGGCACCGAGAGCATCGCTGCGGGTGGAGGGAGAAATGCATAACGGCGCAATTCCGGACCTGCCTGCAAGGACACCGGAAGCCGGGTCTTCGCATCGACAAGGGCGATCGCCAAAACAGTTGGGGTGTCCGATTTAACTTCGGTAGCATCTCGCTGGTAGTCTTTCTGTTGGGCGGCATATGTCGCGGGATATGTGATCTGGAGCGGATCAATTTGCTGCTGGAAGACTAGACAGTCCGACCCATCCACTATTTTCCTTCCGGTAAAGTTCGTTTGGGAAATCCAACCAAACTCCGGGAATTCGCTATCCTTGGGACCGCTAGTATAGGCGAAGAGCTTGGGAGCGTTTGATCTTCGCTCGACCATCATATCGCCCATTGCCCAGAACTCGCTCTTCAAGCCCCGTTCCATCTCTCGTATTTCGTGCCGAATAGCGCCGGTCTTGACGATGGTAACGTGCGTCGGGCGCGCGTCACCGGCTAATTTAACGAGGGCTTTCCTGTGCTTTCGCGTATCCGCGTAGGTGTAGTCGATCGTCCACTGGGCGGAATCCGGCATCTGCGTAACCACCCATGGCCCGGGTGGCAGAATGTCTTTACCCGAGGGTGTCTGGGCGTTACTCCAGCCGGCAAATGCAGCGGAAAGGCAGGCCGCGATTAGGAGGTATCTATTCATCATAGTCTCTAAGGCTTTGCAAGCGGCTTCGTAGCCGCTCCGATGCGCGCCTTTTGCTCGTCGACAGCCGCTGAGATCGCCGGTGGAAAAACGATCATTCCCTTGGGAGTAGGCAGGAATGTATAAATCCGTTGATTGCCACCATAGTCGACTGAGACAGGGTAACGGGTTTCCAAATCAATATAGGCTTTGGCTGAAACTTTAGGCGCGTTGGGAAGCACTTCGGAAAGCAACTTCGGCTGCTCAATAGCCATGAAAAAAACCGTCTTTTGGAAGAAGAGAAATTTGCGGTCCCCTCGCGTGATGATGCCCTTGAAGACGTCGGCGCTAATCCAGTCGAGCTCCGGGAATTCATTTTCCCCCAACGGGGAGGCCATTGCTACGGCGAGCTTTGCCGAATCCGGCTTTCTCTGGATGGTAAATTTTGAATCGCTCCATAGTTCGCCCGTGAGGTTTCGCTCATAAATCCATTCCTCATTCCGCATTTTCCCGGTTTTGGTCACGGTCAGGTGAAGAGGACGGGCAGGGTCGAGATTATAGACGAAATGAGGATCCCTCATCGCCGCGGCAACCGCGGGATCCACGGTCGCGAGTTGTTGATACTCGCGGACATGATCGGAGATCTCTCCCGGCTTGGGATTATCCTTATACTTGAAATCGACCGTCCATTGAGAGAAAGCGGGAAGCTTCCGGACGATGAGCGGTCCCGGGGGAAGCGCGTCATGGGAGGATCCCGCGGAGGCGGCTTGACCGAATGCGACACGAGCCATGCAGATCGCCGCGAGTGGGATCAACAGAAGTCCTTTCATTGCGGAACGAGTTCCAGTTGCCTGTCGATGATGGTTCCGGTGACGCGATCAATCGCCACGTGCAGCCAGTAGCGTTTCTCGCCCTCGACTACAAAGTTGGCAAGAGCGTTGGTGGTGTTTGGACCCACGGTGGCGTTTGGAGGATACTTGCCGCTTTGAGCCACGATGTCGATCAGGAGATTCCATACCCTGGTGCTTCCCGAGTCGGCCAGCGCGCGCATGACGGATTCGCGCTGGCGGGGGACGAGAGCGACCGGTGTGCCTAGGACGCCGCTGACAGTGCCGATGTCGTGTGAGAAGCCGGTGTAATACGCATTCGGGTCACTGGTGCCCGACGTAATGGCGGCCTTAGCCTGGGCAGCGGTGCCGGCGAAATTCCACGTTCCGACGAGATCCGCCCGGGTGACGAGCGGATAAGTGCCGGAGGTGCGGGCGACCAGTTGAGTCGCAAGGCTGCTGGCTTGCGAGCCGCTTAAGAGGGGGACGGTCGGGTCGTCCTTGTCCAGGAGCACGCCCGACAGGAGCGCCTGCAGGACCGGGGCCTGTCGCGTATTGAGATCCACGTGCCCGGCCACCATGCCAGTGGTGTTACTGTTTTCATTGATGCAAAAGACATCGAGCAAGGCGGAGTCGCCGCTCTCAGGGAAAGAGAAGTTTATGTTTCCCCACGGAGTCCCGCGAAAGACGTAGCCGAGTTCCGCCACGGAGCGGAAGGGCCGGTGGAGGATCGTGGGGCGGCTGCCATAGTTGGCGGTCGCCATCGGAAGACCGGCGACGGGCGGCGAGGGTGACGTTCCATTCGTCACAAGGTAGCCCCCGTTGCTCGTGTCGCTCCAGTAGCCTCCCATCGCACGCCGCACAATGCCGTCGGGGTCGGCAGTAAAGCGCAGCCCGGCGTCTCCCGGATCGTTCACCGGGTCTTGATAGGTAGCACGGACGCTATTTTCGGTCCAATAGCCGCTCTGGAAACCGTGGTATACCTTCGGGTAGCTATTGCTCGTGCCAACGAAGCCCGTATCCTGCTCGCCTCCTTTGTGGGTGCCGAGGGAAAGGCCGCCGTCTGGACGCATCGAGGTGAATTCGCTGTTTGAGTTTGCGCCCCCTACCATGGGAATGGCGTCCATGTATTGGCCCATGAATATCCCCCAGCGGGAGGTTCTAGGATCCGTTCGCACACTCCCGTACCAGTCGGTAGAGGCGGTCAACTGCAGGCTCGAATTCGCGATATTCACTGCCTCGGATATACTGGCGTTGTTATACGGCATAATGAGTTGTTCGTCATACGTGATCCAGTTGCTGCTGGAGTCCTGGTATTGCAAATAGCAATGCAGGGAGCTGTTGGCCACATTATGGGTAGGTGATATTTTGCTTAGAGCGTTCGTGGTCCCCGAGTAATACCAGGGGCAGCTATCAACGAAGATCCCGGTTATCAGCCGGGGCGTGTTCGGCTGGTATTCCGTGAAGGTGGTGCCAGAAAGGGAACTGCCTGCGGGGGTGCCAGCTATCATTAAGAGGTTTGGCTCGCGAAAGAACACGGAGCCATTCGTCCCCGTAATTTGGAACGTGACAGGAGGGGGAGTGATGCCGTTATTAAAGGGCGAACTGGACGATATATCCACAGCTGTACCGGAGGTATAAGTGGCAGTTATGCTCAGCGGACTCGCAGTCGAGGTGACATCCGTTGAAACGCTAAATTGAAAATTGGTCGGCGTGCCCGTGCTCGGGACGTTCGTGGAACTGCCGAGGCTGTGCGGGTTCCACAGTTCCGGCAGGAAAAGCATTTGGGCAAGGCTTCCGGTTGAACCGGAACGCACGATCCAGTTGCGGAGGCGGTATAAGTAGGGCAGGTCTTCGGTGCCCCGCACTTCGTAGGCGCTGTTGCCGGCGAACTGGATGCGGGTCGGAAAATTATCGGCTTTGGCCTGGTCGATTATGTTCGCGCCGATCTGCAGGATCTGAAGATTCGAAGTATGATCCTGGAGGTTCCAAAGATAGGGGGCGCTGTTCACATTCCCCCAACTATAGATGCCATTATAACACGACGCTTTGCCGATGCTGCCCACGTTGATCGCCGCCTTCAGAAGCTCGAAGAAATCCGCCTCGCGCCCCTGCGAACTCACTGCGTTGAGCCGGTCAATGCCCGCGGTGTTAGCGGGATCATGGTTGTAAAGCCAGGGGCCGGTGCCGCTCGTTCGATAGAGGCCGAAGTTTCGATAGATGGGGTCGTTCTGACTTTGGGTGGCCGTCGTACCGGAAACAATGAGGCCGAGCCGCGAGAGCGGGAATCGCTTCAGGACAAGCGGGTCTCCAACATTCGCAGGCGTGCCGTCGGGACGGGTGAATGCCGATGCAACCCTCACGCTTAGAAACGGGGGGTTTATATCCACAGAGGAATTACTCCCCGATGTTCCAAAGGAGTCGTTGCCCGTGCCAGGATACGCCGCGTTGTTAGTCGTGGAGGTCAGCACCAGGGTGCGATTCGGATTCGGCACGTAGGAAGGTTGCTCCAAATCGCGGGAAAAAGTCCCCATATACTGAAGCGAATCCTGGCTAAAGCCGATGGCGCGCATCATCTTTATAAGCGCCTGTCTGCTGCTGAACATCTGGTCCGTCCGGCTGGTGCTAGTTGCCGGCGACGGGTAAGGAATGGGATTCGCCGCGAGGAAACCATTGGTGTTGCTCACAACGTAATTGTAGTAGTTCGTGCCGGTGGTGGGGCTGCCCTGAAAGTCGTAGCTGCCGCTGACCGAGCCCGAACTCGGTTGAATGGTCGCATTATTTCGCCATCCAAGGATGGTATCCACCTGATAGGCGCTCCCACCGTTCGATAGTCCAATCTGGGTTAAATCGGCAAAGGAGAGCGGCCCTTTCAAGCTCGATTGTCCGACGCTGACGCTGGAAGGATAGCCGGCGACATTCATATCCAGGAGCCCCCCCTCGTTGTAGATCGCATAGGCGTAACGCCCGATGACGGTGACCGTGCTGCCGCTGGTGTCCACGGTGGGGGTTGAAAGCACGTCCGGCCCCTTCTGGCTGGTCACCATGACCCAATCCGGCGGAGTGAAGGCGCTGATGGGGGTGGTGTTAATCGTGGTGCCGCCGACGTTCAGCCTCGGAATAAGGTAATGCGAGTTCCAGCGTGCCAGCGCGACGCTGCGCCCATTGGTGGAAACATCATTTGTGGAATTGACCGCGGAGGCCCGGCTTGGCACTCCTGGTGTAGGCATCGGATCCGATCGCACGCTGACCCGGATGAGATTGGGAACGGGCGCGCTTCCCGAGACGAGGGCCGCCGTCCCGCTTTGCTGGGGAATCATGTTAAAATTGGAGGTGGGAGTATAAATGGTGACGGTGGGCGTGGGCGGGATGGGTGTGGGGGAGGCGACCGTGGAGGTGGAGCCGTTGACTATCTCCTGTTTGAGATCGCCCAGGATCATGTACATGGCGCTGTGCGCAAGGATGTCGGCCTTCGTCTGGGCGGCGCTGCTGTTGGATACCTGCCGCTCGGTGAGGGCCCTGGTGAAATATGCCAGCGCCAGGACGGTGAGCAGCACGAGAAAAGCCAGGATGATGACGAGGGCGACGCCGTCCTGGCGCAAGGACGCGCCAAGGGGGCGGGGGGGGGCGGTTTTCATTTGGAAAGGCCTTACTGCTGCGTGTCCAGATAGAAATAGCGCTCGTAAACTCGCACGCCCGCGGCGGCCGCTTTGGGGATGCCGGCGCTGGAAGCGAAGTTGGTGGAATTTATCACCGCGTTCCAGGCGGGCGCAATGTCACCCAGGTATGTGGGGTCGGTTGAAGAATCCAGGGCATCGGGAAAAGCGCTGGCCAGGGTGGCGTAGCCGCTGGTAGTCACAATAGCACGGCTGGTTGTGTCCAGCACGGCAATGGCCACCACGATGGCAGCCACATCCTTGAAGCCGTTGATGGAAGTATGCGCCGGCGTCACGGTCGGGTCCCAAGGGGTGATGGTGAGCCGGCCGGAGTGCGTGGACGTGGGCTTGAGAAGGTACGTATACTCAAAACGGAAGACCTGGCTGCCCACGGTCTTGTAATCCGGATCGCCGTTGAATAAAAGGGGCCACTGGCCCAGGAGGGTTAATGGCAGAAAAGCAACGTCACCCCAGGCGCCCCCCGGGCCGGGATCCCAGCCCTGCCCTTTCCCCAGACGCTGCAGGCCCGGCAGGCCGGTGTAGAGATCGTTGGCGACCATGTACGCGGCGAGAGAGATCGAAGCTTTCAGGCTGCCAGTGGTGGGTTGGGTAGCGCCCGAGAAGTAACCATCCGTGTCGGCATAAAAGGCCATCATGTCGTTTCCAGGCTGGAGGTTGGCGGGGATGGCCGTACTGCCATACGCCGCGCCGAGCGTGCCGGAGAGCGCCATCTTGAAAGAGGAATAGTCTACGTCGGTGCGCTTGACCATGCGGCTCAGATCCACGGCCATGCGGTTGAAAAGCAGCCGCGCCTCGGTGTCGGAATCCATGTGCTTTCCGCTGCGCCCGATGGCGGCGGAAGCACCGTTGACCAACTGGGCGACGAGCACCATCATGAGCGCCAGCACCGCCACCGAGACAAGCATTTCAACCAGGGTGAAACCTTTCGCGCCAGGATGAGGCCGGATTCGCAAGGGCGCGTTCATGAATCAGTTTCTATCCAGAGCTACGAAGGCTGAGACAGATCCCAGGCCGTTCCCTGCCGCTTGCGCGGGCCAGCTAATGACAACGCTTCCATAAGTCGCGGTTCTTGCCGTTCCGGGTTGTGTGAGCGTAATGACCGCCTTGTAAAGTGAAGTAGAACTGGGAGATGTCGGGGCGGGAAACGGCCCGCCACTTTGGTTGAGGTAGATGGTGGATGAGATGATGGTGGATGATGTGCTTGTCACGGTGATTCCATACAAGGGAGACTTGGAGGTTAACGAGGAATTTGTGGTCTGCGCGGCCGTGGGAGTCTGATTCAGGTCCGCGATGATGCTTGTTGCAATGTTGGCCGCGGTGCTCTGTTTGATGGCTGACTGGTTGTTATCAAGACCGATCGGCAACAGCCCGAAAATGGCGAGGAGCGCAAAGCCGGCCACGGCCAGGGCCAGGGTGACTTCGACCAACGAAAAGGCGGAGAGGCTCGCGGTTCGACTTCTCATTGGATATAAATTTTCGCCTGCCCGGTGATCCCCTCGATCTGGACGCAGGCGGCAGCCTGATTATTTCCCGCATAGGGGGGCGCCACCACATTACCATGGGTGGGCTGCAACCCAATTTCCATAAAGCTTTGCGGTCCCGCGCCGCTGAATGTATTTTCCGTGATCTTGCTGGCTTCCCCCTGCGGATTAAATTCAATGATTTTGGTAAATGTATACTGGGGAGAGGTGGCTGTCTGTGTCGCTGAAGGAGGGATCGGATAGGTGAAGGTAGTGATATTGCCGGTCGCACTCAAAGTCGTTTGGGCAAAAAGTCCCGCGGCATTGTTGGGGTTTGGGGATAAACCGGGCGCATCGCCGACCTGGTAGGCGTATGGCACTGGCGGACGAGCTGGAAAGTTGGCTGGGGAACCCGAAGGATTATTCACCCCGGCCATATGGGTGTTGTTGATCTTAATCAGGTTGATGACCTGGGTCAGTGTCACTTGATTATTGCTGTTGCCGGCGCCAAACGCCGCGGGAACGCCGGAAGAATCGCTGTACCTCGTTCCATCCTTGGAGGCGACGACCAGGACGATGACCCTGCCGCCCTTTTGACTGGTATTGGGCGAAGGCTGCGAGCCGTCCTCCTCATAAAAACCCACCCACACATACGTGTTGTTGGCGAGCGCGTAGGTGCGCGCATTTTCCAGGGCGCCCGAAATAGTATAAGCCGCCGTTTTCACATCGCTCCCTCCTTTGAGGGAATTGAACGCGGGGACCGCCAATGTCATCATCGCCGCGATGATCGCAACCACCGTCAACAACTCAATAAGGGTGAAACCCGATCGCGGCGGGCGGCGCCCAATTCGATGGGGCTGGAGTCCACGGCTTGGGAAACGGGGTAATGCGGGGGCAACCATGTATCGGAGAATTTGTAACCCAATTTGAGTGCTATGCAATCACTTTATTCGTGTTTTTTTGTCCTTGCGCACTGGTCCGCGTTTGACAACCTTCAAATCATGATGGATTCATCGTAAACAAACTGGAACGGCAAGACAGTAATCCGGAACCGAAAACAGAGGGTGTTGCTTCATTTGCCTCTTTATTTCTGGTAAATCCGATAAAGTGCTATACTCTTGAGAATACGGGCTAAGAATCGTCCGATCCGCCTTGTGAAGATCGCTCACACTCAACTTAAATACCAGCGCGTTGAAGCCGAAATCCGGCAATTGGCCAAAGCTCTGCCTCTCGGGGCCAAATTGCCCGCGGAAAGGGATCTCGCCGTTTCCTACGGCTGCAATTTTCTTACGGTGCGCA
>Ga0302324_100021376_pt1 | contig 12617 bp, 10 predicted proteins | sample Palsa_T0_1_FD_201949 | JGI IMG/M metagenome (GOLD analysis project Ga0302324, IMG submission 201949) | Peat permafrost microbial communities from Stordalen Mire near Abisko, Sweden - Palsa_T0_1 | ecosystem: Environmental > Terrestrial > Soil > Palsa > Peat permafrost | place: Sweden: Abisko...
AAATACGGCTACCAGCTCATCATCAACGTCAATAATTCCTATTTCATCGCCAATACCGAAGCCTTCAACAAGCTGTCGCCCGAACTGCAGGCCAAGGTGCGTCAGGTGGCCCAGAATTCCGCACGCTGGGATCAGGAGACGATGCAGAAAGAGGAAGCCGAGTCGGTCCAGACATTGACCGCGATGGGCTACACCTTCACCAAGGGAACGCCAGACGACACAACGCGTGCCGTTAACGCGATGAAGCCCTATTGGGACGAATGGGCCTCCTCGCGCGGTCCTGACGTGGCCGAAGCGCTGGGAAAAGTCCGCACCGCACTTTGGCGATGATCCTCCGGGACCGGTAATGACGCAGCCCGAGCAGGACAGCGGACCTTCCCGTGTCTCTGCGCAGAAACTTCCCGAAAGCATCGTCGAGCGCGCGTGCAAGTACGCCTGCGTCGCCGCGCTGGTGACGATGCTGCTGGTGATCGGCACCGATATCCTGACGCGCTCGGTCTTCAATTTCTCGTTCGAAATCTCCGACGAGCTTGGCGGCTACATGCTGGTGCTGATCACATTCATCAGCCTTCCGGTATGCCAGGTCAACGACAGCTTTCATCACGTCGAGCTGGTGCAGTCGCGATTGTCGCCGCGCGGGCGTGCCGTGAGCCGCATCATCTTCGACGTCCTGTCGCTGAGCTTTGGCGCCCTGCTCCTGTGGCAATTGACCCGCTTCGAGATGTCCTCGTATCGCTTCGCAAACCGGGCACCGACCTATCTGAATACTCCGCTCTGGATTCCGCAGCTCGTAATGATGCTTGGCGCCGCGGCCTTGTGCTTTTCCATCGTGCGTACGCTCACCGCCGACATCGCAAAGCTGCGCAGCACGGGGATCGCCGGTGAGCCCTGAAGTTCAGATCATCGCCACCTGTGCGCTGTTCCTGGTGTTGCTGACCGCCGGGATGGCGGTGCCATTCGCGATCGCCGTGCCGGCCGTGTTCTATCTGCTGCTGCAGGGCGGCTTGCCGAGCCTGAACAGCCTCGGTCTCGTCAGCTGGGGCAGCATGAACAGTTTCGTGCTGACTTGCGTACCGCTGTTCATGCTGATGGCGGAAATCCTGCGCGTCAGCGGGCTGTCGAGCCGTATCTATGGCGGGCTCGCGAAGCTGGTCGCAAAGCTTCCCGGCGGCCTACTGCAAACCAACATTGCCGGCTGCGCTATCTTCGCTTCGGTCAGCGGATCAAGCATCGCTACCGCTGCTTCGATCGGTGGCGTAGCGCTGCCGCAGCTCCTGCGCCGCAATTATGACCGGCCGTTGGCTGCCGGCTCGCTCGCCGCGGGCGGTACGCTCGGTATTCTGCTGCCGCCGAGTTTCGGCATGATCGTGTACGGCACCTTCACCGAGACCTCCGTGCCGAAATTGTTCATGGCCGGCGTCGTGCCCGGACTGATCATGACCGCAGCTTTCATGACGTATATCGGCACGCACGCCCTGCTCTTTCCCGCTGTTGCACCGCGCGAGGCCGGGCCACGCTCGATCCACGAATTTCTTGCCGCGCTCGTCGATGTGCTGCCGTTCGCGCTTCTGATTGCCGGCACGCTCGGCGGCATCTACGCGGGACTGATGACAACGACGGAAGGCGCGACCATCGGATGCACCCTTGCCGTCCTGCTTGGCGCGATTTTCGGCAATCTCACGCTGCGCGGCGTCGTTGACGCGATGTATTCGACGATCAGATTCTCCGGGAACATCCTGTTCATCATCTTCACGGCCTATGTATTCTCCTATGCCATCAGTTTTGCCGGCGTGGGCGAAAAGGTAACAGCCTTCATTGTCGGCATGCATCTAAGCCGGCTGGAGTTCTTCCTGACCCTGCTCGTGCTCTACACGGTTCTCGGCTGTCTGATCGAGAGCCTGGGCATGATCGTGATCACGGTGCCGCTGATCTTTCCGGTATTGCCGAGCTACGGCATTGATCCGCTGCTGTTCGGCGTTGTGCTGGTGTTGTTCGTTGAACTGGGGCAAATTTCGCCGCCGATCGGGATCAACCTGTTCGTTATTCAAAGCATTTGGGACGGCAAACTCAGCGAAGTCATCCTTGGCACGATTCCGTTCCATCTCACCATGTTCGTGGTCCTGGCGGCGGTGATCCTGTGGCCGGAGCTAGCACTTTGGCTTCCCTATCATGCGGGGCGATGAGATCATGCAGCGCAGCACGTCGCGGATTTTAACGACCCACACCGGCAGCTTGCCCCGCCCGCGCGACCTGACACGTCTTTATGCCCTGCGCGCACAAGGCGAAACAACAAACACCGCCGAGATCGATCGCGCCGGACGCGACGCCGTGCGCGCGATTGTCCGCAAACAGCATGATGTTGGCATCGATGTCGGCAATAACGGCGAGCAGCAGCGTGACTCGTTCTTTCTTTATTTGAAATCCCGGCTATCCGGCCTGGGCGGCAGCTGGGAGCGGCCGTCGCGTGCCGACATCGAACGCTACCCGGAATTCAAGCGCATCTGGATCGAGCAACATGCAAGCCGTACTCAGGTTTCCAATCTCGGCGGACTGCCGAAGGCGGTCGGCGAGGTGCGATATCTCGACGATAACGCCGTCAAAGACGAGTGCAATTTCTTCAACGAAGTGCTGAAGGAAAACCCCGGCGTTTTTGTAGAGCCGTTCATGAATGCGCCGTCGCCGGGCATCCTCGCTACTGCTTTGAAGAATGAGCACTACGAGTCGCTGGCTTCCTACCTCGCTGCGCTCGGACGCGCGCTGCAAGTCGAATACGAGGCGATCGTCAACGCGGGCTTTGTCTTACAGATTGACGCGCCCGATCTCGCACTTGAGCGTCACATCACCTACAAAGACAAACCGGTCTCCGCTTTCGTCGAATTTATCGAGCAGGTCGTCGCCACCATCAACCGCGCGCTGGTCAATATCCCGCGCGACCGTGTCCGCTTCCACGTATGCTGGGGTAATTCTGAATCGCCGCACGATTGCGATGTGCCGCTGGAGGATATCCTGCCGGTATTGCAGCAGGCGAAAGTCGGAGCCTTTTTCCTGCCGTTCGCCAATCCACGGCACGCTCATGAATTTCGCTGTTTCGAGAAACGGCCGCTGCAAGGCGATCAAATTCTCATTGCCGGCGTTATCGACAGCTTGACCAATTTCGTCGAGCACCCGGAAGTGGTCGCGGACCGCATCGAACGCGTCGCAGACGTCATTGGCGATCCATCGCGGGTCATGGCCGGCACCGATTGCGGCTTCGATACGTCAGCCGGCTGGGGCCGGGTCGCCGAGGATGTCGTCTGGGCAAAGCTCGCGAGCCTGCGCGACGGCGCACGGCTCGCCTCGCTGCGGCTGTTTTAGGTCCATATCGCAGTCTTGCTGCATATCGTGCTTCAACTTGACACAGTCCGCGCCGCGTAGCCTTGACCGGACCAACGGCGAAGCAGAAGATATTTGCAACCGGGCGTGGGGCCTGAGCCCGGCATACAAATCAAACTAAATACCGCCACGAGGGAGCATCGCAATGTCAAACGTCCAGACTCGGATTCCGCGTCGCACATTGCTTAAAGCCGGCGTTGCGCTTGGCGCCAGCCAGGTCATCGGCGCGCCGTTCATCATCAACGCACTTGGCGACGAGCCGGTGAAGATCGGCATGGTCAATCCGCTGACCGGCGTCTTGTCGGCGCTGGCTCAAAGCGAAGTCGACGGTGCCAGATATGCCGAGGCCGAGATCAACAAAAAAGGTGGCATTCTCGGCCGCCCATTACAGCTTCTCGTGGAAGACTCGGCTAACGACGTTGGCACCGGCGTTCAGAAAACGCGCAAACTGATTGACCGGGACAACGTTAACGTGATTTTTGGCGATGTAAACTCCGGCATCGCCTACGCCATGTCGCAGGTGACGTTCGAAAAGAAAGTGCTGCATATTGTGCCGGGTGGTCATACCGACCCGATCACCGGCACCAATTGCAAATGGAACGTATTCCGCGTCTGCAACACCACCTCGATGGACGCCAACGCGGTGACGCCGGAACTGGTCAAACGGTTCGGCAAAAAGTGGTTCTTCATCACACCCGACTATGCTTACGGCCATACCTTGCAGGATGCTTTCATCAAGGCATTGACCAAGCTCGGCGGCACTTACGACGGCGACTATCTGCCGATCAACAACACCGATTTTTCCGCAACGCTGATCAAGGCCAAGGGTTACAAGCCGAACGTGCTGCTCAACAACATGGGCGGCCTGACCCAGATCAACTGCATGAAGCAGTTCACCCAATTCGGCATGCAAAAGGAAATGGCGCTCGGCGGCGCGCTGTTCGAGATGGAGAGCATCAAGGGCTGTCCACCCGACGCGCAGACCGGTTGGTGGGACATGGAATGGTGGTGGAACCAGCCCAACGTGCCCGAAGTCGTAGAATTCGTCGCAGACTATCGAGCAGCAACAAAAAAGACGCCGTCGGCACGCGACTGGATTGGTTATGCGTCGGTGTATACGGTCAAGCTTGCCGCCGAGAAGGCCAAATCACTCGATGGACCTAAAATGGCCGCGGCGCTGGAGGACATGGAGTTGCCACCGGACGTGGCACTGCAACCGGGGCCGGTGCGCTTCCGCAAGGGTGACCACGAACTGATGGCAAATATCTTTGTCGGCGAAGTGCATCCGCCAAAGGATGGCGCCGACGATGTGTTCACCACCGCTGCGTTGGTGCCGGGCGAGCAAGCCGCCGGTTCAGTCGCGGACACCGGATGCAAGATGGAGCAGCCGGCCTGATCCAGATCTGAAGCGCGCTGCTGGGGGAGCAAGAGCGGCAGATGTGGCAGGTTGTACTGTTCAACGTCACCAACGGGCTGATCATTGGCGCGTTCTACGTGCTGATGGCGCTCGGTCTGTCGCTCATCCTCAATCTCTCCAACGTCATCAATTTTGCCCACGGCAATTTCCTCGCGCTCGGCGCCTATCTTGCCTACACGCTGGAACCGGTGCTGGGGTACTGGGGCGCGCTTCTGGTCTCGCCGCTGCTCACGGCGCTGATCGGCGTTCTGGTCGAACGGTTGATGATCCGGCGCATCTATAATCGCGATCCGGTCTATAGCCTGCTGCTGACGTTCGGGCTCGCCTTCGTGATCCAGGACGTGTGCCGCTATGTCTGGGGCCCAAACGGCCTGCCGATGGGCTTGCCGGCAATGCTGTCGCAGCCGCTGACGCCGACACTGTTTTTCATCACCTGGTACCGCATCTTCATGGTGACGATCGTGATCGTCACCATCATCGGGTTGTTCGCCTTCCTGCGCTACTCCCGTATCGGATTGCGCATCCGCGCCGGCACCTTCGATCTCGAAACCGTGGCGACGCTCGGCGTCAATGTGCGCAATCTCCGTACCTTCAATTTCGCCTTGGGTTGCATGCTGGCGGGCTTGAGCGGCGTGCTCGCCGCCGGCCAGCTCGGCATCAATCCGAACATGGGCGACGACCTGTTGATGACGAGCTTCATAGCCATCATCGTCGGCGGCGTCGGCAGCCTGATTGGCACGTTATTCGGCGGCCTTCTGATCGGCATGGCGGCTGCGATCACGACCGTCTTCTATCCTGCGGCAAGTGAAGCCGTGATCTACGGCATATTGATGCTGGTGCTGCTGATCCGGCCGCGCGGGCTGATGGGCGAGGAAGGAATGTTCTCGTGAGCAACGCGCTTGCCGCCCTCAAAACCCGCCTTCCGGAAGGCCGGGACCTTTATACGCTGCTCGGCATCTCGGCGCTGCTTGTCACCGCGCCATTCTGGCTGCCGTTCCTGGGCGGCTACACGGCACTGGCCAGTAAGGTGCTGGTGTTCGGGCTTGCCGCCATGAGCCTCAACATGCTGCTCGGCTTTACCGGCGTGTTGAGCTTCGGCCATGCCGCCTATTTCGGCCTTGGCGCCTACGGCGCCGGCCTGACGCTTCGCTACCTCGTGCACTCGACACCGCTTGCCATGCTGGCCGGCGTGTTGTTCGGCGGCCTGGCCGGCACCCTGTTCGGCGCACTCATCGTACGCCGCCGCGGCGTCTATTTCGCCATGTGCACGATCGCGTTCGGGCAGATCTGGTATTACATCGCCTATAGCTGGAATGACTTTACCGGCGGCTTCGACGGCCTGCGTGATTTCCACCGCGCGCCGATCGGCTTCGGTCCACTGACCTTCGACATTACCCAGAGCGAAACCAGGTTCTATTTCTTCACGCTCGCGATCTTTGGCATCGCCGCAGGCATGATGGGACTGTTGCTGCGATCGCCGTTCGGCCGAACGCTGCTGGCGATCAGGGAGAATGAGCGCCGCGCCCGCTTCCTCGGCATCCCGGTCGAGCGGCACATCTGGATGTCGTTCTCGATCTCGACCTTTTTCACCGCGCTTGCCGGAACGCTTTATGCCCTGCTCAATAATTTTGCCGATCCGCTCAGCCTGCACTACTCACTGTCGGGTTATTTCGTGGTGATGACCGTCATCGGCGGCATGCGAACCTTCTGGGGACCGCTGGTCGGGGCCGCCGTGTTCGTGGTGTTGCAGGACTATATCTCTTCGATGACGGTGAACTGGATGTCTTTCATCGGCACAATCTTTATTCTGGTCGTGCTGTTCTTTCCGCGCGGCCTGCTCGGCATGCGGCGGCGCCTATCGACTTAAGGCTTACGCCGCCGTCTCGGCGTGGATGCGTAGCAACTCGGCGATTGTCTTCGGATCGCGCCGTCCGAAGCCGCATTCGGTGCCGATGCCGAAGTCCTGTACGAAGTTTTCAGCCGCCGCGATGCGGCGCCGCGTTCCTTCGACGCCATCCGTGTAGTGAACCAGTCCGAGGCAAAGCCGCGTGGCTGGATCGAGTTTCAGACGCGACAATGGCCTGAAATAAGCCTCGTCGGTGCGGTTGCGCGGCACCGGCATATGGATCTGGGTGATCGGCCGCTTGAGCCGCACCGCCAGCCGGTTCGCGTAGTCCACCATGTCGCCCATGTCGGTTGGCTCAACGACATGACGGTGGCCGGCGTCGCCGTAACAGAAGTGGAACAGGAGATCGACGTCCGCAGGAACCCGCTCCGCCAGCCGCACGACGATGGCGGAGAAATTCTCCTGCATTTCCTCTTTCGTGGCGCCGTACGGACCCGGCTGGTTGCGTTCGAGCCGAGCAAACACCGCGGAGGCAATATCGAACTGAATGGCGAGTTCATCATGCGGAATGGAGGCCGCGATCTTGTCGATCTCGCGCAATACCGCGTCATTGTAGATGGGATCAACAGCGCTTTGCAGATTTTCCCGGACGAACAGCCAGATCACCGAATGCGCCGGCACCAGATCGACCTGGAATTTGACCCGCGCGGGAATTTTGCCTTGTCGCTTCAATTCGGCAAATGTCGCGTAGGAACGCCGGGCAATGTCGGCATAGAACAGATTATCGAACTTCACATTGCCCATCGCGATGCCGGGCTTGAGCCCGTAACGCCGCCTGCCGGGAACACCGGGATGAAGCTGGAAGACTTCGTCGCTCAACGCGAGCGAAGGATTGCCCGCAAATACCAGCTCAAGCCAGGTGATCCAGTCCAGCCGTTCGCCGGTTTCGCCATCCGGCAGCGTCAACAGGCGCGGGCCTAACGCCGCGCTCACGCTTTCGAAGACTTCCTTCTCGTTCGCAAGCGGTGCACTGCCGACCAGATAAACGTTGCGCGACATCGGAATACTCAGCCTGCCAACACGTCGGCGTGGATCTTGAGAAGCTTGCGCACCGTATCGACCGAACGGGCGCGCGCCATGCCGCATTCGGTGGCGATGCCAAATTTCGGCGCATAACGCCGTGCCGTCGCAATACGCGCCTTCGCGCCGTCGACGCCGTCGACCGCATGTACAACGCCGAGATAAAGCTCGGTGCCATCTTTTAGCTTGAGATTTTGCAGCGGGCGATGGAATTCATCGTCGTTACGGGCGAGCGGCACCGGCATATGGATGTACGCCAACGGGTGCTCGACAGCTTCACTCAGGGCGTTGGCAAACTCGACCAGTTTCGTCGCGTCCTTTGGCTCGACGAAATGCCTGGCGCCAAAATCGCCGTAGCAAAGATGCACGCCGAGCTCGACATCCGGCGGCACAGCCGCACACAGGCGCACCATCCGCGCCAGGATTTTATCACGCGGCTCATCACCATGGGGTACGGCATCCGTCTTCTGGCCGTCCCAGATGCACATCTCGTTGCAGACGTCCCATTGGATGCACAGATCGCGATGCGGAATATGGCGGCAGAGCGCCACCACTTCCGCGATCATGGCGCGTTCATAAGCGGCCTCGATCGCCGGCAAATCCTCGTTGAGCACGATCGAGCCAACCACCGCGAACGGTGTCGGCAGACAGACCTGAAAGCGGGTGCCTTTTGGCAGCTCACCCTTGTCGCGCGCCGTTACAAAATCGAGATAAGACGCCCTCGCTTCGCGCGCATAGCCAAGCTCGCCGAACCGAACGTCCGAAGGCTTCGCGCCTTCGGCGAGGACCAGAAGCGGAAAGCGGTTGGTCGGACGGATCGCGCCGGACGGATCGGGACGCAGGAACGCATTCGAGCGCAGCAATGCGTACTGCCAGCTAATCCAAAGCCGCCGGCCGCCAACCTCGCCATCAGGCACCCGGCGCAGATGCGGACCAAGCAATTCGCCGACGGTTGCGAAGACTTCCTCCACCGTATCGAGACCGATACTGCCGACGAGATGCAAGCCTGTCAGACCCGTGTCGCTCATGCCGTGCCCTCCCCTACAATCCCAACAACCGTTTGGCATTGCCACCGGCGAGCGCAGCGACGGTCGTGGCATCGAACGTCTCGACACCCGCGATGTGACCGACCGGATCGAAATCGGCCATGTCGTATGGATAATCGGTCCCCATGACGACGTGATCGGCGCCGAACACACGCACCAACTCGGCAAGCTGATTGGGCGTGAAGACGACGGTATCGACATAGACGCGCTTGAGATAAGTCGTCGGCGGCTGCAGAAGTGCGCCGTGGCTGTCCGAGCGCGCGCCCCAGGCATGGTCGATACGGCCGGAATACGTGCCCAAATAGCCGCCGCCGTGCACGGCCAGAATCTTCAGCTTTGGATGCCGCTCCAGCACGCCGTCGAAGATCAGGTAATGCAGCGCGATCGTCGTCTCCAGCGGATTGCCGATGACATTGTTGAAATAGAATCGCTCAAAGCGCTTGGCGTCGGTGAAGCCATTGGGGTGGAGCATCACCAGCACCCCGAGCTCTTCGGCTTTCTTCCAAAACGGCGCGAAGGCTGGATCCGACAATTCCCTGCCGGCAACATTGGTGATGACCTGCACACCTTTGAAGCCGAGTTGCTTGACACAACGTTCGAGCTCTTTCGCCGCTTCGTTGCCGTCGGACATCGGCACCGTGCCAAAACCCTTAAAGCGGTCCGGTCTCTTGGCACAGAACGCGGCAATGCCGTCATTGACCATCTGCGCGGCTTTGACCGCGATATCGAGCGGCACCGTGTAGTAACACTGCGGCGGCGGCGGCGCGATCATCTGCATGTCGACGCCCATGGCATCGAGATCGGCCAGCCGCTGATCGGCGCCGGCAGTCGCGCGAATGTCCGCTTCCTGCTTCTGGTTGAGCGCGCGGGTTTCCGCATTGGAAAAGTGTGCGAGCGGAATGGTCTCCAGATCGAGATGAGGTTCGACGAATTTCGCCGCTTCCGGAACCGCGACGTGGGAATGAATATCGACGGTGACGCTCTTGGGCCGCAATTCCCGTCCCGGCTTGCCGTGCTTGCGGGCCGCGGTCGGGCCATACTTATTCCCTTGCTCAGCCATATCGCTTCCTTGAACGCAGTTTCCCCCTAGACATTGATCCGATCAAATGTAATCGGATCAATGTCTAGATTTCTGGTTGGAGCATGATCTTTTCGGAAAACCGGAAACCCACTTTTCCGGATCATGCATAAGGCCGGCCAGACTACCGCATTCCCGGAAAACTCAAACCTCGATTTCGCGGCTGATCTGCACGAAATTTTGCGCCGGAATATTGAAGCGATCCGCCAGATGGATCGAGTTGCGAGAGAGGAACGAGAAAAGCAGGCGCCGCCACACCGGCATCCGCGGCCTGCCGCTGCGCTGCACCACGTAGTCGCGCTCGCTGAAATAGATCGCGTTGTCGAGGTCCACCGGGCATTGGGCCTTGTCGGAATGGAGGGCTTTCGCGATATCGGGCACCTCGACGAAGCCGAAGCGGATGACGACGCGCCAAAATCCCTCGCCGAGTTGCTCGAACCTGATCCGGTCATCGGGGTTGACGCGCGGCTTGCCGGAAAAATCCACCGTCAGCGCAATCGTCTTCTCATACAGCGATCCCATCTGCCGAACATGATCGGCAATGAGCGGCGGGATATTGTCGCGCTGCCGCGTGATGAAGATCGCGGTGCCCGGTACGCGCGGAATTTTGTGGCCGCGAAGCTGCCGGACGAACTGTTCGACGGTGAGTGCATCGCGCTCCCGCGCACGATGCATGGCCTCCAAGCCGCTATGCCACGTCGTCATTATGACAAAAATCGCACCGCCGATCAGCATGGGGATCCAGCCGCCTTCGGCAATCTTGAGAAGGTTCGCACCAAAGAAGACGATATCGACCGTCAGGAACAGCGAGAAAATCGCTAGCGCGTATGCCTTGCGCCAACGCCATATCGAAACCATGACGCGATAAAGGATCGCGGTCGTCATCAGCATGGTGGTCGAGACGGCGGCACCATAGGCGCCGGCGAGGCGGTCGGAATGCGCAAAACCGATCGTCAGCGCCAGCGTGCCCAGCATCATCAGCCAGTTCACGAACGGCACATAAATCTGACCATACGCCTCGGACGAAGTCTGGGTGATATGCATTCCCGGAAGCCAGCCGAGTTGCATCGCCTGCCGGGTCAGCGAAAACGCTCCGGTGATAATCGCCTGGCTGGCAATCACTGTTGCAACGACTGAAAGCACGACGGCCGGATAGAGCATCCAGCCAGGGATAAGCGCAAAAAACGGTATATCGCCGCCGGCATGGTGCAGCAGGAAGGCAGTCTGTCCGGCATAATTCAGCAGCACGGCCGGCAACACAATTACAGTCCAGGCAATACGGATCGGTTCCCGGCCAAGATGCCCCATGTCGGCGTACATGGCCTCCGCACCCGTGACGCAGAGGAATACCGCGCCAAGAATGGCGAGACTCGCAAAGCCGTTATGAAACAAAAACTCGATGGCGAAGCGCGGATCGACTGCGGCGATAACGTGGGGCTCGCTGACAATCCCGATGATTCCGACAATCGCGATGAAAACGAACCACACCAGCATCACCGGGCCAAACCACCTGCCGACAGCCGAGGTGCCATATCGCTGCACCATAAAAAGCAACAGCAGAATCACCGCCGCAATCGGCATCGTGTAGGGCGCAAAATCATGACTTGCGATCTTAAGGCCTTCTGCTGCGCTCAAAACCGAGATTGCCGGCGTGATCGTGCCGTCGCCGTAGAGCAGCGCAGCACCCACCAATCCGCAGACAATGAGATAGCGATTACGTCCGCGCCAACTCGCCCGGGTCAACGACATCAGTGCCAGGATGCCGCCTTCGCCGCGGTTATCGGCCCGCATGACGATCAGAGAGTACTTGATCGACACGATGATAATCAGCGTCCAGAAAATCAGCGACAGGCTGCCGAGCGCACTATGCTCGTCGAAATGCCCGCCAAGCGCCGCCGAGATCGCGGGATAGACGTAAAGCGGGCTGGTGCCGATATCGCCATAGACGATGCCCAGTGCGGTCAGAATCGCGAGCGGCTTGAACCGCGCCACCGCTTCGGGTTTCGCCTGCCCTTTGACGGGCTCCTGCCCGACTTCAGCCGCGGCGCTCAATGAAAATCTCCCACCTGATCCGGCGGCAAGAATAAGAGCCACCACCGATAGAACGCCGGGCCACGGCACCGGTTCAACAGGTCTGAATAGCTCACAATTTGGCGGCCCAAAGCTTACGGACCATCCAGAACGGCACAAAAGCGGCGCAAACACTGCAAATCGCACAAATCGCTGTCACCTCAGTCAACGGCGTGACAGTGCCGTCGGCAAGGAAGCCATAAAGCTGCGCAAATGCGGCGCCGAGAAAATTCTGCATGAATACGCCAATACCGGCGGCGGTACCGGCGAGCTTGAGGTTGGTCGCCATGGCGCCCGCCTGTGCGTAGGAGAGCGAGAGCCCCTGCGACATGGTGATGAAGAACCCCGGCACGAACAGGGAGAGCGGTGTCAAATAGCCACTGAGCAGGAGCGCCGATTGAGATGCGATAGTGACGATCAGGAACAGCGATCCAATAAGCACCATGGTCTCGTTGGCGGCCCTATTGCCGATGCGGCTGGTGATAAAATTGCCAAACAGATACCCGAACGGGAACAGCAGGAAATAGATGCCGAACTCGGTTGATGGCCGTTGCAACATGTCCTTCATCAGATTTGATGCCGCCGTGGCGGTCGCGAGGAACGCGCCAGTCATGAATCCGCTTTGCAGCACAAACGCGGTAAAGATGGGGTAATCGGCCGGCGAGCTTGTGGATAGCTGAAGATTTTGGGTGCTGCGCTTCAGGCTGA
>Ga0302324_100021379_pt1 | contig 12616 bp, 10 predicted proteins | sample Palsa_T0_1_FD_201949 | JGI IMG/M metagenome (GOLD analysis project Ga0302324, IMG submission 201949) | Peat permafrost microbial communities from Stordalen Mire near Abisko, Sweden - Palsa_T0_1 | ecosystem: Environmental > Terrestrial > Soil > Palsa > Peat permafrost | place: Sweden: Abisko...
CGGGCGATCGCTCGTCATAATGCGCTCCGCACCATCTAGCACGAGGGACTCGACGCCCTCGACATCAAGCTTCATAAATCCGACGCGCGTACTATCCGGCACGATGTCGTCAAGAACTCGGGTCGTTACCGGAACCGTCGCAGCGGTGTTCTCCCACGCCACGAGCGACGAATATGCCGATGTGTCCTTCGGACCCTGCGTACGAAGGACAGCCGACCCATCTTTATCGGACAGGGCGCACTCCGAGACCGTGAGCTGGTCAAGATCATTGTCCCGTTTCAGCTCGCGCAAGCGACGGGCGTTCGCTGGCAGAGCCTCAATAGCGTACACCGTGCCGCGTGCCCCCACCGCGCGACATATCTGACTGGTTACGATGCCGATATGCGCACCGGCATCAACCGCTGTCGTGCCTGCAGGAATCCGGTCGACTACCTCCTGTGGCATCAGGCACCAGTTCACTCCGAGGAACCAGCAGGCGTCGAGAAAGTCATCGAGGCTCGTCTGACGCGTGAGACCAAAGGTGTCTCGATAGGTGAGTGATGCCGGATAGCGTACGAGCAGGTGCGCGAGAGAAGCCCCGCGACCTCGCACTGGTGACGCCCGTGCGAACCGTCCAAGAAGCTTGTAGCCGTGATCTAACAAGCGAGCAATCATGACAGATCGTGATGGCTTCGTACGGGTATGGGCAGGTTGCTGTGCGCCTCAATAAACGCCGCGATTACCCCACGCGCGTAGACCCGCCACATGCCTAGGGGAGCCCACCGCGAGCCGCGGGTGCTCTCGCCGGCGAGATTGTGCGCGAGCTGCCGTGCCGGCTCGAAGCCCTCCACGGTGCGCTCCTCATCGGGCGTTACGACTAATTACCTATCCCGGTTGGGTGGCGGCGAGGGTCGCGAGGTTGGCCTTCTTGAATGCGATTAGGCCGCTGGCGAGCTGGAGGAGGGCGAGGTGGTTCTCGTCCTTCTTGGACCAGCGGATGAGGATCGAACCCACTCGCTCGCGCTCGGGCGGGAGCGCCGGACAGCTTGGCAAGGATCGTCAGGTCGGTGTGAAGCCGCACCCGTTCGATCCGACACACGCGGGCTGGGTAGCTAACGAGTCGCCAGCAGATAATCGAGGACTTGGCGCAGCGCGTCACGCAGCTCGTGGTCGTCGTCGACGAGCGTGACGTTCGCTCGGTCGGTTCCCTGCTCGGCCATGCCGCCGACCCGCGCCATGATCACCGGACGATCGTAGAGCAGTCCACGCTCCATGACGTTCGATGACCAGCCGCGGCGGTAGGGCAGCACGAGCGCGTCCGCGGCGACGATCCAGCGGTCGAAGTCCTCGTCGCCGAGATACCCCTCCCGCAGCTCGACGCCAGGAGTTTCGTCTGCCAGCCGGCGCAGCTCGGCGACGTGACTCACACTCGTAGGGTCCTCGCGCCACATCGATCCCACGACGTAGAGGCACGCCTGCTCGGGCTGCAGCTCACCGAAAGCGAGGATCGCCCGATCGAACCCCTTGTTCGGCTGGAGGAAGCCGATCGCCAGCAGCAGCACCGGAGCTGCCGGCAGATCGAGCGCAGCCCGTGCTGTGGCCTGGCTCGCGTCGGTCCGCCGCACGAGATGCTCGCCCTGGCTGACAACACGGATGCGATCCTCGCTGATCTTGAAGGCGGCGGCGAAATCCCGTCGCTCCCGCTCGGTGTGGACGATCAGCAGGTCGGCCAGCAGCCAGACGCGGCGGCCGACGATGCGGAGCAGCGGAGCGAATCGTCCCTCGGGGTAGTTCACCTCGTGAACGCACACCTCGCAGCTCGGCGCCGACCAGATTCCCGCGGCGAGGCGCAGGAGTGAGAAGGCCCAGGTCCGGCGGGGGGTCCCCGGAGCCCCGAGCATCTCGGGCTGGAACTGCACGATCAGGCGATCGAAGCGCCGCGCAAGCATGGCCAAGCGCAACCCGGCGCCAAGCTTGGAGATGTCCAGCACGCGGTCTGCGTCCGAGCGCTCAGGAGAAGCGACCACAACCTCGTGGCCCTCGGCCCGCAGGGCTCCCACCGCCTGATCCGCGTACGCCGAGATGCCGCCACGCATCGGTGGATATGGGCTGAGCATCAGCACCCGCATGTCAGCGCTCGCCGGGACGCACGACGATGTTCGGATCGCCCGCTGGTCGCTGCCAGAGGCGCGGGAGCCGCTGGAGGGAGCCGTCACAGATCGAATATCCGACATAGCCCGCTTCGTCAAAGAGCTCTTGGACCTCGGCGATAGAGCCTCCCTGGCGTTCGAGGTGCTCCGGCTCGAGCTCCACGATGAAGTCCGGCCGCGCGTGGTGGAGCACCTGGGGCGCCCCGCGGAGCGCCAGTAGCTCCGCTCCCTCCACGTCGAGCTTCACCAGCTTGAGCCGCTCGAGGACCTCGCTTGCAACGTCGTCGAGAGTCGCCACCTCGACCTCGACCTCGACCCCGGTGCTCGTGTCCGCCGGCGCGAAGGAACTGAATCCCGACCCCGGTGTAAAAACGCGCAGTCGCAGACGACCGGGCTCCGACGCCAGTGCCACCTCGCGCAGCTCCACCCAATCGAACCCGTTGCGATCGACATTTGCGCGCAGCAGGCGCATCGTGGTAGGCGACGGCTCGCAGGCGATGACTCGCCCTTGGCTCCCAACCCCGGCGGCGGCCAGGAGGGTGAACAACCCGATGTTCGCGCCGCCATCGATCACCACGTCGCCGGGTTTCAGCAGAGACTGCATGAAGCGGGCGGCCGGCTCGCAGAAGCCGTAGCCGAAGAGACGACGCCCATGCGGTGTGCCGAAGTCGACACCGAGCAATGGTCCTCCGTCGAGCGAGATGACAGCGTCTCGCCCGCGGCTGTGCATCTGCCGCAGTGAGGCGGCCAGCACCCGCGGAGCGCCCACCGCCGGCGAAGTGCCGCATCGCTCGGCTGGAGGCGGGACGAGCTCGGCGACACGCCCACGAGCGTACGCGGCGATTGTGACGGCGCGGCGGAACCGTCGCGCCGCCTGCTCCGCCAGCGCACTCATACGGTAGGGCGGCGGCGCTTGAGCAGCGCCTCGCGAATCTCGACGGGGACGATTCTCAGCGCCAGCAGCGCGGCGACGTAGAGTGCCAACCCGAGCGCCGCCGCCGCCGCCGAAGGTAGGCCGAACACACTTGCCGCGGCGCCTGAGAGGAGGGTCGCGGCGGCGGCCCGCAGGACGAAGCCGAGGTCCATGCGCAGTTTGGGTCGCATGTGCGTGAGCGTGAACTCGTAGCTGAGACCGAGCGTCAACTCGGCGGCGACCATCGCGATCGCAGCCCCCTTCGCGCCATAGGCGCTGATCAGCGGCACTCCGCACGCCAGCACGACGGTGAGCGCAATGGCGCTGCAGACGAGTATCGCGCGCAGGCGGTCGAGTGCGAGCAGGGCGTATCCTCGCGCGCTGATGACGAAGGTGCCGAGCAGCGCCACGGCCAGGATTCGCAGGACTTCAACCGACTGACCGTAACCTGGTCCGGCGATGATGTGAATGGCAAAGGCGGCGCCGAGGAACAGTGCGAGCGCCAAGCCGCAGCCGGCGAGCACCATCGTCTCCACGAGCCTGCGGCCGGCGTAGTTGAAGCGCTCAGTATCGTCGCGCGCCGCGCGAGCGAGGAGCGGCAAGGCCGAGGAGACGAGCAATGGCGGGAGGATGGTGAACGAGGCCAGGACGCGGAACGACACGCCGAAGTATCCGGTCTGCGTGGGGCTGGACAGCAGCGAGACCATGATCTGGGCGATCTGGAAGTAGAGGACCGACAGGACGATCGCGGCGGAGAACGGCAGGATGCGCCCGACCATCCGGCGCCACTCCCTGGTCTCGAGTGCCGGGATCAGGCGCGAGTCGTGGCCGCCGATCACCGTCGTCGCCACCAGTACCGGGATCACGATCGGCAGCTGCAGCGCAAAGAACGGGAGCAGCCCCGCACCGGCCAGCGCCAGCAGCACGGCCTCGATCGCCACGCCGACCTGGATCGCGAGCTGCAGGCCGGCCACCCACCCAAACCGCAGACCGACCTGGAGCGGGATCGAGCATCCGTCTTGAACGACCAAGAACACCATGCCGAAGCCCGCGATCGCCGTCCCCAGGACCATCACGGCGGGGTAGCCGACCAGCAGGCCGAAGAGCACAGCGATCGACAGCCCGCCGAGCGCGAGCACCAGGCGGATACCGAGGAGGTTGCGCAGGAAGCGTCGCCCGTCCGATCTTGGGCCCGTGGCGTATTCGCGCACGGCAAAGCCCGTGAGCCCGAGATCGCTGATGGTCGCGACGATCGTGACGAGCGCCGTGACCGTCAGGAAGTGCCCGGTGTCGATCACGCCGAGGTGGCGGATGACAACGGCGCTCGAGACCACCGTTGCCAGCGTGCCGAGCAGGTAGCCGCCGAGACGCAGCAGGCTGCCGCGGATAACGGTCGGGCCGGCCTCGGCGGTATCGAGGATGTCCACTTGCACGTCCCCCGACGAACCGGCCAGCGCCGGATCGCCGCCGGCTGAGAGGGTCGATACCATCCAGGCAGAGGATATTGGACCGTCGGCGTCCCGCCGCGGCGTGAAATCGCCGGGCGGGATTGTGCGGAGGGGCCGCTCTTTTAAATGCACATCGCGCTCGTCCATCATCACGTCGGCGGCAAGGCGGGCGGCGGCGGCGGCGTGCGGCTGATGCTCGAGCTCGGGACCGGACTGGTCAAGCGCGGCCACCGTGTCACGATCGCGTGTCACGACTTCCTCCCCGGCAGCGAGTTCTCCTACGCATCGGATCAGCTCGAGATCCGATCGGTCAGGCGCGGCATCTCCGAGCTGCCCGCCGGCAACAGGGCGCTGGCCCGTCGCTTCTGGCTCGAGATGCCGAAGGTCGCCCGGCTCGTCCCGGCAGACGCGGACGTCGTCAACGCCCACGAGTGGCTCGCGCTGCGACCCGGGCGCATAGCGGCCGGGCGCCTGTCGGTCCCGCTCGTGTGGACTCGCAACGACGAGTCGCTCTGGGAGTACGCGATCGTGCCGAAGCAGACAATCGCCGGCGATCGCTCGCTGCCGCGCAGGGCGGCGCAGGCCCTTCTCACGTGGCCCGATCTGCTCGACGCCCGCCGAGCCTCCGCGATCGTGGTGCTCAGCGCCCAGCAGGTCGAAATGGTCCGTCGCAGCTATCGCAAGGATGCTCTGATCGTGCCCGCCGGCCCGCCGGCACACTTCTTCGATCCACCGGACCGAGCGGCGGCACGCGCGAGGCTCGGCATCTCCGACGACGTCTTCCTGGTCGTGGGCTCGGGCATCCTCGTCGAGCACCGGCGGTTCGAGGATCTGATCGACGCGATGTCGCTGCTGGCCGACGATCCCCGGGTCCATGCGCTGATCGCCGGCTCAGATCACGTCGACCCCGCCTACGCGGACCGGCTGAGGAAACAGATCGCCGCGCACGAGCTGACCGACCGCGTGACGCTGCCGCGCCGGCCGCTGTCCGACGCGGAGCTGAAGGACACCTACGCCGCCGCCGACGTGTTCGTGATCCAGAGCCAGCGCTACGCTTGGGGTCTCGCGCCGCTCGAGGCAATCGCCTCGGGAACGCCCGTGATCCTCACACCCGGCGCGGGCGTCTACGACGTGCTCGCCGGCCGTCCGGGTGTGCAGGTGGTTCCGGCGCAGGACCCACAAGCGACGGCGGAGGCGATCCGACGCTGGCGCTCAGGAGACGGCCGGCAGGGGCTCGAGTCGACGCGCAGATGGCTGCGCGAGGAGCTCGGGCTCGACTCCTACGTGGCGCGGATGGAGCAGATCTACACGGACGTGGTCGGCGCGGAGTAGCGCGAGCACTCGCGCTGAGGGAGGCTTCCCGCGCTACCGCTCGTCGTCGCGGCGGTAGCCCAGGCGCGCGGAGATCCGGTCGGCCGTGGACACCAGGTGCGGGCCCAGCGCGTCGACGAGCTCTCCCAGGGAGATCATCGAGCTGTGGGCTGCCATGTTCACGGCGGCGATCACCTCGCGGGCCTCGTTGCGCACGGGCGCGGCGATCGAGTACAGCTCTGCCGCCAGCTCCTGATCGTTGACGGCCAAGCCCTCCTCCTGGACCTGCTCGAGCTCCTCGCGCAGCGCTTTCTTGCTCGTGATCGTGTTCGGGCCCTTCTTGGAGAGCGTCATCTCGCCGATCAGCTCACTCTGCTCGGACTCGGGGAGATAGGCCAGCAGGATCTTGCCCATCGAGGTGCAGTACGCCGGCAAGCGCGAGCCGGGGTGCAGGCCGAGATCGATTTTGTCCTGGCCGCGACGCCAGCTGCGCGCGCGCTCCACGTACAGAACCTCGGTACCGTCCAGAACTCCGAGATTCACGGTGTAGGAGCTGCGCACGCGCAGCTCCTCGAGATCCTCCCGCGCGTGCTCGCGCAGACCCGTCGCGTTCAGCGCCGCCATCCCCAGATCGGTCACCTTCAAGCCCAAGCGGTACTTGCGCGAGGCGCCCTGCTCCAGGTAGCCCAACGCCACGAGCGTGATCACGTACCGGTGGGTAGTCGAGCGGCTCATGCCGAGCTCGTCGGCGATGTCGGCGATCCCCAGCACCGGACGCTCCGGGGTAAAGCACCCCAGGATCGCCAGGCCGCGCTCGAGCGACTGCGAATACCGCGGCTCGCGCAACGACGGCACCGACCAGGCCGGGTTCTCGATCGCGTTCGGGCTTCTCCTAGGCATCAAACCTCCTCATCGCATGAATATAGAAAGGACATTTTCTCCTCCGCAACCCCTGGAGGAGTACGTTCGCTCACACCTTGACCGCGCGCCGATACCGACGCGAAACCGGGTCGCGCTCCAGCAGACCGACCTCCACAAAGGTGGCGGCATAGCGATGCGTCGTCGAGATGCCCATACCGAGCTGCTTCGCCACATCGGTCACCGCGCGATCGCTTCCATCCGCGGGGAAGGCCGCGAGGACCATCAGACCGCGCAACAGCGATCGCGAGAAGCGCACATCGTCGAGGCGCGTGTTGAAGGCGTCGACGTCGAGCTGGTCGAGCATCCGCACGTCCGCCATCCCGGCGGCATCCTGCGCGGCGTCCCGTATCACCCGGTTGATCTGAGCCTTGGACAGCTCGATCGAGACTCCGTTCTCGGACATCGTCGTGGCCACAGAGGCGATATTGACGACGGGTCCGGCCCCTGCCTAGTGACGTGTCGCCACAGATTCCGAGCACTCTCGCGATTCCGGCAGTTCTCAGAAACGTGTCAGCGACGCTCGAGCACGACGCGCGATCCCGCGTGCGGGGTAACGATCACGCTCCGCCAACGGGGGTGCTCGATCTTCTTTGCGACAGGCCGCACGGTCATGGTCGCGAGCACAGTGCGCAGCACGGTCTTCATCTCGAGCATCGCCAGGTGCAGGCCGGGACAGCGCTTGCGACCTCCACCCCACGGCAACCACGTGTACGTCGTCGGCGACGCGTCGAGGAAGCGCTCGGGGAGGAACTCGTGCGGCTCGGGGTAGAGCTCCGGGTCGTGGTGCACGAGATAGATGCAACCCAGCAGTTGGGTCGGCGGGCGGTAGCTCCAGCCGCCGATCTCGATCGGCTGCTCGACCGCGCGCGGGATCGTAAACAGGAACACGGGTCGATGACGCAGCACCTCCTGGATCGTCGCGGTCAGGTACTCCTCTCCACCGGCATCCCCATCGATCTCATCAATCAACTTGTTCAGCACCCTCGGGTTGTGCGCCAGCAGCTGAAACGCCCACGCCAGCTCCGCCGCGGTCGTCTCGTGACCGGCAAGAACGATCGACATCAGGTTGTCGCGCACCTGCCGCGGTGTCATCCTCGTGCCATCCGTGTTGCGCGCCGCGAGGAGCATGCCGAGTAAGTCGCCGCAGCCTTCGTCCTCACGGCAGCGATCCTCGATGATCGCGTAGATCAGCTCATCGACCTCTGCCCGCTCGCACAGAAAGCGCCTCCAGATCGCTCGCCCGGCACCATGACGCAGCAGGGGCTCCGGAAAGACGGGGCTGGCGGTCACCGACAGCATCTTCAGCAGACAGTCGCGCAGGACATAGAGACGCTCGTCCGCGAGAGCTCCCGATGCCCCCACAATTGTCCTCAGGACCGTCTCGAGCGTCAGCGCGCGCAGGCGTGGATGCAGCGCAAAGGGGACGCCCACCGGCCATGAGGAGATCTCACGGCGCGCGACCGCAGCCACCAGGCCGGCGTGCTGCTGCACCACCTTCGCGTGGAATGACGGCAGGATCGTCCTGCGACCGCTCAAATGCTCGTCTTCCTCGCTGAGCATAAACGACCTATCACCAACAAGCGACTCGATCGTATCCGCGCCCTTCCCAGGGTGGAGAACATTCGCGGGTGCCGTGAGCGTCATCTGGATGTCGCTCAGATCGGAGAGAAATACAAGGGGCGGACGGCTGGTCGCGCGAAGCGTAAAATGGCTGCCGTAACGGCGGTGGCATCGCTCCAGATATTTAAACGGCGACGCCCATAATGCAATAGTTTGTCCTGCAGGCGGGAGATGCGAACCTGGTGGAAGCTCACTCCTCGCCACTCTTCCCATCCGTCCATATCCGATCTATGCAGAACGTAGGCCGTAGGCAATACGCCATCCTCGAAGGACGGGCAGCACCAGTTTTGTGAGAGATCCACCCGCATCGAGGAGAGTGCGTGTCGTTGCACGCATGTCGGCCCCACCCACACTGTCATTGGACAGGTACATCGCGACCATACAGGCGACGATGACCGCATGGCGATGACCGTTTCGCAAGGCTCGCGCATCGCGACCAGCACGCTCTACAATCTCACCGAGTCGTGCCACGGCGACCTCGCGGCTCGAGTAGTGGGCGATATAACTGTGATCGCCGGTTACAGCGTCGTCGAACTGATCAACGTAACTGTCCAGCATGGTTGTGAGGAGCGACAACCATGGGAAGTAGACGGCACAAGCGCGATTAACATCAGGCTCGTCAAATGTAGGCTCGGCGGCCAGCGCCAGGAGAAGATGGACGGTCAATGACGACGTCGCCGCCCCGCTCAGCTCAAACCAACTCGCCTCCTTACAATTGGGAAATTCACCAGCCGTCCACTCCCGGAGCGCGGTGTCACGACAGCGGGCATCTGGTTCGTGGTTGATTGCAAGAACCTGAGCACGGGTGGCTTCCCGGATCGCCAGCTCGCGGACCCGCGGATAGGACGGCAGAGACGCACATTGCTTACGACAGCACTCCACGAGCGCTCGTAGATAGCCGCCATCGTTCACCCAGGGGTGAAAGCGATAGTAGTCGGAGATCTGAGTTTCCGGATTCAACGCCTCGGCGAGCGCGAGATGCAGTTGACGCCCGTTTGCCTGACCGGCATCAGCGGCACGCTCGTTCATGTTGTCGAGGAACTCCAGGGTGATCTCGTATGCGACGAGAGCTCGCAAGAGATGCACATTCCGACGGCGCGGCAAGATCCAGAACAGCGCGGCGCCATCCAGATGCGTGCGCTTACGGACCAGCGCATCGAGCGCGTCTTGACGGATCTCCGGATCCGGGATCGCCGAAGCTCGTCCTCTCCACACATGGACCTCACGGGAGACCGCCGGCAATCCCCACAGCAGCTCGCGGCTCGCGGCGACCAGTAGAGCCCAGACCTGTCCGGGGTTCAGCGGAATCGGGTCGAGGTCGGCTCGAGTGTTTCCGGGAGACGGGATATTTCCCGATCCTAGAAGATCGGGTGGATCGCAAATCTCCAATGCTTGAAAACAGCAGTGGACGGCGCAAGTCTCGCCCAGCCGACTGTTTTCAACGCGTCGAGCCCGGTGGCAGAACTACACGTAAGGAGCCACGCGCGCGGCGCGATAACCGGGCAACGCGACGATCGCCACCGCGACGGCGCTGACGAGCACTGAGCTCAGAATCGCGATCAGAGCACCGACTGAGATGACGACCGGGAACCCAGTGACGCTCGCAAGGGCGTGACTGATCAGTAGCTGGCCGTAGATACCAAAGACTGCACCAATCAAGCATCCGGTGCCGAGCAGCAGGCTGCTCTCGAAGATCAGCGCCCTCCACAACACTCCGTGCTGGAAGCCCTGCACCTTCATGCGGGCGAGTCGCGGGCGACGTTGCCAGATCATGGTCCCCATCGCCACCGACATCGCCAGCACCGTGGCGATCAGCACGAGCGTTGCGATCTGTGTCAGGCGGGAAAGCCCCTGGCGGCTAGCCGCTTGCTGAAGCGCATCGCGCTGCTGAGCGGTCTGCACCACGAGCGCCGATCCCGCCCCCAACGCCTGCTGAACCTCCCGACGTCCCTGCTGTATCGAGACTCCTCCTCGCAGCGTGAGGTTGTAAGCACTTGGATCGGCGCTACCCCAAGCTCGCACATAGTCCCCGGAATTGAGGATGATCGCGCCGGGTGGCCAGCCGAGGTTGGTGGTCAGCGCCGCAACGCGTAGTGTCGTCGGGTACGGAGAGGGCAACGTGAAACGCTGCCCGATATGTAGATGATTCTGGTTGGCAATGGCTTGTGAGACCACAGCCCAGCCCCCGATTCGAAGCCTCGCAGTCGCCAGCGTAAGGCTGCCTGAGACCAGTTGGCTCGGGGGAATCGGATTCGTGGCGGAAGACGGCGGCGCCAAGACCCATATGCGGCGATCGCCGTAGTCGAGAAAGCTCGCGCGATATAAGCCGACAGCTCGAACACCAGGAAGGCGCGCCAGCGTGGAAGCCATGGTGTTCGGGAATGGCGTGGTCGCGAGCAGGTTCTCCGTACCGGACGGCGTCACCCATAGGTCCGCGGACGCCGACAGTTGGTGGACAAGGCGATCCAAGCCGTTCTGGAGATTGGCATGCGCCCCCTGGATCGCGACGCTGCCGAAGACCGCGATCGCTCCGGTTGCAGCGATCGCAAGCGATCGCGCCCGCGTCTTCGGCGAACGCAGTTCGATGATGGCGACCCTCGTCGAGGCCGATCCGAAGTTGCTCTGCAAGCGGTCGAAGATCACGACAACCGCATAGAGCAGGAGCGGCAGCAGCAACAGCAACGCAATCACCAGAAGCACACTGCCGAGAACCGCCGACTGCGGTGCCGCGAGCAGGATCACCGTCGTCGCCGCGAGGCAGAGCAATCCCCCGGACACGGCTCCGATCACCCACCAGCGGCGGATATGACCTCCGCCGGACGCAGCGGCCTGGCTCGAGGTAGAGAGGATCTCCCGAAGCGGGATCAGCACGCCGATACATGCGGCCGCCAGCCCCGCGCCCGCGGCGATCGCGATGCTCTGCCAGGTCACGACCCGCTGCGTACCGACCGGGAACGCAAACGACAGATAACCGGGGTTCGATCGAAACACGACGATCGAGAGCAGATCTCCCAGCGCCAATCCAAGCAACGCGGCCAACCCACCGAGCACTGCCGCATCGAACAGCAGCGCCTGCACGATGTCCAGGCGCGTCGCACCATTGGAGCGCAACCCTGCGATCAACCCCTGACGTAACGGCAGCGTCAGCAGCATCGCGTTGAGCGCAAACAGGAACCCGACGAGCGCGCTGATCCCCGAGAACAGGCTCTCACCCTGGTTGGCCGGCGCCGCCGCGACCCTGAAGAGAGTCACATCGAAATTGGCCGGCTCGACGTTCAAGCGGCCCGCGGCCAGCCGCTCCAGACCAGCTCGCACCTCGGACTCGTGTCCGGGCATCGCGCGGACAAAGACGCGTGTGACGCGACCCCGCATTCCGGTGAGCTTCTGCGCGTAGGCCAGCGGCGCGACCGCGACAGGGCTGTGCGCGAGCCCCCCGATCGCCGTCGCATCGAGCGACGTTCCAACCAAGGCGCTGACATCGCTCGCGCCGATCTGCAGCTCGATCGGCGCAAGCGGCTGGGCCCCGATCCCTTCGGCAATAGAAGCCGGCAGCGCGAGCGCGTGCAGGCGGGCGATCTGGGCGTAGTGGAAATGCTTCAGGAGCAGACTGTTTGCAAGCGCCAGCCGCGGATCGGCGCCGATCAGTTCCACGGCCCGCCGGCCGGTCGGCCCGATCGCCTCGGCGGGCTCCTGGAGCACCGGCATCGCCGCGCTGACACCGGGCAGCCGCCGTACTTCGCCCACGAGTCGTTCGTCAAAGCCCCGCTGATCGCGCGACTGCAGCTGGAGCTGCATATTCCCGACGAGCTCATTCGCCAGCTGCTGCACCGAGCCGTTGAGGCTTGCGCTCGCGACCTGCGAGGCGAACAGCAGCGCCACGCCGACGGACAGACCCAGAACCGCCAGCAGCTCCTGCACGAGCACGAGCCGCACCTTCAAGCGGACGCGGTACAGGTGGGCGATGCTCGATAGCCGCATACGCGCCTACTACGGTCCAGCGAGAGGAGGAGCAAACACCGCATCCGGCTCGTACTCCGAGAGCCGGCCATCGAGCAGCGCGTGCACCCGGTCGGCGAACGCCGTCGCCTGGGGGTCGTGGGTGACGAGCAGCACCGCGGCGCCGCGCTCGCGGCAGATCTCGCTCAGGAGCTCGAGCACCTCGCGCCCGCGCTGGGAATCGAGGCTTCCAGTCGGCTCGTCGGCGAGCACGAGCTTTGGTTCGGTCGACAGCGCCCGCGCGATCATCACGCGCTGGCGCTCGCCCATCGAGAGCT
>Ga0302324_100021380_pt1 | contig 12615 bp, 8 predicted proteins | sample Palsa_T0_1_FD_201949 | JGI IMG/M metagenome (GOLD analysis project Ga0302324, IMG submission 201949) | Peat permafrost microbial communities from Stordalen Mire near Abisko, Sweden - Palsa_T0_1 | ecosystem: Environmental > Terrestrial > Soil > Palsa > Peat permafrost | place: Sweden: Abisko...
GCGGAACGTGGGATCTTCCTGCGCCAGCTTCTGAATGGCCATGCCCAGCTTCTCTTGGTCGGCCTTGGTCTTGGGCTCCACCGCCAGTTGGATCACCGGCGTGGGGAAGTCGATGGATTCGAGCACGATGGGCGAGTCGTCGTCGCAGATGGTGTCGCCGGTTTGCACCGTCTTCAATCCCACCGCGGCGGCGATATCGCCGGCATAGATCTCCTGAATGTCCTCGCGCTTGTTGGCGTGCATGCGGAGCAGGCGGCCAATGCGCTCTTTGCGGCCCTTGGCCACGTTGTAAACCGATTCGCCCGACGCCAGCTTTCCCGAATACACGCGGAAGAACGCCAACTGCCCCACGTACGAGTCGGTCATGATCTTGAAGATCAGCGCCGAAAAAGGCTCGCTATCGGAAGCATGCCGGACCAGAACCTTCGTAGGGTCGTCGACGGCCACGCCTTCGATCGGCGGAACGTCCAGCGGCGAAGGCAGGTAGTCCACTACCGCGTCCAGCATGGTCTGCACGCCCTTGTTCTTGAATGCCGAGCCGCAAATCACCGGGAAAATCTTCAACGCGATGGTCGCCTTGCGGATGCCGTGCTGGATTTCGGCCTCGGTCAGGGCCTGGCCTTCGATAAATTTCTCGAACAGCGCATCGTCATGCTCGGCCACCGCTTCGATCAGTTTTTCCCGGTAGTCGCGGGCCTGTTCCAGGAGTTCGGCGGGGATTTCGATCTCGTCGTATTCCGCGCCCAGCGTCTCATCGCGCCAGATGCGCGCCTTCATCTGCACCAGGTCGATGATGCCCTTGAACTGATCCTCCGCGCCTACCGGCAACTGGATCGCCACCGGTTTGCACTTCAGCCGGCTGACGATGGTGTCGATCGAGTGGAAGAAGTCCGCGCCCACGCGGTCCATCTTGTTGATGAAACAAATGCGCGGGACATTGTATTTATCGGCCTGCCGCCACACCGTCTCCGACTGCGGCTGCACGCCGGCCACGGCGTCGAATACCGCCACCGCGCCATCCAGCACGCGCAGGCTGCGCTCGACTTCGGCCGTAAAATCCACATGGCCCGGAGTATCGATGATGTTGATCTGGATATCGCGCCAGAAACAGGTGGTGGCGGCCGAGGTGATGGTGATGCCGCGCTCCTGCTCCTGCTCCATCCAGTCCATGATGGCGGTGCCTTCGTGCACCTCGCCCAGCTTGTGCGTGCGGCCCGTGTAATAAAGGATGCGCTCAGTCGTAGTGGTCTTACCTGCATCGATGTGGGCAGCGATGCCGATGTTCCTCATACTTTCGAGCGGTACCGTACGTGACATAAAAAATTCTCTCGAACCCTACCCTGCTCTTACCACCGGTAATGCGCGAACGCCTTATTCGCTTCCGCCATGCGGTGCACATCGTCTCGCTTCTTGATCGCGCCGCCCCGCATGTTGGCCGCATCGTTCAACTCGTTCGCCAGCTTCTCCGGCATCCCTTTTTCCGGGCGAGACCGGGCTTGCGTCACAATCCACCGAATCGCCAGGCTGGTGCGGCGATTATTCGGCACCTCGATGGGCACCTGATAATTGGCGCCGCCCACCCGCCGCGTCTTCACTTCGAGCAGCGGCTTCACATTCTCGACGGCCTTCTTGAACAGCTTCAACGGGTCGTCGCCGGAGCGCTCCCGAATCTTATCCATCGAGTCGTAGAAGATGCCCTGCGCCACAGTCTTCTTGCCCTGCCACATCATCGAGTTAATGAATTTCTCGACCAATGTGGAGCTATATACCGGATCTTGCGGCACTTCCCGAATTTCAACGCGTCGTCTTCGTGGCATATCGATCCCTGCGGCCTACGCCTTCGGCCGCTTCGCTCCATATTTCGACCGGCTCTGTTTGCGATTAGCCACGCCGGCCGTATCCAGCGCTCCCCGAATCACGTGGTAGCGCACACCCGGCAGATCCTTCACGCGGCCCCCGCGGATCAGCACGATAGAGTGCTCCTGCAGGTTGTGGCCGACACCCGGAATATACGTGGTCACCTCGATGCCGTTGGTCAGCCGCACACGCGCCACCTTCCGCAGCGCCGAGTTGGGCTTCTTCGGCGTGGAAGTGTATACGCGCGTACAAACGCCGCGCTTCTGGGGACAGCTCTGCAACGCCGGACTGGCGGTCTTCCAGCGGGGTGGCTTCCGCCCGTTACGCACAAGTTGGTTAAAAGTCGGCACGAACCTTCCCTTAAGTCTTTTTCAAACTCGGATGGGCGCTTCAGGCCCGCCAAATACACGCACAAGCTCAACGGCCTGTGTCTACGGTTAAACAACTGCGAGGGTCACTATTCGGACAGGTCCATATTCCAACCGGCGTCGAACCGGTGAAACCTCGGGACCTCACTCCCGGCCGGACTGCGAACACTCACAGTGGTAGCGCGGGAGCAGAAAGCGGTACTCGCGAAACTTTTCTATCATAGCGAAAAGCAATGCAACACGCAAGTGGTGGCTAATGCTGGTAACTTTGGGTGGAGGGACGCCGACGCAATTGTATGATTATTAAGCGTTTAGGATCAGTCGCCTGCAAGGAGCGCGGAACCGCTGGGGCGTCGGCCCAGGCATCCGTGCGGGTCGTGCGCGGCAGTCCACACTGCGAAATCTCGCGCCAGGCCGTCCTCCAGCCTCGCCTGTAAAGCGATCCTGCAAGACGGGAACAGTCACTGTGCCGGGCCACGCCGGGACATGAAGGAGCACGACATGCCAGTAGGTACGTTAAACTCAATACTGAAAAAGGCAAGGCTAAAAATGAAATACGCCGTTGTGTTTGAAAAAGCGGCTCACAACTGGGCCGCGTACGTCCCGGACCTTCCGGGATGCGTCCCGACTGGCCCAACGCTGGAAGACACGCGCAGACTGATCGCGGAAGCCATTGAGTTTCATATTGAGGGGATGCGGCTGAATGGGGAATCGGTACCGCTGCCCAGCACCGTAGTGGACAGCGTGGAGTAATGGCCGCATGAGCGGGGTAGGAAGGTCTAAAACTCCAGCCTCGCCTGTAAAGCGATCATGCGGGGCGAATTGTCCCCACCCAATCCAACTCCCAGAAGCCCCGTCGGCGGCGACGTGGTCGATGTAATCGCCCCGAACCCCGTCTGCGTCGCGGGCTGGCCGGGAATGCCAGCCACCACCAATGGCAAAGCGAAATTGGGGTGATTCAGAACGTTGAAGAATTGCCCATCCACACGCAGCATCAGCCCCTCGCGCAGCCGGAAACGCCTGGTGACGTACAAATCGCTCCAGACAAAGTCGGGGCCGCGCAGGCTGTTGCGTCCCAGGTCTCCGAATTGGCAGTTCGTGGGATTGTCGCCGCCATAACAGGCGCCGGTGCCCGGATCCACCGCGGAGACGAACGCGTTCGGGTTGAGCCACTGGATAGTGCCCGGTTGCGTCACTCCCGCCACCGGCCCGCTGGCATACAGCGGCACGCCCGGAACCACGCTCGCAAACTGCGGCCCGCCGCCCTGCACGATGCCATGGCCGTTTGCGCTATAGGGTGTGCTCAGTACCGTGAACGGAAGGCCGCTGTGTACGAACGCCGTGCCGGAGACCTGCCATCCCTCCACCAGCGCCTTCAGCCGCGCACGGTTCGTCCGGAAGGGCAGCTCGTAAACATACGATAAGTTGAAGTTGTGCCGGACATCGTAATCGCAGTTGCCGTACTGCCGCGACAGCTCACCCGGCAGCGGCGATAGTATGCCCGCCGACGAGAACGAAAGAAAGCCGCCGTTTGAGACGGTGTCCAGGCAATGGCTTAAGGTGTAGTTCACGTGTAACTCGAAGCCCCGCGCCAGGCGTTTTTCGGCCGTCAGCTGGAGTCCGTTGTAGTGACTGTTGGCGCCCGTCGCGAGCTGATCCACGGCCGCAAACCGCGGGTCGATCGGCTGGCCGTATGGGAAAGGAGCGAAGCATCCCGCGCACACCGTCTGATAGCCGTTCACCTCCGTCTGGTACGGCAGATCGATGGCCCGTGTGCCCACATACTGCGCGCGCACGCTGCCGGAGGTTCCAACCTGGTGCTCGATGCCAAAGCTCCACTGCAGGAAGTAAGGAGCGCGCAGCCGCCCGTCGGGCACGGCGTTCAACGCCACCGGTGGCAGACATGCCGACGCATTAGCCTGCGCCCCACCAGCCTGCGCCGCGCACGATAGCTCGCCCTCCTGGAATCCGCGCAGGAACGCCTGGTTCGCGGCCACCGTGGCGTCGATGGCGCTGCCGGGCACTCCGGGCGCGATCGCCAATCCGCCCGCCGATCCCAGCAAACCACCTTGGAACGTGTTCACGTAGGGCGGGTTGGCGCCCACCAGGTCGGCGACGCTCCCAGGCAGAATGTCGGAGAACACGCCGAAGCCGGTGCGCAGCACGAATCCCGGCGCGAACTGCCACGCTAGCGCCGTGCGCGGCTGCCACAGCGCCCAGGAGGTCGCCGGGAACAGGTGCGTCAAGCCCGTTTCGATCGCCGCGCTGAGGGGTTCGTCGACGTCGTGCGGCAGCGATCCGAAAGATCCCGGTAGCCGGGCGATCAGTGCGTGCGGATTCTCCGGATTGGAATTGTGCGCCATGCGCACCCCGATCGTCCAATTCAGTTTGGCGGTCAGCTTGATCGAATCCTGCGCGTATAGGTCGACGTTGAGATAGTTGAACGGCTGCGACGCCGCCAGCGGAAAGCTCTGGGTGGCTGTGGACGCGACACCATAAATGAATTGTGGGAGTGCCGTGTAAGTGACCAGCGGGGTGGTGCCAGTGCCGAAATCGAAATCGTTGATGCGCAGCCGCCGCGAGCTGATTCCAAGTCGGAAATCGTGCCTGCCCATGGCGTAGGACAGACTGTCATTCACGTGAAAGCGGGTGGCACGGCGGCCTTGCGCCCAGTTGTTGTCCAGGCCGCCCAGCAGGGTGAAGGGCGCGTTCGATCCGATCCCTTCCAGAACAATCGGAAATGCGGCCAGAGTCTTGGCGAAATCCGCTGGACCGAACAGGCTCTCATACCATGAGAATGCCGGATTGAAGTAATTGACCAGTTGCGCAGTGAAGATGTGTGTGTAGCCGGCCGCGAAGGAATAGAGCGGCTGCGACGAGATGGCGTTGAACAACGGATTGATGGGGTCTGTGTAAGCGGCTTGCAGGCCCGTATCCGACTGGAAGCGATACCATGTGGTGTTTGCCGCGTTGACGTTATAGTCCAGGCGCGAAGTGACTACCTGCTCGTGATCGCCGCTCGATTGCGAGACGCTGCGGCGCTGAGCACAGCCATTGCCATCCGGAGGTGCTCCGCCCGCTCCAGGCGCGGGCGTCCCGTTTAGGTCCAAGGGGCAGCCCAGCACGGCCAGCGGGGTTCCGCCCGCGCCGCGATATAACGAAAACAAATTGCTATAAAACGGAACCAGTTGCGGCTCGGCCGGATACGTGGCGCCCGTAACGCTATCTACTCCGCCGCGCGGCAGTGCAGCAAGGACGTAACTGGCAAACTGCGCGGTGGGCACGGTGACCGGGGTCACGATGGGGAGCGCGATGCGCAACTGCTCAAAGTCCGTGAAGAAGAAAAGCCGGTTGCGCCGCACTGGCCCGCCCAGGCTGCCGCCGAAATGGTTCACTGTGGAGCGCGGCTTTTGATTGCCGGCTGTCGCGTTGGTGAAGAAGTCGGCGGCGTTAAACTTCGACCCGTTCCACAACTCATAGAGATTTCCGTGGATGGAGTTAGTGCCCGACTTAGTCACATAAGTGGTCTGGGAAGCGCCGTAGCGGCCTTGGTCTACCGCGTAGGAAGTCGTGTTCACAGTGACTTCGGAAATGGAGTTCAAGCCCAGCACCAGGTTGGTTGACAGTCCGCTGTTCAAGTTGGTCAGCGGATCGTTGGTTTCGAGGCCGTCCACAACGAATGCGTTGGATAGCGCCGGAAGGCCGTTGATCTCCACGTTGCCGTAACCGTTCTGCGCGCCCACGAAATCGTTGCTGCTGCCCGCCGTGTTGATCAGCGCGCCGGGAGCGAACTGCACCGGATAGGTGAGATCGGAGCCGGGATTCGGGAGATTCGCAATGGATTGCGCGCCCAGTGTAGTAGCGGTGTTGGCGTTTTCGGTGTTGATCAGCGGCGCATCGGTCGTAACGACGATGTCCTGGTGCGCGGCGGCGGCCAGCGGCAGAACGAAATCGACAGTTTGGGTCTGGCCCACTGCCGCGGTGATCGACGCCTTTCGCTGGCGCTCGAATCCCGGAGCTCCGGCTTCCACCGTGTACGGGCCTGGCTTCAACTGGGAGAAGCTGAAGCGGCCGGAATCGCCAGTGCGGACGTTGCGCTCGATGCCGGTGCCTATTCCCGCCAGCCAGACCGTGGCGCCGGACAGTGCGGCGCCGGTTGGGTCGGTAACTGCACCGGCGATGGCGCTGGTTGTCTCACCTTGTGAATATGCATGGGGCGAAAATAAGAAGCCGATCGCCGCGATCGCGGCTAAACCGGAGGCAACACATCTCATGCGCCTCAGTTTAACACATAATATTATGTATAGATCTTATATTTATATTAACTATAGTTAAAACGCATATGAACTGGCCGTGGCGCCATTGCTGCTGGCCGCACGCCCCGCGCCCTGCTGCGCTTCGGGCTGGAGCCCTACGGCGTGGCTCGAAACTTGATCCGACGGCGAATCCGCCTGGAATCACCTGGGCCCGCGTGGGGAGGGAGACCCGGCTTGCGGCGCGGGCCTGGACAGGCGCGCAGGGGCGGCGCCGGACTGGACCTTCAGATACCGATTCAGCGATTTTTGCTCGGCGTTGAAGCGCTCGGTCACGTCGGTCAGCCGTTGGGCCTCGTAGCCGCGGCGCTTGGCCACGATGCGGTAATCGAAGCTCACCGAAGAGGTTCCGCCACCCGACTCGCGCACCTCGAAGCCGGCCGCGGTCTTGCCGGTGACGTAAAGACCCTTCGAGTCGCCGTTCGGAGTGATGAAGACGTGGTAGTCCGCCGTACCGCTCACGGTTTCGGCGAAGGCCTGCTCGAGCTTCACGACGGCAACTCCGCGCTCGAGCGTGCCCGAGCCAAAGTCTTCCATCCAGTTTTCCGGCGACTGCATGGCGTAAGTCTCGACGGTCTGCGCGCCGCCGCCGGTCGTCGCCAGCGTCTTCACCTGTCCGGTGCAGATGAGGTCGCCGTCGCCGATGCCGCAGGTGCCGGTGCGGGTGGAAGCCTTGAGGGCTCTGAAAAGGCCTGAGCCACCAGTACTGACGTTATATGCCAACACGGTGGAAACGGTCGAGCTATCGTTTTGGAAAAATCCTGCCGAATTGTCATCCGCGGTACCCACGATGCCTGCAGCCGTGTTGCTGTCGTTGTTCGCGGAGGTGTCGCCCCAGACGCCACCGGTGACCGGGGTGGTCTGTGCAGAGGTATAAGTACCGCTGCTGCTAACGGCAATACCCAGGATGCCAATACCCGAATCCGCCAAACCGTACACGCCGATGGGATTGTAGCGGGTCGAGTCTTGCGCGCCGCTAGCGTGCGCGTACACGCCGTACCCGCCGGGGCCGGTTTCATCTGCCACCACGCCGTTGCTGTCGGTACCCGATGAAATGCCCTTGACGCCGATGGTAGGGCTACCCTCGGTGGCAGAGCCGTAGACGGCAGTCGCGCCCGCGGCGGACACCGTGTCCGAAACCGGTCCGCCGAAGCTTGCGCCCTGCGTGAAAGTGTTCGCCGCCGCCAACTGCGCAAAGGCGCTGGGAGCCAGACCGCCAAGTTCATTGGAGTTCGACGCCGTGACGTTGGTCAGGGCAGCGCCGCTGCCGGAGAAAGATGTAGCAGTGACCGTGCCGTTGACTGTCTGATTCTTAGTGAAGGTATTGGCCGAGGCCAATTGCGCAAACGCAGCGGGAGCCAGACCGCCAAGTTCATTGGAGTTCGACGCCGTGACGTTGGTCAGCGCAGCGCCGCCGCCGGAGAAAGATGTAGCCGTAACCGTGCCGCTCACCGTTTGATTGCCGGTGAAGGTGTTGGCCCCCAGCGTGGCGAACGGCGTGCAAGTGAACGGCAGCCCACTCAATGCACTGCCCGAGGCGCAGGCATTGGATGCCAGGCTCAACGTCCCGCTTCCGGTGATCGGACCTCCCGTTAATCCTGCTCCGCTGCCGACGCTGGTCACCGTGCCGGCGCCGGTGCCTGGAAAAGTCTGTCCGGTGGCGAAGGTGATCCGGCCGTTGCTGGCCAAACTGAGGCCGGTTTCCACCGGAGAGTTGGTCCCGGAGTAGAAGAGCAGGTTCAGCGATCCGCCGGGATTGGCGGTGTCGTTGCCCAACGGCTCCGCCTGCCATTTGAAGGTCTGGTTCACCGCCGCGCTGGTAGTGCTGTCGTAGGACGACGCCGCCAAGTCCAACGAATGCGAGATTTGGCCCCCTGAGGCGCTGGCCGCAAAAAGCGACGGCAGCGTCAGCCCGGAGAAGGTGGAGTCCGACCCGGTGGTGACCGATCCGGTGGCGGTCAAGTTGCCTGTGATGCTCTGATTGCCACTGAAATTGTTCGCGCCCAGCGTGGCATAGCTGCCGGCAGGCTGGAAGCTGGAGGCAGCCAGTCCGCCCAGAAAGCTGGCGTTCAGATTGGCCACCAGCGTGGTCGACGCCACCTGCAGGGGCGCCGTGCCGATCGCCGCCGTCGATACAAACTGTCCCGACGCGCTCACGCTGCCGTTCACGGCTTGGCTGCCGCCGAAGACATTGGCCCCCAGCGTGGCGAACGCCGAGCAAGCGAACGGCAACGCGGTCAAAGCGTTGCCCGATGCGCAGGCATTGGCCGCGAGGCTCAACGTTCCGCTGCCCGTGATCGGGCCGCCCGTTAATCCTGTTCCGCTGCCGACGCTGGTCACCGTGCCGGCGCCGGTGCCCGGAAACGCCTGCCCTACAGCAAAGGTGATCAGGCCATTGCTGGCGATCTGCAGCCCGGTCTCGGCGGGCGCGCTGGCGCCCGACCCGTAGAGCAGGCTCAAGGCGCTGCCGGCCGTCGCGGTGTCGTTGCCCACCGGTTCCGCTCTTAGCTGAAACGTTTGTGGCACCGCCGTGCTGGTGCCGCTGTTGAACACCGAAGCCGCCAGATTCAACGGTTCCGAGTTGGCGCCCGCTGCGGCTGAGGCGGTGCCCGCGGCCGGCAGCGTCAGTGTACTCCTCACAATGGCTGTGCCCTTCACATCCAGTGTGGCTGCTGGGGTACTCGTATTGATACCGATCCTGGTCGCGCTGCCCGTTCCGGTCTGGTACACCACCGAATCCAGTATCGTCGAGGCTCCGGTGAAGAACGGCAGATAGTTGGCCGTGCCGCCGGTGGTGGTCACATCGGTGGCGGTCGCCGGCGCCACATCCCTGCTCCCCGCCGCGATGACGCCGGAACCGCTCGCAGTAGCCGAGCCGCTGGCCGGCGGCGCCGCCAGCACGAAGGCCGAAGGCGGCAGCCCTCCGATGGTCTCCGCATCTCCGGCCTTCAGTGCGTATGGGGCGCTCACGAGCAGCACCCGCGGCCGCTCAGCCTGCCCTTGCACCTGCACCCCCACCCAGCGGGCCTGCTCGGAATTGAACAGCTCGGCCGGAAGGCCTTCGGATTTGGTGGAGCCCAGCAAAGCCGTGTAGTGGCCGTTGCTATCGGCGGTGACGTTCTGCGTCTCCATCCAGAGTGCCGCGCCGCCGGTCTGTTCGGAGTACAGGGCAAAAGTAATGCCGGCTACGCCGGGCAGCGGGCTACCGCTGAGGTCCTTGACGGTGCCGCCGAAGCGGATCAGCCGGGGCAGGGCGGTAACAGATTCACTGGATGTCTGTGCAAAGGTCAGTTGGACCAGCGACAAACAGAAGGTAGCAACGAACAGAAATATTCGGCAGTGTTTCATAGCAATCTCCCCAGCCCACTTTACCCGGCCATATCCCTCAGCCTCCCTAAGTGGCGGGAGGGCCGCACGTGACCGTGCCCGCCGGGTCCGGGGCCGGAAGGGCGTAGAAACCCGTGATCGCCAGAATTAGGCGAATTCAAGGGACTGGCTCCTTCCGTGAGCTCGAAGAAGAGTCCGTCGAGATCGCTCCAGGTTATCGGAGACAGGCCGGGATTGAATGCTGAAAAAGGAATGTCGACGGTGAAAGGGATGTTGGACGCCGGCAGGCCGCAGGACTGGTATCCGTAGAAGTTAAAACTGCCTCCATACCACACCTCTGCCGTGAGCACGATGCTGCCAGAGAGCCCCTCGAAGCTGAGGCGGAACCGGTCGTAATTGGTCAGGTTGAGGCCCAGCGGGGTGTCAGCGTTTGGACCAGCATATTCCACCTCAATCCCCGGGACTGCGTCGAAGCCGTTAGACCAGATCAGTGCCGGAGGTAGCACCTTGGGGTCCGCGCTGGGCCGCACCTGCAGCGTCGAGGGCTGCCCGAATTGGCTGGGGGCGGCGGGATTGTAGACGATAGAAATGGATCGGCCGCCGCCCACGATCCCCGAGCCGGTCTGGGTGACGCTTTGAGTGCCCGAAGTGGCCTGGATCTTACCCGCTCCGGTTTGAAAGTTATCGAGCACCAGGGGATTCTCCTGTGCCCGCATCGTCTGCGGCATCAAAGCCATTGCCACCACGGCCAGGAAACCGGCCCCGTGTGCTAGATGGGCCACGCGTGGCCCTGAGTGCGAAAACGTTCGTTTTGAGTTTCATGTTCGTGATCTCCTTTTTTTCCGATGTTCGGTCAGAACCGCGGCTAAGTCGCAGGTGCCGCGCACACATTCGGGCTAAGCGGTTCCGTGGACGTAGTGGGAATAGCCAAGAACTTCGTGATCGCCAAATTGGACCCACCCTGGAAGATGATGTCGAAAAATTCGATGTTGCCCCAGTCAATCGTACCGCCGCCGAGTGTGGCCACCGCGAAAAGACTAAAAGGAAAGTCCACGGTGAATGCGTTCGCTTCACCGTTGCCGCCCGACGCCACCAGGTTGAGGCCGCAAATACCGCCTACACCGTTGATATCATACGCCTCGATGTTGAAGTTGAGGGGACCGGTCAACCCGCCAAAATTGACTCGGAGCCGGTCGTAACCGGTAAGGTTAAGGTTGAGCGGAGCGCTCGGCGGATTGCCATACTCCAGGTCGATGCGCGGAGTGGCCCCGTAGCCGATCGACCAGAGCAACGAGGACGGATCGCTCGCGCTGTTGCTGGGCCGGACCTGTACCTGAACGGGCTGCTGGTACGGGTCGGCGGTGTTGACCGAGAGCTGAATGTACCGGCTCCCGCCGAAAATCCCTGAGCCGGTCTGAGTGACGGTCTGAATGCCCGAAGTAGCCGCGACCTTGCCCCCACCGGTCGCAAAGTTGTCGAGCACCCCATTCGCTGGCGGTGGTGTCTGTGCTCCCATCGTCTGCGGCATCCAAGCCATGGCCACGGCGGCCAGCGAAACGGCCCCGAGTGAAAGAGGGGCCACGCGCGTGGCCGTGTGTGCGAAAGTGTTCGTTTTGAGTTTCATTTTCAGTTATCTCCTTTTTTTCCGGTTCGATCATGCCTATCGAGATCCCCGTCGCCGCCACGCTTCGGTACAATTGACAGATGGCGTGCTCTCCCGCACAATCGCGCCCGCTACCGGTCCATAAAACCACGTACCTTGCAGGTGCGTCCTCAAGCGCCTCCTCAATTGGTTCTCAATTAGTTCTCAATCCGGCGTATGGGTCTTGAAATCAATACTTTGTACCGGTTCGAAGAGTTTGAGATAGACCCCGCGAACCGTGTCTTCGCGCTCGCCGGCAAGCCCATTGCGATCCCTTCGCGAGCCTTTGATCTGCTCCTGTACATGGCCCGCAACTCTCAGCGGTTGCTGCCGAAAGATGAACTGATGAAGGCGGTCTGGGGCGACACTATCGTTGAGGAAAGCAACCTTACACAGAGCGTTTTCCTGCTGAGAAAAGCTCTGTCGGCGCAGTCGTCAACCGGGAACAAACTCATCGTCACGGTTCCCGGACGCGGCTACGCTTGCGGCGCAAGTCGAACTAATCGCCATCCCGCCGGTTTCGGGCGCGCCGGCGATTTCGGCCAACGGGCCGGCCCGCCTGCCCGAGGCGGTGCCCAGCCAGCCTCAGGCCGCCGGGAAGGTGAGGCATCCGAACCGCTGGCGCAGCCGATGGTTCATCATGGGCGCCGTGGTTGGAGCCGCCGCCATCGCGGCGCTGATCGTTTTTCCCGGCGGAGCGCGCCGCGAGCGGAACAGGCCCATCCCCTTGCCACATCGGGTGACGGCCAACGCCGCCGAAAATCCGGTGGCCTCGTACGCCATTTCGCCGAATGGCAAATATCTCGCCTATACCGACAGACAATCGATCACCATACAGGCGTTGCCGTCCGGCGAGACCCGTTCCATCCCCCTCGGACCCGGCGTTGCTCCGGGCAGGCTTATCTGGTATCCCGATGCAACCCGGCTGATAGTCGGCGAGACAGTTAACGATTTGCATGCCCTTTTTGTGCTCTCCATCCTAAAGCTTACGTTTCATACTGCACCTTGTCCGGCGTGTGCCACGTTGAAAGTTGGCGGCTTGGCTTGCCGGCCTCCTTGGCCCTTGAGAATAGCGTTCTGGTCCAGCGGTTCGTATAAGCAGCGCCTT
>Ga0302324_100021381_pt1 | contig 12615 bp, 15 predicted proteins | sample Palsa_T0_1_FD_201949 | JGI IMG/M metagenome (GOLD analysis project Ga0302324, IMG submission 201949) | Peat permafrost microbial communities from Stordalen Mire near Abisko, Sweden - Palsa_T0_1 | ecosystem: Environmental > Terrestrial > Soil > Palsa > Peat permafrost | place: Sweden: Abisko...
GCTCCGGCAAACTTCCCTGTGTATAAGTTGATTCCCAAGGCACTTGCCTTAGAACTGGTTCCAAGATGGTACTGGCATGGCACGCTAAGAAACATTCCGCCCGCTTCGGTTTCGCCACCATAGCAGCAACCCACCCACCACAAGCACTATGACAACCGCCAGATCGAAGCGCTTGAGATCATGGGCAAGCCGCCCCCAATGTCCGCCAAACAAGTATCCCGCGCCGCAAATCGCGGTGACCCAAACCGCCGCTCCAAGGAAGTTGAACAGGACGAACTTCCGCCATGGCATGTGCAGCGCTCCCGCCAGCAGCGAGGCCAGCACGCGCATGCCAAAGATGAATCGCGCAAGAAACACGGTCGCCGACCCGTAGCGATCGAAAAGCCGCTCGCCCCGGGCCACACTTTCCGCGCCAATGGAGAAGGCATGCCGGTAGCGTTCGATCAGCGGACGCCCGCCGTGACGGCCCATAGCAAAACCCAACTCTCCGCCCAACGTCGTGGCCACGGTGCCGACCACAATGACCCAGGGAAGCGCCAATTCGCGTTCGGAATAGGCCAGAAAGCTGGCCAGCAGCAGAATGGTCTCACCCGGCAGAGGCAAGCCAGCATTTTCCAACAGCAATAGAGCCGCCACGGCCCAATACCCGTAGTGCACCAGCGCGCCGCATAGCAGATCGAGAGTGTGGTGGGTCATGATGTGTTGCGAACAACGCTCCGCTCAGGCGCGAAGCTTCTCCCGCGTCAGGAATTCAATCAATGCCAGGTTGAACTCCTCCGGGCATTCTTCATAGGGCAAGTGTCCAATGCCCGGAAAAATGATCACCTTGGACTTCGGAAAGTATTTGGCCAGCGGCGCAGCCGATGAAGCATACACTGCCGGATCTTTGCTGCCCCACATCAAAAGCGTGGGAACACCCGCCAACTTCGGCAGAGTCGCCTCCAGTTCGCGCAGGTCCTCCGTCCAGGTGCGCACGATGCTCAGCGCGTGCTCGAATAACCCTGGCTTCGCCAGCGGCGCCTTATAGCCTTCCAGAGCTTCCGGCGGAATGCGGCTGCGGTCGCCGTACATGCGAGCGTGCCAATAGGGATACGAGAAACTCGTACGCGCGATCACCAGCCGGAACAAAGCCGTACCAAAATTGCTGCCGACGAACGGCGCCAGCCATTGCCCATGCGCCGAATAAGGATTTACCGGCGCCACCAGCACCAGCCTCCGCATCCGCAGACCGGGATTAAGACCAGCGTCTCCGCCCAGGCATTCCGCAGCCGCCATCATAGCGACCGCGCCGCCGTGCGAAGTCCCCAGCAGATCGAACGAAGAAATTCCCAGCCCCGCCCCCAGCCCAGCAATGAACCGCAGAAGACGGCGCGCCGCCCCCCGCATGGAATGATCGAGCCCGGCCGGCCGATCCGAGAACCCCGCACCCATCATGTCCGGCGCGTAGACCGTAGCGTAGGGCGCCAGAGCCGGCATCGTATACCGCCAGGAAAAAGAATATCCCAGCAACCCATGCACCAGAATCAGCGCCGGCCCCGAACCCGCGCGCAGATAACGCATGCGCGCTCCATCCAGATCCATCCAGCATTCTTCCACGCCCGCGCCCACAGCCGGAGCAAGTGCTGTTGAAACTTCCCGCTCTGCGTGCATCACCGCCAAATCTTCTAGCTCCCAGGACAACTCTTTGCCCCCAGGCTGATTCTATCTAAGTGAATAACGCCTCTGTTCGCTTCGCTAGGGGAGCTTCGGCTCCCCGTTTTTACATCAGTGGCCAGTCGTCAGCCGCCTTTTCTCTGTCATCCTGAGCGAAGTAACAGTTTCGCGATAGCGAAGCTGTTACGCAGTCGAAGAGCCTGCCCCGAGCGAAGCCGAGGGGATCCCTACCAGCGTGCATCACCGTCGGCCTCGCAAGGAGTTTCTACGATTCGCCTCTCATTCTTCTAGTGATCAGCAACACGGTGTCACTGACCACTGGCCACTGCCTTCCGCTTCTTCCTCAGCAATCTCTTCAGCACCCGAATCCCCTTATCCACATGCTTCTCCTCCAACAAGAACGGAGGCAAAAATCTCACCACAGTATCCTGCGTGCTGTTGAACAAAACGCCCTCGGCCAAAGCCGCATCCACAATCGGCCGCGCCGGAATCTCCAGATTGATGCCCTGAATAAATCCGCGCCCGCGCACTTCCTTCGCGGCGGCGCTCTTCTCGACAATCGTTTTCAATTCCTGCTGCAGATAAGCGCCAACTTTATTCACGTTATCGAGCAGCTTCTCATCCTCCACAATCGCCAGAAACTCCAGCGCCACACGGCAAGCCAAAGGCCCGCCACCAAAAGTAGTCCCATGCTGTCCCGGCGAAATAGCATTAGCAAATTCCTCCTTAGCGATAAAAGCCCCCAAAGGCAGCCCCGCCGCAATCGGCTTGGCAATCGCCACAATATCCGGAGTCACGCCAAAACTCTGAAACGCAAACATCGCCCCCGTACGTCCCAGCCCGCACTGAATCTCGTCAAAGATCAGCGCCGCCTTGTGCCGATCCGCCGCTGCCCGGCACTCACGAAGAAACTCCACCGAACACTCATAAATTCCGCCTTCGCCAAAAATCGGCTCCAGCACAATTGCGCAAGTATCGTTATTCACCGCAGCCCGCAAGCCTTCCAAGTCGTTTTGTGCCACAAAAGTCACTTCTTCCAGCAGCGGCTCAAATCCCTTGCGATGCTTATCCTGCCCGGTCAGCGACAGCGCCCCAAACGTCCGCCCGTGATAAGACCCCTGCAGCGCCACCAGACGCTCCTTCGCCGAGCCCCCGGCGCGATGTCCCGCCAGCCGCGCCAGCTTGATCGATCCCTCAATCGCCTCAGTCCCGCTGTTCGAAAAAAACGCGCGGTCGAGACCAGAGAGCGTGCACAACTTCTCCGCTAGCGCCCCTTGATACTCGTGGTAATAAAGATTGGAGACGTGAATCAGCTTCCCCGCCTGCTCCCGAATCGTCTTCACGATCCGCGGATGCGCATGCCCCAACGCATTCACCCCCAGTCCCGAAACAAAGTCGAGATAGCGCCGGTCCTCCAGGTCGTAAAGAAACACGCCCTTCCCCCGCGTCAACACAATGGGATACCGACTGTAAGTCCCCAGCAAATACCGCCGCTCCAACTCCGCAATCTGTTCAAATGTTTTCATAGGAAGGTTTGATTGTAACGGATTAGGCATATGTGGAAATGAAACGCAGTTGTGAGTTCCGTGAGTTGGCCCGAAAGCTTACTGCACATGAAAGGATGCGGAATTCACACCGAGTGGTACTTGGCCAGCCAAGCATCGAGATCGGATGATAGTTGATCAAAGGAGACAATGGAGATGTGAGTTGAGTCAACCATGACTTTGTCCTGCCTCCATTTCAACCGCGATTCCTCTTGGGCCGTGAGCGACATGCCCTTTCCAGTCACTATCAACCCGTGGAACTTCGCCTGCCGGTCACCGAAATCGTTGTCGAAATCAGGAGTGCTCCTCATGCCATCCAATTTCCAAAGCCAGTCGACGAGTTGTGAAAACGCACTCTCAAAGCGGGGCGACCAATCCGACACCGCTCTGCCGTTCTTACTAAAAATACTGTTTTCGCTCCCGTTCTCGAATTCGACCAGCAGGTAGTTGTGCGTGGTTGAATCGCCGACGACGAGATCTGCCTTAAAGTCACCGTAGAGTGGATATTCGTGGGCGAAAACATTGGGATTCGTTATGCGTGGGAAATACCACGAGATAAGCAAGGACAGATCATGGCGAGTCTTGAAAAATGGGAGGACGTCTCTGTTCTCGTCGAGCGTCGTCTTTGCCTTGAGCAGCTGGTCGAACTGTTTCCATTCAAGGCGGCACTTGTTCGGGTCCAGTTTATGCGCCGTCAGCCTTTTCATCACCGTCCATTGGCAGGGAGAAGTCGCGCCAGGCGATCGCGTTCCATGATATCTTCGACGACCCATTTCGACGGGCGGTAAGAAACGATAAGCCTGAGTATATTGCTGGCCCGGAAGCTGTAAAGCTTTTCCTGTGAGGCGAGCTTCAGGGCTCTGAGTTTCTGGGAACCCCTTAGCCCGTCTAAGTCAGTTTCCTTTAGCATCCGAAGTGCCGCGTCCACCTTCTCTCGCTCAGGTGGATCGAGCGACCGCAAGGCAACTTCTGCCCTATCCTGTAGGTGCACATTCATCCGAATCACCGACCCAAGAAATCTAAAGACGTTAAATTCCGCCCGGCCCACAGCTGCTCTGAAACATGGGGCCGAGACCGCCCACCAATTGATTATATCCTTGCCCGTTCAGTACAACCCCGACTCCCCCCGGCGGTCTTGTCTTCCGCCTCCGCTGCACCCACAGCCACTGCTCCGGATATTCCGCACGCCGCAGTCTTCAATGTTCAGCCCATTATTCCGCAGCCGCTTCAACAACAACTCCAGTCATTTCCGCGTCTCTGAAGTTAAGTATCACCTTCGATCCCTCGCGCACATTTAGCACCAGGGGAGGACGAAAGCAGGCGATACAGATGCCACGTTTGTGCCGTGCGCTCGGATAAACAATGCCCGCTGAACCACTGGTCAACAGCTGAAATCCAAGCGCTTGCGATGCGGCGTAGCTGTTCGCATCTAAACAGCCCACAAAATCTGCTGCTCCACGCAAATCATGAAATTCATGTCTAAAATCGGCGAGATAGTCAATATAGGAAAAGGCCTCTTCCGATTTCCATCCGACTTCTTTCATCTCGGCGGCCCGACGAAAGGCCACTTCAATTTGCGCAGTTCGCATTTCGAAAGCCGCATACCACGCTCCTCGCCCCGCGCCATTGAAGCGTCCTCCAAAAGGATTTGCATGAGTGAAGGTTGCGTTCACGATATGCGCAAGCCGGAAACCGGAAACCAGCTCAATCGCGCTGATGCCAGGTAGCTTGCCGCTCTCCCCCAGCAATCGCTCGTTCGTCGCGCCCTCCAGTTCGGCAAGGTCGCTAAGCAGATGGTCGTCGCCTTGTGCGATGAGATCGAGGATTGGCCTGCCGCGGTCACTGTAACGATATGGAATCAGACGATGCGTCCCATTCCGTTCCACCTTGCTCAGCTTCGGGGATTTCATTTCCCGCCGCGACGCGCGTCCAGGAGTTGCCGCACTCTCATCAGGGCAGGGATGCCGCCCTTCTTCACGTAGTTGACCGGCGAATCTCCTCCAAACATCGGATTCGTGTTCGCAAGCTGCATCCAGGCATCGGCCAACTTCTCGCCGTAAAGAATGTTAAGTGCCTTATAGATCCCGATCAAAAGCGAAATTCGCGTGAGCTGATCTTCATCGAGTATTTTGGCAGCCTTATTCTTCATGGCGTAGTAGCTACCGCTGGAAAGTCCACCGATCAACCCTCGGGTATCGTCATCGCGTAACTTCCACTGCGCGGCAATCCTAAAGAGGCCCTTGATGGCCGCCGGACTGAGCCGGGCTCGGTTTTCCCTGCTCGACAGATCGACAGCTGTGTCCCACGAAAAACCGGCGACCGCTTGCTGCATCGTGACCATTTCAGCAACCTCCATTTATGGATTAATAATAATCCAATTGTGGAGTAATGACAAGTTCTAATACAACCCCTTCTCCCCCAGAGGCCGCGTCTTCCACCTCCGGTGCACCCACAGCCACTGCTCCGGATACTTCCGCACATAATCTTCAATGATCGAAGTAAACTTCTGCGTGTTGGCCTTGATATCCGCTTCCAGGTCGCCCGTGCGCACCAACTCCACCGCTGGATCAAACCGCAACCGGTATTTCCCCAGCTCCGCATCCCAAATCGTAAACGTCGGCACCACAGCCGCATTGGTGCGTAGAGCAATCCGAGCCAGCCCGCTAGCCGTGCATGCCGGGATGCCGAAAAAATCCACAAAGATCCCCTGCGGCGGAGTCATGTTCGTATCCATCAACATCCCCACCACTTCGCCCGCATGCATCGCCGAAAGCAGCCCGCGCACAAAATCATCCTTATCGACGGCTTTGTTGCCATGCATCGTGCGATAGCGCAGGATCAGCTCGCCCAGATACACGTTATCCATGCCTCGCATGATCACGTGCATCCAATGCCCATGCATCGACAGAACAAAAGATGAAAGCTCCCATCCGCCAAAATGCCCCGCGAACAAGAGCACGCCCTTGCCGCGAGCGTAGGCCCGCTCGTAATTCTCGAATCCGTCATATACCACTACCCGCTCGACGTTCTCCAGCGTGTACTCGGGAAAGTGGCAGACCTCCGCCAGTTGACGCCCCAGCGAAGCAAATTCTCCGCGCAGAATCCGCGCCCGCTCCGCCTCAGTTTTTTCGGGAAACACCATGGCAAGATTGCGCATACCCACCTGCCGCAATCGCACGTGCAGAAGATAGACGACCCAAGCCAGCCCAATGCCGATGGCCCGCGCCACAGGGCGCGGCAAAATACCGAGGATCTTGATGAACGGCCAGGCTGCCGCGTACTCAAGTCGCTGCCGCATTTAGGGAAGCGGAACGGTACCACCGTCAAAATTTATTTTCAAACAAAGCGACGCCCCACAATAGCGTCGTCATCCCGCCACAATAGCGTTGTCGTCCCGAGCGAAGCGAGGGATCTTGGTGTTTGTCTGCGCAAAGGTTACACATGGCACATGCAAGAACCCAGATTCCTCGCTTCGCTCGGAATGACACGCTAATGCGGCAATTCGTTCCGAAGAATTCAGTGCAGACCGAAGCCCCAATCCAGCCTTACTTCGCCGCTTCCTGAGCCCACTTCGCCAGCGTCGTCAAAAACGCATTCGCGCCCGCCGGCGGTTCAATCCCCCCGATCAGCGACGTCCGGAACGGCACCATGCGTCCATAGAACTCCCGCGTGCTGTCCTTATCCTGTTTAATCACGGCTCCATTCAGACTCACGCCGGCAAACAGGCCACGGGCACGCGAATAGGTCAGCACCTCCGCTCGCATTTTCCAGTCGGTATTCCCTTCGGCGTGACGCCCCACCGGCCCCGCCGCCACCGATGCGTCCGCCCCCAGAGCGAACTCGCTCGACAGCAGATGCTTCATTCCATCTTTATTCATTATCAGCATCACCAGATCAACGGCCTGCCCGCCGATCTGAAACCCGACGCTGCCCCCGGTCACGACAAAAAACGCCGGAGCGCTCCAGCCCTTCGGAGTGCGGCAACTGGCCAGCCCGCGCCCGTACTTCGCGCCCACAATAAAGCCGCCCTTCAGCATCGACGGCACCACTGCCACGCACTCCGCCGAGCCCAACACCTCCTGCGGAATTCCCTTATCTGGCGCCGCTTGGATTTCGTTCAGCACATCGGCGGCCGCCTGCTCGCGATCCGCCGCCTTGGATTCTTTTGCCGGTTCGTCCGCTGCAAAGGAGAGAGAACAGAGAGACACAATTAGGGTCAAGAGTAAGAACTTTTTCATGGTTCCTCGTCACACAAGAATTCTCTGGGAATCTGGTATTTGGATTGTATAACGGTGCGGCCAGCGTTGTATCAGGAACGTTTAACTGCGTAAGGATGGAATGAACAATCTGGAGGCCGTAAACAATTTGAAGACAAAAAAATCGGGGCTGAAAGTAGTGACCCTAATCGCCACTCTCAACCCCGTCTCCCAGGTTCTGTGGTAGGTGAGGCGAGTATGCGTCACGCCCGCTTTCCCCACAAGATTACCAAGGTCAGTGTCCTGAAGTAACCTCAGAATCAGGTCTTGGGTACTAGGTCTTAGGCAAACCCTAAGACCGAACACCTAGCACCTGAGACCTGCTTCTCTATTTCGCCGCCACCAGCGAATGCGTGATGGCATGCACCGATAGAGCAATCCGGTTCTGCACGCCCACCTTGCGCATCAATTTCGCCACGTGCGCCTTCACTGTGCGCTCCTCAATGCCTAACTGAGCGCCAATCTCTTTGTTCGACCGTCCCGCCACCAGCATCTCCAGCACTTCTTTTTCGCGGTCGGTGAAGGTCACTCGGCCCGCCGGAAAAATCCGCCCCGGCGACGACGACACCCGCTCGATGAACATCGAAAGAACTCTCCGCGGCGCCCACACCGATCCCTGACTCACGATTCGTATTGCCTGCGCAAACTCCGCCGGTGAAGCCGCTTCATCCACATAACCCTTGGCCCCAGAGGCAATTGCCTTCAGAATGGTCTCTTCATCCACTCCCGACCCGGTCACGATAATGCGCAGATCCGGCCGCGTTGCCTTCAGACTTGCCATCACGTCAAACAGGTTTTGACCGGAACGGTTTCCCAGCAGGATCAAATCCACGCCCTGCAACGTGGAAATCTCGGGCAGGCCGGCGGATATCAGTTCGAACTCGGGCTCCGTGTCGAACAAGGCGCGAAACCCCACAAACCTCAGCGGGTCGCTCTCCACCACGGCAATTTTGATAATCGGTTTTCTGGCTACTGCTGCTTTCATAGGTATCCCTAGTGGGGCGTTGTGTCTTAGCTAGAGCATAGCGGCATTTGCCCACCCTGCAAAGAGAACGTGACCGAAGTTAAATTACGGGAGTAACATGAAAAAGAAGGTCGGAAAGCCCCTCCAGAGCGGAGATTGGCGGGCTAATTTTCGACGTGCCACTCGCGGAGAAGATTCAGCATGAGAAACAGTTTCAATCCTTGTCTTGCCGTCATCGCCAGCCTGGCTCTGGCCGCCTCCACTCTGTTCGCATCGGCTCCGGCTCTCGGAACCGCGGCGCTTCCAGGCCACGCGCAGAACACTGCCAATCCGGAAACAGCTGCGACCGCCCAGACTCCCGCCGCCTCCTACCAGCCAAAATTTCCCGGCGACCCCGCACGCTCTGACTCGGAAGCCGCCGCCCTTGGCTATATGCGCGTCGTTCTCCGCGCCCAGCGCCAGTTCAATAAACAGTACAGCCATTTCGCCACATCCCTCGCCGAACTCGTCCACTCCGGCTCCTTCACCAAACGCATGGTCGATCCCAACCGCGGCGACTACACCGCCGGTTTCAAAGGCAAGAAAGACAGTTTCATCCTCACCATGACGCCCAGCCACCTCGACGCCCAGCATCGCTCCTTCTATGCCGAAGACAACGGCAAGATCCACGCCGACGAAGAGAAACCCGCCGACGCCGATTCCCCCGTCGTGAAGTAAGCAGCGGGCACCTTCGATGACAATGTGGATCATTCGCGCCTGATTTTGTAGAGTACACAAGATGCCGCTGCGCCTTTTGCCATTTTCCACGAGACCACTTTACGCGGCGATTTTTTGGTGCGCATTCGCGTTGTGGATACTGCTGGAAATCATCGCCTCCAGGGTCAAGCGTTCGCCCGATTCCTCGAGAGCCCGCGATCGCGGCTCGCTTCTGCTTATCATCGTCCTCTGGTGGACCGGAATTGCCGCCGACTTTTCACTTTCTTTTCTTCTGCCCCAAGCTTCCCTATCGAGAGGACGGGGCCCCGTTTTTTTGGTCGGCATCGCCCTGATGTTGGCCGGGATAGCGCTCCGCCAATACTCGATGGCGGTATTGGGAAAATTCTTCACCTTCGACGTCGCGGTAGACAGCGGCCACGCGTTGGTTGAGACCGGGCCTTATCGCTATGTTCGTCATCCTTCTTACACTGGCGCGCTCCTGACTTTGTTTGGATTCGGTCTCGCGCTCGGAAACTGGGCGGGCCTTGCCACTGCCCTGTTTTGCTTGGCATTCGCTTACACTTATCGCATAAGGGTCGAAGAAGCCGCTCTCTCCGCGGCCTTGGGTGAGCCGTACAAGGAATACGTAGGCCGAACCTGGCGGCTAGTCCCGTTCTTGTTCTAGAGGGGGTCGACACTCCAACCCAACGGCTAAGTGACTAAACAACATATGATTTCCAGACGCGACTTCATCGCCGGATCAGTTGCTCTCGCTGCCACGTCGCGCGCGAGAGGGATCTCCTCGCCCCAATCTGAATCAGTCTTGGTCAACGATGTTCATTCCCAGCTCAACTCGACTCGGGTGCTTCGAGTCGTGGAGCCACGTTCCCTGGAGGACGTCCAGAGCATAGTTCGTTCTGCTCGCAAAGATGGAACGACAATCTCAATCGCGGGCGGAAGACACGCAATGGGAGGACAGCAATTCGGTACAGATACCCTACTCGTCGACGTGCGGAAACTGAATCGGGTCCTCCATCTGGATGGCGAGCGAGGCATTGTGGAAGCCGAAGCCGGGATTGAGTGGCCAGAGCTCATTCGTGACTACCTCGCGCTGCAGACCGGCAGCGGAAAGCCCTGGGGAATCGCTCAAAAACAGACCGGCGCCGACCGGATCACGCTGTCTGGAACGATCGCTGCGAATGCCCATGGACGCGGGTTGAAGATGAAGCCCTTCATCTCTGATGTCGAATCCTTTGTGCTCGTCGATGGCACCGGGGCGGCTCACACCTGCAGCCGAACTGAAAATTCGGAGCTGTTCAGGCTGGTCCACGGCGGGTACGGACTGTTTGGAATCGTGGCCTCCGTGAAGCTCCGTCTCATACCCAGAACTAAAATCGAGCGAGTCGTTGAGATCCGCACAACAGACGATTTAATGGCTGCCCTCGCGAAACGCATTTCGGATGGATTTCAATACGGCGACTTCCAGTTCTCCATCGAGCGCGACTCCGAGGACTTTCTTCACAAGGGCGTCTTTTCTTGCTATCGGCCGGTTTCCCCAGAGACGCCCATCCCCGCGGAAAAGCAGCTTACCGACGAAAATTGGAGGCAGTTGCTGTTTCTCGCTCATACCGACGCAAGGAAGGCCTTCCAAAACTACTCAGATTACTACCTCTCGACCAACGGACAGGTTTACTGGTCAGACCTTCATCAACTGAGCATCTACCCTGATAATTACCACCGCGAAATCGATGCCAAGCTTCACGCTCCCTACCCTGCGACTGAAATCATCGCTGAGATCGACGTGCCCAGATCGGACCTCAGAGGGTTCTTCGACGAAGTGCGAGCCGACTTTCGAACCAACAAGGTTGATTTGATCTATGGCACAGTCCGTCTTATCGAGCGCGATGACGAGAGCTTCCTGCCTTGGGCAAAGCAGCCCTACGCCTGCGTCATCTTCAACCTGCACACGGTTCACAGCCCAGACGGTCTCCGGCGCTCAGGGGAGTCCTTCCGCAGGCTGATCGACATGGCAGCCGCTCGCGGAGGTACCTATTACCTGACATACCATCGCGATGCTACGCGACAACAGATCGAGAAGTGCTATCCCCAGTTTGCGGAATTCCTCCGATTGAAGAAAAAATACGATCCCCAAGAGCGCTTCCAGAGCGATTGGTACCGATATTACAAGACTATGTTCGGGGATGCCCTGTGATCGCGCCCAGCATCGCTCCTTCCATGCCTCGTGAAGTAAAGTCTTCAGTTTTGTCATCCTGAGCGAGGATTGTCCTTCGCGCCTCAAGCGCGAAGGACAACCGCAGTCGAAGAGCCTGCCCCGAGCGAAGCCGAGGGGATCCCTACTCCCCCTGCGCCAGCATCGGCCCCGCAAGCGGTTTCCATTGCAGCCCGCGTTCTTGTGGGGGCCCGCCGATGGGCCAAACTCGTTTATGATGGATTCAGAAATTACTCTCAGGACTAAAAACAGCAACGGAGGAATCATGTCAACAACCGTCGGTGCACCCGCGCCGGAATTCACCTTGAAGGATCAGGATCAAAAAGAAGTGAAGCTCAGCGACTTCCGCGGCAAGAAGCGCGTCGTGCTCGTCTTCTATCCGCTCGATTGGAGCCCTGTCTGCACCAAAGAGCACGCCTGCATGGTGAACGACAAAAAGCAATTCGACCAGCTCGACGCGCAAGTGCTCGGCATCAGCGTCGACAGCGTGTGGTCCCACAAAGCTTACGCCGAAAAGATGGGCATCCACTACCCGCTGCTCGCCGATTTCCACCCGCGCGGCGCGGTCGCGACCAAGTACGGCGTCTATCTCGAAGACAAAGGCATTACCGGCCGCGCCATCTCCATCATCGACCGCGATGGCAAGCTCGCGTGGCACAAGAACTACGACATCCCGGTCGTCCCCGATATAAAGGAAGTCTCACAAGCATTAGCCGCAGTAAAGTGAAAGGGGAATAACGGGAGTGCAACGTACGGTGGAAGCACCGCGGAAGCACCGTGCGAAGCGCCGTACGAAGCACGTGGAAGAGCGGCGCTTCAGCGCCGCGTCAGCTCGCAAATGGATTCGGGCTTTAGCCCCTGAGGCACGCTCAACATGACCGCCTCCGTCTTTATCGGCACCAGCCTCGACGGCTTCATTGCGCGGCGAAACGGCGATCTCGACTTTCTGCCACCGGACGGCGGCGAGCCCCATGGCTACAACGAGTTTATCGCCAGTGTCGATGCGATTGTGATCGGTCGCAACACCTTCGAAACAGTTCTCACCCTCGGGCCTTGGCCGTACGGCAACAAGCGCGTAGTCGTCCTGAGTAGCCGCCCTATCGACTTATTCGCGGCTGTCGGCGGCGTGGTTGAACAGATGGCCGGCCCTCCGGCTGAAATCGTTTCGCGGCTGGCTGCCAGCGGCGCCCACCACCTTTACGTCGATGGCGGAATCACAATTCAACAATTCCTGCGCGCGGGATTGATTCAACGTCTCATCATCACTCGCGT
>Ga0302324_100021385_pt1 | contig 12614 bp, 14 predicted proteins | sample Palsa_T0_1_FD_201949 | JGI IMG/M metagenome (GOLD analysis project Ga0302324, IMG submission 201949) | Peat permafrost microbial communities from Stordalen Mire near Abisko, Sweden - Palsa_T0_1 | ecosystem: Environmental > Terrestrial > Soil > Palsa > Peat permafrost | place: Sweden: Abisko...
TCGGGCCACGATCAGCCGGCCCGCGACAGGGCCGGCGCCCAGCCCGAGGCTGGCCCGCGAGGTACCGGCTTCGCTCAAGCAGCTCTGGACCGCCCCGAACGCGCCGACCGACCAGCCGGTCGTTGTCGCCGGAACCGTCGTCACCGCTGACGGGCGGGCAGTCCACGGGCGTGATCCGGTCACCGGCCAGGTGCGGTGGAGCTACTCGCGCAGCAGCGATCTGTGTGGGGTCGCCGGGGTCTACCGCTTCGCGGTCGCGGTCTACCGCGACGACCGGGGCTGCGGTCAGGTCAGCACGCTCGAGGGACCCACCGGGAGCCGTGGGCCTGCCCGAAGCAGCTACGCCGACCAACGGATCACACTGTCCTCCGATGGCACGACGGTCTTGTCAGCCGGCGACACCCGGCTGGAAATGTGGCGCTCCGACATGGTCCGGATGCTCTCCTACGGTGAGACCGACGCCCGGGTCAAGCCCTCGTCGAAGGGACTGCACACCGGGTGCCGATTGACGTCGGCGGCTGCCAGCTCCTCGGCGGTGTCGGTGCTCGAGGCCTGCGGCAGGCAAGCGGATCTGCGGCTTAAGCTGCTGCGTCCGGGCAAAGAGGAAGACGAGCCCGACCAGCGTGACGTGCCGGAGCCGGGGATCAACGTGGATTCCGGCGCCCGGGTACTGACGGTGGCAGAGACCAGAACGGCTGTCTACCTTCCAGTGCCGCAGCCCAGGGTCGACGTGGTCGACGAGACCGGTTCCACCGTGGCGAGCACTCTGCTGCCCAAGCCGCCGGCGGCGGCCAGCGCGATCACGCGACCCGGCAATCTGATCACCTGGTGGACCGGCGACACGGTGATGGTCTTCGATGCCACGCACCTGACCTATCGCTACTCGATTACGCCGGCGGGCTCGTCTGTTCCGGTGGGACCGGGGACGATGATGGCCGGCAAGCTCCTCGTCCCCGTGACGGGCGGTATCGCCGTGTGCGATCCGCAGACGGGGGTGGGCGAGGGATTTCTGCCAGTGCACCGAACTCCGCAGAGCGCGGCGGTGATCCCCGTCGTCGCGGGCTCAAGGGTGCTCGAGCAGCGCGGCGACACCCTCGTCGCGCTCGGCTGACCCGGGCTGGCGGCCGCGTCAGGAGTCGAGGCTGAACGTCGGCAGCGCCTTGCCCGACTTCCAGTGTTTGAGCAGCGACTTGGCCAACTCCTGATAGGCGGCTGCGCCTTTGTTCTTGCGCGCGGCCAACACCGACGAGCCGGATGCGCTGGCTTCGGCGAAACGGACCGTGCGCGGGATGGGCGGCGCCAGCAACGCCAGGTCGTAACGGTCGGCCACGTCGAGCAGCACGTCGCGGCTGTGGGTGGTGCGCGGGTCGTAGAGCGTCGGCAGTACGCCCAGCAGCCGCAAGCCGGGATTGGTGATCTGCTGAACGTCGGCGAGCGTGCGCAGGAACTGCCCGACGCCGCGGTGGGCCAGCGTCTCGCATTGCAGCGGCACGATGACCTCGTCGGCGGCGGTGAGCCCGTTGAGCGTCAGCACACCCAGCGACGGCGGGCAATCGATGATCACGACGTCGAACGAGTCGCGGAGTTTGTCCAGCGCGCGTTTGAGCGCGTACTCGCGGCCGGCCCGCATCAGCAGCATCGCCTCCGCGCCGGCCAGATCGATGTTCGCCGGCAGCAGTGTCATACCCTCGGCGGTGCCCACCAGAGCGGCGTTGGGCTCCACGTCACCGAGCAGCACCTCATGGACCGACACCGCCAACTTGTCCGGGTCCTGGCCCAGCGAGAAGGTCAGACAGCCCTGAGCGTCCAGGTCGACGAGCAAGACTCGCCGTCCCGCTTCTGCCATCGCCGCCCCCAGCGAGGCGACCGTCGTCGTTTTGGCCACCCCACCCTTCTGGTTGGCCACGGCCAGCACCCGAGTGGTCATAGAGCCCAGCTCCTCCTTATTGCCAGCGGGTGGTCCACTGCCCATCCTGGCACCAAACCCCTGGTGCCCGCGGGCGGATGGGTATGCGTGTCAGGCAGAATCGGTCAGCATGGGCGTCGAGAACCACCGACTGGTGTTGCTCCGCCACGGGGAAACCGAGTGGTCAAAGTCCGGCCAGCACACCGGGAGCACCGATCTCGACCTCACCGACCACGGGCGCGCGGAGGCCGCAGCAGCCGGCCCGGCACTGGCCGACCTGCACCTTGACGACCCGAAAGTGATCAGCAGCCCGCGCCGGCGCGCCGTGGAGACCGCAGAACTCGCCGGCCTGACCGTCGACGAGAAATCCGAGCTGCTCGCCGAATGGGATTACGGCTCGTATGAGGGCGTGACGACCGCGGAGATCCAGAAAACCGAACCCGGCTGGTCGATCTGGACGCACGGCTCCCCGGATGGCGAAAGCGTCGTGCAAGTCAGCGACCGCGCGGACCGCGCCATTGCGCTGGCCTTGGAATACATGGCGTCGCGTGACGTGGTGTTCGTCGGGCACGGCCACTTTTCCCGCGCCGTCATCACCCGATGGGTACAGCTGCCCCTGGTGGAGGGCAGCCGGTTCGGCATGACCGCCGCGTCCATGGCGGTCTGCGGCTTCGAACACGGGATCCGCCAGCTGAGTGCGCTGGGCTATCCCCATCCCCATGACGACTGAGCCGAATGACGGCTGAGCCTCCGTTCGTGCTGTGCGGGCCGGCCGGCGTCGTGATCGCCGACGGTGTGCAAGCCTGCTATCGCGACGTGGCCGCCGCCCAGTCGGCGTTGCACTCGGGTGCGGCGTCAATAGTGCTGGGCGCCATAGCCTTTGACGTAAACGGACCGGCGGCGTTGCTGACGCCGCGCTCAGTGCGGCGCCCCGCTGAACTCCCCGACTGGCCGACCGGACCGATGCCGGCGGTGCACGTGGCCGGAGCAATTCCCGCGGCCGACGAGCATCGCACCCGGGTTCGACGCGCACGCGACCAGCTGGCCGATGCGGGGAGCTCGCTGCAGAAGGTGGTGCTGGCCCGTGCGTTGCGGTTGGAAGCGGACGCCGCATTGGACGCCCGAACCATCGTGCGCCGGTTGGTCGCCAACGACCCGGCCGCATACGGCTACTTGGTCGACCTGTCGGCAGCGGGCGGTGCATATTCAGGCACGGCCTTGGTCGGCGCCAGCCCGGAGCTGTTGGTTGCGCGCGACGGCGACCGGGTGACCTGCCAGCCCTTCGCGGGTTCCGCAGCACGCTTCCCCGACGCCGAATTGGACGCCGCCGCGGGCGCCGCGCTCGCCGATTCCGCCAAGGATCGCCACGAGCACCAATTGGTCGTCGACACCATGACCGCGGCGCTGCGTCCGCTGTGCAGCGAGTTGAATTTTCCGCCTACGCCCACACTGAGCCGTACCACCGCGCTGTGGCATCTCAGCACACCGATCACTGCGCGGCTACGTGACATATCTACCACCGCAATCGATTTGATGCTCGCCCTGCATCCCACGCCGGCTGTCGGCGGGGTGCCCACTGCTGCCGCTACCGAACTCATCGGCGCACTGGAAGGTGATCGCGGGTTCTACGCCGGCGCCGTGGGCTGGTGCGACGCCGACGGTGACGGGCGCTGGGTGGTGACTATCCGCTGCGCGCAGCTGGCGGCCGATCGCCTCACCGCGCTGGCCCACGCCGGCGGCGGCATCGTCGCCGAATCCGATCCCGATGGCGAAGTTGCCGAGACTACAACAAAATTCATCACCATTCTGTCGGCGCTGGGAGTCCAACCGTGACCGTGCGCATCCGCCGAGCCGCGCCTGCCGACGCCGCAGCGATCACTGCGATGATCCACGACCTGGCCCGCTTCGAGCACGCAGCCGACCAATGCACCGTCGTCGAGAAGCAAATCAGCACAGCACTTTTCGGCAAACCCGAGACGCTGCGAGCACACGTGGCCGAGGTCGACGGCGACATTGCCGCGATGGCGCTGTGGTTTCTCAACTTCTCGACCTGGGACGGCGTCGAGGGCATCCATCTGGAGGACCTGTACGTACTGCCACGATTTCGGCGTCTGGGGCTGGCCCGTGGGTTGCTGAGCGCGCTGGCAAGAGAATGTCAGGACAACAACTACACCCGGCTGTCCTGGGCGGTGCTGACCTGGAACACCGATGCGATCGCGCTGTACCGGGCCGTTGGTGCTCAGCCGCAGACCGAGTGGACCACCTACCGAGTGTCCGGCCCGGAACTGGCCGCGCTGGCCGGTCCGGGCTGATCCGCGGCGCTTATGACCGGCCCGCGACCCAGCGCAGTGCGGGCGGACTGAACAGGAGCGCCAGCCCGGTCAGCGCCAGTGCGCCTACCGGGATGCCGATCGACGCGCGATGCGAATCCACGGTCAAGTACCAGGCCACCGGCAGCAACAACAATTCGGCGAACACCGCCAACCCGCGGCCCCAGCGCCTGCCGGACAGCAGCGCCAAGCCGGCAGCAAGGACGGCGCCACCGGCCAGCGCGAACCATACGGCGGTGCCAAACCCGTTGGCCACCCGCTGATCCGCACCGCCGATCGCCCGGAGTAGCAATACCGCAGCAATCACCAGGCCAGCCGCGCCCTGAACAGCCACGATCAGTCCCGCGCCACGCACACTTGTCGGGGGACGCAAGCTCACCGCCCCAGCGTAACCAAGCCGGCCAGGCCCGATCGTCGCGCTCCTCAGCGAGCCGCGGGGCGGCTCGCATCGTCGTCGGCTAAGCCCGATCGTCGCGCTGCTCAGCAAGCCGCGGGGCGGCTCGCATCGTCGTCGCTCCCGTAGGCTTTGGCGTCATGCGCGCCGTGCTAGTCGTCAATCCCACAGCGACGTCGACCACCCGGGCAGGGCGCGACCTGCTGGCAAGCGCGCTGAAAAGTCGCCTGGAACTGACCGTCGAACACACCCGGCATCGTGGCCACGGCGGCGAAATCGCGCAGGCCGCGGTCCAGGACGGGGTCGACCTGGTCGTCGTGCACGGCGGCGACGGCACGGTGAGCAACGTGGTCAACGGCCTCCTCGGCCGCCCCGGGTCATTGCCCACCGGGCATGTCCCGGCGCTGGCGATCGTCCCTGGCGGATCGGCGAACGTGACAGCGCGGTCTCTGGGAATTCAGCCGGACCCGATCGACGCGACAAATCAGCTCATCTGGCTGCTGGACAAGTACGGGCCGGCAAAGCAGTGGCGACGGATCGGGTTGATCGACTGCGGCGAGCACTGGGCGGTGTTGAACGCCGGTATGGGGTGCGATGCCGAGGCAGTGGCCAAGGTGGAGGCCAAACGTGAGAAGGGCGTCAAGGTCACGCCGATGCGCTACATCACCGCGTCGGTGCGCTCCACGCTGGCTTACTCCCGTAAGCAACCGCGCCTCACTGTTGAGCTACCGGGACGCGAGCCGATTTCCGGCGTCTACTTCGTCTTCGTGTCCAACTCGAGCCCGTGGACGTACGCCAACGACCGGCCGATGTGCACCAATCCCGGCACCAGCTTCGAGACGGGGCTGGGAGTGTTCGGCGTCACTGCGTTGAAGGTGGTGCCGAGCCTGCGACTGGTCGGACAGATGTTCTCCAAGCAGCCCAAGATAGCCGGTGACCAGGTCGTTCGCGAGGACGACGCGTCCTGCGTGCGGGTGATCTGCGCCGACCCGCCGATGGCCAGCCAATTCGACGGCGACTACCTGGGGGTGCGCGAACGCATGACCTACCGCGCGGTTCCCAACGCGCTGGACGTCGTCGCCCCACCGCCAATAAAACTTCCTGACCTGCGCTGATCCCGTAATGTGGGCTAAAGCACTGGCCAGGGTCGCGCCGAGTGTAGTACAACCGATTAAGGGATTTGGTAACGGATCTCTAAAGTGAGAATGACCACGGACCAACGAGTGCTCTTGACATCTGTTGAGCCTGTGAAACGATCGAGTCAACGTATGCAACGGTACGGAAACATTTCTTGTGCCTGCGTTAACAGCCGAAGAAGATAATTAGTGCGCATCGCTGCGCACACAGCGAGGAGTAACGACTTATGGATTGGCGCCACACTGCAGTCTGTCGCGACGAAGACCCGGAACTGTTCTTCCCTGTCGGGAACAGCGGACCGGCTCTCGCGCAGATCGCTGACGCGAAATTGGTTTGTAACCGCTGTTCGGTTACCACTGACTGCCTGTCCTGGGCGCTCAATACCGGCCAGGATTCCGGCGTGTGGGGCGGAATGAGCGAAGACGAGCGACGCGCACTCAAGCGCCGCAACGCTCGGACGAAGGCCCGTACCGGAGTCTGACACCAGCCCATCAACGCGCTTCAACGGTGCGGCCCCGACAAAAGTTCGGGGCCGCACCGTTGTGTGCGGGCTAGTTGAACGGGCGGACGCGACGGCCTATCGGGACGCGTAACACCACGTCGGTGCCGCCTTCGGTGGCTCCTCGCATCGCCAGCGAGCCGTCCAGCTCAGCAGAAACCAGTGTCCGCACGATCTGCAGGCCCAGACGGTCGGACTTCTCGACGCTGAACCCCTCCGGCAGCCCGTGACCGTTGTCATGGACCACCACGTCGAGCCAGCGCGCCGAACGTTCCGCGCGAATCGTCACCGAGCCGCCTCCGACTGCGCCTCCGTCCCCGGCTGCCGGGTCGAACGCGTGCTCGATGGCGTTTTGCACAAGCTCGGTGATCACCATGATCAACGCGGTGGCCCGATCCGAGTCCAGGACGCCGAGCATGCCCGTCCGGTTGATCCGAATCGGTGTGTCCACCGTCGCAACGTCGTTCATGATCGGCAGGATCCGGTCGATCACCTCGTCGAGGTTGACTTCCTCGTCGACCGACATCGACAGCGCGTCGTGGACCAATGCGATCGACGAAACCCGTCGCACCGATTCGATCAGCGCTTCGCGACCCTCGACGTTGGTGGTCCGGCGGGCTTGTAAACGCAGCAACGCCGCGACGGTCTGAAGGTTGTTCTTCACCCGGTGGTGAATCTCCCGGATCGTGGCGTCCTTAGACATCAGCGCCCGGTCCCGTCGTTTGATCTCGGTGACGTCGCGAGCCAACACCGCGGCACCGACGGCCGAGCCGTTGACCACCAGCGGCAGCGTCCGCAGCAGCACCGTGGCACCGCCGGCGTCCACTTCGATGCGCATGCTGGCCCCACCGGTCAGCGAGTCGCGGACGTGCTCGGCGAGTTCGCGGGCCTCGAAGGGATCGGAGATCAGCGGACGGGTCACCTTGATCAGGTCGTGGCCCTCCAGCTCCGAGGTCAAGCCCATCCGGTGGAAGGCCGACAACGCATTCGGGCTGGCGTAGGAGACGACACCATCGACGTTGAGTCGGATGAATCCGTCGCCCGCCCGCGGGCTGGAACGCGACGTTGCCAGATCGCCCACGTTGGGAAAGGTGCCCTCGGACAGCATGTGTACGAGGTCGGCGGCACAGTCGAGGTAGGCCGTCTCCAATGGGCTGGACTTCGGGGCGTCGGCGACGGCCGTCTGATGCGTCAGCACCGCCACCGCCCTCTCGCCTTGTCGCACCGGTATGGCTTCGATGTTCACGCCGGTCTGCTGCCACGAATACTGTTGGCCCGCATCGCTTTCCAAGCCGATCGCGCCGGAGTCCAACGCCGCGGCGATCAGCGGCATCTGATCGGCGTCGACGACGGTTCCGACCGCGTCACGCAGCAGAACGGTGGGCGAGGTATTCGGCCGACACTGCGCCACACACACCAGCGAGCCGTCGTCGCGGCGGACCCACATCAGGTAGTCGGCGAACGAAAGATCGGCGAGCAGTTGCCACTCGCCCACCACGGCGTGCAGGTGATCGACGGCGCTGCCCGGCAGCACGGTGTGTTCGGCAAGCAGGTCACCGAGGGTGGACATCGGCGACTCCCGCCATCAGATCTGGACGGCTAGCTGATCACGGCGATCAGGTCACCGGCCTGAATGACATCGCCCACTGACACGCTCACCTTGCTCACTGTCCCGGCGACTTCGGCCAAGACCGGGATCTCCATCTTCATCGATTCCAGCAGCACCAAGATGTCGCCCTCGCTGATCTGGTCGCCCTCGTTGACCACGACTTCGAGCACGCTGGCCACGATCTCTGCCCGAACGTCCTCGGCCATCATCACCCCGTTCGTCAGCCAGTCAGTTAGCGCGCTTGCGTCGCTCCATCGAACCACAACCGATTTACCCCGGCGCGAGTGATCAAGGCACAACCGCCGGTCGTGTCGGCGTTGACGGCACCGTCCGCTTGCCGATTCGCCCAGTTGGGAGGCCTCTTTGGTGTCGCGAAGATATCGATAAGCGAACTCCAAGATTACTAAGCGAACCTATAGAGCTTCTTCTGTGATCGTGTCGTGTTGTGATTGTGACATTTGGGAAGCAGAGTGTCCAGAGTGATTGGAGTGCCTGGTACACATCTAGTGAATCAGCCAAATTTGAGGAGTATTCCGTTGTCCGAGAACACGTTTGCGCGTTCGACAACTCGCGGACCACTGACCCGAGTGGCAACCGGTATCGGGGTGGCGCTGGCAGCAATCGCCACGATCGGACTCGGCGCTGGCGCCGCCGCGGCCGCCCCACAGCAACCATTCGCCGCCGACGACCCGATCCCGGGGATGCCGGGCGCCGGCAGCGCGGTCAGCATTGCTAACTCACTCTTCGGCTCGCTCAGTGGGTTGATGAACAACGTGATCCCGGGCGCAGGGGACCTGCTGATGCCCGGCGGTGCGAGCGGCGGCCTGCCTGGCCTAGGCGGCGGGGGTGGCCTACCAGGACTCGGCGGCGGCCTCCCCGGCGGCCTTGGGGGCGGCGGGGGTGGCCTACCAGGACTCGGCGGCGGGCTTCCGGGCCAGACCCCCGGCTTGGGCGGCTACCCGGGTGGGCTGCCGGGCCAGACCCCCGGCTTGGGCGGCTACCCGGGCGGGCTGCCGGGCCAGACCCCGGGCGGGCTTCCAGGCCAGACCCCGGGCGGACTACCGGGCCAGCAGCTCCCGGGGCAAACTCCCGGCGTGGGCGGCTACCCAGGCAACACGGTGCCGGGGGCTCCCGGTCAGTTGGCGCCGGGACGGGCACCCGGCGCTGCCGGACCAGCGGCGCCGGCGCAAGCTCCGCTGGCCGGCCAGCCGGGTCCGGTCGCCTCGGCGAGTTCGACTGCCAGCACTCTGGCGCACATGCCCGTTGTGTAGCCCCTGAGCTGCGCAACACCGAGGGCATGAAAGACTGGCAGCCAAGCAGACCTGCGAGGAGGATCAGTCATGGCCAAGCGAGGCCGGAAGAAGCGCGACCGCAAGCACAGCAAGGCCAATCACGGCAAGCGGCCCAACGCATAATTGAACAAACCACTGAAAACGCGGACCGTCCGACAGGCGGCCCGCGTTTTCTTTTCTGTCACACGGCTAGCTGGACCGACCGCGGATGATCGTGGTCTGACTGATCTGCAGCAGTAACCGCTCACGCAAATGCTCCGGAGCCCTTTCGCCGCTGCACTTGGTCGCGATCAACCCCTTAATCCGCTCCTCCAGCCCGTAAAGCTGAAAACAGGGTGGGCAATCCTCTAGATGCTTCTGCAGCTTCTCTCGAGTGTCCGGCTTGCACTCGCCGTCAAGCAGGGTCCACACCTCGGCGATCACTTCGGCGCACTCGGCCTTGAGCCGCGATTCCTCGCCTGACGAGAAGTCGGTCACGACGACACCTCCTCAGGCGCCTGGCCACCGCGAATGAAACCCCGGTCTTTGGCCACGTCGGTCAACAATTCCCGCAGCTGCCGCCGGCCGCGGTGCAGTCGTGACATCACCGTCCCGATCGGAGTGTCCATGATCTCGGCGATCTCCTTGTAGGGAAAACCCTCGACATCGGCGTAGTACACCGCCATCCGAAACTCTTCGGGCAAGGCTTGCAGCGCTTCTTTGATTTCGGTGTCGGGCAGTGCCTCAAGCGCCTCAACCTCGGCGGAACGCAAGCCAGTCGACGAGTGTTTGGCGGTGGCAGCCAACTGCCAGTCGGTGATCTCTTCGGTCGGATATTGCGCCGGCTGCCGCTGCTTCTTGCGGTAGCTGTTGATGTAGGTGTTGGTCAAGATCCGGTACAGCCAGGCCTTGAGATTCGTGCCCTCTCGAAACGAGCGGAAGCCGGAATAGGCCTTCACCATGGTTTCCTGCAGCAGGTCCTCGGCGTCGGCCGGATTGCGAGTCATCCGCAGGGCGCCGCCGTAGAGCTGGTCCAGCAGCGGAATCGCGTCGCGCTCGAAGCGCGCGGTCAGCGCCGCGTCGGTCTCGTTTGACCGGTCTTGTCCACGAGTCTCGGTGAAGTCGGGGGCCGCCGCGAGTCCCGAGTCGGTCGCGCCGTCGGTGTCGGCCATGTTGGGTAAAACAGTCCCTTCTGTCGCGATGCCGCTGAACAGGTCCATCAATACCGGACCCGACGGGCACCCGGCCAACCGCTCTTCGCCGATGAGGCTCGTTGCCGTTGACACCAGACTCCCCTCCCAATCTAAAGGCTGCGACCGACATGTGTCTGCTGGACCAGACAGGACACTCAACAGCGGCGATACTCGGGCTATTTCCGGACCACCGATTCGGGGCGATTGTGACCGGCGTTACTGTGACGCCATGTCTCTCAACGGCAAGACCATCTTCATCTCCGGAGCCAGCCGCGGAATCGGCCTGGCGATCGCCAAACGCGCCGCACAAGACGGCGCCAACATTGCGCTGATAGCCAAGACCGCCGAACCGCACCCCAAGCTCGAGGGCACGGTCTACACCGCCGCCAAGGAACTCGAGGAGGCAGGCGGGCAGGCGTTGCCGATCGTCGGGGACGTCCGCGACCCAGAGTCGGTCGAGTCCGCGGTGGCCAAGGCCGTCGAGCAGTTCGGTGGCATCGACATCGTCGTCAACAACGCGTCGGCAATCAACCTGGGGTCTATCACCGAGGTGCCGATGAAGCGGTTCGACTTGATGAACGGCATCCAGGTGCGCGGCACCTACGCCGTGTCACACGCCTGCATCCCGCATCTGAAGGGCCGGGAGAACCCGCACATCCTGACGCTCTCACCGCCCGTGCTGCTCGGCAAGGAATGGCTGAAACCGACGGCATACATGATGGCCAAGTTCGGTATGACGCTGTGTGCGCTGGGAATCGCCGAAGAACTGCGCGAGGAGGGCATCGCCTCGAACACACTGTGGCCGCGCACGCTGGTGGCCACCGCTGCGGTGCAGAACCTGCTCGGCGGAGACGAGGCGATGGGCCGGGCCCGCAAGCCGGAGATCTATTCCGACGCGGCCTACGTCGTCCTCAACAAGCCCTCAAAGGAATACACCGGCAACACGCTGCTCTGCGAGGACGTGCTGGTGGATTCCGGCGTCTCCGACCTGTCGGTATATGACTGCATTCCGGGTTCGAAGCTCGGCGTCGACTTCTGGGTGGACGGCGTCAACCCGCCGGGGTATTCGGCGTCGTGATCGCAAGCGCCGCGAAGCCGGGCGCGGCGGGTCGCGACGGCCGATGAAGCCTTAGCCTTGGCAGCTGCGGCGACTCCGGCACTCGCGGCGTTGGTCGACGCGGGTGTGCCGCACGAAGTGGTCAAGTTCGCACATGACCGGCGGGAGCGATCGTTCGGCGACGAGGCCGTGCGACAGCTGACCACCACCGGCACCGTCGCGCCTGCGCAGATCTACAAGACGCTGATCATCGCGCTCCCGAGCGGATTGGCTGTCGCCGTATTGCCGGTGTCGGCGCGGCTGTCGTTGAAGGCGGCCGCCTCAGCGCTGGGCGCCGTGAAGGCCACCATGGCCGACCAGCGTGCCGCCGAGCGGGCGACTGGCTATGTGGTCGGCGCGGTCTCACCGTTCGGACAACGCACACCGCTGCCGACCGTCGTCGACTCCGGCGCGCTGGCGTGGGAGCGGGTGTACTGCAGCGCCGGCCGACGCGGCTGGGACGTCGCGGTGGCACCCGGCGACCTGATCAGGCTCACCGACGCGGTGACCGCCGATATCCAGGCCTAGCCATCAATGACGCGCCAGCATGGTGTGCACGCTGTCCGCGAAAGCAGCGGTGGTGAAGCAGATGGGCTCGGCGAATTCCTCCATCGTCAGCGCCTCGTGCCAGCCTGCGTCGGCGGCGGCACGCAACAACGGCTTGGTCATCGCGACGGCGTGCGCCGGCATCGCCGCGACGCGCGCGCACCACTCGTCGGCGACGGCGAGAAGTTCGTCGTGGGCCACGACCTGCTGCACGAGTCCGAGACGTTGCGCGGCGTGCGCGTCGATGTGCTCGCCGCGTAGGTAGTAGGCAAGCGCGCCCTGGTAGCCCAGGCGGCGGGTCAGCGCCCAGCTTGTGCCGACCTCGGGAATCAGGCCGAGCCGGCCGAACGCGGGCACGATCACGGCGCGCTCGCTCGCGATGGCGAGGTCGCAACTCAGCGCCCAGGCCAGTCCGACTCCGGCGGCCGGGCCGTTGATCGCGGCGACGAAGATCGTGTCCGACCCGGCGATGAGCCGGGCGATACCGCCGAACTCGCGGCGGATCCAGCGCCAGACATCGGCGACGCCCTCTGGTTGACTCAGCTGTTCGGTGGCAGTCCGCATCATCGTCAAGTCGCCACCCGCGCTGAACCCCGGATCACTGCCGGTGAGCACCACGCTGCGAACGTCGGT
>Ga0302324_100021390_pt1 | contig 12612 bp, 9 predicted proteins | sample Palsa_T0_1_FD_201949 | JGI IMG/M metagenome (GOLD analysis project Ga0302324, IMG submission 201949) | Peat permafrost microbial communities from Stordalen Mire near Abisko, Sweden - Palsa_T0_1 | ecosystem: Environmental > Terrestrial > Soil > Palsa > Peat permafrost | place: Sweden: Abisko...
GCCAGCATCTGCGCAAACCGGTAGTAGTCCTCCGCCGTCGAGACCAAACCTCCGCCCCCCGAAGGCATCGGCGGCTGCACAGCATAATCCGTCGGAGCACCAGCCGCAGCCTGCGTCGGCACCAACTTCCCATCCACATCCCGATAATTCGCCGCGAACCGTGCCCTCTTCTCCGCAGGAACAAAGAAGCCCGCATCCTTCATCCCCAGCGGCTCAAAAATATGCTCCCGCATAAAGTCCGGCAGCGTCTCCCCCGACAACCGCTCCACAATGTACCCCTCCACATCCATCGACGCGGAATACATCCACTTCTTCCCCGGTTCATAATTCAGCGGAATCGTCCCCAGCTTGTCGACCATCTCCTCCAAACTCGCCGACTGCATCACCTTCTGCTGCTGATACATTGCATCCACCACCGTCTTGCCGTTCCCATACGACAGCCCGGCCGTGTGCGACATCAGCTCCTCCATCATCGGCGCGTGCGCGGGATCGGCCAGCACCGGTTTCCCTTCCGCATCCACTCCGCGAAAAACTTTCAGGTGCGCAAACGCCGGCACATACTCCGACACCGGATCCCAAGGCAGCCACTTCCCCTGCTCGTACAGGATCATCATCGCCACACCCGTCACCGGCTTCGTCATCGAGTAGTCGCGAAAAATCGTGTCGCGCGTCATCGCCTCACCCGTCGCCAGATCCTTCACCCCATACGTCTGGTAATCGACCACCTTCCCATGCCGAGCCAGAATCGTCACCGCACCCGCCAGCTGCTTCTGATCCACTTCCTGCTGGATCAGCCTATGCAGATTCCCCAACCGCTCCGACGAGAACCCCTCACTCTCCGGCTTCACCACGGTCATCTCATCGAGACCACCCGCCTTCGCATCGGACTTAGAACGCGCCCGAGTAGAAGTCTTGGGAGCAGCATGGGTGCCAGCACTAGCATCAGGCCCCTGCGCCTCAGCCTGCACTCCCATCGCAGTAATCAAAACCGCACCAACAAATCCCGCTCCCAGCACGCCCGCAACCCCGCAACGCAAAGAATTCCGCATCATCTTCAGAACCTCCCCAGACCAACCCATTTTCCGCGACCGTTATACCAGACAACGACCAGCGAAGCTCAGCGTCAGGGCACGACTTTGAACAGCTCGCGGAAACCCTGGAATCTTTGAAGGGGCACCGCGACACAGCGTGCGGAAAACTCAGTTGCTTTGAAGGGGCACAGCTCCACAGCTTGCGGAAAAACTCGACATCTTTGAAAGGGCACAGCTCCACAGCTTGCGGAAAAACTCGACATCTTTGAAAGGGCACAGCTCCACAGCTTGCGGAAAAACTCGACATCTTTGAAAGGGCACAGCTCCACAGCCTGCGGAAAAACTCGACATCTTTGAAAGGGCACAGCTTCAGCTGTGCCGTAAGAACCGTGAACTAAGTCCGGCTTTAGCCGCTGAGGGATGGGGTGTCTTTCCGGGAGTATTTTTCCCACAAACCATTCAGCGTGCACAGACAGGCCGCTGTGTATCTGAACACGACTTCACAGCTTGCGGAAAAACTCACCTCAGGCACGGAAAGGTGAAGGGGCACGACTTCAGTCGTGCCGAAAAAAGCGGCGCGCAGCGCCTTCCTTGCTGCCGCAGGCCCGCTTCTACGAATGTCATCCGGAGCGGAGCGCGGCCACAGGACTTGCCAGCGGTGAACGAGCTCAATCTGCGCGGAGGAATGTCACCCTGAGCGAGTCGACGTCAGTCGGCAAGTCGAACGGGCGAAGGACCCCCGAAGCAGAACGCACTCTTCCCGCCCGAGATCCAGGCGCGAAGGGGAATCGGTCCCAAAGCGGCCCGAACAAGATCGGAAGCGGTGCACCAGCCCCTCGCAAAGCGAGGGCTTGGCGCAAAGCGCCAACCGCTTTTGCCTGGCTTTGCGTTAGCGAACGACGAACGCCCCAGGAATCACCCGTGAATGGGCACGACTTCAGTCGTCCCGAAAAAAGCGGCGCGCAGCGCCTTCCTTGCTGCCGCAGGCCCGCCGGTGGAGTTCGCTAGAACGCAACCGGCACATCCACGACTGCTTGGGCGCGCACAGATTTTGCTTAGATGGTGCTGGCATAATGATCTAACCTTTCATTTAGAGCATGTGAGGCGGTGCTAGTCTTGGATACCGGTCAAAAAACAGAGTCCATCCTGCAGCTCGTTGAGGACATCGTCAAAGATCGCGTAGCTCTTCCAGAATTTCAGCGTGACTTCGTCTGGGACGTCGAAAAGACCTTCGACCTTTTCGATTCCTTTGTCCGTGACATCTTCGTCGGGTCTCTGATTTATGGGATACCGAGCTTTGAAATCACTGTCCGTGAGCTCGATAGTCGCCCACGCTCGGGAAAAGGTTCTCGGGCGCGCCTTAAGCTTAGCTCTTACACTCGAGAAGAGATCGAAAACCGCGTCAAGGTGAACGGCTTTCGTCTATTGCTGGATGGCCAGCAACGAGCAACCTCCATCTACCGCGCAATGACTGGCGTAGATTCCGTTTTCTATATAGCGCTGAATGACGATGAGCTTACTCCGGACGTGAGAGCTATGCCGCATGGGCAGCGATCAGTCGAACAGGTGCTCAGCGAGTTTCGCGGCGAGCCCCTGGAGGGCCACGTCAGCATTAGCCTTAATGATGTATACGAAGCGCTAAATGGAAGAGCGTCGCGGGAAAAAGAGAAAGCCGCCCTCTTCTTAAAAACGAACGTAATCGGCGGCATCAGTTCGGAGAACGTAGACGGCTCCCCCGAGTTTCTTACCTACCTGACCCAGCTGAAAAACCTCGAAAATCTCTGCCGCCAGGAGAAATTGGTAGCTTACTATCTTCTGGATACGGATGAGGAGAAGTTCGCCCTCTTCTTCGAAAGGTCCAACAGTAAAGGGATTCAGTTAAACTTCATCGACATTCTTGCCGCAAAACTATACGCGGGCTTCAATCTACGCTCAAAGATTGAAGAGTTTGAAAGCGAAAACCCGGCTTTAGAGTTAAATCGTGAGGTCCTGGTCCGGGCCGTTAGCTTCCGAGTGAGCGACGGCAAGGAAATTGGGCGCGCCTACATCTTATCGACCCTATCCCATCCGCACTTCACAGAGCACTGGGAAAACTTCGCTTCAGCTTACAAGAGCGTCCACGACTACCTGAGAACGGCCAAGCTTCTGATCCATCCGACCTGGATTCCCTACGACAACATGGTATTGCCGTTGATGGCTTTCGCAGTGGAGCTCCCGCATCACGACTTCTCCCAAATCAGTGCGGTCCAAGCTGATATCCTTCGTCTCTGGTATTGGTTGGCGATTTTCTCGCGCCGATATTCGAGTGCCGCCCAAACCTACGCACTTGAAGATGCCCAAGCATTGCGGAAAGCTGCAACGGGTGATTTATCTGGAATCGTAAGCATAATTCATCGAATTCAGCCGATTATCAAGAGACCCGAGGACCTTCTTGTTATCCACAAGAAATACGATGCCGTATACAAAGGCGTTCTGAACCTCGTAAATTATGCGACAGGCGGATACTTGAATTTTGAAAATGGAAACCCGGTTTCGATTGCGAGCGCCCTAGAAGACCATCACATTTTCCCCAACGACTACCTCAAGAAGAACTGGGCCGAAGTTAACCAAACACTCGATTCCGAGGTTGCGATCGATTGCGTAGTTAATCGAACTCTCATTCCGAAGCTGACCAATATCAAAGTTTCCAACAAAGCCCCATCAAAATATTTGGCTGAGATAAGGGCTAAGAATCCGAATATCTTAAAGGCTCTTCAATCGCACATGCTAAGTGGGGACTTGCTCAGCGGCGATTATGACAAGAACTACGACTACTTCATTAGCGAGCGATCAGATTCGATCTTAAAAGCCATTAGGACCAATATCACGGACACGCGGTCGAACGTCCTCAGCGAGTTTGGACTCGCCTAATCTCTGGCTATCATCACGCTTACTAGAAAGGGCACGCTTTCAGTCGTGCCGAAAAAGGTCGCGCGCAGCGCCTTCCTTGCTGCCGCAGGCCGTGGGCGGAGGCGCGAAGCGACCGGAGCCCACTCGCATTACTTTCGTTTTTTTGTCTCTCCGCACCACTCCGGGCCTTCACCGCTCGGATGTGGAAAATACTGTCAAGCCCCAGGCGCCCACACCAAAGTAATAACTCCACATTCCACACCACCTACAAGTCAGAAACCCCAAACATATTTGGCAGGTTTTATATCCCCACTTGATATAATTAAGTTATAGGGTCAAGAAAGAAAAAAGCCTGCCATCTCGGCAGGCTTTTCTGCGTTTGCCCCGGGGAGAATCGAGCGATGCCACCGGCAATCCAAACCGCACCAGACGCGCCCAAAAGCGCCGCCGCCGCACCCGCAACCGGAGCACCGTCTCCCACGCAAGTATTTGAAAACAAAATTCCTGGACAACTTCAATTTTCGAATCAAATAGATAGCCGTCAACCGAACCTGTCGACAACCGCCCCAAAATACGGCTTAACCCAATGGAATCATATTCGTAAACACCGCGGAGCCCAGTCCCCGTTTTTCAAAAAGATCCCGGACTCGGGCTCCTTGATCCAGTCAAGAATCCGGGTGCCCCATCCTGGTGCGCGGCTTTTCGCGCAGAAGGGTGGGATAGCCTCGCTCCCGCCAGCGCAAGTATCAGAAAACAAAATCGCTGGACAACTTCTACTTTCGAATCAAATAGATACCCCTCAACCCGCCCTGTTGACGACCGTCAAAAAATCGGGCTTAACCCAATGGAATCAAATTCATACGCACTGCGGAGCCCAGCCGCCCATTTGCAAAAATCAAGCATTTCCGACCGCCGAAAGCTGGCCCGTTGCTCGCCGTCGCGGGCTTTTCGCTAGCCGTCCGCTGGCATTTCGCTCGCTTCTCGCTCGCCGTCCGCTGGCCTTTTGCCCGCTATCCGCTATCCGCTACCCGCTCGCCCTCCCCGGCACCCCAACCAGGTACCGAATGGCCACCCGCCCACCCCGCTCCTCGCCAATCTGCCAGGAGTAGTCCGGTGCCGACAAACCCTCGACCAGCTCCCGCAAATCCTCGACCGAGTAGCTTCGCAAACAAGAAAGGATCCCATCGATCCACAGAATCGCCGGCACCACCGGGATCACGCAGTTCCAAAGAATCCGCTCCCACCGGACCGGCCGCGCCGCCAGCGCCGCCGCAATCCCGAGGAACGGCACCGCCGTCACCGCCACCAGCGTCCAGGCGTGCCGCGTCGCGCCCTCGAAAACGGCAATGCCTTCCCGCCGCTCGAAGGCATCGGCCAGCATCGCCCGAGCTGCCTCAGGATCGAAATGGTGAAAGGAGGAAAAGATCGTCCGAAACCCGCGCAGCTCAGCCGGCACCTGCCGAGCATCAACCGGCTCCGGCCAAACTGCGAATCCAGAGCCTCGGGACACCAGAGCATTGGGATACAAATCGGTCAGCGTAACCGTGAGAGGACCGCCGTCTGCGACCTCGGGATACAGTCCCACCCAGGGCCCGCCGCCGCCCGAGCAAAGGTCAACAATCTGTTCCGCGCCCGACCGCCTCACAGCATCGCGCAAACGCGCCGCAATCGGATGATAGGTCCGGTTCCGCGTCCAGATCGCCTCCAGCGCCTCCGTCACCAGGTCGCGCAGCCAGCCCGGAAACCAGGGTTGGTCGTGAATCTCGAACCAGCGCTGCCTCCGCATAGGCCCATCATAAGGACGAGCGCCTCAACCCTGAGCGAAAACAGGGTATCCTCCGTCTTTAGAGCAGACGTCCTCGAGCCAGCAATTCCAGCCCGAGGAACCGGAATGAGGCAAGGACTGAATGAGGAAAGATGAGTTGCTTTGAAGGTCAGCTCGCCTCCTGGGCGCCGCCTGCTCATCCAATGACCGTGAGCTCGACCCAGACGATCGCCGCGCTGGTGGCCGAATATTCGACCGCGCTCTACCGCGTTGCCTTTTCCGTAACCCGCAACGCCGCCGAAGCCGAGGACGCCGTCCAGGAGACTTTCCTGCGCGTGCTCCGCCACGAATCCCGCCTCGGCGAGATTCGCGACTACCGCGTCTGGCTCGTCCGCATCGTCTGGAACATCGTCCTCGATAAGAAGCGCCGCGCCAAGACCCGCCCTGAAGGCGAGGACATCGCCGACCACGCCCGCGCGCTCCCCTCCAGCGATCGTGCCGCCGACGCCACCGCCATCTCGTCGCAGGAACAGGCCCGTATCCTGGCCCTGATCGACCAATTGCCGGCTCGCGAGCGAGAAGCGATTCTCCTCTCAGCCGTCGAAGAGCTAACCACAGCCGAAATTGCCGCCGCTCTCGGCACGACGGAATCGTCCATCCGCTCGCGCATCTTTCGCGCCCGTAGAGAGCTTGCTGTACTGCTCGAGAAAGAAGGGATTCCGCGATGACCGCCGATCCAATGCATCATGATCAGAACCTGAACCCGAGTATCGCGGCCACCATCGACGCGGCCCTGCGCACCGTAGGCTCGGCCACGCCCGCATCGGGACTCGAAGGCCGGATCCTCAACCGTCTTGCCTCCGAGCGCCTGAAGATCGAATCCGAACCAGCGCGGTCTCCGCTGCTCCGCTGGCTCCCTGCGCGAGCGCTGGGCCTCGTCACGGCATGTCTGCTGGGATTTGTAGTCGTGGCCGGCTCCGTCACCCACTCGCGCCGAATCAGGCCACAACTCGTCGCGCCGCCCTCTCTGGTATTACCTGGCCAGGGGATCGGCGCAGCCTCGGCCGTTCATCCGGCCGCACCAGCTCCAGTCCCCGCAGGCCAGCCCGGCCGCTCTGCGCGTCGCTCCGGTCCAGGACGCGCCCGCATCGCCCCGCACACCCGCAAAGCTCCGGGAGTCGCGGTACCTGCTCCGCCAACGAAGACCGCATCTTCCGATTCTCAGAATTAACAGCCGCGCTGTAATCTGAACTGTGCGAACCGTACTCACGGCCCTTCGTCTTCTCACGCCCGATCAGGTTGTAGAGCGGCCCATTGTGGTCATCGAGGAAGGCGTCATCACCGACGTCGCCTCGCAATCGCATGCTGAACTGCCCGCCGGCCGGCATGTCGAGCTGCCTGAATCCACGTTGATTCCCGCCATGTTCGACGTGCACATCCACGGCTCGGGCGGTCACGACGTGATGGAAGGGACGGAGTCCGCGCTCAACCACATCGGCGCTTTCCTCGCCCGTCGCGGCGTCGGCGCTTATTGCGCCACCACCGTCACCGCGCCGCTCGATTCTCTGCTGCGTTCCCTCAGCAGTATCGCGAAATTGATGCAAGTGCCGCTCGACGGCGCTCGCCCCGTCGGCATTCATCTCGAAGGTCCGTTTCTTGCTCCACACAAACGCGGCGCGCATGCGGAAAGCCAACTTCTGACCCCGTCCATTGCACTCTTTGATCGACTGTGGGAGGCAGCGGAAGGCAGCATCCGTGTGATGACCATCGCGCCGGAGCTCCCCAATGCCGAGGAGACGATCGCCCACGCAACGAGGCTCGGCGTTCGCGTCAGCCTTGGCCACAGCGACGCTGACGGCGATGCGGCCCGCGCAGGAGTGATGGCAGGCGCTGTTAGCGCAACCCACACCTTCAATGCGATGCGCCGCTTCGATCATCGCGATCCCGGTTTGCTGGGCGAAGTTCTCGGCAACGATCGCCTCTTCGCCGAAATTATCTGCGACGGCCTCCACGTCGATCCCACAGTCGTTCGCCTTTTCTGGAAGGCCAAGGGCATCGACCGTGCGCTGCTGGTCACCGATGCAATGGCAGGCACCGGCATGCCTGACGGCGCCTATCGCCTGGGAGATATGGAAGTCCGTGTGAAGAACGGTCGCTGCGTCATCGGCAATGACACACTGGCCGGCAGCACACTGACCCTCGATCGGGCCATTCGCAATTTTTCAGAGTTTACCGGAGCCAGCCTCGCGGACACCGTGACCCTGGCCACCCGCAATCCCGCGCGCATGACCGGCCTTGATGACGAAATCGGCAGCATCGCCCCCGGCCGCTCCGCCGACATTGCGGTGCTCTCGATGAAGAACGACGTCATTGGAACTATTCTGCGCGGCATCCCGCAGCTGGGGCCGCCTCCAGGCGGCGTCTATCTCAACGGCTGAGTTCCAGCCGCGTTACCCCGCTACTGCTGCGCTTGCTCCGTCAGCACTCCCGACAGCACGCCCAGACTGCCATCCACCGGCGGCGCATCCAGACCGAGAATCTTCACCAGCAGCGGAAATACGTTCACGTTCTCAAACGACTTCAGTTTCACCCCCGCGCGAATATCCGGTCCCTCGGCGTAGAACACGGCCTTCATGTTGGGCATCGCGTAGGGATCGAATCCGTGATTTCCCACCGTCGGTGCGCGATCTTCCCCATCTGCTGTTGGCGCATGCGCGCGAATTGCGTACGGTCCGCGCGCCACAATGATCGGATCGCCCTCGCGCGGATTATCGCTGTAGTGCAGCTCCGCCGGCACGTTGGCGCGGCGATACACCATGAACGCCGGATCGGCAGCCTTCAATTTCTGATACGCCGCATTCGCCGCGTCCTCGGTCGGCGCGTAGAGATAATCGCCCACCGCGATCAACCCATCCAGCGGCGCATATTCGTCGAGGTCGATCCAGCCACCCTGAATCTTCTCCATCCCATGATCGGAAACGATGATCAGATCGATCGGCATGTGCAGCGCCTTCAGATCCTCTTCCAGCGTTCCCATCAACTCATCGACATGCTTCACAGCCTCTGCCGTCTGCGGGCTGTCCGGCCCATACTCGTGCCCAGCGTGGTCGACGTTGGAGTAGTAGAGCGCGATGAAGTGCGGCCTTTGCTCCGCCGGCAACTTCAGCCACTCGACCACCTGATCGATGCGCTCGTCATCCGGATATTTATTGTCGAAGTGGAGATAATACGTTGGCCGCTCGCCTGCAATCTCCGCCTCCGATCCGGGCCAGAAGAAACACGCGCTGCGCATCCCCTGCTTTTCCGCCAGCGACCATAGCGGCGTGCCACCATACCAGGAGCCGTCGCTGTCCGTCTTCGGATCGGTGTACGAATACCGCTCCTTGCGCTCCGGATCGTAAAACTGATTTCCCACAATGCCGTGATGCTCGGGATACAAACCCGTCACCAACGTGTAGTGATTTGGAAACGTTAGCGAAGGATATGACGGAATCATCCCCTCCGGTGCGCTCGCCCCACGGGCTGCGATGCCGAGGATGTGCTTCGCACCATACTTTTTCGCGTAGTCGTAGCGAAATCCGTCGAGCGAAACCAGCACAACATAATGCTTACCCTGCTGTGCCTCTGCATTTGGGCCATGATCGACGGTGATGACCGACTGCTGGGCCCGTGCTCCACCGAGCAGACAAAAGAGCAATAGCAGTAGCAGCCACTTCGAACGCGCCATCCCTGAACCTCAAATTAGTCCTCAACCTGTTTCGCGATTCAGCTTACCTGATCGTTGCCACACAGCGGCGGCGGGGCCGCAAAACTAAGCGTAAGCCGCGCTCATCTGGTGGAATTCCTCGCCGATCCAGTTCGTGAACGCCTCGCTCGACTGGCTGCGCCCAAGAAACTTCTGCACAATCTCTTTGCCCGGCATCGATCCACCCGGCTCCAGCACGGTTTTGCGATAACGCATCGCCGCCGGCGAGTCGAGCAGTGCATGGCGGGGAAACTGCGCGAAGAAGTCCAGCGCAATCACTTTGTCGTAGAGATAGGTGTAGTAGTTCGACGAGTAGCCCGTCAGATGCGTAAAGCTCGCGTACATCCGATTGCCATCAATCCATTCGTACGGAAGAAAACGCTCATAGAGGCTGCGGAATAACGCATCGGGATCGAGCGTCGCGGGGTCAAGCCGATGCGTCTCGAGTGAATAGGTTGTGTAGAAAAGCTGGCTCCGCACCCAGTCCGCGCGGCCAAATGCGCCCGCGCGATTCATGCGCAGCACCAACTCCGCCGGAATCGGCTCGTCGGTTTCGAAGTGATGCGCAAAACTCGCCAGCAACCGCGGATCGCGGAAGAATTCCTCAAGCATCTGCGACGGCACCTCGACAAAATCGCCCTCCGTCGCAATGCCGCTGATTCCAGCCCATGCCTGGCGGCCGCCAAGCAGCGCGTGCATCAGATGGCCAAATTCGTGGAAGAACGTCACCACATCGGAATACTGCAGCAGCCCTGGATTTCCATCCTTCGCCTCGGGGAAGTTGCAGATCAGCGCAGCCTCGGGCAATTGCCGATCGCGGATCCCCGGAATCAGTGGATGCGCCGAAAACCACTTGTCCTTGCCCTCGCGCGGATGCATATCGAGATAGAAGCGCCCGGCCAACTCCGTTCCGTCCCATACTTCCCACGCGCTCACGGACGGATGCCACACATCCGGACTCTCGATGTGGCGGAAACTTACCTGAAAGAGCTTCTCCGCCGTGGCCAGCACACCCGGCTCGACGCGCTCATACGGAAAATACGGCCGCACCGACTGCGAATCGAAGTCGAACGCAGAACGCCGATATTGCTCAACCCAATACCCGCGGCTCGCTGCGTCGATCTGGCTGAGCCCGGGCTCGTGCGTCCGAGCGAACTCCAGGATCATCGCGTATTCCTTCTCCGCCCCTCCTTTCGTCGCGTGATCCAGATCGTCGAGAAACGCCTGCATGTTCGCAGCCGACTCCATCATCTGATCGACGGTCGCGAGATCGGCCCAGTGCGCGAAACCCAGGGTCGTCGCCATCTCCTGCCGAACGCGCAACAGGTCCAGCAAAAGCTGCCGATTCGCCGGAAACGCGCGGGTGTTGTATGCGAGAAACATTTTGCGCCGTAAATCCGCCGACCGCGCAAACGTCATCACCGGCAAATAATCCGGGAAATCCGTCGTCAGCGTGATCTTTCCGTCTTCCCCGGGTTGGTGCGCCTCCAGAAAATCAGGGGGCAATCCTTCCAGGGCCGCCGCATCGTCCACCCTGACCGTGTTGCCGCCCTCCTGCACATTGCGTCCGAAATTCAAAGACGTCAGGGTCGCCTGGTCCTGCAGCTCTTTGATTTTCGCACGCGTCGCGTCGTCCTTATCGACGCCGGCCAGCCGATACTGCAGCAGCGTCCGGTCCAGATAATGTTTCGTCGCGGCGTCGGCTTGCGCGGCATTAATTTTCTCCAGCGCCTGATAAACATCGCGATTCAGGGAAAGCTCGACTCCGGCCTGCGAGATTTTCTGTAACAGTGACTGTGCCGTATCCCGTACCGGCTTGTCGGGATACACGCTGTGCATCAGTCCGGTCAAAGATCCAACCGCCCCAAGCTCGGCGACCGCGTTGTCATACGCGCGCAATGTGTTTTCGAGGGTCCGCGGACCCTCCACGGCCAACAGGGCCTCAATAGCTTTGCGATGCCGTAGCAGCCCGTCTTCAACCCACGATTCCAGCGCGGCAGCATCGACCGCGCCGGTTCCAGCCGGGTTCCAGGGATGGGAAAAAACAGATGAAGCAGGATCGGAAACCCGCGCAGCCATGAATAACTCCTCTACTGGCAGACTAACGCAGCCCGGCTCAACATCACAGGCGCGCAATTCTCAAAGATTCATAGAAATCAGTTGCCGACGGCTTCCTGGCCTCTGCGCAGAGTGGCGCGAGCAAGTTCGCGTTCCGCATGGGTAGGAGTGCGGCCCCTTTGCCGGTACAGTCGCACCAAAAGCATCACATAATCGACGGCCACCCGCAGGTTGGCTTTGCTGGCTCCCGCGTACCGACGGCCGAAGGTGAATGGAACCTCAACCACGGAATGAATGTCAGCACGAGCAAGAATCTCCAGCAAAATCTTGAAGCCGGATTTCTGCAGCCCAATACTCTCGATGCATGCGCGGCGCACCATGAAGAACCCCGACATCGGATCGTAAGCGCGTATGCCGTTTCGCTGCACCGGCAGGGTCATCCAGATCGCAATTCTCGAAATCAGCTGGCGCATCAGCTTCCACCCTCGCATGCAGCCGCCATACGCGTAGCGGCTACCTACAACGAGGTCCGCACCGGCATCCAGTTGCTCCCAAAGTTTGGGCAGCATTTCCGGCGGATGCTGCAAGTCCGCATCCATGACCGCAAGGAGCGCCGCCCCGGTTTCCGTCCAGCCCCGTATCACCGCACCAGAAAGACCGCGTTCGCCGCTCCGGACGATGAGTCGAATGCGCGGATCTTCGCTGGCCAGCTCAGCGACAATCACGTCGATCCCATCCTGGCTCTCGTCGTCCACTACAATCACTTCATAGGCGATGCCACAGGGGTCCAGCGCAGCCCGCACGCGGCCAAGCAGCGGACGGATATTGCTGGCTTCCCGGAGGGTAGGAATGACCAGGGCTAGCGCGGGCACGCAAGGAGTCGCCTTGCACATCTTCGCCTTTTCTCCGCTCAGTGCAGCCGACGGAGGACTCACTTTGCGAGAATCCATGCTTTTTGGGAGTGACGCCAAACGATCTTGAAAAGTTGCGGTCAATACAAGAACTTCATCCTTTTGACATTACTAAGCGCTGCGGCTCTCGTCGTCGAAGGATACCACCCTGGCGTCGAAGATGATGCGGTCTATCTCTCGGCAATCCAGCGGCGCCTGCATCCTGCGCTTTAT
>Ga0302324_100021391_pt1 | contig 12612 bp, 10 predicted proteins | sample Palsa_T0_1_FD_201949 | JGI IMG/M metagenome (GOLD analysis project Ga0302324, IMG submission 201949) | Peat permafrost microbial communities from Stordalen Mire near Abisko, Sweden - Palsa_T0_1 | ecosystem: Environmental > Terrestrial > Soil > Palsa > Peat permafrost | place: Sweden: Abisko...
TTAGGCCTGCTGATCGCCATGGTGCTGAACGCTTATGGCCACCGCGTCCGCCTGTTCGGCCGGCACGCGGAGAAATTGGGCATCGCGCGCCGCGCCGGCGTCGAAACCGAACTGGCGGGCGACACCCTTCCCGAGATGGCGTACGATTGGGTGGTGGACGCGACCGGGTCGCCCGAAGGTCTCCGCCAAGCCGTGCGCCTGACGCGGCCGCGCGGCACCGTGATTCTGAAATCCACCCAGCATGGTCTCGTGGGCGTGGACACCGCGCCGGTGATTGTCAACGAAATCACGCTGATAGGCTCGCGCTGTGGGCGCTTCGAGCCCGCGCTCGATCTGCTCGCCCGCAACCTGATCCCGGTCGAAGAGTTGATCTCCGAACAACTGCAACTCGCCGATGCTCCGCGCGCGTTCGAGCGGGCCGCGCGGAAGGGTGTCTTGAAAGTGCTGCTGCGGTAATATTTCAGAAATGACAATGCTACGCTGCTGCGCCGTGCTGATGCTCACGGGTGCCGCCTGTGCGCAAACGCCGATGGTGGTGCGCGCCGCGCGCCTCCTGGATATCGAGACCGGCCGTATCCTGAAGCCTGGCGAGGTGCTGGTCCAAGGCGAGCACATCGTCGAGGCCGGCGCCGCCGTGAAACATCCCGCCGGCGCTGAGATCATCGATCTGGGCGACCGCACTTTATTGCCCGGCCTGATCGACGCGCATGTACACCTGTTCCTGCATCCCGGCGCGGAAGACCTGCAGACTGTCGAAGAGTCCGTGCCGCAGCGAACCATCGTGGCGGTGCTGGCCGCGCGCGCCGACCTTCTGGCCGGCTTTACCGCCGAGCGCGACATGGGAACCGAAGGCGCCGGCGCGGCCGACACCGCCGTGCGCAATGCGATTAACCAGGGTCTGATTCCGGGGCCGCGCCTGCGCATCAGCGGCAATGCGGTAGACATTCTCGGCGGCCACGAAGACGCCATCGGCTACAACCCGGCGCAGCGCGTGCTGCCTAATGCCACCTGGGCCAACAACGCCGCCGAACTGGTCACCGTGATCCGCGGGCAGTTCAAAGAGGGCGCCGACTTCATCAAGATCTACGAGACGGGCCGCGACGCTTTCCGCGACGGCAAGTTTTCGACGCCATACCAATACACCGAGGCCGAGCTCCGCGCCGCCGTCGAAGAGGCCGCGCGTGTGGGCAAGCAGGTGGCCGTCCATGCCACCGGCGAGCCGGGCACCCTCTATGCCGCCCGTGCCGGTGTCGCCTCCATCGATCATGCCGACCAGCTCTGCATGGAAACCATGCGGCTGATGCACGACAAACAAATCTTCGCCGTGCCGACGTTCACCATCTCGGAGTACTTTGCCGATCATGCCGCCTCGCCCGAGCAGGCCGCGCGGCAGCGCCAAATGTTGGAATTGCACGCGCGGGAATTTCGCGCGCAACTCGCGGCCGGCGTTCCGATGGCGATCGGTTCCGATGTCGGCCCGTTCCCCCATGGCACGCAGGCTCGCGAGTTCGCGCTGATGGTCGAGTACGGCATGCCTGCCTTGGCCGCCCTGCAGGCCGGCACGCTCAACGGCGCGAAGCTGCTCGGCTGGCAGGACCAGATCGGCGCGCTCAAGGCCGGCTACTTCGCCGATATCGTCGCGGTCTCCGGCGATCCGCTGCAGGACATCGCCGTGCTGCAGAAAGTATCGTTCGTGATGAAAGGCGGCGTGGTTTACCGTCACGATTGAAATCACTGCGACAGCGTGAAATTCACATCGATGTTGGTCACCACTTCCACCGGATCGCCGTTCAATAGCGTGGTCGAGTATTGCCAGTTCTTGACAGCCTCGAGGGATGCAGCAGCCAGCAAGGGGTCGCCGCTGAGCACCTGCAGGTTCTCGATCTTGCCATCCTTTCCGATGGTGGCCTCCAGCACTACGGTGCCCTGAAGGCGTTTCGCTTTGGCTTCCGGCGGGTAAATCGGATGGGGTTGAATCAGCAGCTTGGTCTGCTGCACATTGCCGCCCACCCGAATCTTATTCGGCCCCAGGGCTTGTACGTGCTCTTCCGGCGCGCCGGCCGGCGGAAGGTAAATGCGCAAGCTGCCGGAGTCGCCCGGACTTAGAGCCACGCGCAGGTGATCGTCAAAAGCGCGCACGGTTTCGGTCAGGGACTGCAGGGCCGCCGCGTCGACGGCGTCCCCTTCATGGGCGGGCAACCGCTGCAACAGCTCGTCGCGAGCGGAGGCTGTGATGCCCTCGACGGCGATGCTCTTCAATACAACGCGCTTGCCCTCAGGCAGCATCGCTCCGGATTTTGCCGCATCCGGCGCCCCGTCTTTCGGCAGCTTGAATTCCACGGTCGTCTGCGTGGTGGCAGGCAGCGTCATTGCCTTGGGCGAATAGTGCCACTGCAGCACGGCCTGGAGCGCCGCGCTCCGCAGCTCCTGCGGCCCGCTGAGCACGTGCGCATCGGACACATGGCCATTGGAATCGACCTGCAGCTCGAGCACGACAGAACCCTCGATGTGCTTCTCGCGCGCCTCACGCGGATACTCCGGCGCAACGCTGTGCAGCAGGTTCGACTCGACCTGCTCCTGCGGAACGGGCGCCGCCTGCAGCGGGAATGTATTGAGCGCGAGCCAGCCTGCCGCGAGCAGCAGTCCACAACTGGCAGCGCAGAAAGAAAAGATCCTGCGTTTTGACATGGTAATCTCCTTTAACAGTAATGCCACCCGTTTCTTCAGGTGGCGTTTGCGCAAAAACAGAGTTGCCGGCACAAGATCCGGTGCTGGCTGGTCCCCGGCTATGGCCAGCAGCGCGTTCAGGTACTGCGCGCGATCCTGGATAAGCTCCACCACCGCCGCATCCACGGTCTGTTCGCGCGCCAATTGGATCTGTCCGATCAGCCACCACACCGCCGGATGAAACCATAGCGCCGCGCGAATCGATTCTTCCGCCAGCGTGACGATCCAATCGTGACGGCGCACGTGCACCAATTCGTGACAGGCGATGGCCTGCTGAATATCTGTTGGCAGCTCGGCGAACCTGGCGGGCAGCACGATAACCGGGCGCCGGAACCCGAACGTCACCGGGCCGGGAGCGGATGGCGACACCAGGAACTCCGCCCTGGGCGCAATCGCGGTGCGCAAGCGATCCAGGCCCGCTGGCAGCGGATCGAGGGGGTATGACGTGCGTCTGCGGCGGCGTAATTTGCCGAACCCGACAGCCAGCCACAGTGCCCGCGCGGCCGAACCCGCAGCCAGTGCGATCAGCAGCACCCCGCGCCAGGGAAAGGCGCGCCGGGAAGGGTGCCGGGGGGTCGCCGGCCGCGCCGCCGTGGTCGAGATATCCACTTGCGAGTCCGGCGCGCTTCGCCAGGGCTGTGCCATGGGAAGCACCAGGCAGATGGCCAGTAACGCCTGCGCACAAACCAGACGGATGCGCGGCACGCGCAAACGGAAGGCCCAGACAGCCAGACTTCCGGCAGCCATCAGGGCGGTGGCCTGCGCGCTCCAGGCGGCCAGGTTGTGGAGCCAAAGGGCGGAGTTCACGATCGCTCTCCAATCAGCCGCCGGATCTCCTCGATCTCGTCGCCGGTTAAGCGCCGGTCCTCGATCAGATGGACCAGCAGCGGTTCCGCCGAGCCATTGAACACGCGGTTGACGAAGTCCCGCACCATCTTGCCGATCACCTGGTTTTTGGGCTGAGCCGGCCGGTAGACGTAAGCCCGGTCCACCTGCTTGCGGTGAAGGTAGCCCTTATTTTCCAGGATCTTCATCATGGTCATAACGGTGGTGTAGGCGACTTTGCGCCGCTCCAGCAGCGCCTCGTAGACGTCCCGGACGGTGGCCGTCTGCCGTACCCAGACGATCTTCATGATTTCCAGTTCCTGGTCGGTGAGAGTCTTGCTCGGCGGTCTCATACTAAGAAATTAGTACTATCGAACGTGTTTGTCAAGAGGAAAATTATTTTTTCTGTTTCCTGGCCGCACACTTTCGTGGCCTCAATGGTCGTGGCGCCCGTGGGGACTTCTCGATCGCGCTACTTCGCGCCTGAGGGGGTAGCAAAAGGGTGCAATCTTCGTGTCGCTTGCGAAACTCGGCGCGGCGTTGGCCAACTACCTCGACGTGACTCGCCGCGACACCCGGCCGAGAGAGTTCAAATTAGATAACATCTGGGGCTTAGTGGGCTGCAACGAGAAGCGAGCCAATCCCTGAATCAAAGCTTACACGGCTTAAGGGCACGGCCACTATATCGGCCGGGAAAGCCCGAATCCCTGCATTCAAATACGGTTCCCTCACCCGGTATACCAGCCCTAATCGCGTACGCCCATTTGTCAGCCACTCGTTCAATGAACAAGTCTTCTATGATATTCCCCCCTCTGTACGATACCGTAATAAAAAAGTGTCCGTGATCTGGCACTAGCGGAGAATACGTGAAACTCGTTGGCGGCCCCGTTATCTTCGTTCCAGCGTCCAACTCTGCCCATATCAAACTGAGTGTGCTGCGACGAATCTCTTTCGTTGTTAGCCCCCGATTCGAAAGCTGCGGAGCCATCTCCGAAAAGAACATCTGAATATTAAACAGATGTTCTGGTCCATGCTGTTTTAATGAAAACTGCCACGACGTACTATTGTGTATCTGTCCATCGGGAACGACATACACAAAGCTCGAACCTTGCTGTTTCAGGAAGCTGTTTAGCCAACAAAGAAGAACGCCCACCACCAAAAAGACAGCAGCGTCTGTTGTCCATCTAAAAAGTGGTGATTTGATACCCTTAAATCCAACATAGATAGCAATACAAGCGAATGGCCAAGCGAGCCCTAACAACCAACGGGGACCCTTTACCATAACAGGCAGAACCCCGGCAATTGTGGCACCAAACGCACCCCAAAACAAGGTGCTCTCGTACCACGGAGCCGTAGGCACGGCTTTTGCCATTGCCTTCTCCACCGCCCTGCGAAGACCCCTCTGCGATCTGTCTGCCATTTCCAGAGCCTACCAAATGCTTAAAGGAGATTGCCACGGAACACGGCATCATCCGCCGTTTGCCGTCGAGCTCGTAGAAATTGAAACTGACTCGCTAGTCTCACTTTAAGCAGTAGGCACGGCACAGGAGATTGAAGAACTGGCCCTTGTCCGCTTCGGATAATCGGCCTAGCGGACGGAGGATCTCCTTCTTCGACAGCACGCCCGGCTTGTGCAGCCTCACAACGGAAGGGACATTGAGGCCTGCGGCTTGCCAATCACAAATCGCAAGTTCGAACTCCGCGTGGCGTGCCCGGCTGGTGATCGGCACTGCTACGAAGTCGTCGTCGCCGGAATCAAGAAGGACGGCTGCCGGCCGAACTTTACTCCCGGATGCCTGATGAAAGTGTATCTGGATCAGGATTACATCACCGGGAAGGAGGTTCATGAATCAGCTTCTCGTAAACGGAGTCCTCGGGTGCGTAGGCGGACGCAAAATGTTCCTGGCTGAACCTGTGCCAATCGTCCTCCTCGCTACCTCCCCAAAGGACTATGACGCGAACTCGGGAACCCTCGGGGAGTTCACGCGCCAACTCCGGCGGAATCCGGATGTTGTCGCTGCTCGTAAGTCGACTTTCAAACTCCACGGCTTTCATGCAGAGACCTCCCTGGTCGCAACTATCATCATCCCATACCGTTCAAGTGTACGGCACCTGCACTTTTTCGGCTGGGCGGTTAGTAGACGCCCGCTCCTGGCCGGTGAAACGGCCCAACGTCGCCTCCAAGGGTCCTACTTCATTCCCGAAACGACAACGACTCTGGGATCCTGCCATTCTGGCCCAGCAGTTCATTTACGTGAGCCTCCAGGACGGCGATGCGTTGCCAGCTCCTCGGCCTCGTATCGACTACAAAATCGTCCAAGACTACGTCAAGAGGCGACAACAGAGACCTCGTCGGCTCCATCTGTTTGTGTTTTTGGCCGTCCTCCCTAGAGAGCGGCCACCCGCCGCTCTGGAGGCATAGAATCTCGCGCGCCCGCCCTACTTCGTAATCCCAACCTCGCTCAACAGCCACGCATACTCGAACGCCTGATCCTTCAGCCGGTCGTAGCGTCCCGAAGCCCCGCCATGCCCCGCCGGGTCCATCTTGATCTTCAGCAGCAGCGGGTTGCCGTCCGTCTTCAGAACGCGCAGACGCGCCACGTATTTGGCAGGCTCCCAATACATCACCTGGCTGTCGTTCAGACTCGTGGTCACCAGCATGGCCGGATACGCCCGCTTCTCCAGATTGTCGTAGGGGCTGTAAGTTTTCATGTACTCATACGCCTCTTGCTCATTCGGATTGCCCCATTCCAGATATTCGCCCACGGTCAGTGGGAGCGACGCGTCCATCATGGTGTTCATCACGTCGACGAAAGGCACGGCCGCATGCACGGCATGGAAAAGGTCCGGCCGCATGTTAACCACCGCGCCCATGAGCAGCCCGCCGGCACTCCCGCCTTCGATCGCCAGGCGTTCCTTCGACGTCCACTTTTCCTGGATCAGGTACTCGGCGCTATCGATGAAATCGAAGAACGTATTTTTCTTCTTCATCAGCATGCCGTCCTCGCGCCACTGCTCGCCCATCTCGTTTCCGCCGCGTATATGCGCGATGGCATAGGCCATCCCGCGATCCAACAGGCTCAGGCGCGAGCTCGAGAATGTCGCCGGCGTGGCGAACCCGTAGGAGCCGTAGCCATAGAGCAGCAGCGGCGCTTTGCCATTGCGCTCGAAACCCTTCTTGTAGACAATCGACAGCGGCACCTTGACACCATCCCGCGCGGTGGCCCACAGCCGCTCCGAGACATACTGCGCCGGATCGTAGCCGCCTGGAACTTCCTGCCGCTTCAATAACGTCGAAGTAGCGGTCGCGGTGTCATAATCAAACACGCTCGGCGGCGTGACCAAGCTTTGATAACTGTAGCGATAAGTGGTCGACTCATAATCCGGTGTGCCTCCAGGAGACGCCGCATACACCGGCTCCGGAAACGGTACATCCTTCCACAGGCCGGTCTTGAATTCGTGGACCATGATGCGGTTCACCGCCTGGCGCTTTTCCACCAGCACCGCAAACGTCTTGTACAGGTCCATGTTTTCCAGCACACCGTCGGCCTGCTGCGGGAAGAAAACCTTCCAGTTCCGTGGGCTGGGATCGTTCTCCGGCGCAAAGACCATCTGAAAGTTTTTGGCGTCCTTGTTGGTCAGGATGAAAAACCGGTCTTCGTGATGATCCGGGTAGTAACGGTGCTTCTTCTCGCGCCGTAGAAACGTCACAAAGTTACTCTGCGGCTGGTCGGCACGCAGGTAGCGGAATTCGGTCGTATCCTTTGCGCTGATGCCGAGGAAGACATATCTCTTGTCGCGTGTCTTCTCCAGCCGGATATCGTAGAGTTCGTCCTTCTCTTCGTAGACGGGTTCAAACGCGGTCGACCCGAGCACGTGCCGCCACAGCTTATCGGAGCGCTTCGTAACCGCATCTTCGGTAGTCGCGAACAGGGTCTTGTTGTCGGCAGCCCATTCTATGGAAGTAACGCGTTCAGTCGAGTCCGGGAGCGTTGTCTGGGTGCGCAGATCCTTCACCCGCAAGGAGTACTGCCGGAACCCCGTATAGTCGATGGTGTAGGCCAGCAGGTTCTGGTCGTCGCTGACCACGAACTTCCCCAACCCGACGAACTTGTGCTCCTTGGCCAGTTCGTTCAAATCCAGCAGGATCTCCTCGGCCGCCTCCATGCTGCCCTTGCGCCTGCATTGAATCGGATACTGCTTGCCTTCCTCCGTCCGCGAGTAGTAGAGGTAGTTGCCGCGCCGGACGGGCACGCTGAGATCGGTCTGCTTGATGCGGCCCAGCATCTCCTGGTATAGAGCATCTTGAAAGGGCTTCAAGTCCCTGGTCATCGCCTCGGTATAGGCATTCTCTGCCTCAAGGTAGTGAATCACCTCAGGCTTCGACTTCTCGCGCAGCCAATAGTAGTTGTCGATAACCGTGGCGCCATGGCGCGCCTCCCGGTGCTCTTCCACCGGCGCCACGGGCGGAACGGGCGCGGTCTGAGTTTGGGCCAACAGGCCGGCTGACAAAATGATTGCGGGCATGCGAAGACCGGGGCTGCTCATCTGTCTTGCTCTAGTCCAGACAGCGATTCTGCACTATTTCACTGCCTGGAAGCAAATATCCGCCGGGGAACTTGCCGAAGGCGCACGGTGTCGAATTAATCACGAGTCGACGCTTTCAGCCTCTGCCGGGTAGCCCAGCGCCCCGGACCCAGCGGCTCATCCTGCTGGCCCAGGTTGCCGGATTGCTGGCGACGGGTTGGGTGGTATGGTTCGCTTCCCTGGTTCCCCGCATGCATCGCCAGCCTCTGGTGGCCATGCTGGCCGAGGCGATCGAGTATGCAGTGATAGCGTGGGCCTGGAGCGCTGCGGTCACCTTCGGGCTCTTCCTCATTATTCCGAAATCGGAGCGCGGAGACGTGCTCGGAATTACGCTGCGGACGGCCGGCACGGCGGTATGGTTCGCTCCGGCGATGATTCTGCTAACCATGTTTTCTCCGGCGGCGCTGGCGGCCGCCTTGGTACTGGCAATCAATACCACGCGTCTGCTCTGCTCCGACTGGCAGCCCGTTGACGCGCATCGAAAGCCCCCGGAATCCTTCTTTCCGGCGCTGGCAATCGCAGCGGTTTTTCAAGCAGCAGCGATGGCCGTGCTGATGAGGTATCCGCTGGTGGGCGCCGCTTTATTTCTGATGAGTGCGGCCATGCTGACGCTGCTCACCACCGTAACCGGCGTATGGGAAACCGGGCGCACCGCGAGCCTGCCGCGTTCGATCCTGGGTGTGCTACTCACCGTAGTGCTCGCGGCTACGCTTACGGTAGGCAGTTTAGGAACAACGGGAACCGGCCGTTGGGGATGGAACATCTTTGCGCGTCCCAGCTCCGGAGAGAGCCCGGATGCCGCCTCCGATAAGCTCATGGGCAAGATCTACAAGCCAACGCCGCAGAGCGTGGATCTCACCGACAATAGCTTTCAGGGAGTGATCCTGTGGCCGGAGGTGAAGCCGGTGACCGTGCTGGTAGCTCCCATGCCCGCGCTCGCGCACACCAAATTAGGTTTGTCGCCGGTCGACCCCTTGAGCATTCCCTTCTCCGGCGAATACTGGATGTTCAAGCCGCCCCTGGTACGGCCGCCGCCGGCCTCTTTCTTTCGCAGGGGCAACCCGGCGGCGCTATTCTTCAGGACCACGGACCATCGGCCGCTCTCGATGGAGGCCCGCCACAAATTGGATCAGCCCATCGATTTACGGTGCTGCGGCAGCATCCGACTGGTGGTTTCAAATGCCGATCGCTATCCGGGTACTGTCGCACTGGAACTGTTGTTGAGGGATACGCGCGCGCCGCAGCCAGCGTCGCTGAGCCTGGGGCAGGTGGCCGTGCAGTCCCGTCCCGACATGCGGGAAGATCCGGTAGAGCCCGTCTCCGAGACGCTCGATTTTGCCATTCCGCGGAGTGCGGTGCTGGGCCAGTTCGACGAATTTATTGTGCTCTTCCACCGCGACCTGGTCCGCATCGACCGAAGCGCCAGAATTGCCATCGAGAGGTTCGTGCTGGCGCCCAGGGGCGACTGATTTCAGCCGTAAGCTTTACTTCGCAGACTTCCCGCCGCCGGCCTCACCATCGCGCGCCATGAGGCTGATTTTGACCGGGGTGTTCACCGGAAGAAGTACGTCTTGTCCTCGCCCGATGAAGTTCGAGTAAATGCTGAATGCAGCGCCGGTGATGGCGATACTCGAAGCGAAAGGACGCGGACCCACCTGGGTTAACAGAGTGCCGATCAACCCGAGTCCCACCGCCCCGGATTCGGCGCGGCCGCCCATGTCCTGATCGGGAATACCCCGGGCGTTGTAATCCTGATGAAACGAGAGTCCGGCGACCGCTGCCGCAATCGCTGGAAAAATCAATCGGGTCTTAGGGCTGCTGACGTGCGTAGCGCCTTCCGCGTCGAGGGCGAGATGCTGATTGAAGTCCGCCTCCACGCCCTCCAGATAGCCTTGGATACCTTGCGTAGCGCCTGCTGGCGGCTTAATTTGACGGAACACAAATAGCACTTTCCCGTTGCGATGCAGAAGCCGGGCACGCTGTGCCTCAACCACATCCCCGAGAAGGTGGGTGCCTTCCGGAATCAACAGGACATGCGCGGTCGAGAACACCGGCCGGGTCACGACCGCTTCGACGGGCGCTCCTCTGCGGGCGGTCGCCGATCCGATCGGAGTGAGCAGGCGGGCGCTTACTTCCTGAGCACCGGATTCGGCAATGGCGGGGTAATCGGTTTGCCCGTCGACATGGCTTGCTGCCGGCGCAGCCAAAGGCTCCTGCAGTACCCCATTGAATAGCGTGCCCGCCGACCAGGCTTGCCGGTGGTAAGGAAGCATTTCGAATAGCCTGGATTTCAGCTGGCTCAGCTTGCCCGGATTTTTGAAGGCGAGAATCGCCGCCCGGTTCATTTCTCCTAACTCTTCGCCCTTTTTCCCCGGTTTACCGATTCGTGCGGTGTGCGCGGTTCCGCGCGAGGGCGCCGTGCGAACAGACAGCCGCGAACCGTCGCTCAGTTCCAAGGCGTCAAACTGCGCGCGAACTTCCCGAGGCGGCGTTAAGTTGCCATTCAGGAGCGCCATGAGACGCCGGCCAATCGGCACTCCGCCGATCGCGGCGATATGTCCTTGCACCACGCTTCCGGCTGGAAGAACCATCCGATCGAAAATGTAAACAGGGTCCACCAACCTTCCCTGAATCGGTTCGCCCACCCGCTTGATCGCGACGCGATGCTCCAGCGCCACGCGAAGCGGAACGCCGGGCGGAACCGTCACGGGAGCGTCCTGCGCCAGAACTGCCACGGCGATGGTCATCAAGGCTATACATCCGCGCATCTATGATCCCTCCGAGTACGAACTATACCCTGTGGCCGGTCAACATTTGATGACAGTTCGGGCAGTCGCGTGGCGCACGCTTCAGCGTGCTGCGGCGACCTTCAGGTCGCTGTCTGGCCGTACCCTGAAGTCTGCGGGCAAAGCGCCTGCGAGAAGCAAAATCGTGCCGGCAAACAGCAGTGTGTCCCCAATATAGTTAGTGGCCTCATTCATCTGCGAGGGCTGCGCCGCCAACGGCAGCAGCGGAAGGTAGATGAACAATACCTCCAGCGCGATCAGCAGACCCGCCCATGTCGCTGCGATCCTACCTTTCCAATTCGCCAGCAAGGCAACTCCGGCGACTAGAAGAACTGCGCCCGTCAGATATCCCCAGAAAGCACCCAGCGGAACCCAGGGTGGCGTCAGCTTCTCCAGCGGAACTCCCGGCGCGGAGTTTGGATGCAAGAAGTATTCGACACCAAAGAATATCATGGGAATCGCGATACAGAAACGCCCTGTCGTGATCAGCGCGCCGGAGAGTCGCCAGCCCGGACTCCGGCTGCCGGCAAGCGCCCAGGCCGCCCCTCCGAAAGCGATGTCTCTGAGGACCACGGTCCAGGAAATCCGGTCGCTCAGGTTCGCAAATAATCTGGGCACATGTATGAGAAGCACAAATAAAAAGAACATGATCCCCAACAGCCTGCCGGACAAACCCACGTACCGATCGAAGACGATGCCGATGGCCGCTGCCAGGAGCGCCAGCCCCACGAAGTACGCCCAGAACAGGCGCGCCGGAATCCACGTTGGGACCACCTGCATCAGAAACCGTGCGCCGGCCAGATGCTCCGCGGCGAATACTGCCAGCGGAACTGCGTAGAACACAGGCCCCCAAACGATCAGCTTGTCGAGCCATGGGGCCGCCGCCAGGTTTCTTCGAATAAGGAGCAAGCCGCCGATGAAAAAGATCAGCCCGGTAAACCATGGCCAGAAGATAAATCGTGTGAACACTAAGCCCTCCTTTCCTCGACAGTTCCGCCGCCAGTTCCTTTATGATAATTTACGAGGCTTCCACAAATGAAAACGTGTCAGGCGATTCCAAGTCATCCAAATATGCGAAGAGCCAACGGAGTTCTTCTGCAACTCGTCGTGATCGCCTGGGCGGCCGCCCCCGGTCTCGCCGCGGAAGGCGCGCACGTAGACGGCAAGAATATCCGCATAGAGTTTGACGGCCAGATGCACAGCCGTGTGGTTGCCGTGCTGGCCGGGCAGCCACTCGTCATCGGCGATTTCACCCCTTCAGAATTTATCCGCGTATCCGGTCGCGATGTCACCGACTTCGCCCTGCAAGACCAGGAACGCGAGCCCGCACGGGATCCATTGGGCTCCGGCTCTCGGACCATCCTTACAGGCATCGCTCCCTCGCTCAAAAAAGTGGTGACCGTCACGGTGTACGATGCATTTCCGCGCACCGCGATCTTCGAGGTCGCCTACACCAACACGGGCAAATCGGATCTGTCCGTGAGCGCTTGGACCAATCAGCATTATTCGATCGGCGCTCCTGTTTCGGCCGCTCAACCGGCGTTCTGGTCGTATCAGAGCGGCTCGTACGAGAAGCGGCCGGACTGGGTGCTTCCGTTGAAGCCGGGTTTCCAACAGGAAAACTTCCTGGGCATGAACGCGCCCGACTACGGCGGCGGCACTCCGGTCGTCGATGTCTGGCGCCGCG
>Ga0302324_100021392_pt1 | contig 12612 bp, 8 predicted proteins | sample Palsa_T0_1_FD_201949 | JGI IMG/M metagenome (GOLD analysis project Ga0302324, IMG submission 201949) | Peat permafrost microbial communities from Stordalen Mire near Abisko, Sweden - Palsa_T0_1 | ecosystem: Environmental > Terrestrial > Soil > Palsa > Peat permafrost | place: Sweden: Abisko...
GTCTGGACTCACTGCCGATGCTGTGAAGAAGCTACCGAGCATCTCCCACGATCAAATGGGCCAGTTACTCAAGATGCTGCTCGACGCTCAAACCAGAACGCCGATGTGATTCGCAGTAGCGGTCGTTTTGGTTTAAGGCGAAGCCGGACCCGGCGTTATTTGCTGCAGCCGCACGGAAACCCATCGCGTTATCTCAGGCGTGGCGTGCTCCGCAATGTGCCGATTTTGCCGGATCGAGGCGAGCGCGCCGTCAAATGGCCGGCGGGCGTTCTCGGGCACGCTTCGGGCTTCGTAGGCTTTCAATGCAGCCTCGCGCTCGGGCAGCGCTGACCTGCTGGCAACTTCGACCGCAATTCTCCAACGCATATTATTCTCGAGCGGGAGTTTGGGGTCTTGAAGATGCGGCAAGGCGAGATCCCAAACGAGATCGGGATGACTGGATGCAAGGTGCAATACGAGATAAGGCCCTGCGGTCAGTCAGGGTCTTGAAATGCCCTCCCCTCAAAAGCCTGTCACCGGCAAGCTATTGATTTGCGGTCGCCAAGAAGCTGGTTCTGCACCAGGGGCTTGAGTCATTGTTGAAATGGCAGGTTTAAATCGGCGGTTCGCTCGACCCTCGTCTGTTACGCGCCGCATCGACATGCTGCGATGCGTAGCTAAGAAAGAAGGCCTTGGAATCGCTCATCGCACGCGTTGTGCAGAAACCACGGGGATCAATGAGCCGATAGTCAGCAAACGCCGCCGTACAGCAGTGGCTGGGAACAGGCGATTGTTGCTTCGCACAATCGTGGCGTCCACAGGTTTCGCGAACGTTCACGACATTGGCGACCCCGTGTACTTGATTCTGACGGTTTCCTTTGAGGTACATTTGCGATTGAACTCGGGTACTCCGGTCACGCCGGAGCCAGCAGCAGTTGTGGGGCTTAGTGACTTTGAAGTGCCGGGAGGCTAACTCGGCGTGCGTAAAAGGCACCGCGATGGTGGCTTCATGACCATTTGCGCGGGAACTAGCCGGTACTGGCGTCTTCGGTTCGCAGTACGCATCGCGCTCGCGGGCGCGACCGCAGGGCACCTCGCCATCGTCTACGGCCAGGAAATGCAGGCTCAGTCTGCCAACTCCCCGTCTCTCGAGACCATCGAGATAACCGGAACGAGGTTGCCGACACCTATTGACGTTTCTATCAGCCCGCTCAATTCGGTTTCGGCCTTCCAGATCGAGCAGACGGGACTTACGCGTGTCGAAGACATCCTGAATACGCTACCGATGGTGACGGCGAGCATGAACGCGACCGTTTCCAATTTTCAGGACGGCACCGCGGCAGTGAACCTGCGCGGCTTAGGCAACCAGCGCACCTTGGTGCTCGTCGACGGTCTTCGCTTGGGACCCGGCTCACCAGACGGCCGCAACTGGTCGGATCTTAATCAAGTTCCTATCGCACTGATCGAAAGAATTGATGTTCTCACCGGAAGCGCTTCTGCGGTATACGGCGCCGATGCCGTCGCAGGAGTTGTCAATTTCATCATCAACTCGCATTTCGATGGTGTAAAGGTCGATGCCGGTTATCACATCAATCAGCACTTCAACCGTAATCAGGACGGAGTTGATAATCTGCTTACTGCGGCCGGTGACCCGCTGCCGTCGAGCAACGTCTTTACCGGCGCAGGCGAAAACGCATCCGTGATCATCGGCGCTAACCTTCCGGAACATAAGGGCAACGCGACCGCTTATTTGACCTACGACAATCAGACCGCGACGCTGCAGAATAGATTTGACTATAGCGCGTGCACTTTGGAGCCCACTCCGTCGGACTCGCCACCGTACACGGGTATCGCCTGCTCGGGCTCTGAGGTCACGCGAGGCGGAGAGTTCGCAGCCTTTAGTACCAGCACGAGCGCCGTTCTTTTGGACCGAACTGTAGATCCGAAAAGCGGCATTTTCCGACCCTTTGTCGCGCCCAATGATTTGTACAACTATGGGCCGGCGAACTTCTATTTGGTGCCGAACGAGCGCTGGACGACCGGCGGATTCGCAAACTACGACCTCACTCCACACTTGAATGTTTACGCAAATCTCATGTACATGCGCAATTCGACTGTCGCTCAGATTGCACCCAGCGGGGACTTTTTCGAACCGTCATTTGTAGCATGCGCCAATCCATTGCTTACACCTCAGGAGGTCTCGGTGCTTTGTACGCCAGCCGACCTCGCGGCCAACGGTGGGAATTATGAGACCTACAACGGCCAGAGCTACTCCGGTCTCAATGTGTTTATTGGTCGCCGCAACGTCGAGGGTGGCGCCCGCATCAGCACTTTTCTCAATGAGTCAACGCGTGGGACGGTTGGAATTAAGGGAGACTTCTTAAATGGTTGGACGTATAACGTTCATGCGCAACGCGATACTGTCGATATCAACGACGCAAACGACAACAATCTCGGCAACTTCCAAATTGAACAAGCGCTAAATGTTCTACCCGGCCCTCATGGACCGGTATGTGGCGGACCCACGTCAGTGGTAGCACCGGCTCTCGTGGCGACCGGCACGCCATTCGTTCCCAATCCGCACTGCGTCCCATGGAACATCTGGGTGCCCAATGGGGTAACGCCCGCCGCAGTCGCATTTATGACCATACCTGAGCAAACAACAGGCGACGTCACTGAACAGGTTGTATCAGGCTCGGTAACCGGAGATCTCGGTCGATATGGCGCCGCTCTGCCATGGGCGCAGCAGGGTTTGCAGGTCAATGTGGGAGCCGAATGGCGCGAGGAGCGGTCGGCGTACTGGCCGGATCTCGCCGAGCAACAAGGAAATGTCGGCGGTGCCGGTGCACCAATACGCCCAGTCGCGGGTGAATTCACCACCAGAGAGCTATTCAGTGAATTCCGCTTGCCGATCGCAACAAATGAGGCATTTGCGCACAATCTTTCGCTTGAAGGCGGGTATCGCGACTCTAGATACAGTCAAGGGTTTCAAACGAGCACATACAAGATCGGTCTTCAATGGGCCCCGACCTCGGACATCCGCTTGCGCGGAAGCTATCAGCGAGCGGTCCGTGCGCCCAACATCGCCGAAATCTTCGCTCCCGATATCCTCAACGGCAACGGAACGGTTGATCCTTGCGCGGGCACGCCAACCGCGTCGCGAGCTGCATGTGCACTCAGTGGCGTGAAGCCAGGCCAGTACGGAAACATACTTCCGAGTCCCTTCCAGTCGTACAACGATGTGGAAGGAGGCAATATCAAACTAAAACCTGAAGCGGCCAATACGACGACCTTAGGAGTAGTGTTAACGCCGCGGGCCGTGCCCGAACTTGAGCTGTCCGTCGACTACTTCCGAATCGCGATCACGGACGTGATGGGGGCCATCGGCGCGGACACGATCTTGCTTGATTGTTTGGCTAGCGTAGGTGACGCCGCGGAACGGACGCGCTTCTGCCCTCTTATTCATCGCGACTCTGAAGGAACCCTGTGGCTTAGCCCGACGGGCTATATCTCAAATCTGACCGTGAATGAGGGAGAGCTCTTGACCGCGGGAGTCGACATCTCTGCGAGCTATCACTTATTGATTCGGGGCGCTGGTTCGCTCCTATTTACTTTGACTGGTACCGATGTACGTAGTCTTCGGACTACCCCCGTAAGTGGTTTTGGGTCGTTCAATTGTGTTGGCTACTTCGGCCCGACCTGCGAGGTTTCGCCGAGATGGCGCCACGTAGCAAATACCACTTGGTTCACGCCATGGACCCGCCTCGAATTCAACCTACGCTGGCGTTTCAATGGAGCGGTTGAATCCGAGCAGACGAGTGCCAGCCCATTTCTAACAGGCTTCCCATACCTTCCACTCTCGCACATTCCCGCTTACAACTACTTTGATCTGTCGGCAAAGATAGATCTGCTTAAAGAGGTTAAGCTGGAGCTTGGGGTCAATAATATCGCAGACAAAGCTCCGCCTTTAGTAGTTGGCGGTGATTGCGGTTTAACGGCGTATTGTAACGGCAACACGTTGCCAGGCAGCTACGACGCACTCGGCAGATATTTTTTCGCTCGCGTCTCGGCACGGCTTTGAGCTATTCGACGGGCTGACCCATTGCGTGTTAGTGAGGCGGGGATCAAGGCAGGGCAGGAACCTCCCGTTCGCGTCGGCCGATCAGACTCGCGATGTTGTGCTTAGGCGCCTCGGCCCACGACTATCCCGCCGTCCGGGGATTTCGGACGGCGGGAGCATCGCCCAGCCCGTTAGATTTACGGCGTAATCCGCTTCGCCGCCGCCGTGCCCTTCACTGTCATCGGCGCACTCCCGAATAAGTAGAGTACCGTTGTATTGAGTCCAGTATACGAGTTCCCGTCCGACGCCAATTCATCGGTCTCGTTCTCGTTGAAGTATCCCGCGAGAGCTCCGTTGTTGTAGAGCCACCCATAGTGGTTTCGTGAAACATGAGACTGATCGATCTGTGTCCACGAACCCAAGCACATGTTACCGCCCAACACGGGGAAATCGATGTTCTCCCACTCGGTGAAGTCACTGTGCCACTGAATGAAAGCTTTCCCAGACGGAGACCCCTCCGTCGTGTAGGCCACGACCCAAGTTCCCACGATCTGCTGGCTGGCATTCTGTGTTTTGACGCCGGCATCTGCTCCATCAACAGAGTTCACGATCGACATTTGCTGCAGATCCACAACGGGCATGTGCTCAAATGTGCCCACCTCGGCCTTGCCTCTTGGATCAGCACAGCCTGCATACGCATTGAATCCGAGCATTAATGCCACAATCGCAGTGGTTCCAATCAGGATTTTCTTCACGAGACACTCCTTAAGAAGGTTATTGCGTTTTGCGCCGCGCCAGAGGCGGTCGAGCGCTCGATTCGTCCCCGGTTCCATTGTGTTCCAGCAATTCAATCATTCGCCCAAACATTCGGACGAACTCCGTCATTTCGGGAGTGAAATGGCGATAACACGGAGCGAATCAGCGAAATAGCGCACACCTTAATTGCCTTCCTGGCTGCCGCTCGCTTTGGCCGCGGACAAAAAAAGTGACCTGTCGGAGTCAAGTGCGCAAGAATTATGGGGAAACGTCGGCATCGTGGCGCGCAAGTCCATCGTTGTCGATGCACGACGCCAACGTGATTTTGTGCAACGAGAGGACTAGCATCGGACCATGCTTGCAAGTTCAGCATTCTTGGACACACTGCGCGGAAGCCGAAGCGAGTTCTGGAGGGCTCGTTGCGCTGACCTGCTGGACGGCACGGGTTTTGCCCTCGGTATGATTTCCGTATGGCTAACGGCCTATGTAACGGAAGTGTTTCTCTCGATTCTTCCGGAGGCTGGCGAAGATGCAGCGCTGCGCCAAGCGGCCGGCTTCGCAGTTTCTGTGCTCCGCGACACCCTGCCGATGGTTCCGCTGTTCGTGATAATTGCCAACCGAACACCCTCCTCAAGCGTCCGACGATACATGTGGTTGCTCGCGGCGATGACGCTAATGTGGGTCTACTGGGCGAGCCTGGACTGGCTCACGGGGGAGACTTCTCAATTTACGTTGCTCCGGGCGGATAATCTCCCGTGCCTATTCGAGGCGGCTCTCGTTTTCGCAGCTGTCGCATTTCGAACTTCCGCCCGCACCGTGACGAGTGTCCTCATGCAGCGTGAGATCGACGGTACTGCGCTCGAGGGAGAGGTCAAGCGGGCACGCTTGCAGCTGCTGCGTGCCCAGATCGAACCGCACTTTTTGTTCAATACGCTCGCCACGGTTCGCACTCTTAGTCGGCTCGACCGCCTCGCAGCGATCGATATGATCGACAACTTGATGCGCTACCTGTCTGAGGCATTGCCGCAACTGAGGCGGGATGAGTCCACGCTCGCCGAAGAACTTCAGCTCGTGAAAGCTTATCTGTGCATCCACCAGGTTCGCATGGGCGAGCGACTCTCGTATGAGTTACTAGTACCGGAAAACCTCGGCACAAAACGCATCCCAACCATGCTATTGCTGACATTGGTGGAGAACGCTCTCAAGCACGGCATCAATCCAGCTGTCGACGGCGGCTCAATCCGTGTCAGCGCGACTCTCGACAACGCGGCTCTGATGCTTAAGGTCGCCGACACCGGGCAAGGGCTGACGGTGACGCAGGGTCATGGCGTAGGTTTGGCGAATATTCGCCGACGTTTGTCGATGCTCTACGGCGACGGTGCAGTGTTGTCATTGGCTCGCGCCGCGTCCCGCGGCATGGTAGCAACCGTCTCAATTCCGATGGGTTACACACCGTGAGCTTCATGCGCGCAGTATTGTCGGCCCTGACATGGCGCAAAGTATTGGTCATGCTGGCCGTCGGTTATTCAATGCCTCTTATTGGGCTAGCCGAGGGTTCGTCGATGCGAGTTGCGAGGGTCGTAGTCGTCGGACTCTGCGCAATCGGAAATCTTCTTGTAGCGTTATGTGCGGACGAAACGGTGAAGCGCGGTCTCCAACTGCGGCGACTCTATCCGCTGGCCCTTTTGAGCGTGCTTGTGGTCAACTGTGCTATCGCGGTAATCGCGCACTTCGCCTTTAAGTTCGGGTCGACCAACCTGCCGCTCGCTAGACAGTGGCTCGGCCTGCTCGTTTTCGGAATCGACAGTAGCTTATGGGGTACGTTCGCACTGTTCGTTTACGTGAACAGTCGAGTTACGCAACGGATGGCACAAGGCGTCCGGGAAGTCGAAGGGCGACGCTTGCGGCTCGAAGCCGAGATCGTCGAATCTCGCCTAGCAGCAGCACAAGCGCAGATCGATCCGCAGATGCTCCTTGGGGCACTGGCGGAAGTGCGCCGGAAACTTAGTGTCAACGCACCTGACGCCGACACGCAGCTCGCCGCTCTCATTCAACGATTGCGCCGCGCGCTGGCCTGTGCGGTCATCAACAGTGAGCCAGAGGCCGCCAAGCTGTGAGTTCACCCACGGCGATTATCGCTGAGGACGAGCCACTGCAGCGCCTGGAGATCCGCGAGGCTTTGGCGACGCAATGGCCGGAGCTGATAATTAGAGCGGAAGTCGGCGATGGCATTCAAGCCATTCAGGCGCTGGATCGCTACGCACCGAACGTGGCTTTTCTGGACATCCAGATGCCGGGGCTAAGCGGCCTCGAGGTCGCGCGACATGCCAGCGGCAAATCACACATTGTGTTTGTTACGGCCTACGACAAATATGCCCTGGCGGCCTTTGAGCAAGGCGCACTTGACTACATTTTGAAGCCCGTTGAGCCCGAGCGAATGGGGGTGATGATTACCCGCTTGCGGGACCGCCTTCGTGAGCACCCTGCAGATCTAAGTAACCTCATCGAGTTGCTCCGGAGCACGGCTAACGAGAGACCGCGCTATCTTAAATGGCTCACGGTACCGAAGGGATCCGAGCTACACGTCGTGGCCATAGCAGATATTCATTACCTTCGCGCGGATAACAAATACACCGTAGTCGCCACGCGCGGCACGACATTCCTACTCAACTCTTCGCTAAAGGAAATGCAAGAGAAGCTCGATCCAGCGACCTTCTGGAAAATTCATCGCGGCATTATCGTCAATGTCGGCGCCATCGATAAGATATTCCGCTCGTTCCGCGGTGCGCTAGAAATCAAGTTGAGAGACCGCAGCGAGCTCCTACCTGTGAGCGCCGCGCACGCGCATTTGTTTAAGCAAACGTAACCCAGGCTCTCTAGGTATATAAATAAACATTGAAAGCCGGATTCGCGCGCGTGAAATGCGTTCTTTGCGTTCGCGCCGAGAGGCGACGAATTCTGCTGCGTCAAGGCCCGGGTTCAGGACCAGGCACTCGACCAAGCAGATATCCCTACCTGAGAATTACCCGGTTGGGTGCCGTCAATGGTTCGGGCTGGAATGTGTCTGCGCCCATCGAGATGCGAATTCTCAACAAGGAATACCGCCCCCATGGGAAGGCATTTCGGAGGCACGCTCATAGCCTGGGCGGGTGATTGACCAATTCGTCGTAGTGCAGATCATGCTCGACCAATAGAAGCTCGGGGTCTTTCTCGCCAAAATACTCCTGACGTCCGCTGAACGGCACGCGTAACAGACGATTGACTTCGGCATACCCCTCGGCGCTGCGTCCCGCACGGACCAGGATGATGCTGCGTATAAACGATACATGCGGCCCATTGGTTGCGTCGCGCTCTTCAGGAGAGAGAGTGCGCGCCGTATCGATGGAGGCCAGCGCCGCCGGATGCTCGCCCAGCATCGACTGCGCCAGTGCCAACTGCACAAATGCGTCCGTCTGTGTGGGTGCGCTCTCAATGACCTTTCGAGCCTCTTGTTGAGCGCTGCGAAAACTTTGTTCCGCGCGGCTAGCGTCACCAGCTGCCCAGTATAAAAAGCCGATGAGTATTGCGCGCCCGGATGGATCGTCTACGGGCACCCCGTCCCACACTTTTATTTCGTCAAGGTAACGCTGTTCGCCCCGTGCAATCCCTGCCTCGATGTAATGCTGGTCAACCGGGTCGAGCAAGCTGCGATGTGTGCGCAACAGCGCACGCAGCGGCTCTACGCTGTTCTGCAGGTAGCTGTCGATACGCGCGCGTGAGATATACCGGTCAGGGTCGTTAGGAAAACGCTTTGCGAGAAGCTTGGTCCACTCAACGACTTCCGGGAAGCGCCGCAGCCCAAGTAAAGTGCTGGCGGGCCCTCCCTCGTAGGCATGATTCAACGGGTCAAGATCCCAGGCGCGCTGAGAATGTTCGAGAGCTTCCGTCATGCGCCCCCGTCGGCGCAGTGCGAAGGCGAGAACTGCGTGGGCCTTTGACGAGTTCGGGCACAACCGCAGAACCCCGTTGAGGTCAATAATGGCCTGGTCGACATCTTGAGAGACGTACATTGAGTACAGACCGCGTGCCAGCTGGACTTCAGGCAGCTGCGAATCGGCCGCTATCGCCCGCTCAAACGCCTGTTTTGCTCTAGCGCCATCCTCGACACGCGCAGAATTTTCAAACGCGAAGGTGTCCGCCTGCGAGAGCAACGCAAGCGCGTCGACGTAGCCTGGGTCCAATTGCACAGCCTCCTCAAGCAGGCGCCTTGATTCCACCAAGCCCGTGTTATCAGTGGGTGTTTCCTTGCGGAATACTGCGACCGCGCGGAGATAGCGGTCGTAGGCATCGCCATTATTAGTCGCCACGCGCTCGAGCTCGCCGCGCTCATACTGGGTCAACGTCGCCGCGAGCGCGTCGGCAACTTGTCGTGCCACGGTGCTCTGTAGGTCAAGGATGTGCGCCAAGTCGCGATCGTAGTTCGTGGCCAGTATGTGGCGATCGTCGCGCACGTCTATCAGCTGAACAGTGAGCCGCAGCGTGTTCCCATCGCGCCGGATCGAGCCCTCGAGGATCGACCCTACGTTTAGGCGCTGGCCGATTTCTCGGATGTTGCGAGCCTTGCCGCGGAACTCCATCACCGAGGTGCGCGAGATCACATTGAGTTCGCGCACACGCGCCAACGCGTTTAAAATTTCTTCCTGCAACCCGTCGGCGAGGTAGGTGTCCTCGGTGTGACCGCTTAGGTTGTCAAACGGCATTACGGCAATCGATTTTGGTCTGAGCATCTGGGCTGTGTCTTTTTTTCGACCGATCCACAGGCTGACTGCTACGGCACTTATAACAACCAGTAACAAGAGAGTTGCCCCTGCCAGAAGCCCACGGCGCTCTTTCGATGCAGCCGGGCCGGCTCGCGCGTGCGCATCCACTGGCGCCTTCGCCGTAGCGCCGGCGAGCAATTGCATTACGTGCTCGACAAACGCGGGAGGCGTTGCGCCTCCTGCAAGATGCGACCACTGCCTCTCCCGAAACCGATCCGGGACACGCGCCGTCATTTCTGGCGTACCGTCAATCAGCACGGGAAGCAGGAACGCCTGATCATCTGCCATGAGGTGTGAACGTTCGACTGCGAGCCGCCATTCCAGGCGAAAATAGCCTTCGCTGCGCGCGTTGGTATTCGTGGAGATGACCGGCATGAATAGCGCGCACTCTTTGATCTGCTTGCGGATCGACGCATCCCAAGCGTCGCCCCCGCGCAGCTCGCTCTGGTCGAACCACACTTCGATACCTGCAGCGCGCAATGACTCGCAGATGCGTCGCGCAGCATCTGCGTCCTGCGAGGCGTAGCTCAGGAAAACGGCCTTGGGCGATTCGCTCACTGGAGAGCTGGCGGGGTCGCGGCTTCGGAACAGCTCAACCGCTCCCCGGACAGAAATGCCTTCTGAATTCCGTTGATTGTTGCCCGCAATCCACACCGGCGTCCCGGCGGAGCGGCCTTCTGCGGCTGCGACCTCGCACTCGTATTACGCTCCTCAGGCACAGGTTTTATAGATGAGAGGCGGCAGGCTAGCCGGAGTGATTCGAAGTGCCGAAATCCGGCGCCACAACCTCCCCGGCGCGATCGCCGCCCTAGCATGAACATTCATTGGGGACTTAGCGTGGTTTCAGTATGATACGTGCCGGTCGCCACAGCTTGAAGGGCATCGGGCGCACCGCTCGCACGCGAGGTTGTGGGGATCAACGTTCACGGCGACGACACAAATAAGCATATAAATTAGGTGTTTGCAGACTTGCTGCACTGCAGCTGAAACATAGACTTCATTTTGACAGGCGGTTCACGCCGACTCCAATCGGGGCGGGCTTCCAATGCATCGTACTGACACCTGGCGGGGTCGCCTAGCCCACAGGGTCGCACTTGCCGCGGTCAGCGTCGGCACTTTAACCACGTACTGGGGAGTCGCGAGCGGGCAAACCCCGCTGCCCACCAGCGAAGAGCCGCTCGTCGAAGTAGTGGTTACCGGCTCCCGTATTCCGATACCGAACGACGTTGCGATCAGCCCCGTCACCGAAGTCAACTCAGCCCTCATTGAGAGAACGGGCGTAACTCGGATCGAAGACCTCCTCAACTCTCTGCCGCAAGTATTTGCCGACCAGGGTTCCACGGTTTCGAACGGCGCGGACGGTACGGCAGCGGTCAACCTGCGCGGTTTCGGCTCAGGGCGCACGCTTGTACTCGTTAACGGTCGCCGGCTCGGACCCGGTGATCCCCAAGGTGGTAGTCAATCCGATCTCAACGAGATCCCAGCTGAGCTGATCAAAAGCATTGAAATACTTACGGGCGGTGCCTCTTCTGTGTACGGAGCGGACGCGGTGGCCGGGGTAGTTAACTTCAAATTGATTGACCACTTCGTAGGCTTCAAAGTCACGGCGAATTACGGCTTTTACAGTCACGTCAACGACAACCCTCAAGGCGTGGACGATGCAATTGTCGCGCAGAATTTTGCCTTGGCCCCGGCGCATGTCGACACCGGTTTCACAAAGGACTTGAGTCTCCTCGCGGGCCTCGATACACCCGACGGCAAAGGCAATGGTATGTTCTACGCGACCTACCGCAATATTGCCGCCGTGCTGCAGTCCCAGTATTCCTACAGCGCGTGCGCATTGGCCTCCGGTTACCTTGTTGGTAAGAGCGCTAACGGTGGCAAGCTCCAGTGTTTTGGGTCCGAAACGTCTTATCCCGGCCTCTTCCAGACGATCGATCCGGACAGCGGTAACACCGGCCCGGAGAAAACTATCGGGCCTCATGGAAATCTGATCCCGTTTACGACCGCGGACACTTATAATTTCGGTCCCACGAACTATTTTCAGCGTCCCGACGAGCGCTATACCGGGGGGGCGCTTCTTCATTACACATTTAATGAACACGCCACCGCGTATTCAGAAATCCAGTACATGAGGGATCGCACCGTCGCGCAAATCGCGCCGTCGGGCGCCTTCTATGGTAATGGTATCGACACGGTCAACTGCAACGACCCCGAACTATCGCTCAGCATGATAAGCAACTGGTGCGGTGGCAGCACGGCAGGCAATGCGACTCTTCTCATCGGGCGCCGCAACATTGAGGGTGGTCCGCGTATTGACGATATAGAACACACGTCGTGGCGAGTAGTAATCGGGACACGGGGCGCAATCGACGACGCCTGGCAGTACGACGCCAGCGGCCAATACAGCAATGTCCACCGCGTAGAGGCAACCTACAATGACGTGTCAATCAGGAAAGCTACCAATGCGCTGAGCGTCGTCGCCTACAATTCGGCCACCGGCGTTGTCGGAGGCGCGGGTTCGGTTCCTACCTGCACGTCGGCGCTGCCGGGATCCTTCAGTGGCGTGTATCCGAATGCCGGCAGCGACCCTAGTTGCGTACCCTGGAATATCTTTCAAATCGGCGGAGTTAACGCCAAGGCCCTCAAATATATAGCAGCCTCACTTTCCGATCGCGGCGAGGTGGCCCAGCAAATCCTTACTACAAATTTCACCGGCGACCTCGGTCAGTACGGCGCGCGACTACCAACGGCCGGCGAAGGCGTAAAGGTCAACGTGGGCGCGGAATGGCGCGAGGTGAAATCCTCATTCGACCCTGATCTTGAGTTCCAGACGGGCGACGCCGAGGGAGGAAGTGGGCCTGTGCTGCCCGTGTCGGGCGCGATCATTGCTCGCGAGGTCTTCGCGGAATCACATGTACCCATCGTGTCGGACCAGCCGTTGGCCAAGTCGCTCAACTTTGACACTGGGTACCGATTCTCAAGCTACGGAGCCGGATTCAATACCAATACATACAA
>Ga0302324_100021393_pt1 | contig 12612 bp, 8 predicted proteins | sample Palsa_T0_1_FD_201949 | JGI IMG/M metagenome (GOLD analysis project Ga0302324, IMG submission 201949) | Peat permafrost microbial communities from Stordalen Mire near Abisko, Sweden - Palsa_T0_1 | ecosystem: Environmental > Terrestrial > Soil > Palsa > Peat permafrost | place: Sweden: Abisko...
CATGCCGGGAGTGACAAACCCGGCGACACCCACCACCTCGTCGACCTTGACCGCGATGGCGCGCATGCCGTCGGGTATAGTCGCCGCCAGGCCGCCGCCGGAGCCAACAGGAGCCAAACGGCTCTCGAGGATCGGTTCGCCCTGATAAAGGTCAGAGATGACGCCGCGACCGATGGCTTGTTCCGGCTTCATGATGGCTCCCTTGGGAGCCGGGCCGGAGATGTCGATCGTGGTCAGATTGGTAGCGGCGAGAACCGTGCCCAGCTTGATGTCAGCAGCGGCGGCAACCACGCGGGTGCTTTGTTGCTGACTCGCCCCCAACCGGTTTCCTATGACGCGAAACACCAGGTATGCGCAAGCGCCTGCGATGACGAAAGCGAGGAGTAGGATCGTAAGTAGTCTTCTGTTCACCTTTAAGACCGTTTGAACTGGCTGCTCTGCCAGCTACGCCTTTCTGTACCTTGGGTTTTTGATCTTCCTAGAGGTCCAGAAATACCTCGACGATCTTGTGCAGGTCAAGCCTATGCCGCAATTTTGGCGGCCGATTCCGCGAAGCTCACAATTGTCTGTTTCAGCTGTGAATCAACTTCGTCCGCAATGGCCATTACGTCGATCAGAAGCAGGCTGAAATCCACAGAGCGCAGGTTGTTGTGCAAGGTATTGAAGATGCTGACCTGCAAGATTCGCGATTCCTCGATGATCATTGGGATGGAGTAACCCTGTGAGCGGCGAACTTTGCCGTGCAAGTCAGCACCTTCTGATTGCTGATTCGTCCCGAGACTGCGAGGCACACGCAATCTTTGAACGAGTTCCCGAATCAGCTGTGGAAGGTGACCAGTCCGCTGATCATCGCTGAGTTGTATATTGGTCAGATCCTTGTCGCTCTTCACTGCGGAAAGCCAATTGGCGATGGTGATGTGGGCGTCTCGCTCCAATATAGAAGCGACTCTCTCTATATTTGTCGGCCGCTTGGTCTCACGTTTATTCAATCTCTCGTGAATCACTGAAACCAACTCAGGGACCGGCATCGGCTTCACCAGGATTTCGTCTGCTTGCAAAAGGATGGCGTCCATCGCCTCCTTCAATGCGGGAAAGCTGGTAAACAGCAACGTGACCGCTGTCGGATTCTTATGTCGCATAGCGCTGATAACCGTGAACCCGTCGCCTGCGGCGGGCATGTGTAAATCAGATAGCAGTACATCGAAAGGCAGTGTGTCGATCAGATGAATCGCCTCAGGAACGTTTCCGGCGGTCGTAACAAGAAAATGATTCATTTCCAATAGCTCCTTTAGCATTTCACGAATCATTTCGTCATCGTCGACCAACAGAATCCTTGGCCGCGCTGTCTTGTCGGAATCGTGTTCGTTAGAAGGGAGCAAATGAACTTCAAGTGGGTTTTCAGTCTGCACGGCAATCCTCGCTTGGCATGGTGGTGCGTTCTTGCCCGTGGGGGCCTTGAAGTGCGTCGGAATGGAGGAATGCGAGATCGTCGAAAGGGTTACAGATGTGATCGTCCTCAGCCGCAACCAGGTCATTTTGGTCTCGTGAGCAAGCCAGGGTTCGAAAGCAACACAGGCAAATCAAATCAGTCGTCGCGTCCGGGTTTTCCCAATGCATAAAGCCGGTATTAGCCATCAACTGCCTCTTCCGAACAGGGCGGAGATCGGCAACCACATTAGATCTTCGCAGTTTGAGGTTAACTATAAGTTAAAAATTACTGGCTTGTATGTCCAATTTTGCACACATTCCTGTGCAAAATTACGCTCCGAACACTCGGCTGCACTCCCGGAGCGAGATGAAGCTGGCAAATGCCTGCGAGGAGGATCGGCGCGGCAGGGCAAACCACTCGAAGCATCTCCCCATCGCTATCTTCAACAAATCAAACCCTCCTGCGAGTCAATTTCGAGAATCGGGTCACCCCTATGCCGCAATTTTGGCGGCCGATTCCGCGAAGCTCACGATTGTCTGTTTCAGTTGTGAATCCACTTCGTCCGCAATGGTCATTACATCCGTCAAGAGAAGGCTGAAATCTACGGCGTTGAGGTTGGTCTGCAGGGTGTTGAATATGCTGACCTGCAATATTCGCGATTCCTCGATAATCATCGGAATCGAATAGCCCTGCGACTTACGAACTTTGCCGTGTGCGATGGCGCCTTCCGACGCATGCTTCGTCCCGAGACTGAGCGGCACACGCAATCGACCAACGAGATCTCGAATGAGTTTAGGCAGGTGACCGGTACGCTGATCGTCGCTGAGTGCTACACGGGTCAGCTCGCCGTCTTCTTTGACTCGGCAGAGCCACTCGGTGATGGTGGCGCCAGACTCACGCTCCAAAATTGAAGATACTCGCTCAGTTTTTGATGCACGCTGCGTCGTACCCTTCTCCAATCTCTCGTGAATCAATGCAACCAACTCAGAGTTGGGCATCGGCTTCACCAATATCTCGTCCGCTTGCAGAAGAATGGCGTCCATCGCCTCTTTCAATGCTGGGTACCCAGTAAACAACAATGTGACCGCGGCTGGGTGCTTATGACGCATTGCACTGATAACGGTAAACCCGTCCCCTGCTCCGGGCATGTGTAAATCAGATAGGAGCACATCGAACGGCTGTGTATCGATCAGATGAATAGCTTCGGGAACATCTGCGGCTGTCGAAACGAGAAACCCACTCATTTCAAGCACGTCTTTTAGCAATTCACGGACAGATTGGTCATCGTCTACCAACAGAACCTTTGGCTGCTTTGTCTTACCAGTGTCTGTTTTCAATTTTTCACCTTAATTGGCAGACGCGATATTCCCACTCCTACGAAAAGCTTATGCTCGTTCGCCGTTCCCGGCTGATCAGTACGGCTCAGTTGTCGCAGACAGATGAAATCATGAATCATCTACCATGTTGCAAGGCATTGATGGCCACGCGTTTTGGCTCGCCACGCTGGACCCAGCACCGGTTCCACCGCATTCAATTGTTCGCCGGTCATCTCGCAAAAGCTTTGCATTGGCGCATTTGGAGATGCTTAGAGCAATCTGCATGATGCCAACCAATTCGGACTTCGCATATCCACGAGAAGCGAACTCAATTCAAGCAAATAGCCAGCAGCCCCTGGCACCGTCCTGAATGGGACGCGCTGTTTCGATGGTTCGGCCGCGCTACGGCGATCGCCAGACCTTTTGGTCTCAGTGAGGCATCAACGCATTTGTGGAGAAGGATGGAAATCCAGTCCTCTCAGCGCACCCTGCCCCAAAACCTGAGCAAAACAGGGCAGACCATCTGCCATAAATCTGTTTCTTATCCACATATGTACACAGATTTTTCTTGTCGCGTAATAAGACAAGTTGCTCGGGCATTTTACGGAAATACCCGTTCAGCCTTACAAGGGGCCAATGAACGCTGGCTTCGAAAGGTAATGAGGTACACCGAAAATGAAATCCTTCTCAGATCGAAAAGTCCGCTTGGCCTTCGGATTTGCCATCTTGACCCTGCTGCTGATGGGAGCGCTCTCCTATCGCTGGGTGGTCATTTCCAATGAGAGCAATCGGTGGGTGCAACACACCCACGACGTTCTTGAAAACATCCAGGACTTGAACCTGGCCGTGGAAGAAATCGAGTCTACAAGCCGAGGATTCGCATTGACGGGCAAAGAATCCAGTCTCGATGGTTATGAGGCGAGCGTTTCAAAGGCAAACCAGGATCTCGCAGCCATCCACGCTCTTACGGCGGATAACCCCAGGCAGCAAATTCATTTTCCCTTTATCGAAAACCTGGCCGCCGAGAGGATCCAACATGCTGAAACGGTCGTCAGTCTGCGCCGAAGCCAGGGCATGGCATCCGCCGCAGATTCGGCTGCAATCTCGGGGGGCGAGCCTTTCAAGGACCAGTTTCAAACGATAACCGGCAAGATGCGCGATGAGGAATACAGATTATTGACGCTGCGCAGTGCGGAGACGGACCGTGACCGGAAACAGACCTGGTGGATCCTGATTTCTGTGACCCTGCTTGGTATGCTGGTCACCTCCATCGCAGCCCGGTCCGTGCTGGCCGAGAGTGCAAGACGCTGGATTGCCGAGGAAACGCTTGAGCAAAGCGAAGAAAAATATCGGATGCTGCTGGACGGCATTCATGACTACTCCATCATCATGCTGGACCCACATGGCCAGGTGGTCGGGTGGAGTGGCAGCGCGCAACGGATGAAGGGATATACAGCGGAAGAAATAATCGGCCGCAATTTCTCCCGCCTTTTTTCCGCTGAGGATTTCGAGCGTGGCATACCGGAGGAGGTACTCCAACTAGCCGCCGCAAACGGCCGGCACGAAGCAGTCGGCATGCGTGTGCGGAAAGACGGTTCGCGTTTTCTGGGGAATGTGGTCGTCACCGCGTTGCGGGATGGGCATGGGACTCTGCGCGGATTCTCTGAGATCTGCAGTGATCGAACCGAACACAAGAGGTCGGAGGCGCGCTATCGAGGGCTGCTGGAAGCGGCTCCTGATGGATTGGTAGTGGTGAACCAAACCGGGAAGATTGTCCTGCTGAATGCTCGAGCTGAGAAGCAATTCGGGTACCGCCGAGATGAACTTCTGGGCCAGCATGTGACGAACATCATTCTGGAGGGCTTCGCGGAGAGGTTGGTTACGGACGGAACCCGCACCGTGGCTGAAGCGCTAGCGAAGCAGGTTGGCACCCCCATCGAACTCCGCGGAATGCGCAAGGACGGAACCGAGTTTTCAATCGAGATTATGCTGAGCCCGCTTGAGAGCCCAGAAGGAATTTTGGTGACAGCGGCAATTCGCGATATCACCGCCCGCAAGGATGCGGAAAGAATTCTGGAGCAGACGGAGGCGAAGTATCGCGGACTGCTGGAGGCGGCCCCGGATGGGATGGTGGTTGTGAACACGGACGGAGTGATTGTCCTTTTGAACGGTCAGGCGGAGAAACAATTCGGATACCATCGCGATGAGCTCCTGGGCCAGAACGTGAAGAGGATCATTCCGGAGGGATTTGCGGAGCGGCTGATCGCCGACGCTCTTCGTACCAATGCTGAAGCCCAGGCGCAGCAGATCGGCACGGGGATTGAGCTCCACGGGCACCGGAAGGATGGAACCCAATTCCCTATCGAGATCATGCTCAGCCCGCTTGAGAGCCCCGAGGGGGTGCTGGTAACCGCGGCGATCCGCGATACCAGCGAGCGAAAGCAACTGGAACGCCAGTTGCACCAGAGCCAGAAGATGGAAGCAGTGGGCCAATTGACGGGTGGAATCGCTCACGATTTCAACAATCTGCTTACTGTAATCGTTGGAAATCTGGGCCTTCTTGATCAACTGGTCTCCGACAACGAGGCGGCTGTTAAACGAATAAGAACCGCGCAAAAGGCAGCCGCCCGCGGTGCGGACATCACGCGGCGTCTGCTCGTGTTCTCGAGTAACGTGGAACTAAAGCCGGCATTTGTGTCGCTGGGAGATTCGATACAGAACATGATCGAAATGGCCTCACGGGGTCTAGGCCTGGATGTCAAAATCACGACACAGCTCGATCAATCGGCGCCATCGCTCTTCGTCGACCCATCGGCGTTAGAGAGCGCGCTGCTTAATTTGGTGGTCAACTCGCGGGATGCGATGCCTAATGGCGGCTCGATCATCATCTCCTCGCAGGTAAAGAATCTCGACGATAGCGATGCCGCGGTGCAAGCAGACCACTTGAAAAGAGGCCGGTACGTTTGTGTGAGCGTAACGGATACAGGCCAGGGCATGTCTCGAGAAACACTTGAGCGAGCTTGTGAGCCGTTCTTTACAACGAAGCTCGACAAGGGCACGGGCCTGGGTCTGGCCATGGTCTACGGCTTCGTGAAAAAGTCCGGCGGCGTCGTCCGCATCTCAAGTGTGCTTGGTCAAGGCACCACAATCTCGCTTTATCTGCCCATTGTCGCAGATCGTTTGCACGCCCTTCCGGCGGATACCGTGGAGCCTTTCAACGCAAAGTTGAGCGGCACGGTTCTGGTTGTAGACGACGAAATAGATATCCTTGAGCTAGCCCTCGCCTACCTCACGGAGATGGGCTTTACAACTCTTCAAGCCCAAGACGGCGCCAGCGCCCTTTCGATGATCATGCAGCACAAAAAGATTGACTTGATGATTACGGACATGGTCATGCCCGGTGAAATTAACGGCGCAGAACTAGGGCGAAGGGCCCGCATTCTGCGCCCCGACCTCAAGATCATCAATTCTTCAGGATTCCCCGCAGAGGCCCCGGTGGAGAGCACCACCCCCGTGACTAACGGTTTCAGGTTGCGCAAGCCTTATCAACGAGCGGAATTCGCCGCAATCGTTCAAAGCGTCATGAAAGATACCAGCGGCAATCCAAAAGAGCTGGAAAACTCCCATTCGGGCTTATGACGTTCGTCAAAGCAGCCGGCCGCGGATTTTGTAACCCAGCAAGGGTCGAAGTCGGATGGTTCTAAGTCAAGCCTCTATTCAAGCGCGCCCGGAACGTCCGCAAGATAGACATGATCATGAGTGTGTCTGGAATATCGACAAGCACTGCAGTGTAACTAGACCAACCTCACAAACCATACGAGACGAATAAATTGTATCTAACACACTTAACAAGAGAAGCGCCATCCTGCGCACATGGCGATCAGATTGCATTACTCCTTCATGTTGAACCAATCAACTTCTTTGAGGAGATACATGAAAACGATCTGCTTCCCCATCTTTGCGCTTCTAGTGAGCGTGGTTCCAGCGTCAGCCATCACCGTAAAGGCTCCGGTGAGCGGAGCCCAAGTCACCTCGCCCTTTAACCTGGTTGCAAGCACAAGTTCCTGCGAATCACAAAAAGCCACTTCAATGGGCTACTCGCTGGACAACGGCGCAACGACCTTTGCGAAAACGGATTTCAACGCGATGGTAGTTGCTGGTGACGGACAACACATCCTGCATGTGAAGTGCTGGGGCCCGCACGGCGCGGCAGGTGACACAAGCGTGGACATCACAGTCATTTCAGACACTGCTGCTCCACCCTCGAACATCACGACCGTAAGCGATATCCAGAGCTTGTCAAACTGGGATTGGAGACACGACCCGGGCACCCCGGGGGATTCCTCCGGTACCAGCGATGTGGTGCCGGCACCCTCATTGAGTGGGAATGCTCGAGCGATGAAAGTCAGTTTTACTGACTCGGGCGGCGAGATATATCACGTCTCTTTCGGCAAGGACACCGCAGCCACCCATTTCATCTATGATGCCTATGTCCGGCTCGACGATGCGTCGTCTCTGGCAAACATCGAAATGGACATGAATCAGGTCATCGCCAACGGCGATACGGTAATCTATGGCGTGCAATGCGACGGGTATTCCGGCACCTGGGATTACACCGTGAGAACGGGAACCCCGTTAAGGAGCAAGTGGATCCACTCAAACGTCTCCTGCCCGGATCCCAAGACCTGGGAGCCAGATACGTGGCATCACGTACAACTCTCTTACTCCCGCAATAGCGTTGGAGACGTAACCTATAAGTCAGTCGTGTTGGATGGCAATCAGTCTGACTTTGTCGGCGCGACTGGGAACTCGGCCTTTAACTTAGGTTGGGGAGCTACGCTTCTAACAAACTTTCAGCTTGACGGCCACGGGTCCGATGGTTCTATCAATGCCTATGTCGACAAGGTCACAGTTTCCAGGTGGTAGTGTTCGCCGACTCTGATATTGGCTGCGCGCGAGTTCACCGTCATGCAGTGAAGAGGTTCGAAGCAAAACAGCCAATAGCTTGGTGAGCGCAATTCGTCTGGAAGATCTCTGCCACCTAAGCCGCATATTCGCGGATCTTGGAGTACAGCGAGCTTCGATGGATGCCTAGTTTCTTTGCCGCACGAATGACGTTCCCCCCCTCTGATTCAAGGGTTTGGAGGATACTAGACTTCTCGATCTCCTTCAAGGTGAGGTTAGTGGTTGCCAGATTCGCGGCAAAGTCCTGATGCGAGGGAGGCTCAAACTCGAGACCGAACTTATTGATAACTCCGTCGTCGGATAAAAGCGCGGCCCGTTCCAGCACGTTGCGAAGTTCACGAATGTTTCCCGGCCACGGGTAGCGCTGCAACGCTACTCGTGCATTGTCTGAAATCTGCAGTACATCGTGTTTCATATCGCTGCCGAGTTGTTCCAGAAGCCTATCCGTAATGATCGGGATGTCTTCCAGTCGTTCGCGCAGAGGGGGAATACGAAGACGCAAGGCGCTGATACGGAAATAGAGGTCGCTGCGGAACTGGCCGTTTTCTGCCAGCCTCTTCAAGTCGCGATGGGTTGCCGTAATGATTTGCGCGTTGGTCTTACGCTCATGCACGTCTCCCAGTCGGTAAAAACACTTCTCCTCCACAACCTTGAGAATCTTTGATTGAACTTGGAGATCCATGTCGCCAATTTCATCCAGGAAAAGAGTGCCATTATTCGCTGCTTCCAGAAATCCGGGTTTGTTGCTAATCGCACCTGTAAAAGCGCCTTTTTGGTGGCCGAACAACTCTGATTCGATTAATTCGCGCGAGAGGCCCGCGCAATTGAGGTCTACAAAAGCAGAACCGGAACGCGAACTCACATTGTGCAGCCACCGCGCCAAAACCCCTTTTCCTGTTCCTGTTTCTCCTTGAATCAGGATTGTAGTGTTTGCTTCCGATGCCCTCTTCGCTGACTTGCTCAGTTCCTGAATGGCAGCACTGTGTCCAAGGAAGGGGTCGCGAGTGTATCGCGCTCGTTCCAGATTGGTTGCCACGTCTCTCTCCTGCGAGCGGAAATTCGCAAGAGTGCGGTGCAACATTGTAGTCAGGTAACCAAGATCCACGGGCTTCGGTATGAATTGTTCTGCACCGTTCTTCACAGCCTGCACAGCCAGATCGATGCTTGCGTGCCCAGTGAGAACAATGACTGGAATGTGCATGTCGCGGGCTTTCAACCATTTCAGCAGATCAAATGCCGTGCCATCCCGCAATTCGTAGTCCGACAAAATAGCGTTCATAGGCGAATTTTGAATCACTTGAAGGGCTTTAGAAATGCCATCGGCTCTGATCACCTGGAATCCCTCAAAGCTCAGCCCGTCCACAAGGAAATCCTGTATGAGTGAGTCATCTTCAATTACCAAGATTCTGTCCGTCATCCTTCACCGCCCTTTGTCACCTATTTGGCTAGCTACCGATTCGTCTTTCTGGTCCCTTGTTTCAGCTAACACGTTTATAGCCCGCAGCCAGATCAGCTCAGTTCTCGCCTCCCAGCTGAGGGAAGAGTGATAAATCAGACGACATTCCGCCCCATCGGAGAGCAATCCCTTTACTGCTTCCGCCTAAAAGCCAGAATATTGGCGAGAATGGCCAACCTGAAGCTGCTCAGACTGGCAAGAAAGCTCGCTTATCCAGGACTAGCCTTCCGGCATTGCAAATGGGAGTTTTTCGTAACTCTCCAAAGTAATAGCATACGCCGAATTTCAGTAACTTGTTCAAAATTCCGCCATTACTGTTGAGAAGCTAGACAAGCCGGGTCGCGAAGGTTCCATAACTTTTGGAGCTAAGACGATAGAACCGCATTACATTCATGAACTTATGAAAAGACATCCCCGACTTGTGACATTGGCTTCGAGATTGCAGAATGCTTTAGGGTGAATGCATTTTCAACATTCATGGTCGCAGCGCGAATAGGGGAAGGGTCCAGGCAGGCCAGATCTGAAACTACATCGAAAAAAGCCGCCGGCCTTCGCTCACAGCTCTCATTCCAACGAATTCACAACGGCAACCGACTAGGGAGTAATGGAATATGCAAATCCTCACTCGATCAAAGAAGATCATCCTTGCCGATCCTCATGCAATCTTCCGCGCTGGCACAGCGAAGATACTGGCCACGGATGAGAACGTTCGCATCGTTGCTCAATGCAAGGATCTTGATCGCATGTACCAAGCCATCACGAACTTTCCGGGAGCCATTGTCTTATTCGCCTCATCGCTGCAGCCGGACCTGTCTCGTCTGCGCATGCTGCTCGATGCCACCGGATGCAGCGGCATCGCGATTGCAGAAAGCAAAGAAATAGCAGGTCACTATCTGCAACAAGGCTTAAGCGGCGTGGTTTTCCGGAATGACGATGAACTGTCGCTGGTTAATTGTGTCAGTCGTGTGGCCGCCGGTGATATCTGGCCAGACGTTCCCCTCCTGCATCAAGACCTGGTCGGAGTCGGTGTAATGAATGCCCGCTCGCGTAACCAGTTGACTTTGAATGAAGTGCAGCTGATGTCCAGTATTAGGATGGGACTCCGTGCGGGCCTGAGCATGGGAGTCGGCGAGATGGCGATGCCATTTGGGCAGCACTGAGGATGCCGGCTTTAGGAAGTAAGCGTTTATGGTTCGAAGGCTGACGGCTTTTGCTTCGGAAGTCACGAAGTCAATCAGCACTGGAAGCGCGTTCATTCGCATCCGGCTCTTGTCCGGCCGTGGCTAAGTCTTCGAATGAAAGCTCTGTCGCGATCCAGGCACTATAAGCTCGAGTGTTATCCGCCACAGTGCGGAGCATCGCTGAGCCGCAATGGCCCAGACTGTTCAGCGTTACCTAAGTGTGATGTCGAGGCATGGATGTTCTGCAATCCAGCGAGCCGCGAGGCCGGATGGTGTTTCGCGAGACCTCCAATTGAAGCTTATGCGAGCGCCGAACATATCGACATGTCCATGATTATGTCTAGGAAATCGACATGCGCTGCCGCGTATCTAGACTAACTTCCAACAAAATACCGGTTAGACTGCGCGCATGTCGCACAGATACAACGAGTAACGCCGTTCTTCGCCAATGGCGTGAAGATTGCATTACTCTTTCATGTTGAACCAAGGGGAGTAGTCAAGATGAACGAGTCCTTTTTGATATCTGGTAGAGACATGGTTCTTTTTGCGATTCCATTCGTTTCTCTAATACTCATTAGTCAATTCAGGCTGAATGGGATAGCCAAGCCACTTAAGAAATCAGTAAATCAGCGAATGCGGCGGTGTGGTTTGGATCCCAATGGAGAACCGATCTTGCGCGATCCGGATGGCAGACTTTCCGGAACACGCAATCGTCGCAAATGACCGAACTAATTTTCAGAGTCGACAAGTTACAAGACCTCGGGAAAAGGGAGATATCTATGAAGGGGGCTGCTGCCAACCTGCTACTCCTCGGCCTTGGGGCCTTTCTGCTTGGTGCGGTATATCGAGTCCGTTCCGACAACCGAATACGCTTGCGGGGAGTTATACGAAAGCTACTTGCAAGGTTTGACAGGATTTGGATCATGCTGGATGAGTTTACCCGTACTGCCCATACCAACGCCAGGGAGTACCGTTTCCTGTTCGAGGCCAATCCCCACCCCCTATTGATCTTCGACGCTCACTCACTCGAAATTCTCAGCGCGAATCAGGCTGCTCTCAACAAGCACGGATATACCCGTAAAGAGTTCCTTTTACTCAAGCTGTCCGATTTAGTCGACCCCTCACTCACTCAAGACGTCCTGCAAGGGATAGCTGCGTCTCGTGTCAGGACAAGTTATGGCTCAAGACACGTCCGCAAAGACGGTACGATCCTTCCGATTGACATCACCGCTTACGACATAATCTTTAAGGGGAGGAAATGCCGGTTTTTGATGGGCATCGATACAACCGAGCGCGAAGTGCTTCTTCAGGAACTGGTTCAACAAGCGCGCCTTGACAGTCTTACGGGCCTTCCCAACCGCCTGCGCTTCGAAGAGCAGCTGACCGAAGCTGTGGCGCACGCCACTGAGAAGAATGAAAAGCTCGCAATCCTCTGTCTGAAGATCGACCGCTTTAAGCGCGTAAACGAAACCTATGGTCCTCACATCGGCGACGCATGCCTCTTGCTCATCTCAAGCCTTCTAAAGTCTCAAGCCCGAGCTACCGATATAATCGCCCGTACAGGTGGCAACGAGTTCGCCGTCGCGCTTACCGGGCTTAAGAGCTTTTTTACCGTCGAAGGCGTTGCAAACAGATTGTTGGAAAGCCTGTCTGAGCCTCTCATAGCAGGTGGTTGCAAGCTTCATATCTCCTTCAGTATCGGGATTGCCGTTTGCCCGGACAATGGGACTACAGTCTCTCAGCTTTGGCGGGGGGCGGAGGGGGCGCTTCAAAGCGCTCAGGTGGCCGGCGGTGCACGAACCGTTTGGCTCTCACCAGAGCTTACTTCTGCTTTGGACGAGAGGAACGAACTGGAGGCCTATCTTCGCAGTCAGGTCGAGGTGGGCGGATTTCACCTGGCATATCAGCCGATCTATGAATTCGACGGCTCAGTGCAGGGCCTGGAGGCTCTGCTCAGGTTGAACCATCCAAAATATGGCGCGGTCAGTCCTGCCAAGTTCATCCCGATCGCTGAAGAGACTGGCCTCATAGTACCCATAGGAGACTGGGTTATTGAGGAGGTTTGCCGTCAATTAACGAAATGGAAGGAACAGGGCCTGCATTTGGTACCCGTGGCTGTAAATGTTTCAGGGCTCCAATTCATTGAAAGTGGTTTCGTGGATCGCATGACGAGCATTTTGCGTTCCTACAGCATTGATCCGCGTTTGATCGCTCTGGAAATCACCGAATCGACGGCCATGCTCAACGTCAAGGAAGTTACATCGC
>Ga0302324_100021395_pt1 | contig 12611 bp, 4 predicted proteins | sample Palsa_T0_1_FD_201949 | JGI IMG/M metagenome (GOLD analysis project Ga0302324, IMG submission 201949) | Peat permafrost microbial communities from Stordalen Mire near Abisko, Sweden - Palsa_T0_1 | ecosystem: Environmental > Terrestrial > Soil > Palsa > Peat permafrost | place: Sweden: Abisko...
TGCTGGCAACGCCAGCCGCGCTTCACGCGCAACAGTATTCCGGCACCATCGTAGGCACAGTCACCGACCAGAGCGGCGCCGCAGTATCAGGTGCGTCGGTCAAGGTCATCAATACGGGCACCAACAACACGGTCACGGTTAAGTCGGACGCCCAGGGCAATTTCACCGCAGCCCAGCTTCCTGTAGGCACCTATGAAGTCGATGTTGCTCAAGGCAACTTCAAGGAGTATGTCGAAACCGGCGTTGAGGTCCACACTTCCACGGCTACCAAAGTGGATGCAGTCCTCACCGTAGGAACTGCCACTGAAAAGGTAACGGTCTCGGCAACCGCGGTGCAGGTGGAAACCACCTCGGCGGCGGTCGGTGAAGTTGTCGACGGCACCCAAGTCCGCGAGCTGCCGCTTGCAGGCGAGAATTTTGTCGGCCTGACCCAGTTGTCCCCCGGCGTGAGCGCTGCCCAATCCTATGACGGCAGCGACAAGGGACTCGAAGGCGGCGTCAATTTCTCGGTCAACGGAAACCCCTACAACATGAACCTGTTTCTGGTCGACGGGGTGAACAACAACGACGTTGGATCGAACCGCACCATTCTTGTTTATCCTTCGGTGGACACGATCGCCGAATTCAAGATGATCCGCAACTCGTACGGGCCTGAATACGGCCAGGCGGCTGGCGCCATCATCAGCATCACTACCAAATCCGGGACCAACCAATTCCACGGCGGCGTATTCTACGCCGGCCGCAACGAAGCTCTCGACGCCAACGACTGGTTTTCCAACCATAACGACACCGGCAGGGCACAGGAAAACCGGGACGACTACGGATACAACATCAGCGGCCCGGCGATCAAGGACAAGCTGTTCTTCTGGTGGAACCAGGAATGGAACAAGGAAACTCGCGGCACGTCGTATGCGAGTTGCGTTCCGACCGCCGCCGAGGGCATCGGCGACTTCAGCGGCATCGGCGCTGCAGGAACTAACGATCAGTGCGGGGCCACTATCCCCGTCATTCCGGCGTACGCTCAGGCCCCCGGCAATCCACAGAAGATTGCCGCTCCCGACGCTGCCGGATTGCTGATCGCCAAGTTCTACCCCAACCCCACTCAGGCTCTCAAGAACGGAGACAACTGGGCGGAGGCGCTCCACAACAAGCTGAACTGGAGCGAGTGGAATGTTCGCGGCGATTATGACATTACCAAGTCTAACCGCGCTACCTTCCGCTGGACGCAGGATTCCTGGAGCAACCCGGCACCGAACGACCCGGCGGCGTTCTGGGGTGAATCCGCTTTCCCGACCGTGCAGTCAAACTGGAGCCAGCCGTCGAAAAGCGTATTGGCCAAATTGACCACCACTATTTCGAGCAGCATGGTGAACGACGTTGAGTTTGGCTACGGCCACAACGCCATTATCACTAGCCTTGCCGGGACCGAAGCCGCTATCGTACCCGCGTTGCAGGCGGCATACCCTGCGGCGTGGCCAGCCTCTCTGAAGCAGAAGGATGAGTGGTTTGGCGGATGGGGCGGCCTCAATCCCTACGGCAGCTATGGCACCTATGCTTCCTTTTGGAACATCGCGCCTTACGGCAACCACGAAGATCTCTATGCCATTCAGGACAACCTCTCTAAAGTGCACGGCAACCATCTCTTCAAGGCCGGGGTTTCTTTTGGCATCAACGAAAAAGTTGAGAGCAACGGCAACGGTGCGGATCGGCCGACCCTACCAGGGAACTGTTCCACTACGGCAGCCACACCTACCACACCAGCGATCTTTTGCGATAACACCCAGAATCCCCTCGCCAACATTCTGCTCCCGGGTACGGGTCCGAATGCACAGGTGTTCACCGGCATAACTGAAAACAGCATCGACGGGGTAGCCGACGTTCGCTGGCACGATTTCGAGCCATACGTCGGCGATACCTGGAAGATCAAGCGCAATCTGACCGTCAGCTACGGCGTCCGCTGGTCGATTCTCCGTGAGCCCTACGGCGGGCCTAACGGCGGGAACACCAATGCCGCAACCCAAAATAGCAGCAATTACCCCTACCAATGGGCGAACTTCAGCCCCAGCGCCTGGAGCGCTTCGGAAGCGGTCGCCAATCCGTCGGATGCCTGCAATGGCACGTTGACCGTGCCCGGGAAAACCCCCTGCGCCACCCAGCGTGCTTATCTAACAAGCCTAGGTGTTAGCCTGCCGCTGTCGAATGGCACACCGGGACCAAACGGCGCACTTGTGAAGGAGAACAATCACAGCATCGCCCCTCGCGTCGGTATCGCATGGGACATCTATGGCAACGGGAAGACGGCGCTCCGCGCAGGCGGCGGTCAGTTCTTCTCACGGGAAGAGGTGGGCCTTGCCGAACGTCTTGCGAACACCGCACCGTTTGTCATTTCCGCCAACACCAACCGTTCCCTGGATGTAGCTCCTGCCCTTGCCAACCCCTCGGTTTCGCCGAGCGCTTATAAAGACACCGGCGGCTTCATTCCGAATTCCTGGCAATGGAACGTCTCCCTTGAGCAGCAAGTGGCCCGCAACACCACGCTGCAAATTGGGTACGTGGGCAATACCGGCGTGCACCTCACCGATATGCGGGACTCAAATGCGGTGCCGAATACCAACTGGGACCTGGCAGCATTCACCGGCGGCAGCGCGCAAAACCTGCTCCGTCCAGCGTTTAACTTTGGCCAAATCGGCGGCTTCACCCGCGGCGGACACGCGAGCTACCACTCGCTGCAGACGCTCTTCCGGGCACAGACCGGCAGCTTCTCCACCTTCCAGGCGGCTTATACCTGGTCCCACTCGATCGGCAACGTCGAGTTGGACAACTCTTCAGGAAGCCTCAACCAGCAGGCAATTACCGACCAATACAACCCCGGCCTGGACAAGGGCAATACCAACATCAACCGTCCGAACATCTTCGTCGCCAATGAGGTGTTCTACCTGCCGAAACTGCAGGGTCAGAACAAGCTGGTGCAAAACACAGCGGGCGGCTGGGAGGTCAACAGCATCTTCCAGACGGCCGAGGGCAGCTCGTTGAGTATCTTCTCGAGCGGCGCAAGCGGCGCCTGCACCCTATACACCGCCTACTCGGCGCCCGGCGTTCCAGCAGCCGGTTCCAGCTGTGTGACCGGCTTCTCCAGCAGCCTGAATGCACTGGTGGGAACCGGCTACACAGGGAACCAGCGGCCGCTGGCCAATTCAGCGATCGGCTGCAATACCGGGCGAAGCGAGAACCAGATCCTGAACCCGGACCACTTCACCCTGATCGGGTATACGATTGGGACCTTCCCCTCCAACCTGGCGCCCCGCGGTTCCTGCTTCGGCTCGCCAACCACAAACATGGATGCCCAGCTGGCGAAGAACTGGTACGTGAAGGAACGTCTCCGGATCAAGTTCAGCATGGACTTCTTCAACCTCTTCAATCACCCCAACTTCAACAGCGGCAATTTGGAGGGATCGGGCTACACTTCCGCTAGCGGTGTCTACTGCGGAGGAGCCACGATTCAAAGCGGACTGCCCTGCAGTCCAACCAACAACGTCATCACCGGCGCCTCTACGCCAACGGCGGCGAACAACAACGGCTTCGGCCAGGCAAGCACTGTGCATCCAGGACGCGAGCTGCAGTACACTCTGAGATTGTCGTTCTAATTGCCTCAGCGAAACTGTACTGTTGTCTCTCAGGCGAGACCCGGTTATCCGGTTCTCGCCTGAGGTTTTTGGGGGATGACTGTGTTTCCAAGAAACTCAAGCTGGACAACTTCTCCTACTCACGTTACGGCCTCAATCGGGGTTGGCAGAAGTGAGCTCAGTGACAATGCCTTTGTTCAGCCTCTGGCGTGCCACTTCCGGTAAAATCGATTCATCGACCCACCGCTCTATCGCTCCCTCATGAAGTCCCATCCGTGCCAATCCGCTGACCTCTTGAAATCCCGCAGCAGCCGTTTTCGCAATACTCTTTGGCTCGCCGGCACAGCGGCTGGGCTGATTGTCTCCGGTAATGGGCTTGCCCAAGCGCCAGTTCATCACACACCCTCCGCGCAAAAACAGCCGAACGCCCAGGACGAACTCGCCCGTCGCATCGCAGCGGCCGCTGCTGCACGCGATTCGGGCAACCCGGACACTGCAGCGATTGCCAATGAACGGCTCATCGCCACGGCACTGCGGGAGATGGCTTCCTTGCGATCGGTTGAAGGCGCGTATCCGCAGGCAGTCGAACTCTACAAGAGTTCATTGGACTATGAAGACTCCTCAGAAACCCGGGTTGGTCTCGCACTGGCTGAGGCGCAGGGCGGTCAATATGACGACGCGATCCGGTTAGCCGAGCAGGTTCGGGCTACCGATCCGACCAACGTACAGGCGAACCGGGTGTTGGCGAGCGCGTTCATGCAAAAGGGGGAATATTCGCAGGCGGTTGCACCTTTTGCGCGGTTAGCCCAAACGCAGGCATCGATCGAGAACCTGTATCCGTTGGCGAACTGCCTGCTCCACACGGGCAAGGCGGAGGACAAGACGCGGGCGCAAGGGATCTTCGCACAGATGATGGGGAGCGCAGGGGAGAGCGGCTCGCTGCATGTTTTGTTTGGCCGCGCTTACCGCGACGCAAACGATATGCCGGCGGCGATTCGGGAGTTTCAACGAGCAGTAGCGATCGATCCGCACACTCCTCATGCGCATTACTTCCTGGGTCTGGCGGAGCTGGCGTTGAACGAGTGGAAGCCTACAGCCGAAGCTGAAGCTGAGTTCAAGAAGGAGGCTGAAAACAATCCGCACGACTACCTGGCGAACTATATGTTGGGGTTTCTCAACTCGGGCGAACGGCAATATGACGTGGCGAACAAATACCTGCAGGCGGCGGCGGCGATCGATCCGACGGCACCTGAGCCCTTCCTTTATATGGGGCTAAATGCTTATTCGCAGGACGACATGACGCGGGCCGAGGCGATGCTGCGCAAGGCGGTCGAGCTGACGGGGAGCGACGAGGCGCGGTCAAACTATCAGATTCGGCGCGCTTATGTGGACCTGGGGCGCATTCTCACCAACAGCGGACGCAAGGACGAAGCTGAGGTGTTTCTTCGCAAAGCACGTGACCTCCAGGATAAGACGATGGTGCAGAGCCAGCAGAGTGTTGCCGCCATCGCGGCCGAGGGTGCGCTGGCACGGGGCGCGGGCTCAGCTGCCGCAGTGGTCCCGCTCAGCCGAAAGCAGGAGAATGAGTCGGCACCGGTATTGGAATATACGGGCGATGAGTCCGACAAGCTGGACCCGTCCACGCTGGAACATAGCAAGCTTACTGCGGAGCAACGCGCGGCGGTCGATAAGCGAGATGCTGCACTACGTGCCGTGCTGGGACTGGCTTACAACGATCTTGCGACTTCAGAAGCGATCCGGGGCGAATATCCGCGGGCTTTGAGCTACTACCAGCAGGCGGAACGCTGGGACAGTTCCCTTCCCGGACTGGAGAAGAACCTGGGCCAATGCGCGTTTCGAGCGAGCGATTTTGTCGAGGCGGCGCGAGGACTTTCGCTGGCGCTGCAAGCGCAGCCGGACTCGAACTCAGTACGGGCCCAGTTGGGGATGGCTTACTTTGGGACGAACCAGTTTGCCGAAGCCGCGAAGACATTCGCGCCGCTGGGTGGTCGCGGCATGCGAGACAGCGAGATCGGGTATGCCTGGGCGGCGTCACTCGCTCGTACCGGCGATATGACGAAAGCGACGGAGGTGCTGACGGCTTTCGAGAGTGAGTCTCGCAGCAACGACGTTTTGTTGCTCATCGGGCAGCTTTGGACGCAGATTGGGAATTATTCGCGCGCCATTGCGACACTGCAGCGAGCGCTTCAGGCTGACCCACCCTTGCCCAAGGCCCATTTCTATATGGGGCTGGCATATGTTCGCTGGGAGCATTGGCCCGAAGCTGCAAAGGAGTTCCAGGCAGAGTTGAAGCTCACTCCAGACGATCCAGATGCGCTTTATCATCTAGGATTCGTAGATATGCAACAGGCTAAGGAAGACGATGCGGTGGCATTGTTTCGCGAGGTAGTGGATGCGCATCCCGACTATGCGAATGCGCAGTATCAGTTAGGCAAGATATTGCTGGACCGCGGGCAGGTTGCGGATGCGGTGGGCTATCTGGAAACGGCGGCGCGGCTAAGTCCGCAGACTGACTTCATGCACTATCAACTTCAGGCAGCTTACCGGAAAGAGGAACGCATTGCGGATGCGGACCGCGAACTGGAGATATACAAACAGATTAAAGCGAAGTCTCGGGAACATGCTGCTGAAGGGATAAAAGCCACCCAATGATGGAGCGGAAAGCCCTTTTGCGTGAGCGCTGTTGCATAACAAGTCTATTTACAGTTGTCACGATCGCATTTGTTTCGATGGGACTGGCTTTCTCGTCGGTTTCAGCGATGGCGCAGAGCGGACATGCGGTCCCGCCGCCTCCACCCCCCGGGGCGAAGGCCACGAAATGTGCGGGGCGGCCAGTCCCACAACTGGAAGATGTTACAGCGGCAGCCGGCATTACGTTTAAGCACACTTCCGATCCGGCGAAGCGGTATATTGTCGAATCAATGAGCGGCGGGGTGGTCTTGATCGACTATGATCGCGACGGCTGGCCGGACATCTACTTTACCAATGCCCCGACTGTGGATATGGCGGTGAGAGGCGAGAAAAGCCTAGGCATTCTTTACCACAACAACCGCGATGGGACGTTCACCGACGTTACGGCAAAGGCCGGGCTTTCGACTCGTTGCTTTGCGATGGGCGGCGCGGTTGGAGATATCGATAACGATGGCTGGCCGGATCTTTATGTCACTTGCCTGGGCGGGAATATTCTCTATCGCAACAACGGTAACGGCACTTTCACCGACATCACTGCGAAAGCCGGGGTCGCCGACGGACGCTGGTCGACGGGGGCTGCGTTTGGCGATTACGACGGCGATGGATTCGTCGACTTGATGGTTACCAATTATGTGGATTTCCATCTGAACGACTTGCCCGGTTTCGGCAGCGCTCCTTTCTGCAAGTATCGCGGTATCGATGTGCAGTGCGGGCCCCGAGGACTGCGCGGCGCGGGTGACGCGCTGTTCCATAACAACGGCGATGGCACATTCACTGATGTTTCTAAGTTGGCGGGAGTGGATGATCCTAATGGGTACTATGGGTTGGGAGTGTTATGGGCAGATTTCAATAACACTGGACGGCCGGATATCTACGTGGCGAATGACTCGACGCCGAAATTTCTTTACAAGAACGTGGGTGGCGGGAAGTTCAAGGAGATTGGGCTTGAGTCGGGGACGGCGGTAAGCGACGACGGTTCGGAACAGGCTTCGATGGGGTTGGCAATCGGTGACTATAACCATACCGGTCGTCCCTCTATCTACGTGACGAACTTCTCGGATGAAAACGACTTACTTTATCGGAATGAAGGCGACTGGGATTTCAAGGAAGTATCCTATGCGGCTGGTGTCGCGCTGCCTTCCCTGCCCTTTGTGAAATGGGGGACGGCTTTCGTCGATCTGGACAATGATGGCTGGCTTGATTTGATGGCGGTGAATGGCCATGTCTATCCGCAAGTGGACTCGCTGCCGTCGGGCGCAGGTTATCGTGAGCCGAAAGTGCTGCAGCTGAACCAGAAGGACGGAACGTTCTGTGACGCGAGCGATCAGGCTGGCAAGGCGATGACGGAAAAGCGCGTCTCGCGAGGGCTGGCGGTGGGCGACTTATTCAACGATGGCAACATGGACGCGGTGGTAGGGGACATCGATGGAGCGCCTATGCTGCTCCGGAATCATGGTGTGCCGGGGCGGCACTTTGTGAGCTTTGAGTTGACCGGGACAAAGAGCAATCGGCTCGCGCTCAATGCACGCATTACGCTGAACGCCGGCGGGATGACGCAGACTGATGAGGTACATAGTGGAGGCAGTTATTTGTCGCAGAACGATCTTCGTCTTCACTTTGGATTGGGCACCGCAACGAAGATCGACAAAGTCGAAATCCACTGGCCTTCGGGCAAGACCGAGGTACTTACAAATCTGGCTGCAGATCAGTATTATTCAGTGGTCGAAGGTCAAGGCGTTGTTCCGGCGGACCAGGCGCGACCTAAACCGGCCAGTCACCCATAACCTTTCGCGGTATGTCTAACTTCGTTCCAATGTAGCGACACATCTCATTCAAAGTATTTGTTTCACTCAAACAACCGATGCCTACAAATACCGCAAACTCGTCGAACACTGTCCTTTATGGACGCTTCTTGATTTTTGTAGCTGGACTTGGCGGCCTGCTGTATGGCATCGATGTTGGTATCATTGCCGCCGCCCTCTTGTATCTAAATAAGACAGTCAACCTTACTGTGGGGCAGACTTCGTCAATCGTTGCGGCAGTACTGGGTGGTGGCATGTGTTCTTCGCTGGTGGCCGGAATGCTGGCCGACTGGATGGGCCGCAAGAAGATGATGATCCTGAGCGGCCTGTTGTTTGTGCTGAGCGTGGGGCTGATCGTGGTGTCGCAAGGGTTTGTTCCATTATTCGTGGGGCGGCTCTTGCAGGGTGCTAGCGGGGGTGTGATTGCGGTGGTTGTGCCGCTCTATCTGGCGGAGTGTCTGGGGAAGAATACTCGGGGGCGGGGTACGGCGATCTTTCAGTTCATGCTGACGTTTGGGATCGTCATTGCTGCGCTGACGGGGTGGCTTTATACGCGGGGGGCGGAGGCCGCGATCGCTGCGGCGGGGGGAGATTCGGCGCGGATTCTGGCGGCTGAAAATCATGCGTGGCGCGGCATGTTTCTTACGGTCGTTTATCCGGGTCTTGTTTTTTTCCTGGGATCGTTCTTCTTGAGCGAGACTCCGCGCTGGCTGTTTCGCAAGGGAAAAACCGAGCAGGCTTTGGCATCGCTGCGGCGGTCTTCTTCGGAGGACGAGGCGCAGTTGCAGATGCGGGAGATGGAAGCGCTGGCAGTTGAGAATGAGCGCAAGAGCAGTTCGGGAACGACGGGTTCCCTGCTGCAGCGGAAGTATGTTTTTCCGTTCGTGCTAGCCTGCGTAATTCTTTCTTTGAATCAGACCACGGGCATTAATTCGGTGCTGGGCTTTCTGGTAATTATTCTGAAACAGGCTGGGATGACGGCGAGTCATGCGACCGAGGGCGATGTTACCGTTAAAGTGCTTAATTGCGTGATGACGTTAATCGGAGTTGCGCTAGTCGATCGCAAGGGGCGCAAGTTTCTGTTGAAGCTAGGGACCGCGGGTATCGTGATCGCCTTATTCGGCGCGGCTTTGATCTTCTATAAGACGGAGTTACAGCGGGTCGATGTACGAGATAAGTTACAGAGTTCGGTGATTGGCAATTCATTGGATGCGCCGCTTGGTGTTATGCAGGGGCCGTTTGAATCGACAATGCCGACTTCGTTGACGGTGCTCTACTCCTATGGCAACGGCGATAAGTTGGCGGCGGTTACGAGCGGGGAGAAGGACCCACTTATACACATTCATCCCGACGCGGATACGGCGAATGCTCCGCTTCAGATTAAGCGCGCACTGTATGGGCCGGTGCCTCCGGAGTCGACTGGATGGCTGGTGACTTTTTGCCTTTGCCTGTTCATTTCTTCTTATGCTTTAGGGCCGGGCGTGGTGGTTTGGTTGATGCTTTCCGAGCTGATGCCGACGCGGATCCGGTCGGTGGGAATGGGCGTGGCATTGCTGTTGAATCAGGGGGTTTCGACGCTGATTGCGGCGGTGTTTTTGCCGGTGGTGGGTAAGTTCGGTTACTTCGCCATGTTTGGGTTTTGGGCGGTTTGTACGATGGTTTATTTTTGTGCAGCGGCCTTCTTTCTGCCCGAAACGAAGGGCAAGACCCTGGAAGAAATCGAGCAACATTTCGAAGGAAGCGTCGGAGCGGTCCGCTGATTTTCGGGCCAGAAATTGTGCTCAAAAACGCGCAAGTTGTGACAGATTTTGGCGCGCTGGAGCGACTTACAGCGAGTTATCTCGAGTTACGGACAGTGTAAATATTACATAGTATTTTCATTCTAAAGGGGTTACGGGCGCTTTTGCGTCAAAATGTCCGAAAACGTGCACTTTTGCGCTTTTGGGGGTCTTCAGGTTGACAAAACCAGGCTCGAAAAGTGTGGCCTATCGGGATTGTGGACATAGTTCGTACCCGGTCCGAGCGGTCTTGGAGCCGCCGATCTTATTTCAAGTGATTGGCGCCCAGTAAGGCTTCGCAGACCAGGGAAAACCCGGGGCTAGATACCCACGCAGGTCTTGGTCTCCCAAAAAAATGGGACGCGGGGCGCGTCCCATCTGGCGACCGCCCAACACCAATTGTGGCACTTGGCGACACCGCACTTCTGCAATTCGTTAAGGCTATTTCCGGCGCGTACGCCGCGTCTGTACAGAATTGCTCATTGATCGATCATTTGGATTCGAGCTCATGGATCGAACGAAGTTTGCCGCTTCGAGTGCCCTGAGTCGGAAGTTCGCCAGCAGAATTGGAGGCGGCCAATGCGAAGATCCCCGGCCTAGAGGCTGTCTCGTAAGCCATTCATTTCGTGAGCTAAAGCCCCACGGTTCCACCGTTCAGGAAGGACTCCCCCCGGCGTCGGAATTCTGTCACGAATTTATAGTTCACCTCACTAGCTAGTGAGGCGGTCGGGGGATATGGGTTGGACTGCGGAAACGGTGATGCTGTTGAGTGCTTCGGACGCGCCGCTCCAAGCAATGTGGATGTCGCTGGGAGTTGGGGTGAAGTCTCGGGCGGTCATTGCTTCTTTGCTATCGAGGAAGACTTCGATGACGGAACCGTCGAGCCAGAGATGAATGGTGGAGACTCCTTCGCGATCGGGTGAGAGGGCGAGAATCTTTTCGCCGATCTTAACAGTTGGTTTGGTGGACGAACCTTCGTATTGGATGGTGAAGAACGGGGAGTTATCCGGTGCGGTGCGGAGTTCGAGGGCGCAGGGAGCGGCGTCGGGTTTGAACTTGCATACGATTTCGCCGGCACGATTTTGGATTGCGGTCTTAGCTAATTCGGCGTTCAGCTTTGGCGCTTCATGGCCGCCCTTTATAGTGTCGGTTTTCTTGCGGAGCGAGGCGAACTCGGGAGGGACATCCATGCGGAGCTGGTTGTCTGGGCCGAGGGTCAGGACGCGGGGCAGCGCCATCGAGCCGGCCCATCCGGCAGCGAGACACTGCTCGGCGGTGCGGGATTCTTCGACCCATCCCCAGAGGATGCGACGGCCTTTTTCATCGAGCATGCTTTTCATGGCGTAGTAGTAGCCGTGGTCGAGCATGCCGGTGGTTTCGGCGTGAAATTTCAAGTCGGACTTATCGAAGGTGCCAGCCTGCCAGTAAACTTTGCGTTCAGTGGAGTAGAGGAGAACGTGTTTCTCGCCGAGGGGGAAGAAGTCGGGACACTCCCACATTTCTCCGGTGTCGACGGGGTTGGTCATTGTTCCGCCATTCCACTTGCCTTGCGCGAGCGGATGGAGATATTCCCAGTTGCGGCCGTCGGTGGATTTGTAGAGGAGGACCGCGCCGCCGGTTTTCTTGATGCCGGAACCGATGCCGAGATACCAGATGTCGCCGTCTTTCCAGGGGCACGGATCGCGAAAACCGCTGACGTTGAGTCCGGGAGGCGGGAGCGGCAGGATCGGCTTATCGAGCTTCTTCCAGACGCGGAGATCGGGGTCGGTGGAGGTGGCGAGACACTGGACCTCTCGGATATCTTCGCCGGGGATGGTTTCGAGGTCGGGGGTGACCTTGGTGACGCCGGTGTAGAGGATGGTGGGGACATCCATACCGGGGAGAACACTGCCGGTGAAACAGCCATACGCGTCGTAGGAGCCGGGGGTGGGGGCGAGCGCGATGGGCTGGTGCTTCCAGTGGATGAGGTCGGGACTGGTGGCGTGGTTCCAATGCATGTCTCCCCAGACGGCGGCGTGGGGATTGTATTGGAAGAACATGTGATAAACGCCGTTATGAAAGCGGGGCGCGCAGGGATCGTTCATCCAATTGGCGCGTGGCAGGAGATGGAATTGGGGGCGGAAGGGATCGTTCTTCAGCTTTTCGCGGAGGGCCGGTGGGAGTTCTCCGGTGGCGGAGGAGTCTTGTTCGAAGGCCTCGGCGAAGGCCGCTGTGGATTTTCCTGGGGAGGCGAGGAGCGCGGAGGAGGCGAGGGAGGATATTAGAAATTTGCGGCGATCCATCGAAGGAGCCTCATGGGGCGAGTCGGCCATTCGCTGAGTATAATTGAGGTTAGGCGGGAGTAGTTCAGTGGCAGAACGTCAGCTTCCCAAGCTGAATGTCGCCGGTTCGATCCCGGTCTCCCGCTCCAGAAGAATCAACGCTGCCATGGGCATTTTTCGGTCCCGATCCTGTGGAACGGCATACTGGCGCAAATTCTGGTGTATACAATCTGTGTCAGTTTCCCGTTGCCTGAACGGAGTTCTGAATCTGGTTCCAGTGACTCCAACTGACAACTCCCAACTCTGGCTGAGGTGAATGGGGCAGCATCGAGAGCAACTCGAGCATATTTCCATCCGGGTCACGAAAATAGAGAGATGCAGCGGGCATCCATGCGATCACCACGGGTTCGTCGGTCGGCTCTCCCCAAAAGTCGA
>Ga0302324_100021396_pt1 | contig 12611 bp, 10 predicted proteins | sample Palsa_T0_1_FD_201949 | JGI IMG/M metagenome (GOLD analysis project Ga0302324, IMG submission 201949) | Peat permafrost microbial communities from Stordalen Mire near Abisko, Sweden - Palsa_T0_1 | ecosystem: Environmental > Terrestrial > Soil > Palsa > Peat permafrost | place: Sweden: Abisko...
CTCCGCTTGCGCGGAGAGCGAGTTGGCAGGTTGGCGGTGCGATACCTGCGTTCTCGCTCTTCGCCAATTCATGGCATGGACTAGACCTTTGCCTCCAGATCCGCGATCACGTCAAAGAAGCGCCGATCGAGGCGGCGATTCGTTGCGATTGCTTCCTTGATCGGAATGTCTGTGATGTCGAGGCCATGAAGCACGGCGATGCGGCCCCACTTTTTCTCATGCACCATGTCGATGGCATGCAAGCCGTAGCGCTGACCAAGAGTGCGATCGTATGCAGTGGGAACGCCGCCGCGCTGGGTGTGGCCCAGGTTGACGGAGCGGGTCTCGTAGCCGGCTTTCTTCTCGATCAGGCTGGCCAGCGCCTCGCCAATGCCGGACAGGCGCGCGTGGCCGAATGAATCGAGCTTGGCGTCGGGATTGACCACCTGGCCGACCTCGGGCAGATGGCAGCCCTCAGCCACCACCACAATGGCGTAGTGCTTGCCGTGATCGTAGTTGTACTTGATGAGCGCAATCACGTGGTCGATGTCGATCTCTTTCTCGGGCACCAGGATCACGTGCGCTCCGCCGGCAACGCCGGATGCATAGGCGATCCAGCCGGCGTCGCGGCCCATCACCTCGCACACGATCACGCGATTGTGCGCGTCGGCGGTGGTGTGGAGGCGGTCGATGGCCTCGGTGGCAATGGACACCGCGGTGTCAAAGCCAAAGGTGGTGTCGGTCCCATTGATGTCGTTGTCGATAGTCTTGGGCACGCCGACCGAGGGGATGCCGTGTTCGCTGAGCGCCAGCGTGACCGACTGCGTGTCGTCGCCGCCCAGTGCGATCAGCGCGTCAATGCCATTGGCCCTGAGCACCTCCTGCACCTTCTCGATGCCGCCTGGCACCTTCTTCACATTGGTGCGCGAGGAGTGGAGGATGGTGCCGCCCTTGAGCTGGATGCCGTCGGTGCCATCGAGCGTCAGCGGAATCCAGTTGTTGTCCAGTACGCCGCGCCAGCCGGCGAGAAAGCCGATGAACTCATCGCCGTAGTGGTTGATGCCTTTCTTGACCGCAGCATAGATTACAGCATTGAGGCCGGGGCAATCGCCGCCACCGGTGAGCAAAGCAACTCGCATCGCAACTTCTCCCGAATGAATTTTTTCGACAGGATTCTTCGCGCTTTCGACGCCTGTACAGTGTAACGCGCGGGTGTCAAGCGGAATCGTGACCGGGCGCACGCGCATAAGCGATTCTTTGCCGCACATTTCCCAGTTGGGAAGACCGCGGCCGAGTGTTTCAATAAGGTATGCCCGCTACCGGAACCCTCATTCTGCTCGCGTTCGCCATCCTGGTGGTCGCCGTATTTCTAGTGTTTCTGCATCTCACGCGGCTGGGGTTCCTGATCCGTTCCACGATTCCCGATCGTCCTCGGCGGCGCATGTTTCTTGCATCGGTTGCCTTTGTCGTCACGTTTGCCGGCGTGCGCGTTCTGGTCAGCTCCATTGTGCATGGGCACGGGCCGTTCGGCTGGGTAACGATGGGCGGCCGGCACATTCATCACCTGGTGTGGGGCATTCTCATCCTGCTGCTGGTGGGCTACGGCTGGCTGATGGACCTGGGCCGGTCGCACACGCCCACTTCGATCTTTTTCAGCCGCCTGATGTCGGTGAGCTATGGCGTGGGCGCGGCGCTCACGCTGGACGAGTTTGCGCTCTGGCTTAACCTCGACCCCAACGCCTATTGGACGCGCCAGGGACGCGCCAGCATCGACGCGGTGGTCATCTTTGGAGGGCTGCTGGCCGTGGGCGCGTGGGGCGCGCCGTTCTTTCGCGGGGTCCATCTCATGTGGACCAAGCGTGCCTTTGTCGGCAAGGAAGTGGGCCGCGGGCTCACTTTTCCTATCCGGCTCGTGCGGTTGATTCGTCCGCGTAGAACTCGGCAATTACCCCCGCGTAACGATTTGTAATGGCGCGCCGCTTGAGCTTCATGGAGGGCGTCAACTCGCCGCTCTCGAGCGTCCACTCGTCGGCTACTACACGGAAACGCTTGAGGCTCTCAAACGGCGCCAGCCCCGCGTTGACCTCGCTTACGATCTCGCCATACAGTGCCAACACGCGGGAGTCGGCCACCAACTCCGCTCGCGTTTTGCATTCAAAGCCATGTTGCCGGGCCCACTCCTCGAGCGCGGCAAAGTTTGGCGCGATCAGCGCGCAGATGAACTTGTGCCGGTCGCCCACCAGCGCGGCCTGGGCCACCAGCGTGTTGTTCTTGAGCTTGTTCTCGATCGGCTGCGGCGCCACCAGCTTGCCGCCGGAGGTTTTCAGCAGTTCCTTCTTGCGGTCTGTGATGTAGAGGAAACCATCCGCGTCGAGGTGGGCGATGTCGCCGGTGCGAAACCATCCATCCGCGTCGAAGCACTCGGCATTAGCGGCCGGTCTCTGCCAGTAGCCCTGGAACACCGACGGGCCGCGAACGAGCAGTTCAGCGTCGGCCTCGAGTCTGCACTCCAGGTTGGACAGCGGGCGGCCCACCGAGCCCATGCGGTGCGTAATCGGTGTATTGATGGCGATCACGGGCGACGTTTCGGTGAGGCCGTAGCCCTCCAGGATTTGAATCCCCACCGAGGCGAACCATTGCGCCGTATCCATGCCCAGCGGCGCGCCGCCGGAGATGAATGTGGAGACGCGGCCGCCAAACGCCTCCTGCACCTTGGAGTAGACCAGCTTGTTGGCCAGCTTCCAGCCCAGCGAACCGGGGCGGCGGCCGTCGTAGACGGCATCGCGGTGATGGCCGCCGAGCCCAACCGCCCAGCGGAGGATGCGTTTCTTCATCGGCGACGCGGACGATTTCTGTTCGACGGCCTGGCGGATCTTTTCATACACGCGAGGCACGCCAACGATGACTGTGGGCCGCACTTCGCGGATGGACTGGGGGAGGCGGTCGAATTGAGAGCAATACGCGACCTGCGCGCCGTAAAAAAACATGGCGTAATCGAGGGCGCGCGCGGTGATGTGGGAGAGCGGCAGAAAGGAGATGCAGGAGTCGGTTGCATCGAAGCCGAATTCCGCCGTGGCGACATTGGTATTGGTGGCCACGTTGCCGTGGGTCAGCATCACACCCTTCGATTCGCCGGTGGTGCCGGAGGTGTAGATGAGCGTGGCCAGGTCACGCGGATCGACGGAGCGAGCCAGTGCGTCAAACACCGGGTCGCGCTCATCGCCGCGATCGTCGGCTCCGTTGAGCAGCGCCTGGAACGCGATGGCGCCCTCAGGCACCGCACCGGGATCCATCAGCACGATGCGCTCGAGCGCAGTCTGCCCCCTGACCGCGTTGAGCTTGTCAAACTGCTGACGCGTGGAAACCACGGCGATGCGGCAGCCAGCGTCGCTGACCAGCGCCGCCACCTGTTCGCCGGTCAGGGTGGGATAGATGGGCACGTCCACGGCGCCAATGGCCAGCGTGGCAAAGTCTGTGATAGCCCACTCCCAGCGGTTCTCGCTGACCAGGGCAACACGATGGCCCTTCTCCACGCCCCAGCCCAGAAATGCCTGGGCCAGCGCCCTGACCCGCTGGTAGACCTGGCCTGAAGCGATGGGCTGCCACTGGCCGAACTCATCCTGCCACAGCATGGCGCGCGGATTGGCCGCCGACGTCACGCGGCGAAAAAGGTCATTGATGGTGGCGATGGGTGCGGGAGCGGTCATTTTCCTGTCTGTGGACGAATGGGGAATCCTGCGCCGGGCATTTGAAGCATACAAGCGAAAGTGTATCAGCGAGAGTGTACCAGCGCAGAGCCTGCACCGGCTCGACAAGCGAACAATATTCGAGCCCGCCCGGGGATCGAACCTGCCAATCGGCGCCGAAATGTGCGAACATTCTGGCTTAATTGTTCTATTTCCCGTCCGGCGAATTCTCCTGAGCTGGAACCGCCGTTCCGGCGCCGGCGCATTTGAGTGGGCACCCCGCCTCCTGCGGGAGATAGACTGGGAGTGCAATCGACCCATCGCTATTGGAATCAAGCCAAACTAGGGTATTGTCTGTTCAAGGATGGTTATGTTGCCCGCGGCCCCTTCGCTCCACCAGCCCGACTCCGCCCTGCTGCGCATGCTGGCGGCCATCGAGCGTATTTACCTGGCCGCGGTGATCGTGATCTCCGGATTCGTTCTGTGCGCATGGGGGGTTCCGGCGCTGGGGAGCAGGCTGGCGGGCCATTGGTCGCCCATGCATCCGCAAACCGGGCTGGCCGCAGTGCTGAGCGCTCTGAGCATCATCTTCACACTACCGCGTTTTTCAGGCTGGACGGTGCGGGCCGGGCAAGTGCTGGGCTTCCTGACCGGTCTTCTGGCTGTCACCGCATTGCTCGGGCATCTGCATCCCACTTCCGCTGTGCCGGGTCTTTTCTCGGTGCATCATGCGGGATTCCCGGAGTCGGGCAGGCTCCCGCTGCACACCGCGGCTGCTTTCGCGCTGCTGGCCGTGGCTATGATCATGATGCGCGAGGCCAAGGGCATTGCATCGCACCTGGCGGACGCATGTGTCTCGGGCTTTTGCCTGCTGGTCCTGATTGTCGTCACGGGCAACCTGTATGGCTCGCTGCACCTCTTCGGCGCGGCCTGGAACGATGCCGCGCCTCTGCTCACGCTGCTTTCGCTGGTCCTGCTGGCCTTCGTCGCCTTCCTGCGGCGGGCCGAGTACGGCTGGTTCAACATGTTCCTGGGCGCCGGCGCCGGCGGCCGGATCGCGCGCATTTGCGCACCCATCGTGCTGCTGGTTGCCTTCCTGCCCGAGCCGGCGCGCATCCAGGCCAGCCGCTCCGGGCTGATCCCTGCCGAGTATGCCAGCGCCCTGGTCACCTCGCTGGTGGTCATGATCGGCTTTGCCGTTCTGCTTATGCTGGTGTGGCGCATGAACACCCTGGAAAAAAAAGTGCGCGATCTCTCCCTGCGCGATGAGTTGACCGGCCTGTACAATCGCCGCGGTTTCTATTTGCTGAGCTGGCAGGCCCTGCGCCAGGCGCGCCGCTCCGGGCTTCCATTCTCGGTTCTCTTTGTCGATGTGGACAATATTCCGCAAATCAACGCCTCGCTTGGGTTCCGTGCCGGCTCTGAGGCTCTGGTGGAAACAGCCGAACTGCTCAAGGCCACCTTTCGCGAGACGGACGTGGTTGGCCGCATCGGCGTGGATGAGTTCGCCGTGGGCGGACATTTCAGCGAGAAAATCGTCGAAACGCTGACCCTGCGCCTCAAAGAATCAGCCAACTATCGCAATGCCGATCCGGGACGCAGCTACTCTCTGAGCTTCTCGATCGGCCATGTCACAGCCCCCGACCCGCAGCGCGAGTCGCTTGAAGCGCTGCTCGCTCGTGCCGGAAAGGCGCTGGACGAAGACAAGACCGACCTTGTAGGCGATTGATGGAACCGAAGAGGGGATTCAGGTTCTTTCGTGCCCTGATCCGGAGCACAGTAAAATGGTTACAAGCCCAGCGCTCTTCACCTTTGAATGCGAGGCTCCCTCGCTGACCGATGCTTAAGCAGAATGCAGCCCTGCCGTATGAAGAACCCGACGCGAGCCTTCTGGACGCCCTGCTCCACGTGAGGCTTGGGTGCCTGGCAGCCGTGACGTTGATTGGAGCGGTAGTCCTGGCTGCATGGGCATTCCCCGCTCTGGGCCGGATTCTTCCCGACGGCTGGCAGGCGATGAAAGCCGAGTCGGCGATTGCGGCACTGTTAAGCGTGCTCAGTCTCGAACTCAGCGAAAATCGTTATCCAAGGCGCATGCGGCTGGTCGGCACCGTATTTGCAGCGTTGGTCATGCTGCTGGGCGCTGCCGTTCTTGCAGGTTGGGTGTTCCAGCTCCCGCTCTCCGTCGATCGGTGGCTGATGACACTGCGAGGGCCCGGATCGCAGTTGCTTGAGCCAATGGCCCCCCATTCCGCAGGCGCGTTCACTCTCCTTGGCGTTTCTCTGGCGCTGGTGCGGGCGCGGGGACGCACCGCTGCGTTCATTGCCGATCTGGCTGCCTTTCTGTTCTTCCTGGCGGTTTTGGTCCTGGTGTCGGGATACGTCTTTGGCGCCCTCCGCCTGTTCAATTTCTCCCCCGGCATCATGACTTCGCCGCAGACGCTGTTTTGCCTGCTGCTGCTGCTGGCCGTGGTCCTGATGCGCAGGGCGGAACACGGCGTGTTGGCGATCTTCCTGGGGCGCGGGATCGGAAGCACCCTGGCCAGGGTCCTTGCGCCTATTCTGCTGGCGCTTCCGTTCCTGCGGGAGATCGGACGGGAAAGGCTGATCCATGCCAACGTCATTTCCGGGCACTACGTCACTGCCTTGCTCGCCTCCACGGCGGCAGGAATCTCGCTCCTGCTCCTGCTTTACCTTGCTTGGCGCATCAACAGCATGGAATTGGAGATCCGCGAACTCTCCCTGCGCGACGATCTGACCGGCCTCTACAACCGCAAGGGGTTCACCCTCCTGGCCGAGCAGGCGCTCAAACTTGCGCGGCGCAACCAGCTCCCGTTCTCCGTGCTCTTCATTGACCTGGACGATCTGAAAAACATCAACGACGAGCTCGGGCATGCCTACGGATCGGCCTATATTACGGAAACCGGAAAGCTTCTTCTTTCCACCTTCCGCGAAACCGATGTCCTGGGGCGCATCGGAGGCGACGAATTCACGGTGGCGGGACAGTTCAGCCCGGTCGCGGTCTCGATCGCCGTGCAGCGGCTGCAGGCGGCCGTGGCGGCACGAAACGCTGAGGCAGGCAGGCGATTGCCGCTCAGCCTCAGCGTTGGCTCGGTCACATCCGGCGAGCATGGCCAGGATTCGCTCGGCGACATGATCGGGAGGGCCGACCGCGCCATGTACCGGGAAAAACGGCGAAGAAAGCAGCTGCCCCGCTGATCGCCGATCGCCGCGCCGGCGGCGGGCCATTCTGGCCTCTTTCAATACCGCTTCTTTGGCTCGCCGACGTCAAGTTCTTATCGAGTTTTCCAGTTGCATACTTATACAGAATGCATGTATATTTATACATGCGCGGTTTCCCTGCCGGAGATCGCGCTTTTGATTTGACGGCGATGAAGATCCAGAGACACAACGCGATTCGGGAGCTGCTGTCGAGCTCGCTGGTGACCAACCAGGATGAGCTGCGCCGCAAGCTCCGCCGCCGCGGATTCGCGGTCACCCAGGCCACTCTTTCGCGCGACATCCACGAGCTTCAGCTCTCCAAGGGGCCCGGCGGATATGCGCTGCCCAATGGCAACGGCCACGCCGCGGCCGCTGAGGACGAGGGCCCGCCGTCGGTAGCTGAGGTGATGGCGAGCTTTGGCCTGCGCGTGCGCCAGGCCGCAAACCAGGTGGTGGTGCGCACCGTGATGGGCGGCGCACAGCCGGTGGCCGCGGCGCTGGACTACGAAGAATGGCCCGATGTGGTGGGTACGGTCGCCGGCGACGATACCGTGCTGGTGATCTGCCCCGATTCGCGCCGGGCCAGCGAAGTGGAAGCGCGGCTGAGGGACATTCTCGAGTCATGACATCCACAGTGCAGACGGCGGTGATTGGAGTCACGGGCTACGCGGGCGCGGAACTCGCGCGGCTTCTGCTGCGCCATCCCCGCCTCCGGTCCGCGTCTCCGGTGTTCGCCGGACGCATCGATGAGAAAGACATCGCGCACGGCGGAGTGCCACTGGCCGGGATTCATCCGGCGCTGGCAGACAGCACCGGAAGCGGCGATCTGAAGCTACAGCCATTTTCATGGGAGCTGCTCGCCGAGCGCGGCGTCGACGTGCTGTTCCTCGCCACGCCGCACGAGCAATCGCGCCAATGGGTTCCCGAGGCTCTTGCCCGAGGATTGCGTGTGATCGATCTAAGCGGCGCCTGGCGGCTTAACGACGCGGCCAACCGCGCAATTTACGCATTTGAAAATGAAGGTTCCGCTCAGGCTGATGCAACTCAGGCGCAGGCCGTCTACGGCATGCCCGAGCTGCATCGCAAACAGATCGCGCGCGCGCACCTGGTGGCCAATCCCGGCTGCTACGCGACTTCCATCGTTCTCGCGCTCAAGCCGCTGGTGGCCGCGGGCTTGGTCGATTTGAACTGCGGCATCGTGTGCGACGCCAAGAGCGGCGTGAGCGGCGCCGGCAAGGCGCCGACCGCGAAGACGCATTTCATGTACGCCGCCGACAACCTATCCGCGTATAGCGTCTTCACGCATCGCCACACCGGGGAGTTGCTTGAGCAGATTGGAGTGGACGCTGCCGACATCACTTTCACGCCGCACCTGCTGCCAATTCCGCGGGGAATTCTTTCCACAATTTACGTGCGTTTCAAAGAGCCGCAGACGCGCGGCAGCATCGAACAGGTGTACTCGAAATTCTTTGCTGCGAGCCCCATGGTGCGGCTTTACAAAGACACATTGCCGCAGATTCAGTATTCGGTCCGCACCAGCTACGCGGATATCGGTTTCGAATTGTCACACGATGGCCGCCGCGCGGTGATTGTGAGCTGCCTCGACAATCTGCTCAAGGGCGCGTCTTCACAGGCCGTGCAGAATCTGAATGTGATGCAGGGCTGGGGCGAAGCGGAGGGTCTGGAATGAAGTACGTGGTCAAACTCGGCGGTACGGGCCTTGAAACTCCGGCGTTGCTTGAGGGCTGCACGCGCGCCATCGCGGAGCTGGTGCGCGATGGCCACCAAGTCGCCGTGGTGCATGGCGGCGGTGCGCAGTTGACCCGCACGCTGAAGGCGCTTGGGATTGAGAGTGAATTTATAGGAGGCCTGCGCGTCACCACCGCTGAAACGCGCGACGTGGCACTGATGGTGTTGGCCGGCCGAGTAAACAAGAACCTCGTGGCTGCGTTTGGCGCGCTCGGTTTGCCGGCCGTTGGCCTCTCCGGCGGCGATGGGCTGATATTTCGCGCGCGCAAAAAACGCACCGCACCTGACCTCGGGTTTGTTGGCGAGATTGCAGCAAGCGACGTTCGCTGGCTTGACGCCATCTGGAAGTTGAACGGTGTGCCGGTGCTTTCGTCGATGGCGCTCGGCTTCGACGGCGAATACTACAACATCAATGCCGACGAGATGGCCGCGGCGTGCGCCATCGCGTGCCGCGCCGACGCTCTAGTATTTCTTACCGATGTGCCAGGCGTGCGCGGCGCCAGCGGCGAAGTGCTGCGATGGCTTTCGATCGATCAAATTGCGGAGATGGCCAAAAGCGCGGTCATCTCGGGCGGCATGTTGCCCAAGCTGAGCGCATGCCGCGAGGCTCTGTTGAACGGCGTAAAGCGCGTAAGAATCTTGCCCGCGGAGGCGGCCGGTTCTCTACCGGACCTGTGCAGTTCCCGCGTGGCGTACGGCACTGAAGTGATGGTGGCCTGAGGACCGGTTGCAGAAGTGATGTTTTGAAAGGGCACGGCTTCAGCCGTGCCGCAAAGGTCGCATCGAACTTGGGCTTTAGCCCCTGAGGGAAATTGCTCATCGACTGAACCGCATCGAAGCAACCGACTCAAGGAGGTTGGATGAAACTCTCACAAATTCGCGCCGCGGAACAGCAGCTTCTGCTTTCCACTTACGAACGCAATCCCATCCTGTTTGTGCGGGGCGAGGGAGTGCACCTGATCGATGAGGGCGGCGAGCTCTATCTCGATCTGCTCAGCGGCATCGGCGTCAATGCGCTCGGCTATGGCCATCCCGTGATCGAAGAAGCCATCGCGAAGCAAAGCCGCGCGCTCATCCACACATCCAATCTGTTTTTTCACGAGGGACAGGCCGAGCTTGCGCAGCGTCTCACCGATCGCACCGGCCTCGATCGCGTCTTCTTTGCCAACACTGGCACCGAGGCATGGGAGGGCGCGCTGAAGCTGGCGCGCGCTCATGCCGGACTGCTTCGCAACGAGGGCAGAGAGATCGGCACCAAGTTTCTTGCGCTCGAGCAGAGCTTTCACGGCCGCACCTTCGGCTCCGTCTCGACCACGTACAAGGCCAAGTACCGCGAGCCGTTTGGGCCGGTGGTGCCGGGCGTCGAGTTTGTGCGCTTCAACGATGTTGCCGACTTGCGTGCTAAATTCTCGAGCGATGTTTGCGCCATTCTCGTCGAGCCTATCCAGGGCGAGGGCGGCATTCGCCCGTTGACGCAAGAGTTTTTCGCGGAGGCTCGCGCGCTTGCCAGTTCCACCGGCGCGCTGCTCATCGCGGATGAGATTCAATCCGGCATGGGCCGCACCGGCAAGTGGTGCGCTTATCAGCACTACGGCATTTTGCCCGACGTGACCACTCTCGCAAAGCCCCTCGCGGGCGGCATTCCACTCGGTGCGATTCTCTGCACTGAAGAAGCTGCGCGCGCCATTCATGCCGGCATGCATGGCACCACGTTCGGCGGCGGGCCGCTTGCCTGCGCCGTCGCCATCGCCGTGATTGATGCCATTGAGAAGGACAATCTGCTGGCACACACAACCGATGTTGGCGACTTTTTTCAAAGCCAGCTGCGAGCATTGGCCGCGCGTCACGAGGCGATCGTCGATGTGCGCGGCAAGGGCCTCATGCTTGCTGCCGAGCTCGACTCCGCAGACCTCGCCAAGCTCACAGTCGCTGAGATGCTCAAGCGCCGCATCGTGATCAACTGCACCAGCGATACCGTGCTGCGCTTCCTGCCGCCCTACATTCTGGAACGCGCTCATGTGGACACCGCCATTCACGCGCTCGACGAAATCTTCACCGAGCACGCCGCTCATATAACCGCCGGCGCCAGCGCCGCCCCCGCAGGAGGACACATCCGTGGCTAGCAGAGCAACCCTAGAACAGCGGGATCGGCGCGACGTCGCCGTTCCCGTGCAGCAGGACCCCGACATACTGGCCGCTGCGGCGCGCCTGGCAGGCGAAGACATGTGCTCCATCGCCGACCTCTCGAGCGGTGAAGTCCGCGCCATTCTCAAGCTCGGCCACGAAGTGAAACGCAACCCGCGCGAGTATCGCCACGCGCTCGACGCCAAACAGATGGTGCTGATGTTTGAGAAGGCCAGCCTGCGCACGCGCCTCAGCTTTGAGACCGGTATCAGCACCATGGGCGGCAACGCGATCTTCGTCGATCACACCAGCTCGCCGCTCGGCGAGCGCGAGGCCGTGGCCGATGTGGCGCGCAATGTGGAGCGGTGGGTGGATGCGATCGTGTTGCGCACCTACGCGCACGACACCATCACCGAAATGGCCGCCAACTCGCGCGTGCCGGTGATTAACGCGCTCTCCGATTTCGAGCATCCGTGCCAGGCCTTGGCCGACTTCATGACGCTTGAGGAGCACTTCGGTACCGCGGCCGGCCTCAACTTCACCTATGTCGGCGACGGCAACAACGTGTGCCACTCGCTCATGCTGACCGGCGCACAACTGGGCGCCAACGTTACGGTCGCCACGCCGCGCGGATATTCGCCCGACATTGAAATCGTGACGCTGGCGCGCGACATGGCTGCCGCCAACGGATGCGAAATTCGCCTGCTGCAAGACCCGCAGGCTGCTGCCGAGGGCGCCGACGCCATCTACACCGATGTGTGCGTGAGCATGGGCTACGAGCACGAGTCCACCAAGCGCGCGCCCATCTTCCGGCCTTTTCAGGTGAACGAGGCGCTGATGCAAAAAGCCGCGCCGAATGCAGTCTTCATGCACTGCCTGCCTGCGCGCCGTAATGCCGAAGTCACCGACGCCGTGCTCGATGGGCCGCAGTCGATTGTGTTCGACCAGGCCGAGAATCGCATGCATGCACAGAAGGCGTTGCTGCTGTTGCTGCTGGGCGGGCTGGCAAACACGGCGAGTTTTCAGTGAGATTTGTCCAGCGGCAGGTTCCTTGAAAGGGCACGGCTTTAGCCGTGCCGCAAAGGCAGTTTATGAATCTGGGCTTTAGCCCCTGAGGGATTGTACTGAGGTTTCCAGGCATGTCCGTAATTCTCGAATCCCTGCCCTTCGGCGAAAAAGTTGGCATTGCCTTCTCCGGCGGGCTTGACACTTCCGCCGCCCTGCACTGGATGAGGCAGAAGGGCGCGATCCCTTATGCCTACACGGCCAACCTTGGCCAGCCCGACGAAGACGACTACGACGAGATTCCGCGCAAGGCTCTTGAATATGGCGCTGAAAAGGCCCGCCTCATTGACTGCCGCGCCCAGCTGGTTCGCGAGGGCATCGCCGCGCTGCAGGCCGGCGCCTTTCACATCACCACTGCCGGCGTGCCCTATTTCAACACCACGCCCATCGGCCGCGCGGTCACCGGCACCATGCTCGTCGCCGCTATGCGCGAGGACGACGTCAACATCTGGGGCGACGGCTCCACGTTCAAGGGCAATGACATCGAGCGCTTCTATCGCTACGGCCTGCTCGTCAATCCCGGCCTCAAGGTCTATAAGCCCTGGCTTGACGCCGCTTTCATCGAGGAACTCGGCGGACGCGCGGAGATGTCCGCGTTCATGCAGCACCACGGCTTCGCCTACAAGATGTCGGCCGAGAAGGCCTACTCCACCGACTCCAATATCCTGGGCGCTACGCACGAAGCCAAAGACCTGGAGCACCTGTCAACGTCCATCAAAATCGTCGATCCCATCATGGGCGTGGCCTTCTGGCGCGACGATGTCTCGGTCCCGCGCGAACAGGTTGTCG
>Ga0302324_100021398_pt1 | contig 12611 bp, 8 predicted proteins | sample Palsa_T0_1_FD_201949 | JGI IMG/M metagenome (GOLD analysis project Ga0302324, IMG submission 201949) | Peat permafrost microbial communities from Stordalen Mire near Abisko, Sweden - Palsa_T0_1 | ecosystem: Environmental > Terrestrial > Soil > Palsa > Peat permafrost | place: Sweden: Abisko...
AAGCCCTCGGCTCCCTCTACTGCAACGCCGGCGCATCCTCCATCGCCGTCGCCATCGCCCTCGAGCGCTTTCGCCGCAAGGTTCTGCGTCTTTGTGGCCTGCGCGGAAAGCAGATGGCCATCGCCGACCTGGCCGCGACCCTGCGCCGCCGTTTCCCGCAGACCGACCCCACCCTGGAAGCCGACTTGGCCGCCTGCGAAGAAGCCGCCCGGAGCGAGGCCATCGCGCCCCGAGACGCTCTCAAGCTGATCCAGAAGCTCTACGCCCACCAGGAAAAGATCGCAGCCGCGGCAAAACCCGGCGCCACCCTCGCAAATCTGAAAGATAGTCATCCCAGCAAGCAGGAAAGGGCTTCATGAACCAGGAAACCAGCCAGTCTCCGAATCAAAACTCAATCCCGGAATCGGTCAGGGAGGCCAGCCGGGAGCCGCAGACTGAAATGCAAACCCTGCGCGCTACCACCCAGCTCATCGCCCACTCCCGCCAGGAACTGGGCCGCGTCATCGCCGGCCAGTCCGGAGCCATCGAGGAGGTCCTGATCGCCGTGCTCTGCCAGGGCCACGCCCTGCTCGAAGGCGTTCCCGGCATCGCCAAAACCCTCATCGTCAAATCCCTCGGCCGCCTGCTCGGCATCGGCTTCCAGCGCGTCCAGGCCACCCCCGACCTGATGCCCGCCGACATTCTCGGCACCAGCATCCTCCGCCCCGGTTCAGACACCTTCACCTTCCACGCCGGTCCCGTCTTCACCGATCTCCTGCTGGTAGACGAGATCAACCGCATGCCTCCCCGCACCCAGGCCGCCCTGCTTGAATGCATGGAAGAGCGCCAGGTCACCAGCGATGGCGTTCGCCGCCCCCTGCCCGCCTGGTTTACCGTCTTCGCCACCCAGAACCCCGTCGATTTCGAGGGCACCTATCCCCTGCCGGAAGCCCAGCTCGACCGCTTCCTGCTCAAGATTCGCGTCGCCTACCCCTCCGAGCCGGAAGAACTGCAGATCCTGGAGCGCCACCACGGCGGTTCCGGCGCCGGCCTGCTTGAAGACGCCAACGTCATCCCCATCCCCGCAGGCCTGCTCGCCGCCGCAACCGCTGAGGTCCGCTCCATCCGCATCGAGCCCGAGCTTTACACCTACATCCTCGCCCTCACCCGCCGCACCCGCGAGTGGCCCACGCTCCTGCTCGGCGCAAGTCCCCGCGCCGCCCTCAGTCTCATGCGCGTAGCCCAAGCCGCCGCCGCTTTCGACGGCCGCGACTACCTCGTCCCCGACGACGTCAAGCGCGCCGTCCAGCCCGTCCTCCGCCACCGCGTCATGCTCAAGCCTGAAGCCGAACTCGAAGGCTTCGACGCCGACCGCGTCCTAACAGATGTAATCGCCGCCGTGCCGGTACCTCGGAAGTGAAGCAGCACGCAAATGGCCCGATTTAGGAAGTTGGGCTCAGCGTTTTGAAGGGTACGGGCTTTAAGCCCGTACGTTGAGCAGAGATAATCGAACCACGGCTTTAGCCTCCGAGGGAACGTGGGATTGGTCGGAAGACTCGGTCTCGACTTCCGATGGTGCCAAATGAAGAAGATGGTTTCCATTTCGATCTCGACGAACATCCTTAAGGAAGTCGACCGTACGAATACCTCAGGCTGCTCTCGATCGGCCTTCATTGAAAAGGTCTTGTGGGCACATTTTCGGAGCGAAATCGGCACAGCGGATATGCTCCTCGTCAACGCGAACGCAGAACAAATGAACCGGGAAATGGAAGACGTCTTGCGATATCGAGCGGATGTGAACGAGCCTCTTCCGGAATGATCTCCCCCTCCCTCCACCCCGCCCCAATCAGCGCCGTCTGCCAGCCGCGCAGCCGCTGGGCCTTTGGCCTCACCCCCCGCGCCATCGTCCTGCTCCTGGCCGGCTTCCTGGGCCTCATCCCCGGCTTCTGGGACCCGCATCTGGCCTACTCCATGCTGGCCTGGGACTCCCTCGTGCTTCTGTTTGCGATCCTCGACGGCCTTCGCCTGCCTGCTCCGGGCGACCTCACCGCAACCCGCACCTGGTCCAACGCCCCCGCCCTCGACTCCGAAACCGAAATCGAACTCACCCTTGAAAACCACGGCAAGCTGATCGTCGAATGCCGCCTGGTCGACGACCTGCCGCCAGCCCTGGTCGCACAGCCAGCCACGCATCGCCTCACCGCCTTCCCCCACGTTCCCGCAAGCCTCCGCTATCGCGTCCAGCCGCAGGAACGCGGCGACTGGCAAACCGGCTGGCTCTACATCCGCTACAGGTCCGGCCTGGGTCTGGCCGAACGCTGGGCGCGCGCCCCGCTTACGCAGACTGTCCGCATCTACCCCGCCTTGCGCACCGGCGAGGAGCAGCAGATCTTCCTCGCCCGCAGCCGCCAGATCGACCTGCAACTGCGCCAGACGCGACTCCGCGGCCTGGGCCGCGACTTCGAGAGCCTGCGCGAGTATCGCGAAGGCGATGACCTGCGCGACATCTGCTGGACCGCCACCGCCCGCCGCGGCGGCCTCATCACCCGCCAGTACCAAACCGAGCGCAGCCAGGCCGTCTGGATCGTCCTCGACTGCGGCCGCCTCATGCGCTCCCGCGTCGCCATGGCCGATTCGGCAACTCGACCGGGATTCGTCCGCGGTGTGCCGGTACACGATTCCAGGCCGCGCGGGCAAAACTTCGAAGTGTCAGGGCATGACTTTAGTCGTGCCGAAAATGCCCAAAATAAAAGCGGGGCTTTAGCCCCTGGGGGAAGGCCTCCCGGGAGCCATACGGCTGTCCCGGCCCCACCCCACTCCAAGCTCGACTACGCCTGCACCACCGCCGTCGCCCTCGCCCAGCTCGCCCTCTTCTCCGGCGACCGCGTCGGCCTGCTGGCCTATGGCCACAGCATCCAGCAGCGACTGCTGCCTGGCCGAGGCGCCGCCCACCTCCGCCAACTCATCGAATCCCTAGCCCTGATTCACGCCGAATCCGGCGAAGCCGACCACCTCCTCGCCACAGCCACGCTCAACCGCCTCCAGCCCCGCCGCTCCCTGATCCTGTGGATCACCGACCTGGCCGAAACCGCCATGCGCCCCGAAGTCATCGACGGCGCAGTGCAACTGCTTCGCCGCCACGTCCTGCTCTTTGTCGCCATGGCCCAGCCCGAAGTCGAATCCATCGCCCACGCCCGTCCCCAATCCGTCGACCAGATGTTCCGTGCCGCCGCCGCCCAGGAGATGGCCGCCCGCCGCGAAGTCCTTCTCGCCCGCCTCCACGAGCACGGCGCCCTCACCCTCGACCTCAACCCCGAAGCCCTGACTTCTTCGGTCCTGAATCAATACCTCACCGTCAAAGAGCGCGCCATGGTGTAGCAGCCTGCGAAAATCCCGAGCGGGCCTTATGCCACGGATTTACTCCTCGTATCGGGAGGTAGGCCAGGGATTTATCCCTGCCATTAGGCCCGCAAATCAATAGGGCTTTAGCCCCTGAGGTATTCTTTTTTGCCCCCCCTTCTTTCTGCAATCTCCGAGAGTCTGCAGCCCGGAACAAACAGCAACTAACCAGCTTGTGTCACCGCCGCAGCCATTAAGTGCTATAGAACTTCAACTCGATCGCCCTTACCATCATGTCCAGTCGAGGAGTTTGATGGAAAGCAACGATCCAGCCCTGCGCGGAACAGCAGCGACGCCCGAACTTTGGGCCGGCGTCTACATGATGCTGGTGTTCGCGCTGCTCTCACGCTCCCTGCACGCCCTGGGCCGCTGGGACGGGAAGGCCATCGGCTGGCAGCAGGGCATTGAGATCGCTGTCGAGCTGCTCTTCTGCCCCGCGCCGTTGCTGATGGGCATCGCTTTCCGAAAACTGATCAAGACCGAGCTCAACTGCAACCGCCTCAGCCAGCGCGCCTACAAGGTCTGCAACTTCTGGCTCGCCAAGGTCTTGATCATCGCCTACATCGCCATGGTTCTGTAGCCTGGATTGGCTGCTTTAAAATTCAATTCACCACCGCCCAGCCGTCGCACCCCGGATTTGGGTCGAATAAATTCCGGCTTTCCCCTCGCAATTGAATCCCGATCCGGGGTACTATTTAAAAATCGCCGCGCCCCGGCCACGGAGGACACCCATGTTCATGCCTGTCGCCGTACGACCTACCCGCTGAACATCGCCTCGGGCCGATCCAAGCTCCTGCCGCTTCCCAGCAGCCTCCCGAGGATCCTCAACCCCGGGTATCGTCACCGCACATCTTGACTCTTTCTTGATCGCAGCGTGACCCCATTGCTCATGCCTTTGCCTTTGCGACGGCATCGTGGAGTTTCCCATGTCTTTGCTTGAAACATCGGCGCCGCAGCCGGCAGACGGCCGCGCGCCCAGCTTATGGAGTTCCGTGCGCGAAGCCCTGCGCGGCTCGCACCAGGACTACACCTCCGGCAGTCTCAACCGCTCCATCCTCCTGCTCGCCATCCCCATGGTGCTGGAGATGGTGCTTGAATCCCTGTTCTCCGTCGTCGACGTCTTCTGGGTCGGCCGTCTGGGCGCAAACGCCGTAGCCACGGTTGGCATCACGGAGGCCATGCTGGCCCTCGTCTTCGCCATCGGCCTCGGCCTCTCGCTCTCGACCACCGCCATGGTCGCCCGCCGCATCGGCGAAAAAGACCCGGAAGACGCAGCCATCGCCGGCGTGCAGGCCGTCATCCTGGGTCTGGTGGTCTCGCTGGCCCTGGGCATTCCGGCAGGCATCTTTGCCCCGCAATTGCTGCGCCTCATGGGCGCCTCGCCTGCCATTGTTGCCGGCGGTTCTGGATACGCGCGCATCGCTCTGGGCGGCTGCGGCGCCATCATCATGCTGTTCCTCAACAACGCCATCTTTCGCGGAGCGGGCGATGCCGCCATCGCCATGCGCCTGCTCTGGGTCTCCAACGTCATCAACCTAGTGCTCGACCCCTGCCTCATCTTCGGTCTTGGCCCGTTCCCGCGTTTGGGCGTAACCGGCGCGGCACTGGCCACCTTCACCGGACGCAGCATCGGCGTTCTTTACCAGTTCTACCGACTGTCGCGCGGAACCGAGCGATTGCAAGCGCTGGGCCGCCATTTGCGCCTCAACGTCGGAGTCATGGTGCGCCTGCTGCGCGTCTCGCTCACCGGAATGCTCCAGTTCGCCGTCGCCAATGCAAGCTGGATCTTCCTGGTCCGCATTGTCGCCCTCTTCGGCTCGGCTTCGGTAGCCGGTTACACCCTGGCCATCCGCATCGTGGTGTTCTTCATCCTGCCCTCCTGGGGCCTGAGCAACGCCGCCGCAACCCTGGTGGGACAGAACCTGGGCGCGGGCCACCCTGACCGCGCCGCGCAGGCGGTATGGCGAACGGGTTTCTACAACATGCTTTTCCTCGGCTCCATCGGCCTCTTCTTCATCGTGTTCGCCACGCCGGTGGTGCGCCTGTTCGTAAACGATCCCGCCGTCGTGCCCATCGCCGCCATCGCTCTGCGCACCTTCTGTTTCGGCAACATCGGCTACGCCTACGGCATGGTGATGCTCCAGGCGTTCAACGGCGCCGGCGATACGCTGACCCCCACCATCGTCAACTTCTTCGGCTTCTGGGTGCTGGAGCTCCCGCTCGCCTGGGCTCTGGCTGTTGGTCTCCATTTCCACGCCGAAGGAGCGTTCCTGTCCGTAGTCATCGCCGAGTGCTCCATGGCCCTCGCAGGCATCGTCCTCTTCCGCCAGGGCCGGTGGAAGCGCAAAAAAATCTAGGCGCGTGGCAGCGGGCCTGGCAACACTTGGCCACCTGCTTGGCTTACCCGCAGAGGGATGAATTCTTCACCGGCCAATCTCCTCGCCAACTCGCTAACTCGCCATCCCCGCGAAGCGGGGGCCAACTTGCTGCGTTTGTTACAGAATCCAACCCTATGCCAGCGGATAAGCCGCCCGAATTTCCCCTCATCCCGGAATCCCCCCCGCCCGCTCGCTCATCTGAGACAATGATGCTAGTGACTCGAGCGCTCCAATTTCGCCCGCGGCAGGCGACCCTGTTGGCCGGTCTGACCTTGACCCTCGCCGCCGTCCCTCTTCGCGCCCAAGGACCAAATCCCTCCTCCGCCACCAACGCCTTCTACGGCAGCATCACGTCTCACCCCGCCACCGACGGCACCCTCAAGCTCTCGCTCGACGAGGCCATCGCCCTCGGCTTCAAGAACAACCTCGGCCTCAAAGAAGCCGAAAACGGCGAAAAGACGCTGAAAGGCGAAAAGAACGAAGCCCTCCAGGAGTTTCTCCCCACGCTGATCCTCTCCGGCTCAACCGGCGTCTACCAGCACAACCTGGCCGCCCAAGGCTTCAACGCCGGCGTCATCGGCAAATTCAAATCTCTCTTCCCCACCGGGAACGCGCCGGCCGGCTTCTCAGAAATCACCAAAGACACCCTCACCCAGGGCCAGATTCAATTCAGCCAGACCCTCTTCTCCGGCCCCGTCATCGCCGGATACAAGGCCGCCGGCGCAGCCGAGCGCTCCGCCTATTTCGCCAAGATGTCCGCTCGCGGCGAGGTCGTCCAGCAGGTAGCCACGGCCTATCTTCACACCATCGCCGCCGCCAGCGAAGTGGACAACGCCAAGGCCCTCGAATCCGAAGACCAGGTCCTCGTCAACCACGCGCATGCAGCCCACCTGGCCGGTACCGTCGCCAACCTCGACGAGCTCCGCGCCCGTGTGCAGTTGCAGTCCCAGCAGCAAGTCCGCATCAACGCCGAAGCCACCCTGGAAAAAGACCTCATCCTGCTCAAGCGCGAAATCGGAATAGCGCCGGGCCAGAAAATCGCCCTCACAGACCCCGCCCCCTACAGCGAACTGGCCACGCAAACCCCTGAAGAAGTCCGCGCTATTGCTTATAAGAGCCGCCAGGACTACCAGAACTTCCAGAACCAGGCCGTCGAGCTGAAGGCCATCCACGCCGCCTATCGCAGCCAGCGCCTGCCTACGCTCACCTTCGGAGGCTACTACGCCGTCAGCAATGTCACCGGCGTCGGCGCGCACGGCAACTTCGTAGCACAGGGTAATCTCAGCTTCCCCATCTTCCGCGAAGCTAAACTGCGCGGCGACAACCAAGCCTCCCAGGCGCAGATGGACGCCATCGACAACCAGCTCGCCGACCTGCGCAACCACATTGACCAGCAGGTCCGCTCCGCGCTCCTCGACGTGAATGCCGCGCAGCAGCTCGTCCAGGTCGCCCGCTCCAACGTCGACCTGGCCACCCGCGAGCTGAGCGACGAAACCGACCGCGTCAACTCGGGCGTTGACGACAACCTGCCCCTGGTCACTGCCCAGGCCTCGCTCGCCGCCGCGCAAAGCAACCTGGTCGAGAGCCTGTATCAGTACAACGTCTCCAAGCTGGTCCTGGCCCGCGCCGCCGGCATCCTCGAAACCCAGTACCGCGACTACCTGGGACGCTAAACTTCGCCGGGCCCAACGAGCAAAGCAATCCCATCAACCCGTTTGCTGCCCAGAGCGGCTCATCCCCTTGCCGCAGCAGGTAAAGCAACGCGTTTCGCCGCTGCGGCTCAAGCGCCCCACTCGTCCCGGAGGGACGGTCCGAAAATAGCCCCGGATGAAGTCCGCGGCGGCGGACGCAATCCGGGGATGACGTCCCAAACAAGATTACAAGTCCCGTAGGGACGGCATGAACCCGACCGATTATCGCCTGCCCCTGAAATTGCCGGGTGCCTCCAGGTCTCGGCCTCGAGACCTGGGAACACTCAACTGCTGGGGCGGCTCAGCCCCGAGCCGTCGCCCCTACCCATTGAACCCAAATGAATAAACCCACATCTCAACGCCATCCTGACGCGTTTCGCGTAACGTAGAGAGAAGGAGCACAAATGCGCGCGGGTAGAGTGATGAAGATCAAATACTACGTGGAACCGGACCCGGCGGCCCTGGCCCGCCGCGCGGCGCAGTATTTCCTTGAGATGGCCGGCGAAGCCGTGCAGGCCCGCGGGCGCGCCAGCATCGCCATCAGCGGCGGCTCCACGCCCAAGACGACTTTTGCCCTGCTGGCTGACCCCAACGAGCCCTGGCGCGCCCACATGCCCTGGGACGCGCTCGACCTCTACTGGGTGGACGAGCGCTGCGTGCCCCCCGACCACGCCGACAGCAACTACCGCATGACCCGAGAAGCCATGCTCGACCACGTCCCCCTCAGGCCCGAGCAGATCCACCGCATCCAGGGCGAGCTCCCGCCCGACGCCGCCGCGTCGGCCTACGAGTCCGACCTGCGCTCGAGCTTCCGCCTGGAAGGCGCCGAGAGCCCCCGCTTCGATCTCGTCGCTCTCGGCATGGGCCCCGACGGCCACACCGCTTCGCTCTTCCCGCACACGGAAGCCATCCAGGAGCTCGGCCGCCTGGCCGTAGCCAACCACGTGCCGCAGCAGAAAGACAGTTGGCGCATCACCCTCACCTGGCCCGTCATCAACCACGCCAGCTCCGTCTTCTTCCTCATCGCCGGCACTGACAAGGCCGCCGTCCTCAATCAAGTCCTCACCGGCCCCCACGACCCCGAGCGCCTGCCCAGTCAACTCATCTGGCCCTCAAGCGGTATACTTACGCTGATTCTGGATAAGGCGGCGGCCGCACTGCTACCTCCGACAGACGGGGAAGGCTGTGGGTTTTTGGAGAGGGACCGATGATTCTGGCGGGAGATGTGGGCGGCACCAAGGTCGACCTGGCGCTGTATGACTTTATCAACGGCAAATTGCAGTACACACGCGACAAGGTCTACAAGGCAAAGGACTACCCCGGCCTCGAAGTCATCGTCAAGGAGTTTCTCGGCGCCGACAAAGTAACCGCCGCCTGTTTCGGCGTCCCCGGCCCGGTGCGCGACGGCCGGCTGCGCCTGACCAACCTGCCCTGGACCCTCGACAGCCGCGAACTCTCTGCCGGCCTCGACATCGAGCACGTCTTCCTGATCAACGATCTTGAGGCCAACGGCTACGGCGTCGCCGAGCTCGCCCCGGATCAGATTTACACCCTTGCCGAGGGCGACCCCAGCCAGACCGGCAACCGCGCCCTCATCGCCGCCGGAACCGGACTGGGCGAAGGCCTGCTCATCTGGAACGGCCGCACCCACATTCCCTACCCCTCTGAGGGCGGCCACACCGACTACGCACCCCGCAACGAAGACGAGATCGACCTGCTCCGCTTCCTCAAGGAGAAATACAACGGCCGCGTCAGCTTCGAGCGCGTCGTCGCCGGCATGGGCCTCACCAGCATCTATGAGTTCCTGCGCGAAGTCCGCGGCATGGAAGAACCGGCCTGGCTCACCGCGAAAATCACCGCGGCCGGCGATCCCAACTCCGTCATCACCGAAATGGCTCTCACCGCCAAGAGCGAAATCTGCGAGAAGGCGCTGGACATGTTCGTCTCCGCCTATGGCGCAGAATCCGGCAACCTGGCCCTCAAGGTGCTTTCCGTCGGCGGCCTCTACGTCGGCGGCGGCATTGCCCCGCGCATCATTGAAAAGCTCAAGGACGGCACCTTCATGAAAGCCTTCACCGACAAGGGCCGCCTCAGCCAGTTGCTCATCCACATGCCGGTCCGCATCATCCTCGAACCCCGCGCCGCGTTGTTGGGCGCCGCCGCCTACGCCGAAGCCCGCGCCGCCGAGCTAAGCGGTGTCTCCGCCAGGGCCGCGTCGATCAAGTCGTAATCAGCCTTTCCCAGACTCAAACGCTGGGAGTCCCAGGTCTCGTCCGCCGCGGCGGATGAGACCTGGGACTCCATCCCCTGACTTCCATGCCGCGCTTGCGCACCCGCCCCCGTCCTGTGAGAATTGTCCGAGCCAATTTTGTCCCGGCAATCGACTCCCAGAGGGAATCAACGTGAAGCCAATCCCCGCGCTCCTAATTCTGCCAGCCATCCTTCTCGCCGCACGTCCGTCCCCCGCGCAAACCCTCCCCGCCGGCGCCACCTCCCAGATCGACCAAATCTTCGCGCAATGGGACAAGCCCGACTCCCCCGGCTGCGCCCTCGGCGTCTACCAGAACGGCCAAATCGTCTACAAGCACGGCTACGGCATGGCCAACCTCAACGACGACATCCCCATCACCCCCGCGACTGTCTTCCACGTCGCCTCCATGTCGAAGCAGTTCACCGCCTTCTCCATCCTCCTGCTGCAGCAGCAAGGCAAGCTGTCCATCGACGACGATGTGCACAAATACATTCCAGAGTTGCAAGACTTCGGCCAGCCCATCACGCTGCGCGAGATGATGCACCACACCAGCGGCCTGCGCGACCAATGGTCGCTGCTCGAGTTCGCCGGGTGGCGCTACTCGCAGGATCTCATCACCGATGCCGACGTCCTGTCCGTCGTCACCCGCCAGAAGGAACTCAACTACAAGCCCGGCGAAAAGTACATGTACTCCAACACCGGCTTTACTCTCCTCGCAATCGTCGTCAGCCGTGTCAGCGGCATGAGCTTTCGCGAGTTCACCACCAAAAACATCTTCGAGCCCCTCGGCATGACCCATACCCATTTCCGCGACGACCACGAAGAGATCATCAAGCACGACGCCCTGGGCTACGAGCAGGCCGGCCCCGGCAAGCCCTTCCGCATGAACCTCACCAACTTTGACACCGCCGGCGCCACCAGCCTGCACACTACCGTCGAAGACCTCCAGCTTTGGGACGAAAACTTCTACCATCCCCGCGTCGGCGGACCAACCATCATCGAGCAGATGCTTCATCGCGACAAACTAAACGACGGGACACTCCAGAACTACGCGTCCGGCTTGGAGATCGGCACCTACAGAGGCCTTCCCACTGTCGATCACTCGGGCGGCGATGCAGGCTATCGCTCCGATATGACGCGCTTCCCTGAGCAGCACTTTTCCGCTTCGGTCCTCTGCAACTTCGCCGACACCAACCCCAGCGGCCTGGTGCGCAAAGTCGCCGACATCGTCCTCGCCAAAGCCCTCAAGCCGAACCCAGCCGATCCCGCCAAGGAAATCGCGAAGGCGGCTCCAGCAGCTTCATCGGCACCGATCCCGCTCACAGCCGGCCAGATGACCGCCATCGCCGGAAATTACTGGGACGGCATGGACCAGGACGCAGAAGTCATCGTCAAGAACGGCAAACTCTTACTCGACGTCAACCGCGACGATTGGCATGAGCTCAAGCAGTTTGCCCCCGCGCATTTCCACGTAGCCGATGAGCCGTGGGGAGAAGAGATCGACCTCCACTTCATCTCCTCCGAGGGAGACAAACCGCGCCGCATGGAAAAAATCTTCGCCGGCGGCAAGCCGGAGAACTTCGAAGTGGTTGCTTTTACCCCAACTGACACGGAGCTGGCCGCATATGCCGGCGCCTACGTGAGCGACGAGATCGACCCCGTTTACCGCATTGTCGTTCAGAACGGATCGATCACATTACACCGCCTAAAGCACTACCCCGACGCACTTCGCCCCGCCATTCATGATGTATTCGTCGGCGACATCGGCAAAATCACCTTCACCCGCAACGCCGGCGGCCGCATCTCCGGCTTCACCCTCGACGCCGACCGCATCCGGAACTTCCGCTTCACGAAGCGAACTCCTCAGCCTCCGATGGAGTCAAACGAAAAGTGATTTGAAAGGGCACGGCCGGGTATCCTCTAAGTGCCGTGCAGCCGGATGCCCTGATTTGCTGGGCTCCATGGGCTGCGGGAAAAAACCGCTTTCGCGAAAACCCTCAATCGGCGCTAAACACCTGCGCGCGAATTCGCCTCGTACCGGGAACTTCAGATACGCTGGTCTCAACGCGCATGGCCTTCGCCCACACACTCGCCTATAAGCGCTACACCTTCGCCGACCTGCGCGATCTGCTAGCCAAAGCCACGCCCCCACGCAGCGGCGATGCGCTCGCCGGAATTGCCGCCGAATCGGCCGAGCAGCGTGTCGCGGCGCAGTATGCGCTGGCCGATCTGCCCCTGGCGCACTTCCTTTCCGAACAAGTCGTGCCCTACGAGACCGATGAAGTCACGCGCCTCATCGTCGACACCCACAACGCCGAAGCCTTCGCACCGGTGTGCTCGCTCACCGTGGGCGAGCTGCGCAACTGGCTGCTCTCCGACGAAGCCACCCCGGACCGCCTCGCCGCTCTGGCCCCCGGCCTCACGCCGGAAATGGCCGCCGCCGTAAGCAAACTCATGCGCGTCCAGGACCTGATCGCCGCCGCACAAAAAATCCGCGTCGTTACGCGCTTCCGTACCACCATTGGTCTGCCCGGCCGCCTCAGCGCGCGCCTTCAGCCCAACCACCCCACCGACGACCCAGCCGGCATTGCCGCGTCCATCCTCGATGGGCTTCTGCTCGGCTCCGGCGACGCCGTCATCGGCATCAACCCTGCCGGCGATAACGTGGCCGTCACAGCGCGCCTGCTGCGCATGATCGACAATCTCCGTCAACGTTTTCAGATCCCCATCCAGAGTTGCGTGCTCGCCCACATCACCACGCAGATGCAAGCGCTCAACGCAGGCGCGCCCGTCGATCTGATATTTCAATCCATCGCCGGCACCGAGGCCGCCAATTACAGCTTCGGCGTTAATCTCGCGTTGCTCAAAGAGGCCCACGAAGCCGGCCAGTCGCTCAAGCGCGGCGCAATTTGC
>Ga0302324_100021400_pt1 | contig 12610 bp, 8 predicted proteins | sample Palsa_T0_1_FD_201949 | JGI IMG/M metagenome (GOLD analysis project Ga0302324, IMG submission 201949) | Peat permafrost microbial communities from Stordalen Mire near Abisko, Sweden - Palsa_T0_1 | ecosystem: Environmental > Terrestrial > Soil > Palsa > Peat permafrost | place: Sweden: Abisko...
GGTGATGCCGTGGGCCATCACGCATGGTGGGTGCGGCCACCATCGATGATGGGTGCCCGGTCCCGCGTGAAGGTCGGGCGAGTGAGGCCGGATGCTGGGGCCTTTGTCCATGACGCGCCGGGGATGAGACCTCATGGCTCAGGCCATCCACCATGAGGGTATGGCGAGTCAGCGTGACGCAGGCATGAGTCATGGCTCATGGGAGGGCGAGTCAGGCCGCATGGCTGCGGCCTTGTCCATGACGCGCCCGGGATGAGACCTCATGGCTCGGACCATTCACCATGAAGGTATGGCGAGTCAGCGTGACGCAGGCACGAGTCATGGCTCATGGGAGGGCGAGTCAGGCCGCATGGCTGTGGCCTTTGTCCATGACGCGCCCACGATGAGAGCTCATGGCTCGGACCATTCACCATGAAGGTATGGCGAGTCAGCGTGACGCAGGCACGAGTCATGGCTCATGGCACGGCGAGTCAGGCTGGATGCAGCAGGGATCATCCATCAGGGTCGGGCGCTTCAGGCTGACTCAGCGGGGTCTCCACGTGGACCCTGGGGGATCAAGGAAGGCCACGCGCGGATCAGCCATGATGGAGGGGGCGCTGACGACGGCACGGCAGGGGATAGGCGATGAGGGTGCCCTGGTTGAGGGAGGCTCACGCCCGGGTCCACATGACTCGGTGACGAGAGATCCATGATGGATGGGGGAATCCATGATGACTCGTATCCCCTTCCACGGGGCTCCCTCACCCATCATCGACAAAGCCACGGCGCGACACTAGTGCGGGGTGAGCGCGCTGGCGATCGAGTTCGGCAGGACCGCCATCATCTGATCGCGTGTCACCGTCCCTTGATCGTCGACGCCGTAGTCGTCCTTCTCGAGCTGGAGCGAGCGCGTCGCGGTCACGTCCGCCTTGCCCTGGAAGCGATAGGGAATGAGCGGCGAGGCCATCGCCTCCTGCACCAGCTGGAAGACCAGCGGCAGCGGCACCGAGAGCGGCACCCTCACCGTGGTCTGCTGATGGGCGGGTAGCCACAGACCGTCGCCGGGCGCGTGGTAGTCGACCGGCAGCGGAAAGCGGCCGGCAAGGACGGTCTGCCCGCGAACGGCGCGGACGGCCAGGTCGTAGCCGTTGGGGTTGTACACATCGAGGAAGATGGTCATCACCACGTCGATGCTCGGCGGGAGCGTGGCCAGCTGCACGCCGCTGATCTCGGCGTGGTCGAGGTGCATGGTGGGCTTGCTCACGCAGCCGGAGCCGGCGACCAGCGTGGCCACGGCGGCGAGCGCGGCGAGCGCGAAGACGGCACGATGCACGGCGGACCGGGTGAAGGGGATGGCCACGCCCTCAGTGTACCCGAACCCCGAGGACGTGAACGGACCGGTGCGCTACCGTGCGCGCTGTCACCGATGTTCTCCCTCGACATCCCCGCGGGCACCACCGTCGAGTCGCTCGTCACCGAGGTCGTGCCGGCGCTGCACGCGCGCTGCGTGGGTGCCGATGCGCCCCGCGACGTCTTCACCGTCACCGTGCGCATCGAGGGACGCGGCGGTTGGACGGTGACCATCTGCGGGCGCGAGATGACCGTGGTGGAAGGCGAGGCCGCGCGGCCCACGCTCTGGATGCACGCCACCGAGCGCGCCGTGGAACGCTTTCTCGAGGACGCGCTGGGGCCTCGCCGGCTCGTGCCCACGTTCCCGCCCGTCGGCGGGGTGACCACCATGAGCGACCCGCGCATCCTCAAACGCGTCGCCATGGCGAGCGGTCGCGTCGAGCTCGCGCTCTATGACGACGACGGCGAGCGCCTGGCCGCCACCTTCGGTTTCGGGAGCGCCGCGCGCAAGGCCATCGACCCGGAGGACGCCGACGTCGTGGTGGAAGCTCGCCTGGTGGCGCTGGAGCGCGTCCTGCGCGGTGAGCTCGGTCCGGAGGAGGCCCTCGCGGATGGAGAGGTGACGCTGCAGGGCAACCGCTTCCTGGCGATGCAGCTCGCGCTGGCCGTCGCGCCTTTCTATGCGAAAAAGAGATGACGCGGACCTCTCGGGTGGTGCTCCTGGCGGCCTGCGCCGCGTCCTCGTCGTGCCGCGGGCGCGCGTCGGCCGACGACTGCCGGGCGATGACCGAGCACTACCTCGATCTCGCGGTGAAGGAGACCCCGCAGGCTACCGCCATGTCGTCCGCTCAGTCCGCGGCCGTGCGAGACATCGAACGAGGATGGAAGCGCGCCGTCCCCGGCTACCGCCTCGTCCAGGATCACTGCGAGGCTTTGACGAGGGCGGAAGTGTCCTGCGCCCTCGATGCCGAGAGCACCCGCACCTGGGAAGGCTGCGTGCATCCGCCGAATGCGCGGTGATGATATGGTGGCTCGCCCATGAGACCGCTCGTCTGCTGCTCCAGCTTCGCCCTGCTCCTCGCGCTGTCGGCGTGCGGGGGCGCCAAGAAGGTCGCCGATTCACCGAGCAACGCCGAGGACACGGGGGAGGGCGGCGCCGCCGACACGCCTGCGCCGGCCGATACGCCACCCACCGCGGGCGGGCATGCCCCGGGCGACGATTCGGCGAAGAAGCCCATGCCGTGCAGCGGTTTCGACATCACCGACCTTGCCGCCGCGCTCTCCCAGATCGCTTGCGAGGTGCGCAAGCCCGACACCAGCGCCAAGAAGGACCTCAAGGACAGCCTGGAAATCAAGGTGGTCCCCGACTCGCCGCGCATCGCCCCGGGCGCGACGGCGACCATCACCGTCATCTTCAAGAACAAGAGCAAGAGTGATCTTCCGCTCGACTTCGTCATCGACCCGGAGCCGCACTTCGACTTCGAGGTGTACACGCTCAAAGGCAAGCGCGCCGACGCGCCCGCCGGGGCCGCTCCCTCGCTGCCGGCGGAGGTGGCCAACGCGCCGGTGCCCGACCCCAAGGTGGCGCGGGTCACGCTGTCGCAGCAGGGGACGGCCACCCTCACCTTGAAATGGACCGCCGTGAAGACCAAGTGGGCCTCGAAGGAGCGCGCGAAGGGCGCCCTTCCGGGACGCGGCTACCCGCGCGACCCCGCGGGGCCGCTGGCGAAAGGCAGCTACATTCTCCGCGTCATCACGCCGCTCACCGGCGTCTTCGAGGGCGTCGATCACGAGGCCAGTCAACCGCGCGCGCAGATCACCGTCGCACCCATGCCGTGAGCCCGTGAGCGACCGCTTCCGCGCCCTCTTCTTCGGCTCGCCTGCCTTCGCCGTTCCCTCGCTCGACGCGCTGCACGAGCTCGCCGACGTGGTCGCCGTGGTGTGCCAGCCCGACAAGCCGGCGGGACGAGGCCTGACTCTCGCCGCTCCGGCGACCAAAACGCGCGCGACCGAACTGGGCCTGCCGGTGATGCAGCCCACCAAGCTGCGGACCGGCGAGTTCGGCGCGTGGGTGCGAGCGCAGGCGGTGGACGTCGCCCTGGTGGTGGCGTACGGGAGGATTCTTCCACGAGACGTACTGGAGGGGCCGCGTCTCGGGTGCGTCAACGTGCACGCGTCGCTTCTTCCCAGCTACCGCGGCGCGGCGCCCATCGCCTGGGCGGTCGTTCACGGCGAGCGCGAGAGCGGCGTCACCCTGATGAAGCTCGACGAGGGGATGGATACGGGGCCCACTTTCGCGCGCGTGGCGACCCCGATCGGTCCCGACGAGACCGCCGGTGAGCTCGGCGAGCGGCTGGCACGCCTCGGTGCCGATGCCGTCACCGCGTGGCTGCCTTCCTACGTGGCGGGCCGCTGTTCGCTCGTAGCGCAGGACGAGGCCCGGGCCACCATGGCCCCGATGCTCGAGAAGGAGCGCGGCCGCATCGACTGGGCCAGGAGCGCGCGCGCCGTGCACGACCACGTGCGCGGCATGAGCCCGTGGCCCGGCGCCTTCACCACGGCGCGCGGCCGGACGCTGAAGGTGCGCGCCACGCGCGTGGTGGACGGCTCGGCGGCGAGGGCCGTGCCCGGGCAGGTCGTGGTGGCGGACAAGACCCGGGTGATGGTGGCGTGCGCCGAGGCGTGCGTCGACCTGGTGACGGTGCAACCGGAGGGCAAGCGGCCCATGAGCGGCGCGGAATGGGTGATGGGGCGGGGGATCGCCGAGGGCGATCGGCTGGGTGCGACCTGATCTATCCGAGACCCCCGAAGCACTTGCCTCCCTTCTCCACGATGACGTTGCACCACACCACCAGCGCCCCGCCGACGGTGACTGCCATCGCCAGAAGGATGATGACCACACGCGCCAGGCCGAAGAGCTTGCGCAGCTGGGAGACCGCCTCCATCAGCCGCTCCACGTCTTGCCCGCGCGTCCGCACCATCGCCGAGAGCGAGCGGCCGGCCGACACCATCCACCAGGCCGTCACCCCGAAGACCCCGGTGGCCAGCGCCGTCCCCAGGCCGTTGGGCACGAAGCCCATGAAGAGCTCGCCGCAGGCGAACACCGCGGAGAGGCCAGCGAACATGAGCGTGCAGACGCCCACGAAGCTGACCGATGCCGCCAGCGCGCGAAAGCTGTCCTTGTCGGCGTCGGAGAAGTCGTAAGACACCGCGGGCGGCGGCGGACGCTGCGCGTCGCTCTTGGGGGCCGCGGAAGGCTTGGAGGCCACGGAGGACCGCAACTTACCTCCGTCAGGGAGAGCGCTGTCAAATGGTCGCAAGCGAGACCGGGCAAACCGCCGAAGTTTGGCCTCTCCATGCGCCGCGTAGATCGAATCGAGAAAGCCGTGCGTAGGAGAGAGCGTCTACGCTCGGCCCCGACGTCGGCGGGTGGGGACGAGACGTGGTGACGCGGAGGAAGCGATGAATGCAAGGTGGTCGGCGGCGGTGCTGGGCGCGGGGGTGTTGCTCGGTGGGGTGCGCGACGCGGGGGCCTTTTGCGGCTTCTACGTGAGCGGCGCGGACGCAAAGCTCACCAACGACGCGACGCAGGTGGTCCTGATGCGCGACGGGACGCGCACCGTGCTCTCCATGCAGAATAGTTACCAGGGGCCGCCCCAGGACTTCGCCATGGTCGTCCCGGTGCCGGTGGTGCTGCGGAAGGAGAACGTGAAGACGCTGGAGCGCGCGGTGTTCGATCGCGTGGACCAGCTCACCGCGCCGCGCCTCGTGGAGTACTGGGAGGAAGACCCGTGTCCCCGCCCCATGGAGGATGCTCGCGGCGCTGAGGGAGCCGCGGGGAGGATGTACTCCATGCCCATGGCCGCGGCGGGCCCCTCGCGCAAGGAGCCGGCGGTGAAGATCGAGGCCCAGTTCAGCGTGGGCGAGTACGACATCGTGGTCCTCAGCGCGAGCGACGCCGCCGCGCTCGACAGCTGGCTGCGCCAGAATCACTACAAGATCCCCGCCGGGGCCGAGCCCTATCTGCGCCCCTACGTGCAGATGGGGATGAAGTTTTTCGTGGCCAAGGTCAACATCGCCAAGGTGCGCTTCGAGCGCATCGGCAACGCACCCGAGCAGGCCATTCTCTCGCCGCTTCGTTTTCACTACGACTCGGACGCGTTCGACCTGCCCATCCGACTCGGTCTCATCAACTCGGCGGGGACGCAGGACCTCGTCGTCACCATCCTCGCGCGAAACCAGCGCTACGAGGTGGCCAACTACGACAACGTCGCCATGCCGACCAACATCGACGTCTCGGACGCGACGCGGAACGAGTTCGGCGCCTTCTACGCCACGCTCTTCGACCAGACGCTGGCCAGGCATCCTCGCGCGGTGGTCACCGAGTACTCGTGGCAGACCACCTCGTGCGATCCTTGCCCCACGCCGCCGCTGGAGCCCGGCGAGCTGATGACGCTGGGGGCCGACGCTCTACCCTCCGTCGCCGGGCCTCCTCCGACTGGAGGGGGCGCGCCCATCGTGCGAGGTGCCGTGAGACCCGGATCGCTCGACGACTTCGTGGTCACGCGCCTTCACGCGCGTTACTCCAAGGATGCGCTGGGCGACGATCTGTTCTTCCGGGCCGCCCCGCCCATCGTCGGCGGACGCGAGTTCGTGCAGACCGCGGGAAAGCTCGAGCAGGGCGCGCGTCCGGATTCCGCCAACAACTTCCAGGCGCGCTACGTCATCCGCCACCCGTGGACGGGGCCGATGGCCTGCCGTCACCCGCGGCGCGGGGTGTGGGGCGGGCCGCCCAGCGGGGGAGGGCCAGCGGTGAAGCCTGCCGCGAAGATCGGGTTCCTGCGGCAGGGGGGCGCGGCGACGCTGGCCACGTTCGTGGGGGCGTCGATGCCATCGGAGACGTTCCTGTCGGGTGGGGGTGCGACGCCGATGCTCTCCTTCCCGGCGTCGGGCTCCGCTCTGGTGGACGCCGGAACGGAAGGGCCAACCGAGCTCGATGCCGCCGGGGTCCCGGAGGCGGATGCCGGACCCACGCCGCCCCTCCCGCCGACCGCACCCGCGCAGGGAGGCTGCGCCGGATGCGCGGTGGGCACGGCCGATGCGGGCAGCGCCGGCGCCGTCGTCGCGCTGATGGCCCTCGCCTTCGCGCGCCTGCGCCGTCGAGGGGGCTGAGCCATGCCGCGCCGGAGCACGGCTCTCCTCGGCGTGGTCGGCATGGTTGCCGTGGCGCTCGCCTGCTCGGCGCCGGCGACGAGCACGTCGGCGACCTCGACCCCCGCCGCCATTCCCACCTCGACGGCGCGCCCGACCGTGCTTCTCCCGCGGCCCTCCCCTCCCCTGGGACCCGCGCAGACCGAGCTGGCGGGCGCGCTCACCGGCGACACGGTCACCGAGACCGAGAGTTGCGCCGGATGCCACGCCGACGCCGCCGCGCAGTGGCGCTCCAGCGCGCACGCCTTCGGCTCCTTCAACAACCCCATCTACCGCGTCGCGGTCGACCGCTTCCGCGCCGGCGTGGGAAAGGACGCCAGCCGCTTCTGCGGGGCCTGCCACGACGTGGCGCTGCTCGTCGACGGCGCCATGAGCCAGGAGGTGACGCCGGGCGATCCGCGGGCGCACGGAGGAGTCACCTGCCGGGTGTGTCATGGCATCGAGAGCGTGCGCCCGGACGGCAACGGGAGCTACCTGCTGGACTCCTCGCCCATTCCCATTCCGCGCGAGGGCGACGACGAGAGCCTGCGCGCGCACAAGGCGCGCATGGCGCTGGCGCCCCTGCGGACGGCGCAGATGTGCGGCTCTTGCCACCGCTCGTTCCTCTCGCCCGAGACGGGCAACCCGTCGCACCTGGTGGGGCAGGACGAGCTCGGGGCGTGGCAACGCTCGGCCTACGCGGGGAGCCGGGCGGCGCGCGTGGACGTGCCGATCGAGGCGGCGGAATGCCGCAGCTGCCACATGCCGCTCGAGGCGGCCCCACAGGGAGACGCCGCCGCGAAGAACGGGACGATCCACTCGCACCGCTTCGCCGGCGCGAACACCTGGCTGGCGGCGATGCGCGGCGACGGGCAGCAGCTCGAGGCCGTGCAGGCCATGGTGAGAGGGGCGGCGAGCATCGACGTCGCGGTCGCCACCGCCGCCGACGGGACGCGCACCCTTCCGGCCGACGGCGCGCCGGTCACGCCCGGGCGGCCTCTGACGCTGGACGTCGTGGTGCGAAACGAGCGCGTGGGTCACCGCTTCCCGGGCGGCGTCCTCGATGCGCAGGACACCTGGGTGGAGCTCGAAGTGCGCGACGCGAGCGGCAAGCGCCTCGCCGAGGCGGGCGAGGCGGAGGAAGCCACGGGGGAGGACCCGACGGCTCACCGCCTCCGCGTGGTGCAAGGCGACGAGCACGGGACGCCGCTGCGCATGCACGAGACGCAGCTCTTCCGCGCCCCCGTGTTCAATCACACCGTCGCCCCGCGAGACGCCGAGGTGGTGCGCTTCCTCCTGGCCGTGCCCCCCACCCTGCAGACGCGGCAGCTCCCCTTGCGGGTGACCGCGCGCCTGCGCCATCGGAGCCGCGATCTCGCCCTCTCCCGCGCCGTGTGCGCCGATGCCAGGACCCGCCGCGGAGCCGCCTTCGCCCGCGAGGTGAGCCGCCGTACGGGCGGACCGATGGATGCGTGCGCCGCCGAGCCGGTCACCGAGGTGGCCACCGGCGAGGTGTGGATCGGCGCGGCGGGACCGGTGGGTCCGAGGCCCGTCTGGCAGCGACTCTACGATCACGGCCTGGGCATGCTCCACGCGCTCCAGGAAGACCTGGACTCGGCGCGGCCGAGCCTGGAGGGTGCGATCGAGGCGCTGCCTCCGGGCGCCGATCGCGAGCGCGCGATGGTGCTCGACGCGATGGCCGAGGTGGCCATCCGCGAAGGAAGGACCGACGAGGCTCTGCAGAAGCTGCAAGAAGCCGAGACGCTGGCTCCGGGGGACCCCGCGCTCGCGCACGGGAGGGGCGAGGCGCTGGGCAACGTGTGGCGGTGGCGGGATGCGACGGCTCCTCTGCGGGAAGCCGCCCTGGCCTCGCCCCTCGACGACCTGCTCTGGTCGCATCTGGCCATCGCCGACGGCAGCGCCGACGATCCGCGCGCGGCCCTCGAGGCGACGGCGCACGGCCTGGCCCTCAGCCCGCGCGACGCCGACATGCTCCGCGTCCAGGCGCTGGCGCTGGAGCGGCTCGGGGCCCCCGCGGAGGACGTCACGGCGGCGCGCGACGCCTACGCCCGATGGCGTTCGCCCGACGAGGCCCCCGCCGTGAAGAACGGTTGCTCGCGGCAGCTCCCCTGGTGCGCGCTGGAGCGGCTGCCGGTGCACGTGCACCTCATGCGCTCCACCCCCTAGGAGACTGTCGGCCAAAGCCCCGACAGACTCCGTCGTGACGTTCCAGGACGGGGACGGCGTTCGCCGCCCCTAGCAGTTCCCGCTTCCCGGCCTAGGCTCGTCCGGGTGTCCGCCCTCGGCCTGTTCCACCCGTCGGTCGCCGCGTGGTTTCGCTCCACGCTGGGCGAGCCCACGCTCGCGCAGACGCTGGGGTGGCCTCCCATCGCGCGGGGGGAGTCGACCCTGCTGCTCGCTCCCACGGGATCGGGCAAGACGCTGGCGGCGTTCCTCTTTGCCATCGATCGCCTGCTGCGCGAGCCGCGGCGCTCCAGGCGCGAGCCGACCCGCGTCCTCTACATCTCGCCGCTGAAGGCGCTGGCGGTCGACGTGGAGCGGAACCTCCGCGGCCCCCTGGCAAGCATTGCCGCGCAGGCCCGGCTCGATGGCCACGACCTCGCGGTCCCGAGCGTCGACATCCGCACCGGAGATACGCCGGCGAGAGAGCGCGCGCGGATGGCACGGGCGCCGGCGGACGTGCTCATCACCACGCCCGAGTCGCTTTACCTCATGCTGACCTCCGCCGTGCGCGAGACGCTGGCCGGCGTCGAGACAGTCATCGTCGACGAGATCCACGCCCTTGTTCCCACCAAGCGCGGCGCCCACCTGGCGCTCTCGCTGGAACGGCTGGAGGCGCTGCGTCCCCGGAGCGCGCCGCCCCTTCAGCGCCTGGGTCTCAGCGCGACGCAGCGGCCCCTCGACGAGGTGGCGCGGCTGCTCGGAGGCTTCGACGGCGGCGTCCCCCGTCCGGTGACGCTCGTCGATGCCGGTGCGCGCAAGCCGATGGATCTCCTCGTCGAAGGGCTGAGGCCCGCGCCCGCGGGCGGCGAAGAGTCGCGCGGGAGCATCTGGCCCAGCGTCCATGCGCGGGTGCTGGAGCAGGTGCGCGCCCACCGCTCGACCCTCGTCTTCGTCAACAGCCGGCGCCTGGCGGAGCGTCTCGCCGCGGCGGTGAACGACCTGGCGGGCGAGGAGATCGCGCTGGCGCACCACGGCTCGCTGGCGCACGAGAAGCGAGCGGCCATCGAGGCACGCCTCAAGCGCGGTGAGCTTCGCGCCATCGTGGCTACGTCGTCGCTGGAGCTGGGGATCGACATGGGTGCGGTCGATCAGGTGGTGCAGATCGAGTCCCCGACCAGCGTGGCGTCGGGTCTGCAGCGCGTCGGGCGGGCTTGCCACGGTGTCGGTGGGATCCCGCGCGGCGTCCTTCTCCCCACGCACCGCCAGGATCTCATCGGCTGCGCCGCCGCTGCCTCGTCGATGCGCGCGGGCGAGGTGGAGGAGACGTTCTATCCGCGCAGCCCACTGGACGTCCTGGCGCAGCAGATCGTGGCCATGGTGTCCGTCGAGCCGCTGGCGGTGGACGCCCTCTTCGAGCGCGTCCGCAACGCCGCCCCCTTCGCCGATCTACCGCGCAGCGCCTTCGAGAGCATCCTCGACATGCTCAGCGGCCGCTACCCTTCGGAGGACTTCGCCGATCTGCGCCCGCGCGTCACCTGGGACCGCACCGCCGGGCGCGTCGAGGCCCGCGAGGGGAGCCATCGCCTGGCCGTCACCAATGGCGGCACCATCCCCGATCGCGGCCTCTACGGCGTCTTCACCGCGCCGGGAGAGGGCGGCGCACCCGGGCGCCGCGTGGGGGAGCTCGACGAGGAGATGGTGTTCGAGCTGCGCGAGGGCGAGGTGTTCCTCCTCGGCGCCTCCTCGTGGCGCGCGGAGCAGATCACCCAGGAGCAGGTGATCGTGGCCCCGGCGGCGGGGGAGCCGGGGAAGATGCCTTTCTGGCACGGGGACCGGCCCGGCCGCGCGCGGGCTTTCGGGGTGCGCATCGGAGAGCTGGTGCGACGCGTGGCCAAGGGCGGCTCGGGCGTCGGCGAGCTCCGTGCCACGAACGCGCTGGACCTCGCCGCGGCGGAGGCCCTGCTGGCCTACGTGCACGCGCAGGTGCAGGCCACCGGCGAAGTCCCTAGCGACGGCGCCGTCGTCATGGAGCGCTTCGTCGACGAAGTGGGCGACTGGCGCGTGGTGGTCATGTGTCCCTTCGGCACGCGCGTGCTCGCCCCCTGGGCCATCGCCGTCGCGGCGCGCCTCCGCGAGACGTACGTGGAAGTCGACCTGCATTACACCGACGACGGCATGGCTTTCCGCATCCCGGCCTGCGACGCCCCGCCCCCGCCGGAGCTCTTCCTGCCTTCGCCGGACGACATCGAGGCCCGCGTGACCCGCGCGCTCGACGGCACGGCCCTCTTTGCCGCGCGCTTCCGCGAGTGCGCCGCCCGTGCGCTGCTGCTCCCCCGCCGCGATCCCCGCCGCCGCACGCCGCTCTGGGCGCAGCGCAAGCGCGCGGGGGATCTTCTGGCGGTGGCCTCGCGCCATCCGGAGTTTCCCATCGTGCTGGAGACCTACCGCGAGTGCCTGCGCGACGCCTTCGACCTGCCGGGTCTGGTGGCGGTCCTGCGCGACGTGGCCGAGCGCCGCATTCGCGTGACCACCGTGGACTCGCGGGTCCCCTCCCCGTTCGCCGCCAGCGTCCTCTTCGCCTTCGTCGCCAGCTTCATCTACGAGGGGGACGCGCCGCTGGCGGAGCGGCGGGCCCAGGCGCTGACCATCGACTTCGAGCGCCTGCGCGAGCTGCTGGGCGAGGCCGAGCTGCGGCAGCTGCTCGATGCCGAGGTGATCGCCGAACACGAGGCGGGCTTGCAGCGCCTGACGCGGCCCGCCACGCATCGCGATGGCGTGCACGATCTGCTGCTCGCCCTGGGCGATCTCTCGCCGGGCGAGCTCCAGGCGCGCTGCTCGCCTCCCGAGCGTGCGGCGGAGTGGGCCCGCGAGCTGGTGCGCGCCCGGCGGATCGTGTCGGTGCGCGTCGCCGGAGAGGCACGCTTCGCCGCGGCGGAGAGCGTCTCCCGGCTCCGCGACGCCCTGGGCGTGGTCCTTCCACGAGGGCTCGCCGCCTCGCTGCTCGAGCGCTCGCCGGCGGCCCTGCGCGACCTCGTGGCCCGCTATGCGCGCACCCACGGGCCCTTCCGGATCGAGGCGCTGGCCGCCCGCTTCGGCGTCGACCCACCCACCACCCTCCAGCCGGAGGTGGCGCTTCTCCTGCGCGAGGGAAGGCTGGTGGAAGGCGCCTTCCTTCCCGGCGGCACATCGCGCGAGCTCTGCGATCGCGACGTCCTCGAGGCCCTGCGCCGCAAGTCGCTGGCCCGGCTGAGGCGCGCCGTCGAGCCGGTGGATGGGCGAGCGCTCGCCTGCTTCGTTCCGCAGTGGCAGGGGCTCGCCGCCCGGCGTCGCGGCCGCGACGCGCTGCTCGCCGTGGTGGGGGAGCTGGAGGGCTGCCCGCTGGTGGCCTCGACGCTCGAGACCGAGGTTCTTCCGGCGCGGCTCGAGGGCTACCGCGGCTGGGATCTCGACGCGCTCTGCGCTTCCGGCGAGGTGGTCTGGGGGGGCCTCGAGCCGGTCGGCGCGAACGACGGACGCATCGCGCTCTATCGGACCGAGCACGAGCCGGCGCTGGCCCGGCACGCCTCGCCGGTCGAAGGTCCCCTGGCCGACGCCCTGCGCGAGCTTTTGGGCCGGCGCGGGGCGGTGTTCTTCGCCGACATCGCTCGAGCCATCGGCGGTTTTCCCAACGATCTACTGGAGGTGATCTGGCAGATGGTCTGGTCCGGGGAGGTCACCAACGACACCCTCGAGCCGCTGCGCAGCCGGGCGCGCGCGCTGGCCAGCGAAGCGCAACGGCGAAACCACCCGGGTCGCGCTCGTGCGCCGCGCACCGGACCGGCGGGGAGCGAAGGACGCTGGTCGCTGCGGGCCGCGCGCTGGGGCACCTTGCCGAGCGAGACCGATCGCCATGCCGCGCTGGCCCGCT